>Ga0194131_10003790_pt1 | contig 23424 bp, 17 predicted proteins | sample TA2KigO120mmetaG_FD_148631 | JGI IMG/M metagenome (GOLD analysis project Ga0194131, IMG submission 148631) | Freshwater microbial communities from Lake Tanganyika, Tanzania - TA2015053 Kigoma Offshore 120m | ecosystem: Environmental > Aquatic > Freshwater > Lake | place: Tanzania: Lake... | reverse complement strand
TCAGTATCCGGTCATAGCAACCCAACACCCCCGCGATCTGCGATCCGTACCGCTCGGTCAGTGATTCAACGCCCATCCCGGCATCGTATCCGATTTCCCTCTTTGGTTCCGGCTATGCCGGGTTAGGGGATGAGGAACCAACTTCTATCTCTGGTCCTGCTAATCGGCGCCGCGCCGAACTCGACCGCCCTTAGCTTCGGATTGAATTTCGTGACCACGAACTCGACCGATATCTTCGGCGCAACCACGTCGACCGCCGACTTTTCCGCCTTTGGCTTCACCGGAATGACCAGCAACGACATTCAAGTGGCCGTGCTGAACGCCGTGATCGAGGATTACCTCGCCTATCCAACCGTGACCATGGATCCGCTCAGTCCATTGGGAGCCGGCATGACCCTCAACGTGTCGTTTTATCTCACGAGCAATCACAGCGCTCCGCTCAACGGGGATTCGCAGTATTACTTCATCAACATCGGAATGGACACGGGAACGATAACGTCCCTGGGCTGGGCCTGCGATTCCTGCGTTCGCACCGCCGCTGGAACCAATCCCGGTTCGGTCGCCATCGGATCGATCGTCGGATCGGTATTTCTCGACAACATTGGTTCCCTCGCATCGTTGGCGACGACTAACGCGCACAGGATCAACCTGATCGCCGGTACCACTTCTCACGAATTTGGCCATACGGTTTCGCTCGCACACCCGTCCGGGCCGTTGTCGAATCCAGGGTTTTCGGCTTACAGTCTTATGGCTTCCGGCTCCGCCTCCGGAATGCCGAACGGCGAAAGAATCTACGATCGCGCATTCGCCTACACCGAGTACGCACAGTTGATGACCGCACTCGGCACGGTCCCCGATAATATCGAGAATCCGGAACCGTCTACAATCGTTCTGTTCGGCGCGGGATTCGTTTTTCTGTTAGCCCGTCGCAAGGTTTAACATCAGGCTACTTGCGGTCTGGATGTACGTTGTGTTGTCATTCAAACAATCCCTTGTTCTTCCAGGGTCTCAAAGCATGAACAGATTCAACCTTCTCAGCGCGGCCGCCTTGTTGCTCGCCGCTTCCGTCGCGTTTGCGCAAGACACGCGCGGCAAAGTTCAAGGCCGTGTCACGGACGCTTCCGACGCTGTTATCGTCGGCGCTACCGTGACCTTGTCCAATGACAACACCGGCATCGCGACCAACATGGTCACCAACGCCACCGGTCAATATCTATTCGACTTCGTTATCCCAGGCAACTACACCGTTTCCATCGAGATGACCGGATTCCGCAAGTTCGTACAGAAAAACATCCTCGTGCAGGCCCGCGCCGACGTTACCGTCGATTCGCGACTGGAAACCGGTTCGACCCGTGAGTCGATCACCGTAGAAGCTTCCCCCATCACCGTGCAGTTCAACACTTCGACCATGGGGTTGACCATCGACACGAAGATGACCAACAACCTGCCGATCATTCACCGTAACCCGTTCCTGCTGGCGTCGTTGAATCCGGCCGTCGTCGTCCGGTCGTCGACCGAACAGAGCCCGTTCCACCACTGGGCGGCTTCGCAGCTCGATGTCGGCGGCAACACCTCGACCAAGAACGACATTATTCTCGACGGCTCCCCGTCGATGACCGGCCAGAAGTCTTCCTACACACCGCCCATGGACGCGGTGACGGAAGTGAACCTGCAGCAGAATGCAGTCGACGCCGAGTTCGGCCACTCGGCCGGCGGCGTGCTTTCCGTCTCGATGAAGTCGGGAACGAATGATTACAAGGGCACGGTCTATTACCTTGGCCGCAACCCAAAGACCAACGCGCTTGCCAACCGAATCACCCGTGTGCCCAATCTCACTCGCCAGAACGTGTGGGGCGCAACGCTTGGCAGCCCGATCATCAAGAACAAGCTCTTCCAATTCGCCTCCTATGAAGGCTGGCGGACGATCGAACCGCGCCAGACGCAGCAGACTTTGCCTACCGATCCGGAACGTAGCGGCGATTTCTCCCGTTCGTTAAACAATGTCGGCGGTCTCCGTACCATTTTCGATCCGTTCTCGACTCAGGTAGTTAATAACGTCGTGAGCCGCCAGCCATTCGCTGGCAACGTGATTCCCTCGTCGCGTATCGATCCGACCAGCCGCGTCATCATGGGCGACGTTTGGAAGGCCAACAGTCCAGGCATTGGCCCGAACCTGAACGGCAATTTCATCACGGCCTTCGCGAATCGGTTCAAGTACTGGAACTTCTCGGACCGCGTCGACTACAACATCAATGATCGTCTCAAGGTGTTCGGCCGCTTCAACATGTTCCGTACGTTCACCGCGCTTGACGACTTCACCGGCGGTTCGAAGGGCTTCCCTGTCGACGGCTCCAAGCGCCACTCGAAGAGCTTCTCCGGTGACGCCGTCTATACACTGAACGCCTCGACCATTTTCAATATCCGCGGCGCTTACAACTCCATTGTCGATTCGTTCGGCGTTCCCTCCGCCACGCTGAAGGAAGCCGACCTCGAACGCTTCTGGCCCGGTAATTCCTGGTACAAACAATATCTCCAAGGCCTGCCCGATCTTTATTACCCGGGTGTCAACGTGACGCAGGGCTTCACGACCAACATGGGGCGTACTGGTTACTGGTTCCAGGAGCCGAACTCCTACAACGTCGAGTCGAAGTTGTCAAAGAGCGCCGGCAAGCACTATTACAAGTTTGGTGGAGAGTATCGCCGTGAAAACGTAAACGCCGCGCGTCCGCGGTCTTTCGCTTTCAATTTCAGCCCGCTGACCACCAACGCGACGTTTAATCAGCCGAACCTTGGCACGAGCGGCGACGGCTGGGCCTCGCTGCTGCTCGGCGCGCTCGAAGGCAACTCTTCCATCGCGTCGATTCCGATCCAGCGGCCGCGTGTAAACATGGTTGGCTTCTTCTTCCATGACGACTACAAGATCACGCAAAAACTCACCCTCAACATCGGTGTGCGTTACGAATACTTTGGCGCTATGACCGATCCGGAGGACCGCCTCTCGCGCTTCCTCGATCTGACCAGCCCGATTCCGGAATTCCAGGGCGCCAACGCCCCGGTGATTCCGGCCGCGGCCGCCTCGCTCCGGCAGTCGGCGCCGATATTCAACGGTGCTTGGATTTTCACCGATTCCGACAACCGGAATTCGTGGAACCCTCCTAAGACCTTGTTAATGCCTAGAATCGGTATGGCGTACCGTCTGAATGAGAAGATGGCGATTCGCGCCGGTTGGGCTCGCTACATCATTCCGTCGACACTTACCGACGGATTGGGCATCCTTGGCTCGGTTCCCCTTCCGGGCTTTGATGCGCAGACCGATACCATCGCAACGATCGCCGGCGTCCCGCAGCAGCGGATTTCCAACCCGTTCCCTGTCGGCTTGAATCCGGTTTCTGGGAAAACGCTCGGCCGCTACACGAACCTCGGCGCATCCCAAACCTGGTATCAGCAGGACTTCAACCCGGGCGTCAATGATCGCATCAACGTCAGCCTGCAGAGCGCGCTGCCCGGAAAGATCCTGGCCGACATCACGTTCTTCATGAACCTCGGCCGTGATCTGCCTTACGCCTACGATCTGAATCAGGTAGATCCGCGTATCGGATTCGCCCGCCAGAACGCAATCAACGCCTCCGTGCCGAATCCGTTCTTCAACCGGTTGCCCGCGAACCGGATGCCGGGAACCCTTCGTACCCAGGCCAACACGACTGTCTCGCAACTGCTCCGGCCCTATCCACAATACACAACGCTCGTCGAGACGCTCCGGTCGGGTAGCGAGAACCGTTACAAGTCGCTCCAGATGCAGTTCCAGCGGCCCTTCGTCAACGGCTTCAACCTGACCGTCGGCTACAACTACAACCGCGAGCGCAATCTGGAGTTCTACGACAACGTCGACAACTTCGACCGGAACTTCACGTGGCAGCCGGCTACCAACGCCCGGCACCGGCTGACCGGCGCGGCGATGTACGAACTGCCCTTCGGCAGAGGCCGCAAGTTCATGGGTTCCATCAACCCGGTGGCCAACGCCGTTCTCGGCAACTGGGACTTGAGCGGACTGTGGACCTACAACGCCGGTCTCCACCTCCGATTCCCGGGCGCGCTAGTCAACGGCAACCCCGCCGTCGACAACCCGACAAAGGGCCAGTGGTTCAACACCAGCGCCTTTGGAATTCTTCCCGCGTTTACTCGCCGCGCCAACCCGCTGCAGTACGACGACGTGAAGGGTCCAAACATGATCAACCTCGACATGACGCTCGCCAAGGGTTTCCAGCTCACCGAGAAAGTCAAGTTCGAGATCCGGCTGGAAGCCTATAATGCGACTAACGCATTCTTCGGCGCCAACCCGGACACGAACCCGGCGAACCCGGCTAATTTCGGCCGCATCGTTTCGCAGCGCGGCGGCGTGTTCGGACGCCAATTCCAGTACACGGGCCGCATCTATTTCTAGAGCGATCCTCGCAACCCTGTTGCTGATCAGCCCGGCAGTGGCGGAACCAATTGGTTCCGCCGCTTGCCGGGCTTGTCATTTGGAGATCTACAACGCGCAGTCGAAGTCGGCGCACGCAACCGCGCTGCGCAGCGTCGGCGACGTCTGGAACTTCGGCAGCGGCGTGCAGGCGATTACGCCGGTTAGCCGCACAGGGCCGGAGGAGTACAAAGAGCACGGCACTACAACGTACAAGACGGGACCCGGCATCACTCCCGGCCACGGCAACGACAAAGGAGTGCTCTACAAAGTATTCGAACCCGGCTCGCAGATCCTCCGCTGTTTCCAATGCCATTCGACGGGCAGAGTAAACTTCACGCCCGAACAGGGCATCCAACCGTCGGAGTTGGGCGTGCGCTGCGAGTCCTGCCACGGGCCTGGCGCCGACCACGCCAAAGCGCCGTCGAAGTTCAACATCTTTCAGCCGCGCAACCTGAACGGCGACGGTGTCAACGCCTTTTGCGGCAACTGCCACCGCCAGCCGCCGAAGGAGGGCGAGGACACCAACTGGTCCGATCCCTGGAACGTGCGGCATCAGCCCGTCTATCTGAGTCAAAGCAAGTGTTTCCTTGCCAGCGCCGGCAAACTGACCTGCATGACCTGCCACGATCCGCATGGCGCTAAACCCACGCGCAACGCCTGCGCCGACTGTCATGCGAAGCCGCGCCATCGGACCCTGAAGTCAGGAACCTGCGCGGGTTGTCATATGCCGGCGGTCGCGCCTTCGAAGGAACTGAAATTTACGAATCACTGGATCGGCGTGCATTCGCGCTGATCATCGGCAGAACCGTTGACCGGCGCATTGCAGCGTAAGTTCTGGGACAGATCCGGCCTACTCCACCGTAACCAGCACCGCTCCCGCCGCGATCGTCTCACCCTCCGCCGCGCCAATCGCCATGACCGTTCCCGGCCCTTTTGCCTTCACCTCGTTCTGCATCTTCATCGCTTCCAGAATCAGCAGACCCTGGCCCGGCTCAACTACATCGCCGACCGCTACCAGCACGCGCACCACTTTCCCGGGCATCGCCGACCGCACCTCCTGACGCCCGTTCGCGCCGCCCGCGCCCCCGCCGCGCCGCCGGTCGTGCGGATCGCTCAGATCGACCTCGGTGGCCTTCCCATTCACCAACACTTTTCCACCGGAGTGGGTCACGCGAATCACGCGGCCCTCGTCGACGACGATCGCCTTGCCCGGCTCGATCTCACGAACATCGGCGCTCATCGCATCAACTCCTTCAGGCCCTGTAGAGACCATCGCGATTCCGACACCGCCGCCGGCGCTGCCGCGACAGGCTTCACCACGACCTTGGCCGCTCGCAACTCGGCCTCGTCGAGCACCGCCTCCGCTTCGAACTTGAACTCGTTCAAAAAACCGGTATGCAACTCCGCGTGAAAGAAGGCCGGTGAAGCCAGCAACCGCTGAAAGAACGCTACGTTGTTGGCGATGCCAAGAATCTCCGTCTCACCCAGCGCGCGCCGCATCCGATCGATCGCCCTCTCTCGCGTGCCCGCCCACACGCACAGCTTCGCCAGCAGCGGGTCGTAGTCGAGCGGCACGTTCCATCCTTCATACACGCCGCTGTCCAGACGGACGCCCGGACCCGACGGCATGCGCAGCCGTTCGATTCGGCCCGGAGAAGGGAAGTAGTTGTTGGCCGGATCCTCCGCGTAGAGCCGGCATTCAATCGCCGAGCCTCGCCACTGGATGTCCTCCTGCCGAAGGTCGAGCGAGGCGCCGAACGCCGTCTCGATCTGCATGTGTACGAGATCGAGCGCGGTCACCAATTCGGTCACCGGGTGCTCGACCTGCAAACGCGTGTTCATTTCCAGGAAGTAGAAGTTGCGGTCGCCATCCACCAGGAACTCGGCCGTGCCTGCATTCATGTAACCGGACTCGCGCGCCACTCGCAGCGCGGCCTCGCCCATCGCGGCGCGCATTTCCGGGTGCAGCGCAACCAGCGGCGACGGGCACTCTTCGATGACCTTCTGATGCCGCCGCTGAATCGAACACTCGCGCTCGCCCAAGTGAATCAGGTTGCCATGCGCATCGCCGAAGATCTGAATCTCGATGTGCCGCGGCTTGATGAGAGCTTTCTCGATGTAGACCTCGGCCGACTTGAAACTGCGCTCGGCCTCGCTCGCCGCATCGCGCAGCGCGGCGTCGAGATCGCGCTCGCTTTCGACCAACCGCATACCTTTCCCGCCGCCACCCGCGGCGGCTTTGATCAACACCGGATAGCCAATCTTGCTTGCGAACCGCCGCGCTTCATCGAAACCGCCGACCGCCCCATCCGAGCCCGGCACGACGGGCGCGCCCGCGCGAATCGCCAACTCACGCGCGGCGGTCTTCGATCCGAGACTGGCGATTGAGTGCGCCGAAGGCCCGATGAAGACGACGCCGGCCTCCGCACAGAGCGCCGCGAATCCGGCGTTCTCGCTCAAGAAACCGTAGCCCGGATGGATGGCCTCGCAGCGACGCTCCCGCGCCACCGCGATCAACTCGGCCGCGTTCAGATACGACGCCACCGGGTAGGCCTCGTCGGCGAACGCAACATGTAACGCCGCGCGATCGGTCTGGCTATGCACGGCCACGCCGATATGCCCCATTTCGCGGATGCCGCGCAGCACGCGGACCGCAATCTCGCCTCGATTGGCGACCATGATTCTTCGCTGCATCGAAACGCCTATTGTACCGGGGATTCGATCTTCTGCTCCACGCCGACGTTGAACCGCTTGTGGTTCGAGAACACCCCGATCCACTCCGAGCGTTTGTTCTTGAACAACTCCGGTGCGGCGTTAGGGTTCACATACAGCCGCTTGCCGAGCCACGAGCCATCGGGCTGCGGCGCATAGACCTGCTCGAACAACAGCGTGCCACTCGGTACGTACGCCACCCACTTGGTCACCATTCGCACTTTCTCATCGATCCAGAAAGTGCCGCGAATCGACGACAGAAATTCCATCCCCTTGATCGGCGATTCGGCCGGCAGAAAGTCGAAAACGTACTGTCCGTCAAGCTGCCTTAGGTTCCGCAACGGACAGTTACGAAGGACCGTAAAAATGTCCATTCGGAGCGAGCCGTAGTTGACGCCGTACTCAGGGCCTTGATTCCAGCTGTCCTTCGGCGCCTTCAGCCGCCGATCGAAATCGGCCTGCAGCGACTTGGCCACATCGAGCCGGGCCTTTTCGATTTTCTTCTTTTCGATCGGCTTGCCGTTCCAAGTCAGATTCACGTTGACGTTTCGTCGCGAGCTCTGATACGTCTCGCCCGTGACCTCGGTGCGTTTCGACTCGCGGCCCTTGGCATCGTAGTCGATGAAGATCGAATGGAAGTCGTAGGTGTACTCGGTCAGGTCGCGGTCGAAGCGCTTCTTGTTCGCCATCGTATCGCGAGCGATCTCTTGGATCGAAGGCGCTTGCGCCGCGACCGCTAAAGCGAAGACAAACAGGCGCATAGCCGCGATCATAGCGCGAAGCCCGAGCCATGTTACGGCGCGGGCTTCGATTGAATTGGAACTGTTTACTGCTGGCAGGGCAGGAACACCGGCGAGACCGGCCCGATCACTTCGAACGGCGAGCCGATTAGCGTGGTGTCGAACACGCGGACGCCTTCGTTGAGCATGATTTTGCCGTTGGCCGGGCACGAGGTCGGTTCGTACTTCACCGGTGTGTTGCCCTTGGAGCTAGCCGGGTTCTCGTCGGTCTTCGCCGCGACGTTCACCGTGCAGCTTGCGCCGGCATTGAGTCCGGCGAAGTTGATCGAAAGGAACTCGGGTTCCAGCTTCGGCTGCCGGCCCTTGGTGGCCCCGGCCGGCTGCGAGGCCGTCACCGAGCAACCCGCGGTAACGGGCGCGCCGTTCAAGTCGAACTCGGCGGGCAGCACGTCCCACACCTGGAAGCCCGCCATGTTGACCGGCGCGGCCGTCAAGTTCTGCACGCGGATATCGAAGTTCAGCGCGGTCGACGTGGCGCTCTTGATCGGTACCGTGCCAACGCCTGTGTTGACCTTCGAGTAGGTCAGCGACTGGACAGCGTAGAGCTTCTGCACATAGGCCGTGTCGAGCGCCATGTTCCAGATGCGGGGCTCGTCGATGGAGCCGTTGAAGTAGTCCTGCGCGTCGCCGCCCAATTTTCCGGAACCGATCAGGACAGGTGCGTTACTGTTGAAGATGTTTGACTGCGTGGCCGTAGTCTCCGACTGAAGCACGCCGTTCACGTAGATGGCGACCTGCCTGGTGGCGGAGTTGAATACGCCGACGACGTGATACCACTGGTTGAGCGTCAACGGGTGCGAGTAAGCGGAAGAGTGGTTGGCACAGCTGAAGGCGTTCCCGGTCTGCGTGCAACCACCGCCGAACAGCCCGTTGTGCGATACATCGAAACGCGCGCGCAGGCCATTGTTAACGTTCAAATCGATAAAGTAGCCGCGCTGCGCAACTCCGTTATCGTCCCATTTCGCGATGATCGGCTGGCGCACCGGACCTGGGGCTGCGGGTCGAATCCACGCTTCAAGCGTGATCGATCCCGTGATCTGGACAGACGCGCCGTTGCCGGCGTTGACGAGATCGCTCGTGCCATTAAATCCAAGTGCGCCGTTGAACTTACCGGTCGTCCAAGTACCGCCCGTAATAGCACCATGGTTCCCATTGGTGGTGCGGTCGTTGGCGACAGCGCCCGTACCTTCGTCCAACCGCCACCAGGCGGCGTATTGCGCTTGACTGGATCCGGCGGCGGCAAGGAGCAGGCTGAATAAGATTGCATATTTCTTCATTGTGATTTTTCCTTTTGTTGGCGAGATTCGCTAGACAAAGGTACAAGCGCGAGACGCCGCCGAAGGTTGTCACCTTTTTTCAGACCCGTTGTGGCAATCGCGCGCGGAACGCGACAAAATATGGCCATGCGAACCTTGTCTATGCTACTCGCCTGTTCCGCCTTCGCCGCCGAACCGCTCATCGTCATCGATACACCGATGCCCGCGCCCGCGTGGGCCTTGCTGGAACGAGAACTGCTAAAGCAAAGCTCGGCCGCCAGCGAACGGTTCGCCGCGAAGTATTTGGACTCCCGCGGCTACCTGCTGCACACACCGCGCTGGGGCACGCTCGACGGCCCCGACGACGCGATCGAGACTTTCTATAACTGGACGCTTCTGCATGCGATGGGCGGATCCGACGGCGTGCTGAAGGCCTACCAGAAAGCGCTCGAGGGCCACTACGCCCAATACGGCGAACTCCGCACGACAAAGACCAAGCTCGCCTCCAACGGCGCCTATCACAGAGAGTTCATCACGCAGTCCGACTGGTTCCACACCGGCGAGGGCATACGTGCATTCATGTTCCTCGGCCTAGCCGATCCTCGCTCACCGCAGCTCGTCACGCGCATGAAGCGGTTCGCAGGGCTTTACATGAACGAAGATCCCGATGCGCCAAACTACGATCCGGTAAACAAGGTCATCAAGAGCATCTGGACCGGCTCGAAAGGGCCGATGCTGCACAAGGCCACCGAGTACGACTGGGTGGGCGACGATGTGCCCGGACGCTTTCATCTACTGCACGGTAAGCAAGGGCGCGGCGGATTGGTAGACCTCGTCTCGGTCTACGACAAGATGCTGAAGCACTGCACAGAATACGTCGACAGTGTCGGCGATCATCCGCTCAACCTCGGCACGACGGGCCTCGCGTTGAACGCTTTCGCGCTCACCGGCGAGGAGAAGTATCGCAAGTGGGCGCTCGAATACGCCGGCGCGTGGAAGCAGCGTATCGACGCGAACGGCGGCAATATTCCGACCAATGTCGGACTCGATGGCAAGATCGGCGGAGAATACGGAGGCAAGTGGTACAAGGGGACCTACGGCTGGAATTTCACGATCTTCGATGGCGAAATCGATCAGATGGCGCACCGCAACACCTTCGACTCCGGTGCATGGCCGGGCTTCGGCAACGCGCTGCTGCTGAGCAAAGGCGACCCCGGTTTTATTGCGACGTTGCGCAAACAGATGGAGAACCTGTACGCGCAGAAGAAGGTCGTCAACGGGCGAACGATGTTGCCGACTGGTTTCGGTGATCCGCGCGGCCACAGATACACCGGCGGTAAGGAGGAGTGGTACAACTGGGTGCCCAATCTCTTCACGCATCGCCTGCTCGACATCTACCTCTGGTCGATGGAAGCGCGCGACCGCGAACGGGTTGGCTCGGACGGCTGGCTCTCGTTTCTCGAAGGCAAGAACGCCGAGTATCCGGAACGCATTCTGCGGCGCGACCTGGAAGCCGTTCGCCTCGATGTGAAGGAGTCCGATGACGACGACACCACGCCCGACACGCGTTTGGCCGACTATCTGATGGGTTTCAATCCCGCCAAAACCGACGCGCTCGCGCGGCTCACGATGGGCGCGCACTTGTCGGGCAATATTTGGTCGCTGCATGCGCGTCTGCGCTACTTCGATCCGGCCCGCGGACGGAGCGGATTGCCCGCCGATGTCGCCGCTCTCGTCGAAAAAATGACGGCGGACTCGGTGACCGTCACGCTGGTGAATGTGAACAACGTGGAATCGCGCGAGGTCGTGATGCAAGCCGGCGGATACGGCGAACACCAGTTCACGGCGCAGAACACCTCCCGTTTGCGCGTCCGCCTCGCGCCTGGCGCAGGGAGGCGGTTGACGCTGGCTATGAAGCGTTATGCGAACGACCCGTCGCTACAATGAACCATGCGTCCCCTTTTCCTCACACTGACCGCACTCGTCGCCGCCGCCGCGATTCCTGAGTCCCAGCGCGCGCATATCGATGGCGCCACCGGCGCCAAGGGAAGCTACACCGAAAGCGAGGATGTCTATCGCGTGACCTTTCCGCGCGCCGATGTTCCAGTATCGATCGAAGGCCGCGCGATGCATCCCCTCATGGGCCTCACATCGTGGGCGGCGTTTACGACGCACGCGGGTCACGAACTGATGGTAATGGGCGACCTGGTCCTGTTTGAAGATGAGGTCAATCCGGTGATGTCGGTCGCGCTCGACAGCGGCCTCGAAGTGACCGCGCTCCACAATCACTTCTTCTTCGACAATCCCCGCGTCTTCTTCATGCACATTGGCGGATCGGGTACGGCTCCGAAATTGGCGGCGGCCGTAGCGAAGGCCATCGCGAAGACGAAGGACATTCGCGCCGCGCTGCCTTCGCCCGCATCGAAGTTCCCCGGCGTCGCGACGGGCGCGACGAACTCAATCACGGCCGCGGCGATTGATGGGATTCTCGGCGTGAAAGGCCAGTCAAATGCCGGCATGTACAAAGCGCAAATCGGCCGCGCCGCGAAGATGCATGGCAGCGCTATTGGCAATCAGATGGGTCTGAATACGTGGGCGGCGTTCGCGGGAACCGACGACGCGGCGTTCGTCGACGGCGATTTCGCCATGCGCGCCGCCGAAGTGCAGACGGTGATTCGCTCGCTGCGCGCGAGTGGGATCAACATCGTCGCAATCCACAATCACATGACGCAGGAAGAACCGCACTATACGTTCCTGCATTACTGGGGCAAGGGCAAGGCGGCCGATCTTGCGCGTTCTCTGCGCAAGGCGCTCGACGCGCAGACCGCCGTGAAGTAGTGTTAGCATCACTCGAATGGTCAAGCGAACCGTCTATTCCCTGCTCGAAGAAGCGGTCGCCGCGTTTGGCGACACCGTGGCTCTGCATCAACCGGTAAAGGGTCAGTACACAACCTACACATGGCTCCAGTATCGAGACATCGTCAAAGAGATCGCCTGCGGCCTCCGATCGATGGGCATTTCGAAGGACGACATCGTCGGCATCGGCAGCGAGACGCGCGCGGAGTTTTACATGGTCGATCTCGGCGTAATGGCCAACGGATCGACCGCCGCCGCGCTCTACGTCAACAGCCAGCCGGCCGAACAGGTGAGCGCGCTACGGCGCGCGGGCGTGCGCATGATCTTTGTCGAAGATCCGAAGTTGTACAAAGCGCTGCAAAGCGCGGGCGGCGCCGATCTGCCGGCCACGTGGGTGCTCATGACGGGGCTGCTCGAAGGCGTGCAGACGCTCGATGAAATCCGCGCGCGCGGCCGCGCCGCGATGGCCGAAGACGCCGAGTATTTCGAACGCATCCGCTTAAACGTGGACCCCGCGCAACGCGCGATACTCTATCTCACCTCCGGTGCGACCGGCGAGCCGAAGTTCGTCGAAGTGGCCCACGACGCGCTGGTTGCCAATGTCGATATCGGCAAGCAGGTCATCGATCTCGGGCCCCAGGATCGTGTGATCGCGTTCCTGCCTTCGGCGCATATCGCGCAGCGGCTCGGCATTGAACTCATCCCGTTGAAGATGGGCGTGCCGGTCTATTTCTCTGAAGGCCTGGCGCGAATGGCCGCCGAGTTCCGCTCCGTCAAGCCGACGTTCTTTCTCGCGCCGCCGCGCGTGTGGGAGCGCATCTACGCGAGTGTGCGCACCGAAATTCAGAAGCGCGGCGGTGCGGCGCAAAAACTCTTTTACATCGCGATCGGCATTAGCGCGGACGCGGTCAAGCTGCGGCAAGCGGGCCAGCCCGTGCCGTTGTGGATGAAGGCGCCGCTCGCGCTCTTCGACAAGCTCGTCTTCTCGAAGGTTCGCGCTCGGCTTGGTGGCGAGTTGACCTTCGCCGTCTCCGGCGCGGCGCCGCTGGCCAAGGAACTCGCGCTTTTCTATGAAGCCATCGGCATGCCGCTTCACGAAGGGTTCGGACTCACCGAAGCTGGCGTGTTGACGCTTAATCTGAAAGGCCAGCAGCGCATCGGATCGATCGGCAAAGCGCTGCCCGGCGTGAAGTTGAAACTGGCCGATGACGGCGAACTGCTTGTCAGCGCCCCCACGCTTTCGATGGGATACTTCAACGATCCGAAGGCGACCGCCGATGTGTTCCGCGATGGATGGCTTTACACAGGTGATATCGCGGCCATCGATAGCGAAGGCTACGTTTCCATCACGGGGCGCAAGAAGGAGATCATCGTTTCTTCGAACGGGAAGAAGATCTACCCGTCGAAGGTCGAAGCGCTCTTCAAGACCGAGCCGCTCATCAGCCAGATGGTGCTGGCCGGCGATAAGCAGCCATTTATCGGCGCGCTGTTCACCGTCAACCCCGCCGTCGCCGAAAGTGTCGGCGACGCCGATGCCGTGCAAAAGGCCGTGCAAGCCGCTGTGCGCAAAGCCAACACGCAACTAGCCGGCTATGAGCAGATCAAGAAGTTCCGCATCTTGCCAGCCGATTTTTCTATCGAAGGCGGCGAACTCACGCCGACGATGAAGGTGCGGAGATCGCGCGTGCTCGATAAGTACGCCGACGTTGTCGCGTCGATGTATGCGTCTAGCGACGATCTGTTAACGTAATCCGCCGCGCGTTGCCGCCCGCGTGTTCGATCTCGACAGTGTATCGATCCGTCGGCAACAATTGTGCGAACTTTTCGCCCCACTCGATCAGCACCCGCGTTCCCGATTCGAAGATTTCGTCGAGGCCCAGCCCATGGAACTCGCGTGGTGTTTCCAACCGGTAAAGATCGATGTGATACACCCGCACTGGTTCGCCGTACTCGTGAATCAGCGTGAATGTCGGACTCGATACCGAATCTTCCGAATCTACGCCCCACGCGGCGACCAACGACTTCGTCAGAGTCGTCTTCCCCGCGCCCAGATTGCCCGTCAGCTGCACGATCGCGCCCGGTGGCAGCAGCGCGGCGATCTCTCTCGCGACAAGCGCCGTCTCCTTAGCGCTCGCCACCTTCCATTCGTGCATCACCGCAGCGCGTCCGGAAAGAAGCGCAACAGATCGGTCGCCATCACAGGCATCTCGCCGAGGGCAGTCGCGGCGAGTTCGCCCGCGCGCCCATGCAGCCAAGTCGCCGCAAGCACGGCCTCCTGCAAGCGCGCCGGGTGCTGCGCGATCAACCCAGCCATTAAGCCCGTGAGGATATCGCCGCTGCCCGCCGTTGCCATCGCCGGCGTTCCAGTCGGATTGATCCATACCGCGCCATCCGGGATTGCGATCATCGTACGTTGCCCCTTCAGCAACAACGTCACGCCAAAATGTTTGGCGTACGAAACGGCGTCGCCGATGCGATCGTTCACCGTGTGGCCCAGCAATCGAGCCATCTCGCCAGGATGCGGCGTCAACACGCGCGGTCCCGCGGCGCCAGGCCATTCGCGGCCGGCTAGGGCATTCAACGCGTCCGCGTCGATCACGACGGGAAGTGGGCACTCCGCGATAACACGCAACACCATCGCGACCGTTTCAGGCGAAGTCCCCAATCCGGGACCGATCGCAACGACTGTCTTGCCCTCGATCAACTGGTCGACGTTGACGAGTGGTTCGGTCATCAACTCCGGCGCGTGCGCCGCGATTGCGCCGAGCGCGCTTTCTTCCGACGCCACTGTAACCAAGCCCGCGCCCGCCCGCAGCGCCGCCATGCCGGCCATCGCCGCCGCGCCCGGTTTGAACTTCGATCCCGCGATGACGAGCGCGTGCCCGTACGTTCCCTTATGGCCCCCGCGCGCGCGAGGTTCGAGCAATTCGGCGAACGCTGAACGGTCAAGCCAGTTGCGCGGAATCTCCTCCATAAACGCATCGGGACTGCCGATGCGTCCGACGATTAGATCGCCCACGCGGTCGCAGTTTGGCGGCAACGCGTGACACAACTTCGGGGCCGTGAACGTCACCGTAACATCGGCGCGCGCCACTGGAGTGCCCGATTCGCCGGAGTCCGCGGACATCCCGCTCGGCAGGTCGACCGCGCAGATTTTGGCGTGCGGGAATCCGTACGTCATCTCCAGGATCAGGTCCGCCGCACGGCCGCGTGCATCGCCTTCGACGCCCGTTCCGAGTACCGCGTCGATCAACAGCGTCGCGCCGCGCGCTTCATCGGGGACGTGATCGTGAATCGCTTCGAAGCCACACGCGCGGAGCATCGCGAAGTTCGCCGAGGCATCGCCGTTCAACTGATCGGGATGACAGCCAAGCACGACATCGAGCATTGCCGGTTTCACGCGCACATGCAGCAGCCGCGCGATCGCCAAGCCGTCGCCGCCGTTGTTGCCCTTGCCACAAAAGACGATGATCCTCTGCTCGCGCAACGGCGCGAACCCCCGTTCCAGCGCTTCGACAACGAGGTGGGCCGCGTTCTCCATCAGAATCAATCCCGGTATGCCGGAAGCGATTGTTCGAGCGTCGATATCGCGCATTTCCGCTGCCGTCAGAATCTTCACGCGGTCTTCTCCACCACAAGCTCCTCCAGTTTTCGAAGTTGCGCTGGCGGGCCCATTACGATCAGGTAATCGCCCGCGCCGATCTCGGCCTCGGCCGGCGGATTGAAGATCATCTGCCCGCTGACCCGCCGGATGGCAAGCACGATCACGCCGAGGTCGGCGCGCAACTGCGCCTGACGCAGCGACTTCGAGACGTATTCGGAATCGGGCGCGACTCTTACTTGCTCGATGCGCACGTCGAGACCCATGTCGTTGCCCGTGGTGAAGTCGATGAACTCGTTAACGTGCGGCTTCAGCAGCGACTGGGAAAGCCTTTGGCCCGTAATCGAGTACGGCGCGAAGACAACGTCGGCGCCGGCGCGGCGCAACTTGCGTTCGGACTCCTCTTCGCTCACGCGCGTCGCCACCGGAAGCATTGGGTTCATGGCCTTCGCGGAAAGAATCAAGTAGGTATTGTCGGCATCGGTAGCCAGCGCCGCGATCAAGCCGCGCGCGCGTTCGATGCCGCACTCCCGCAGCACTTCGTCGCGCGTCGAATCGGCCGCGACCGCGAGCAGTCCGTTTTCGATCGCCCGCTCGGCGCGCTCTTCGTTCTTGTCGACCACCAGTATCGGCACACCCGCCTTCTTTAACTCCTCGGCGGAACTCCGGCCGACGCGCCCGTATCCGCACACGATGAAATGCGACTTTAAATTTTCGATCACACGACGTCTCCGTCTCTTCTGAAAGTATCCGCTGAGTTCGAGCTCGATGATAGCCTGCGTCAGCGCGCCCAGGCCCGTGAGCATCGTCGTCACGCCGATGACGATGTAGACCATATTGAAGATGCGGCCCGTCCGGCCGAGCGGTGCGATCTCCGTGTAGCCGATGCTCGTGATCGTGATCAGCGCCATGTAAAGCGCCTCCAGCGGCTCGTAACCGGCAAAGGCGATGAACCCGGCCGCCCCGGTCGCTACGACCGCCGATAATGCGATCGCGATTTGCAGGAGCCGGCGCTTAAATCGCCGCCATTCGGCTTCGGACTGCCTTCGCCGCGCCATCTAGATCCTTCTCACGATCATCATCGTCATATCATCCGCCGAGTCGGGTGAGTACGTCCACTGCTCCACTTCGGCGAAAACCTCATCGAGTATCTCTTCGTTGGACTTGTGCGCGGACCGCCGCACCGCATCGATCATGCGCTCCTCGCCCCACATCTCGCCGTACTCGTTCTCGGCTTCGGTAATGCCGTCGGTGTAAAGCAGCAACAGATCGCCCTTGTGCAGCACGACGGTGCTCTCGTCATATTGCGCATGCGCGAACATGCCGATCACCATGCCGTTCACGTCCAACCGGATCACTTCGCCGCCGCGGATCAAGATCGGCGGCAGATGCCCGGCGTTGGTTGTCTTCAGGGCGCCGGTTCGTTCATCGTAGACCGAGAAGAAGAAGGTCGAATATTTCTCGACCGTCGTGTTCGCTTCCAAGTGCTTGTTGATTTGCGACACCATCGCGGCGGGATCGACGTCGCACTTTGTCTGCTGCGCGACGCGCAACTGCGCGCGCATCGCCGACTGCACGTTGGCCATCAGAATGGCGGCGCTGATACCCTTGCCCGAAACGTCGCCGATGGCGATCGTCACGTGGTGATCGTCTACCTTCTGATAGTCGTAGTAGTCGCCCGAAACCGACTTGGCGGGATTCAACTTCGCGGTGATTCGCAATCCTTCGACGCGCGGAACCGAACGCGGATAGAGCTGCTCTTGCACCTCCTTGGCGATATCGAGATCGGCTTGCAGGCGCTCCTTTTCCTTCGCCACTTTCAACAGCCGATCGAGGTTGCCGATCATCTCGTTATAGCTGTTGCCAAGTTCGGCGAGTTGATCGTGGCCCTTCACCGGAATGCGATACGTGAAGTCGCCAGCCTGTACGCGCTCGGTGCTTTCGTGCAGATAGTGCACCGTTCGCGTCATCGTGCGCGTAACGGCGATCCCGATGCACAGCGCGACGAATTCGACGAACAGGAACGCGATCCCGACGGCGTAAAGCAGATAAATTTGCCAGGCCGAATCCCAGTCGGCCTTCTGCGAATAGATCACGCGGCCGACTTGCGAGATTCGGGTACGAACACCGAGCAAGGCTTCGTGCTCCGCCGTCGGATCGGCCCAATCGTGGACGGCGTGCGGCATGCCCCACAACACTTCATAGTCGAGCGCGTTGACGGCTTGCGCGATGACGGGTGTGTCGTCGCGGCGCGGCCGGAACGAGTGCAGATTCATCTTGCGGCGCGATGCGCCGGGATTCTTGGACCAATCGACGAGCGTGATTTCACCAAGGTTCGGCACGAGGTCCTGCAGATAGTCCTTGGTGATCGGCGCGAGCAAGGTGACCTTGTGCTCGCCGCGGCGGATGTGTACCCCCGCGAAGAGCAGCCCCTCCTTAAGGAAGATACCCTTCATCTCCTGCCGGGGATGATCGAGCTGAAAACCGTTCCCATTGGTAACGTCGTCGATCGCCGACTGAATGCCCGGGAATCGGCCGTTTGCCAGTTCGACAAAGCGGATCGCTTGTGGCGAACCGGCGCGTTCGAGCGCGATCATGGTTCCCTGCGCGGCTCCGCGCAGTATTTCGAGATCCTGATTGAATGCTTGCGTGACCAGATAGGCCCCCACTTGGCCCGAAAGAATCCACGCGCCAAGTACGCCGAGAACGCCGAGCAGGAATACGGGCACAACCGCGATGAACACGTAGCTCAACAGGAGGCGGTTGCGCAGACTCCAGATGGCATTCTGTACAAGGCGGCGGACCCAACGCACGGCCGTCGCAAGCAACAGCGCGAAAAACACAAATCCGGAAACTGGCGCCAACATGGAGCCGGCCATGTAGCGTTCGAGCGCACGCCACAACACGAAGACCGCGATGGTGGCGATCTCCAGCCGGCCGAGCTTGACTTCGGGTGCGCTCACTCGTTTCGGGTATGGGCGATGGCCGGGAATACATCCGGTTCGGCCAGCGCTTCGGGAGTCAGATACAAACGCGTAAGTCCGTCGCGAAGCAGCTCAAACGCCGTGTCGACGTCGTCGGCGAACTGAAAAATATTCAGGTCCTCCGGCGAGATCATGCCGTATTTGGCAAGAGACTCGAAGTTAAAGATCTCCTTCCAGAACTTGCTGCCGTAAAGCAGAACGATGATTTCCTTGTGCAGTTTGCGGGTCTGGACCAGCGTAAGGATTTCGAACAACTCATCCATGGTGCCGAATCCGCCGGGGAACACGACGAGCGCTTTGGCGAGATAGGCGAACCAGAACTTGCGTAGAAAGAAGTAGCCGAATTCGAGCGACAACTCGGGCGTGATGTAAGGATTCGGCTGCTGCTCGAACGGTAGGCGGATGTTCAGGCCGACCGTTTCGCCGCCCGCTTCCGATGCTCCGCGATTGGCGGCTTCCATGATGCCGGGGCCGCCGCCCGTGGCGACGACGAAACGCCGCGACGAGCCTTGAAGAGAGTCGCTCCAATGCGTGACCCTCCTGGCGAGCCCGCGCGCGGCCTCGTAGTATTCGGCCATGGGGCCGTGTTGCTCGATACGGGCCGAACCAAAGAACGCCACGGTGTCGTGAATCTTGTGTTTGCGGAACACGCGCAGAGGCTTCAAATACTCGCTCAGCATGCGCACGCTGCGCGCTTCGGGCGACTGCAAAAATTCCGCGTCTTCAAAGGCGAGTGGGGGCCTTACCAGTTTTTCGCTCATTCGGATCCAGACTTGCCTCGCGCTTCCAGCTCCGCGATGCGTTTTTCCAATTCTCGCATCGTCCGCAACAGTTCGGGCAACTTCTGATACGCGGGCAGCGTGCGCAGCCAGAGCTTGGCCTCGAAGGCGGGCGATCCCGATATGACGGAACCCGCGGGCACGTCGTGGCCCACTCCGCTTTGCGCATAGACAATGGCATTGTCGTGCACGGTGAGATGTCCGCTGATGCCGACTTGCCCGGCTAACAAAACGTTCTTCTCAAGGATTGTGCTACCCGCCAATCCGACTTGCGAGCAGATGATGTTGTCTTCGCCGACGACGCAGGCGTGGCCGATTTGCACGAGATTGTCGATCCGCGCGCCGCGCTTGATGCGAGTCTCTCCGACCGTCGCGCGATCGATCGCCGTAAGCGCCTGAATCTCGACGTCGTCTTCGACCACGGTGATGCCCGACTGCGGAATTTTGTAGTGCGTACCCTGCGTGGTCTTGGCGAATCCGAAGCCGTCACCGCCGACGACCGTGCCATTCTGCACGACGACGCGATCGCCGATGCGGCAGAACTCGCGAACCACGGCGTGCGCGTGCAACGTGAAGTCGTCGCCGATTTCCGCACCTTCGTAAACGACCGCGTGCGGATATAGAACACAGCGCGCGCCAATCGCGGCGCGCGGGCCGACGTAGGCGAACGGGCCGATCGAGGCGCCCTCGCCGATGGTTGCGGTGGCGTCGATATAGGCGAGTTCGTCCACGCCGGGCGCGGGCCGCGGCGCCGTGTAAAAGCATTCGAGCGCGCGGGCGAAATCGTGATACGGATTCGCGCTGACCAGCGAGGCGATATCCATGCCCGCGATGGGTTCGGTCACCAGTATCGCCGACGCGCGTGTGTTCTTCACTTTGTGCGCGTACTTCGGATTGGCGAGGAAGGTCAGCTGCCCTGGCACGGCCGCCTCCATGCCGCAGACTCCGGTGATTTCGATTTCGCCGTCGCCGTCCAGGCGCGTGCCCAGCCGCTCGGAAAGTTGGGATAGTTTCATCTGGATACACTGTTAGTATGAACCACGGTTCATTGCGGCTTGCTGTATCGATTTTCACGATCGCCGCGGTGTGTGCGCAAACGCCGCGCCCGCGGCCTGGCACGGCGCGCCCGTCGGAACTGGAACGAGCCGTCGAGGAGTTTAAGGTCCTGACGCGCGACCGCGGATTGCGTGAGGGAGGCGCCACACAGACCGCCGCCGTGCCCCGTCCCCGCGCGGCCTGGCATGGCCGTTTGTTCGAGAATTTCCGCAACGATGTATTGGACGCTACGCCGCACGATGTCGTGCAACGCGGCGGCTTGCGCAACATGCTGCGGCGCAATCAATTCGGATTCAATGTCGGCGGGCCGCTGGTGATACCGAAGCTGTATCGCGGCCGGACGACGTTTTTCAACCTGAGTTACGAAGGCGTGCGCGAGCGGATCGGCCGCTCGTACTTGCGTACCATTGCGATTCCTTCCGAGCGCGGCGGCGACTTCTCGCGCACCGTCGATCCGGCCGGCGCGCCGCTGGCGATCTACGATCCGCGGTCGACTCGCGCGAATCCAAACTTCAATCCGGCACAGCCCGTATCCCGCTCGAACTTGCAATATGACCGCGCTCCGTTTCCGGCGAATGTAATTCCGGCCCAGCGGCTCGACCCGGTGGCACGGCGTGCGGTCGAATACTATCCGCTGCCGAACTCCGACGCGGGACCGTTCTTCCGCAACAATTACTTCGTCTTCTCGCCCGAGACAAATACCGCCGACGGCATGATCGTCAAGATCGATCACACCGCGTTGGAGCGGCACCGCATTTCCTTCACGGGATCGTTCACCAACGGCCTTGCGGGATCGCCTCGCTACTTCAACACCATTGCCGATTCCAACAACAACGACCGTAAATACGAAGCACGGCGCGGCGTGCTGGATTGGACCTTTACGCGTTCGGCGAACACCGTCAACGTGGTGACGTTCGATGTGATCAGCGATCGCAGCGAGAACGGACGCGAAGGACAGGCGGACGCGATCGCCTCAATCGGCCTGCGCGGGCCGCTGCGCGATGCGTTTCCCGTTTTCCGCTATTCGACCTATCTCGGCATGGGACGAAACAGTCCGCGCTCGGCTAGTTCGCACAATTACTATTACTTCACCGAGTCGCTCTCGGTGCGTAAGGGCAAGCACCGGCTTCGGGGCTCCGCCATCGCGCGGCGCTATCAGGTGAATGCGTATCTGCCGCAGAATCCGGCGGGTCTATTCCAGTTTGGTCCGTCGATCACGTCGTTGCCGGGGATCGTCAACACGGGCCATCCGTGGGCGAGTTTCCTGTTGGGACACGCCGAGTCGGCCGAGGCGACTCTTGTCGAGAACCCTTCCTACTGGCGAGGGAGCTACTTCAATTTTTCGCTGCGCGATAGCTACGAGTTCTCTCGGAATCTAAACTTCAGCTTCGGCGGTTCGATGGAAGTCACGGTGCCGCGCGTGGAGAAGTACGATCGTTTCGCGACGGTCGACCTCGACGCGATCAACCCCGCAAATGGTAGGAAGGGAGCGCTCGTGTTCGCCAATCGCGACGGCAACGGCCGGCGGTTTCAGCCGGTGCGCGTGCGCCCCGAGACGAGCTTTGGCCTGGCGTGGAATCCGCGCGGGAATCCCAAGAGCGTAGTGCGTTTGAGCTACGGCATCAGCTTCAGCAATTTCCCGATCTATACGACGCAGTGGGCTACGCAGGGGTTTGTAGGCACGCCGACGTTGGTGTCCCCGAATACGCAGTTGCAGCCCGCGATGACTCTCAACGACGGATTTCCGCAATTGCCTCGGCCGCTGCCCGATCTGCGTCCCGACGCCGCGAATTTCACCGTGGCCGATTTGGTCGATCGCTCCGGAACGCTCCCGATGTATCAGTCGGCCGGGTTGTCATTCGAGCGCGAGATCGTTCAGCAGACGATCGTAAGTCTCAGCCTCGGCCACGCGCGCGGGCAGCGCCTGTTCATCTCGAATAGCGCGGTGAATCCAAACGCAATTCCTCTTTCCAATCTTGTCCATCGCGACCGGTTGAACGATGAAAGCTTCCGCCGGTCGATCCGGCCGTATCCGCAGTTCCAGCGTTTCGATGTATACAGCTCGTGGCCCGCCGCGAACTACAAACGAAACGCTGCCGTGGCGCGAGTGGAAAAGCGATCTTCGAGCGGACTGACGCTGAATACGACCTTCGAGTGGTCGAAGCAGATGGACGACTACTCCGGTCCGTATGGCGTGCAGGATTATTACAACAAGAACAACGAGTGGTCGTTGACGTCGAGCAACGTTCCGCGGCGTCTGTCCTTGAATTTCGCCTACGATCTGCCGTTCGGTTCGCGCAAGACCCTGTTCGCCTTCGACGATTGGCGGCGGCACTTGGCGGATGGCTGGTCGGTGTCGGGTATGACTTCCGTGCAGAGCGGAGAACCGGTTGCGCTGCGGCCGCAGTTCAACAACACCGGTGGTGTGATCGATGCGTTGCGCGTAAACCTCGTGCCCGGGGTCGATCCCAGTTCGCCGAACCAGGGGCCGGACATGTGGTTTAACCCTGCAGCGTTCCAACAGCCACCCGATTTCACCTACGGCAACGGACCTCGCACGCATCCTTCGCTGTTAATGCCGGGCAATCAGAACCACGATGTATCGGTAACCAAGCGGTGGGCCCTGACCACCGAGCGCGCGTTGGAGTTCACGGCCACCGGTTTCAATTTCACAAATACAGGGAACTGGACGGATCCGGACACAGTGATCGGTCCCGCATCGGCGCCGAATGCGAATGCAGGTAAGATCATCGGTTCGCGCGGCGGCCGGGTGATTCAGTTGGGCATGCGATTCAGCTTTTAGCTGGACTAGATTCTTGAATCAAAGATTCTAAATCAGAGTACTTCAACATTTTGAGGTTAGGCTGCGAGTAATTTGACGATCTCCTCGATGGCGCGATCGGCCTTGTAGTAGGCGT
>Ga0194131_10003787_pt1 | contig 23444 bp, 21 predicted proteins | sample TA2KigO120mmetaG_FD_148631 | JGI IMG/M metagenome (GOLD analysis project Ga0194131, IMG submission 148631) | Freshwater microbial communities from Lake Tanganyika, Tanzania - TA2015053 Kigoma Offshore 120m | ecosystem: Environmental > Aquatic > Freshwater > Lake | place: Tanzania: Lake... | reverse complement strand
GCTCGAGCGGCTCCGGAGGATCTGCCTCGCGCTGCCCGAAGCGGTCGAGAAGGTCTCGCACGGCGAGCCCACCTGGACCGCCGGGAAGGGAAAGGTCTTCGCGACGCTCGACGACCATCACCACGGCGCGGAGCATCTCTCGGTGTGGCTCCCCGCGCCCGTCGGCGCGCAGGAAGCCCTCATCGAGTCGGATCCGGAGCGCTACTTCCGCCCGCCCTACGTCGGACATCTCGGCTGGGTCGCCGTCGTGCTCGACGACGATCCCGACTGGAGCGTCGTCGCCGATCTCGTTCTCGAAGCCTATCGGCAGGTCGCGACGCGGAAGCTCCTCGCGGCTCTCGACGCGACGACGGCGCCCCGCCGCTGAGCCCGACCCGGGTCGGCGTGCGCGCCGGCGCTCCTGCGCTGGCGCGCGACACAGGGCTCGCGTCTCATGAGGCGCGCCTCCCGCGCCGAGACTTCCTACATGAGCCGGCGTCTCGCAGCGTTGTCGGCGTCGCTCGTGCTGCTCGCCGCGGTACCGCGCGACGTGCGGGCGGACGTTCCACGCGGGTCCGGCGGCGTCCTCGTACGCTGGACGCAGCTCCTCGGCGGGGACGGCGACGTCGATCGCGGGCCTTCGATCGAGGTGTACGGCGACGGAACGGTGCTCGCGCACTATCCGCGCTACATGAAGCGGGCCGGCACGTGGTCGATGCGCCTCACAAAGGCGGAGCTCGAAGCGCTCGTCCAGTCGGTCGCGAACGCCGACGTCGTCGCGTTCGATCCGTCCGTCGCGCGCGCCGAGAAGGAGAGAGCCGTGAACGCCGCGCGCGTCGCCGGTGCGAGCAAGGACGGCGCTCGCCGGGTTTTCGCGGTGCACGACGCCGCGACGACGAGGCTCGAGCTGCACCTCGAGCGCGCGGAGCGCACGGTTCCGAGCGGCCGCTCGCAGGCCGCGGTCGCGAAGACGATCGAGTGGCCCGCGCTCGCCTCGGATGCGGCGCGCTATCCCCAAGCGAGCACGATCCAGGGGCTGGCCTCGGCGGAGCGCGCGCTCACGTCCCTGCTCGAGCGCCCCGAGCTCGCGCGGTTCGGTGACGCACCGTTAGCCTGCGCGGACCGCTGTCGACCGTCCTGGCGCTCGTCGGAGTGCTCGTCACGCGCGAGCACGCGCACGCCGGCGCCTTCATCTTCGCCGGCGAAACGACCGGCATCGGCGTGATCACGCATCCGACGGGCTACTCCGGCGCGGGTGGCACGGTCGACGTCTCCGTGTGCATCGATCCCAAGTCTCCGTACGCGATCGACATGGTGATCCCCGTCCAGAACGTCGTCGACACCTACAACGCGCTCACTCCGACGACCGGCAATCTCAAGTTCGGCGCCAACAACGACATCCCGGCAACCGCGATCGACTTCGAGTCGACCGCGTTGCACGAGGTCGGCCACTGCATCGGCCTCGCGCATCCGAACCTCGGCTCCGAGTCCGGGCTTCCCGAGGCGCAACAGAACTACACGAAGAGCACGAACGGTGCGGACGACGTGTTCAACACCGCCGCCGGCGTCGACGCGATCCCGGGCTCCGACGACGACCTCCGTGGCGACGACGTCAACCTGCACTGGTTCCGGAAGTCGAACAACAACCCGTTCGGCATCGCGGCGACCGTCGACGCGGGGACCTACAGCCGTCGCCCGGTCGATCTACCGGCGAGCCATCTCTACGCCGCCAACGCGGACCGGACGCTCGCCGTCGCACTCGGCGTTCCGAACACCGAGGCGGTGATGCAGCAGGGCGCCTTCTCCGACGAGGACCAGCGCGATCTCGCGCACGACGACGTCGCGACGCTCCGGATCGGGATGTCCGGCCTCGACGAGGACCAGGGCACTGCGGACGACTACACGATCCACCTCTCGTACGTGGGACTGGCCCCGGAGTGCGACGTCGTCCTCGCGTTCGACGACACGCAGTCCTCCTTCGGGGTCTGCCAGACGAGCGGGCTCTTCGTGAACGCGTCGCACGTCCGGATCGATACGGCGAAGGTGTACTTCAACACCGGGTTCCTCTGGCACTTCAGCAGCGGGAGCTCGCAGGAAGCGCCCGCCTGCCCCGCTTCGCCGAGCAGCTCGTGCGTCACCGGCTTTCAGAAGGGCATGGTCGTCGTCAGCAATCGGGTGGCCGGCCGCGAGCTCTTGGTGGCGAAGTGGGTGCACGGCCCGGAGCTCGAGCCGGACGACTTCGGCGACCCCACGGTGCATCCGGGAACGACCTACACGGCGTGCATCTACGATGACGGAGGAACGCTCGTCGGTGAGTATCCGGTCGCGCGTGCCGCCGCCGCGTGCAAGCAGCGCGACTGCTGGCAGGACGAGGGAGCGCTCGGCTTTCGCTATCGCGATGCGAGCGCCTCGGCGTCGGGGATCCGCGCGATGCGGCTCCAGGCGGGCGCGGCGGGCCAGTCCCGCATCACGGTGCTCGGCCGGAACGACCTGACCGAGGGCGAGACGTCGCTGCCGACCACCGTCGCCGGCGCTCTCGCGGGCTCGACGAGCGCGCGGATCCAGCTCTTCGCGGAGAACCCGACCCGCTGCTTCTCGAAGAACCTGACCGACATCCGCAGCAACGCCGCCACCCTCTTCGTCGCCCGGTGACGATCCAGTGCACTAGCAAAGGACTCGGAGGGTGTTCGTGCGGGCGTCGCGCGAGAACGGCAAGCCCGCCGTCACCACGATGCACGCATCGGGAGCGAGACCGAGCCGCGCGCGCGCCCGCTTCGCTGCGCGCTCGCACGCCGCTTCGAAGTCGTCGCCGAGGTCGTCGACGAGAATCGGATCGACGCCCCAGACGAGGCTCAGGGCCCGCCAAGCGCGCACGTCCGCAGTGACGCCGACGATCGGCTGACGCGGCCGCCAGCGCGCGAGCGAGCGCGCCGTCGAGCCGGTTGCCGTCAACGCGACGATCGCCGCGGCACCGGCGGACTCCGCCGCGGCGCAAGCGCTTCGAGAGACTGCATCCGCGATCGAAAGATTTCGCGAGATCACGTCGGGCGCGACGCCGGGACGCTCGTAGGCCTCCGCGCTCCGGATCACGCGGTCCATCATCCGCACCGAAGCGACCGGGTGCGCGCCGATCGCGGTCTCGCCCGAGAGCATCACCGCGTCCGTTCCGTCGAGGACCGCGTTCGCGACGTCGGTCACCTCCGCGCGTGTTGGCATCGGCGCGTGCACCATCGACTCGAGCATCTGCGTCGCGGTGATCGCCGGCTTTCCCTTCCTCCGGCACGCCGCGAGGATCCGCTTCTGCAAGATCGGGACGTCCTCGATCGGCAGCTCGACGCCGAGGTCGCCGCGCGCGACCATGATCGCATCGCTCGCGTCCACCACGTCGTCGATTCCTTCCACTGCCTGCGCCTTCTCGATCTTCGCGACGATTCCGGCCGCGCCGCGCAGGGCTGCGATCGCTTCGCGGAGCTCGCGGACGTCGCGCGCCGAGCGCACGAACGAGAGCCCGACGTAGTCGACCTCGATACGCACGACGACCTCGAGGTCGCGACGATCCTTCTCCGTCAGCGACGGAACGCGAACGCCGGCGGTCGGGGCCGCGAGGCCCTTCCGATCGTCGATCGGACCGCCGACGAGAACGCGCGTGCGCACGCGCGGCGGCTCGACGGCGACCACCTCGAGCCGCACGAGTCCGTCGTTCAGATAGATCGGCGAGCCCGGCTGCACCTCGTCCGGCAGATCGGAGTGGCTCACGGAGACCTGGTGCGCATCTCCGACGACGGGCTCCGTCGTCAGCGTGAACGCGTCGCCCTCGTGCAGCTCGACCGGGCCTGCCGAGAACGTGCCGATCCGGAGCTTCGGCCCCGCGAGATCCGCCAGGATCGCGAGCGGCCGCGAACGGGATGCCGCGCGCTCCCGGAGCGTCGCCGTGATGCGCCGGAGGTACTCCGGCGTGGCGTGCGCGCAGTTGAGCCGAGCGACGTCCATGCCGGCCGCGAGGAACGCGTCGATCCGCTCCGCCGAATCGCTCGCCGGACCGATCGTCGCGACGATGCGCGTGAGCCGCCGCGCGTGCCGCGTGTCGCCCATCTTGGACGAGTTCGAGCGCAAGCGGACGGCCGGCGCAAGCCTGCGGTCGGACGGCTAGCCGCAGCAGGAGCGTCGGGGTAGAAATCGGGCCGGAGCCAGGCGCGCGCCTGGTCCGCAGCGCGCATGAAGCGAAGGCTCTCGGATCGATGGGTCGCGGTCGTGGCCCTCGGAGTGATCCTTCTCGGCCTCGCGATCTCGATTCGCGGCCTCGAGCGGCTCAACACCTGGTATCTCGCGAGCGACCAGTACGCGTTCCTCACCCTCGCGCATGCGCTTCGCGACGGCGGCATCTCCCACCACGACTTCGTGTACGACGTCATCCCAAAGGCGGGGACGCGTGACGCTCTCGCGCAGACCTACCTCCTCCGCGACGGAGAGCTGATCTCGCGGTATCCGCCGGGCTTCCCGGCGCTTCTCGCGGTCGCGGGTGCGATCGCGGGCGATCGCGGCGAGCACGCGCTGAACCCGCTTCTCTACCTCGTCGTCTTCGTGCTGCTCGCGTGGCTCGTCCACGTGCTGCTGCGGCCCACGGGTCGGGGGTTCGCGGCCGCCTGCGCGGCGGCCGCGGTGTGGCTCCTTCTCCTCCTTCCGACGGACGTGCACCTCTGGGGCATCACGGTCGCGCGCGATCTTCCGGCGCACCTCCTCGGGTTCCTCGCGGTGCTCGCGGCGGCGAGCGGGCGCTTCGGGTGGGCCGGGCTCGCGATGGGCTTCGCGTGCGTGATCCGCCCCGATGCGCTGCTTTACGGAAGCTCGCTCGCCGCGGTCGCGCTCGTGCGCCGCGAGCGGCTTCGCGACCTCGCGTTCGCCGTGCCGACGTTCCTCCTCGGCGTCGCCCCGCTCCTCGCCTACAACCAGGCGACGCTCGGGCACCCGCTCTCGTTCACGCAGGGCTCGGAGTTCGGGCTTCTGTGGAGCGCGCTCGGGCCGTCCTCCGCATACGCTTCTTCGGTCGTGCCCGCGGGAGGCGGCTTTCGGTTCTCGCACCTCGCGGGGACGCTGCCGGGGAACCTGGCGCTCCTCGAAGCCTCCTTCGGCTGGTTGATCCTGGCCGCGGTGCTCGGGCTCGGCTGGGCGATCCGTAGACGCGGTCTGCTCGCGGCTGCGTTCGCCCCCTACGCGATCACGGCGACGATCTTCTACAGCTGCTGGTCGCATCCGGACGCGCGCTATCTCGCGGGCGTTTCCCTGTGCCTGATCCCGCTCGCCGCGGTGGGCTGCGTCGTCCTGTGCCGGAACGCTGCGGCGCGCGAGAGCCACGTCCTCTGGAAGGTCGCGGTCTTCGTCGCGCTCGCGCTGGCGCTCCTCTGCGTGGCCGGGCTTCTTCCGTCTCTTCCCGCGCCCGGAATGCCCGCAACCGTCGTCCTCGTGGTCGCAGCCGCGGTCGCGGCTCTCTCGCTCTCTCCTGCCCTCGCCGAGCGGCTCGCGGGCGTCGCGGTGATCGCGCCCGCGGTCGCGCTCGCGGCCCTCGGGCTCTTCGAGGTCGCGAGCGGAAGCGGCTCGCGCGACCCGTACCAGGAGTACCAGATCGTGCGCGCGCGCCACCGGATCGAGAGCCTGCTCCCGCCCGGGTCGATCGTGATCACGTCGCCGTCGCTCGGACGCCCGGGCGAGAACCTGTCGCACTACACGCACGCGCGGGCGCTCTACGATTCGGAGCTCGACCTGCTCGGGGTCGGGCCCGGACGCCTCGCGACGTTCCACAAGCGGCGCGGGCGGCACGTCTTCTACCTCCTTCCGGAGGGCGACCTGGCGCCGCTGACGCGCCTCCGCCAGGGGCTCGTGGCGAAGCGCGTGCGCGACATCGAGCCCGGTGAAGCGATGGACTGGTTCTTGAACCCGCGCCTCGCGCGAGCCGGAGCCGTGCTCTACGAGATCGAGTTCACGCCGGAGCTGGCACCCCTCGTCGATTCGCTGCCGCCGCCGGAAGGACGCCCGCCCGAGTGACGCCCGCACCGTGAGCGCTGGCGCGCCGTTCCGCGCCGCAGTAGGAGGGCGAGGCATCCCGACGATGCCGGGAGGAGATCCGATGCCGAGCGGCAACGCATCCTATCGCGCGAAGCTTCGCACCGCGGACGAAGCAGCTGCGATGATCCCCGACGGCGCCACCGAGGTGCATTGGGTCGTCTCCGAGAACGGCGCGGCGTGCCTGAAGGGGAAGAGCACCGCCGAGCGAGCGCGGGCCCTGATCGAGCTCGCGCATCCGCGATTTCGCGACGAGCTCACCGCCGCGGCGAAGAGCCTGCGCTACGTCTAGACCGAGCGGGGCGGTCGACGACGCATGACCGAGCGGGGCGGTCGACGACGCATGACCGAGCGGGGCGGTCGACGACGCATGACCGAGCGGCGACTCTCCGACCGCATCGTCGACGGCTTCGCGGTCGGGTTCGCCGCGTGGACGCTCGTCTGCCAGGCGGCGATCGCGCTCGCGCTGCCGTTTCGCGTGCTGGTGCCGGCGGGCCTCGTCGTGCTCGTGGCTCTCGCGGCGCTGTGCGCGACGCTCCGGCGGTCACGACCGAGCACGAGCTCGACTTCGCAGCAGCCCATCGCGAGCCCCTCCTCCGCGGAGACGACGGCGCTCGAGCGCGGCGCGATCGATCGGCACTTCGGGCTCTGGCTGTTCGCCGCGGCGGCGGTCGCCGGCGCCGGGCTCCTGCCGATCTCGCCGGAGCTCAAGTGGAGAGCGCTCGCGGCGTACGCGGTCGCGGCGGCTGCGGCTTCGCTTCGCGACTGGATTCCGGCGGTCGCCCCATACCGCGGCGTGAATCACGATCTCGAGGCGCGCCGCGATCGAGCCGTCCTCCTCCTCGCTCTTGCCGGCGGACTTCTCGCGACGGCGTACGTCGAGCCGAACCCCGACGACTCCGGCTACGTGAACCTCGTCGTCGCGCCCGTGGATCATCCCGAAGCGCCGATCTTCCAGACCGACACGATGCACGGCATCGCCGGCACCGGCCCGCTCTTTCCCGTCTACAGGCTGCACTCGCTGGAAGCCGCGGCGGCCGCGGCCGCGTGGCTCTTCTCCCTCCCGGCGGACGTCGTCGTGTATCGCGTCCTCCCGTTCGTGCTGGGGATGCTCTGCGTTCTCGCGCACGCGCGCTTCGCGCGGAGCGTCGGCGGAGCGTGGTGGCCGTGGATCCTCGGAGTCATGCTCGTCCTCTCCTTCGGAACCGCGACGGGCCCGTTCTCCGGCGTGCGCGCGCTTCGTCACGGGAAGGCGAGCCTCTTCCTCGTCGCGATTCCGCTCGTCGTCGCGTACGCGGTCGACTACATGGCTCGCCCGACCGCGCGACGCTGGCTCCGGCTCGCCGCAGCGCAGGTCGCCGCGATCGGCTTGAGCGCGACCGGCCTCTGGGCGGCACCGCCGATTGCGGCGGCGACGCTGACGGCGCTCTGGCGCCCCGAGCGCGACACGACCCGCCGATGGGCGATCGGTCTCGGGGCGTCGGCCTATCTCGTCTTCGTCGGGCTTCTTCTCTTTCCCGCGTCGCGGGCACAGCTCGCGAGTCTGCCGGAGCTGTCCGCTACCGCGGCTTCGGGGATGTGGGCGGGCGCCGTGCGTCACGGTCTCGGTAGCGCCGCGCTCCAGTGGACGTGCTTCGCAGCGACCGCTCTCGCGATCCCTCTCGCGACGAGCGGACTCGCGCGCCGTGTCGTTCTCGCACTCGTGCTCGCGTGCGTCGTCCTTCTCGTGAGCCCTCTTCTCTCGCCCTGGATCGCCGCCTCGGTCACCGGGAAGACGACGTACTGGCGTGCCTTTCGCGTTTTTCCCGCACAGCTCTGCGTCGCGATGGTGGCGATCGCGCCGATCCTCTGGAGCGAGCGGAGAGCGCGGGGGTGGAGAGTCGCCGCGATCAGCGCGACCTGCCTTCTGGTCGGCGCCATCGTCCTGAGCTCGCCCCGCGTTCTCCCCGCGTGGCCGCCGTCGCTCGATCCCTTCGCGCAGTCTCCGTACGAGGAGGAGCACGCTGTCGCGCGAGCGCTCACCGAGCACACCGCGGCGGGCGACGCGGTCCTCGCGCCCGAGAGCGTCGCGCAGTGGACGACGACGTTCCACGAGCCGCCGCGTCCGCTCGTCGTCCGGAAGGTCTATCTCTACGTCCTCTCTCCGCAGATTGCGCGGGACGAGTACGAGCGGCGGCTCGATCTCGAAGCCTACGTCGCCGGCACGCGGCGCCGTCCTTCTTCGCGCGCGCGCCTCGCGGAGTCGCTCCGGAACGACCGCCTCGCAGCCGTCGTCCTCGCGGGAGGCGCACCCTGGCTCGGCGAGATGCAGAGAACCCTGCTTCGTGCCGGCTGGCAGGTCGCCGGTCCGGCAGACTCGCCTCGCTACGAGCTCTGGCTCCCGCCGAGCCTCGCCGGCGCGGGCGGCGCTCGCCAGGGACGACTTTCCGGGGGCGCGCCGACGAAGCGATAGGCCGTGTTCTCTCCGCTCCGCGCGACCGGCTCGAGCCGCGCGGAGCACTCCAGGAATCGCAGCTCGGGAGAGCCGTCCGCGATCACGTACCCGGGTCGCTTCCGCGCGAGCCAGCGTTCCGCCAGATCCGCCGTCTCGAGATCGCGCGGCAGGAGCACGCCGGCGTTTCCGCACCAGAGATGAAGATGCCACGGATCCTCGGAGGCCACCACCGCATCCGGCTCGAGCGCTCCGCAGAGCTCGCGTGCGGCCGCGTCGCCCGGATGCACGAGACGCCGCGTCCCGACGGATCGATACGACTCCCAATCCGCCCGAAGGAGCGGTGCCTGCGACGCGAAGGCGAAGGTCCACGCGAGGACGACCACGGCGAGGGGAAGCGTGCGCACGAGGGCTCGCGCGGGGAGCGGCGTGCGACCGAGGACGTCGTCGAAGGCTCCGATCGCGGCGAACCAGAAGCAGACCACGCTCGGAAGCGGATAGCGCCACGAGTACCCGCCGTACGCGGCGAGCGCGGTCGCCAGCAGGAGAAGCCCGGCGCACGCGGCGAACCGGCGCTCGTACGAGTGCGCGCCGGCTCCGAAGAGCGCCAGGAGAGCTCCGGGAACCGCGATCCAGCCGACGAAGAGATAGCGCGACTCGAGAAACAGCGCCCGCCCACAGCGCGCGAGATTGTCCCCGATCGCCGCGGCGACGACGCCGGCAGGAGATGCCGATCCCGACCGCGACGGCGCTCGACAGTGACATCGTGCGGCGCGCGACGAGCACCGAAGCCGCTCCGATCACGCTCGCCCAGAGGACGTGGACGACGGCGAGCTCCGTCCAGCTCGCGCCTGCGAGGATCGGCAAGGTGAGCAGAGCCGGAAACACCGGCGGCCGGATGACCCACGCCGGTGCCGGGGGCCGCAGCTCGGGGAGGTAGCTCGTGTAGACGATCGGGTCGACGAGTCCGCGGCCGCTCGCGAGCGCATTGGCCGCGGCGACGTAGCCGATCGCATCGGGCGTTCCGCGCCACTGCGCGAGCACGGCGGGAAGCGCGCTCGCGGCGGCGACGACACCGACGAGGAGTGCGCCGACGAGGGTCGGCCAGCGGCGGCGCCTCGGCTCGCGTCGGGTCGTTCCGTTCCTTAGCGGCTCGAAAAGACGAGCCGCAATCCGATCCGGGCTGCGCGATCGGCGAGCTTCGCGGATTCCGGCGGGCTCGGGGCACGACCCTCCCTCTCTTTGACTCGACTCTGCCGACGGTCGATACAAAGAAGCGCCGCAGGCTCGCCCATGACGTCCTTCCTCAGCGCCCCGTTCGAGCTGGTCTGGCAGCTGGGGCGATCCGCGCGCGCTCTCGCCGAGCTTCCGGTCGCGCTCGAGCAGAGCCTCCGCGAGACGAACGCGCTGATCGCCGAGACGCGGACGCACTTGACGCTCCTCGCGGATCAGGTGCAGCGCATGATGGAGCAGCTCGACAAGATGGCGACGGTCGCGGACCGGCTCGTCGACGGCACGAGGGCCATCGCCGAGATCGCGCAAGACGCGAAGCTGCAGATGGCGTCGACCAGCGAGCAGATCGCAGCCGCGAACCGGAGCCTCGAGCAGATCGTGCGCCTGACCGAGCCGATCGATCGCATGAGCAAGAAGGTGGTCGACCGGCTCCTTCGCGTCACCGGCGGACGCGGCTCCGACGATCCCGCGTAGCGTCGCCTGGACGCTCCCGGGGATCGTGATAGCGTGGCCGCGATGCGAAACCCTCCTTCGATGAATCGAACGTGGCGGCACGCCGCTCTCGTCTACTCCCTCGCGATCGCGCTCGTGCTCGAAGCGTCGATCGGCGTCGCCGCGGCACTCGCACCCGCGACCGAGAAGGCGCTCGAGACGTCGGAGTACGTCTACATCGCCTCGACGCGGAAGGACGGCGAGCTCGGCGAGAAGGCCGAGATCTGGTTCATGTACGAGGGCGGCAAGGTCTACGTCGGAACGCGTCCGACCTCGTGGCGCGTCAAGCGCATCCAGTGGGGCCGGCCGCAATCGAAGATCTGGGTCGGCTCGCGCGAGGGGCCTTCGTTCGACGCGACGGGCGCCCTCGTCGACGATCCGAAGCTGCAGGAGAAGATGTTCGAGGTCTTCGCGAAGAAGTACCCCGAGGGATGGAAGCGCCACGAGGCGGGCTTCCGCACCGGCTTCAAGGACGGAAGCCGCGTGATGGTCGCGTACACGCCCGGCGCGTAGCCGCGCTTTTCACTTCACGGGCTCGCCTGCGAGCCGGCCGCGTCAGAGCCGCGGACCTTCTGCAGCGTCGAGATCGCTTCGCGCTCCCACGCGTCGATCTGATGGCGGAAGTCCGCGATCACGGCGGCGTGCTCGGAAGCGACGTTCCGGGTCTCGTCCGGATCGCGCGCCTTGTCGTAGAGCTCGTCGGAGCCAGCGGTCGCCTTCCAGATGTAGTGCCACTCGGGGCTCCGGAGGTAGTACGAGATCTCCTTCGCCGCGCTTCCCTTGCTTTGCCACTCGTGCATTCCGATCAGGACCGATCGCTTCGGCGCCGAGCCTCCTTCGATCGACGGACGGAGGTCGATGCCCATGCGGCCGGGCGGCATCGCAGCGCCGCCGTAGTCCGCGAGCGTCGGAAAAACGTCGATCGACGAGACGAAACGATCGTCCACTCGACCCGCGGGCACCCGACCGGGCCAGTGGAACACGAGCGGCGAGCGGACCCCCTGCTCGTGGAACGTGCCCTTCGCCTTTGCCCCCGCGAGCTTCGCGTGCGGCGCCTGCTCCCAGCCGTTGTCGGAGAGATAGACGATCAAGGTGCGCTCGCGCAGGCCGCGGCTCTCGAGGTGACGCACGAGCTGGCCCACGAGGTCGTCGAACCACGAGCAGCTCGCGTAGTACCGCTGCGCCTGATCCGACAGCCCCGCTTCGCGGTAGAGAGCGAGGAAGCGCTCCGGTGGATCGAGAGGGACGTGCGGGATCATCGGCGCGAACCAGACGAAGAACGGGCGGTCGTTGCTCTCGTCGATGAAGTCGAGAACGGGCTGGATCCCTTCGCGGCCGAAGCGGAGATCGCCGCCGGCGCGCGCGACGAGCGGATCGTCGACGGTCCCCTTCGTGAATCCCGCCACCTCGTACGTGCCCTCCCAGAACTTCCCCGCCTGGAAGCTCTCGTAGCCGGCCCGGCCGAGAACGCGCGGCAGCGTCGCAACCCGCTCGATCGCCGTGCGCCTCCACGTCGAACGTCCGGAGGCGCGAAGCGCTTGCAGTCGATGCCTCCACTGCACCGGATAGAAGCCGGTGAGAAGCGTGTTCAGCGAGGGTGCGCAGAGGCTCGCCGTGTTGTGCATCATCGGGAAGACCGTGCCGGCGCGCGCGAGCGAGTCGAGGTTCGGGGTGCGCACGATCTCGCTTCCCATGAAGCCGAAGTAGGGAAAGCCGTGGTCGTCGCCGATCAGGAGGACGATGTTCGGACGATCCGCGGTGCTCGCGGCCGGCGAAGGACGAGCGTCGTCCGAGGGAGCGACCGTCTCGGAGCCCTGCTTCAGCGCGGGCGTCGCCGTCTTCGCGGTCTTCGCGCTCGTCTTCGCGTTCGTCTTCGCGGCCGCCGATCCCGCTTCGACGAGCGCGCTCGCTACCACGCGAAGGCCGTCTTTCTCGAGGTGATTCTGCCAGTCCCGAAACGCGCTCGAGGGAAGGCGATCGTGCAGATCGAGCCACTCCTCGGGTCTCGCACCGATCCGGTTGCGCAGCTTCTCGATTCCCTGCTCGAGGTCGAGATCGCCGGAGACGCCGAGGCGTTCGAGCCTCTCCACGTCGACGGGCGAGACGTAGAAGAGAGCCGGGACGCCGGCGTCGCGTAGCCGCTCGAGGACGAGCCGGCCGACTTCCGCCATCGGCTCTTCCGAGGGATCGCCTCCGTACTCGGCGAGCGCCGTCTCTCGATCGCTTCGGGCGGTCGACGAGGAGCCGGGGATCGCGAGCGCTCCCGTGAGCCAATCGCTCGCCGCGTTCAACCACTCCTGGCCGCGAAGACGCGCGCCCTCCGGAACGTAGAGCAGTCCGACGCGCTCCTTCGCCCAGTGGAGCGTCGGATCGAGCGCCGAGAGATCCTCCTTGCCGAGGATGTCGCCCGCCGCGAGCTGGCTCCGAAACGAGAGCCGCCGCGACAGCGGCTCGAACTTCTCGATGCCCTGATATCGCAGCGCCGCAGAGTAGACGCGCAGGTTCAGCTCGACGACGACGAGATCGGGCTTCCCCGCGAGAACGTCCTCGAGGAGGTAGTAGAGATGGATCGGCCGGAAGGCCATGTGCGTGAGCGGCAAGACGTCGGCTTGCGCGCCTCGAGCCGACCATCCTTGCTCGAGAAGACCCGTGAGGTCGGGACCGCGGCGACGCTTTCCAACTCCGCGCGCCGCCATCGAAAGAGAGTCCCCGAAGAAAGCGACGCGGAAACCGGGACCGTCGCGCCCGCTCTGCCACTGCTCGAGGCGCGGCAGGAGCTTGCGCTCGATCACGACGCGCCGGCTCGCGGTCTCCCGCAGACCGACGCGGTGCGACCAGACCCAGGCGGCGAACGCGCCGACCACGATGAGGCAGGGGAGAGCGAGCGAGAGAAGGGCTCGCGCTCGCCCCGTCCGTGTGGTCTCGAAGGGTGGCCTGGCGCGGTCGCGACTCGGTGACTCGGAGGTGGTCATTCGAGGGTCTGGATCGAGAGAGCCTGGGAACCACGCTCCGGTCAACCGCTTCCGGAAGCCGCTCGCCTCCGATACACCCGCCGCGTGAGCGAAACGACGACGGAAGCGGCCTGGTCGGCCTTCTGCGACCGCCTGAAGGCCGTCGGCGAGCGGATCCACGAGGCCGACTTCCCGTCCGATCCGCGCTCGCGCGCCGAGGGGCTGCGTCATCTCACCAGGCTGACGACGTACGCCGTGCAGTGGTTCGTCGAGTTCGGCGATCCCGACTTCCCGGCGTTCCATCGCTACGACGACGACGTCGTGAAGTGGGGCGGGCCGAACGCCGACAACCACTACCTCCGCGCGAAGATCGACCCGAAGGGAACGTATCGCATCCGCCTCGACACGCGCGGCCTGCGCGAGGTGATCCTCTCGACGCCCGAGGGCGACATGCAGCTCGATCGCTATCGCGTCTTCGCCGAGCGAAGCCTGGCGGAGCTCGAGGTCGCACCGGACGGCACGCTCGAGGTGCTTCTCGTGCCGGAAGCCGAGTCGAACGCAGGCCGGAGCGACGGGGCGCGCAACCACGTGCCGCTCCATCCGGACGTCGATCACGTCCTTCTGCGGCTCTACGTCACCGACTGGGAGAGCGACGCAGCGCCCTCGGTCACGATCGAGCGCGTCGGCAACGAGGGCCGCGCCGCCGGGCCGCTCTCTTCCGCGCGCGTCGCGGAAGGCCTCGACCGCGCCGCCGAGTGGGTCGAGCGCAGCGTCGTCTACTGGCGGAACTATCTCGAGCAGCGCCGCACCGACATCGGCGAGAACCGGTTGACGCCGCCGCGATCCGTTCCCGGAGGCGCGGCCGACATCCTCTACGGCGGCGGCTGGTGGCATCTCGCGCCCGGCGAGGGCCTCCTCGTCGAGTGCGATCGGCCGGAAGCGCGCTACTGGTCGATGCAGCTCTACTCGACGCCTTGGTTCGAGTCGCTCGACATCGCGAATCGCGTCGCGAGCTTGAACGGCGAGCAGATGCAGGTCGACGACGACGGACGCTTCCGCCTCGTCGTCTCGGCGGAGGATCCCGGGATCCCGAACTGGCTCGACACCGAAGGACGCGAGAGCGGGCTCCTCTCGTATCGCTGGATCTGGGCGCGGACCGTGCCCGTGCCGACCGCGCGTGCCGTGCCGCTCGCTTCACTGCGGACGGAGCTCGGAAAGACGACGCCCGCGTTCGGCGCCGCCGAGCGGCGCGCGCAGATCGAGAAGCGGCGTGCGGGGATCACCCGGAGGTTCCGCCGATGAGCCACCTTCCTCCGCGGCCCTCGTGGGTCGAGGCTTTCAACACGGTGGGCGAGAGCCTCGGCGGCGCTTCGCACGTCGTCCCGATCGACGGAGCTCGTCTGATCGAGGACGCGGTTCGCACGACGGGGCTCGACGACTTCGGGGACGACTCGTGGCGCGAGGCGTACGCGGTCCTTCTCGAAGCGATCGCGCGCGAGGCGGACCTGAACCTCGTCGGACGCGTTCTCACGCACTCCGAGATCGCGCGGCTCCTGCAGAACCGCCTCCGCATCGTCGAGACGCGGAAGCGGCATCCGGAGATCGCGGAGATCCCGGTCCGCGCGCCGATCGTGATCACCGGCACGGCGCGCTCGGGAACGTCGATCCTGCACGAGCTCCTCGCGCAGGATCCGGCCCACCGGAGCCCGCGCGCGTGGGAGGTCATGTACTCGGTGCCGCCGCCCGAGCCCGCGACGTTCGAGACCGATCCGCGCATCGAGCGCGCGGATCGCGAGGTGACGCTCTGGCACGACGTCGCGCCCGAGTACAAGACGATGCACGAGAACGGCGGCGCGCTGCCGCTCGAGTGCATCTTCCTGATGGCGCACGAGTTCCGCTCGAACCACTTCTCGGGCGTCCTCGACGTGCCGAGCTACGCGGTCTGGCTCGCGACGCACGACCTCCGTCCCGCGTTCCGCTTCCATCGCGACCAGCTCCAGCTCCTCGGCTTCAAATGGGGTCCGGTTCGTTCGGGCGTATCTGCACCCAGGCTCAGTGGAGCCCGGGTGCAGATGCGCGATAACGAACCGGACCCCCTTCGCTGGCTCTTGAAGGCGCCGAGCCATCTCTCGGTGCTGCCGGCGCTCTTTGCGGTGTACCCGGACGCACGCTTGATCTTGACGCATCGCGATCCCGCGAAGACGGTGCCGTCGACCGCGAGCCTGATGGCGACTTTGCGGCGCATGCGCCGCGATCGGGTCGATGCCGTCGCCCTCGGGCGCCAGCTCGCGATGGGGATGGCCGCGGGGCTCGACCGCGTGATCGAGCAGCGCGCGACGGGCGAGATCCCGGACTCGCAGATCGTCGACCTGCACTACCACGAGCTGATCAGCGATCCCTTCGGCACGATCCGCAGAACGTACGAGCGACTCGGCCTCGAGCTCACGGAGGTCGCCGAAGAGCGCATGCGCGCCTACCTCGCCGCGAAGCCGCGCGCGAAGCACGGCGCGCATCCGTACGCGCCGGAGGACTTCGGTCTCGAGCGCGCCGCGCTGCGCGAGCGCTTCGCGACCTACATGCGGAAGTACGACGTCGCCGCGGAAAGCGGCTGAGGCGACGCATGCTCGTCTACGCGAACGCAAGCCAGCGTCTCGCACCCGCCGCCGTCGCGGAGCACGCGCGTCGCGCAGAGGCGATGGGCTACGACGGCCTGAACCTGCCCGAGGCCGTCCACGACGGCGTGATCGCGGCGACGCTCGCCCTTCAGGGGACGCAGCGAATCCGCGTCGCGACGAGCGTTCTCGTCGCGTTCGCGCGAAGCCCGATGGCGGTCGCGATGGCGGCGTGGGACCTGCAATCTCTCTCCGGCGGACGCTTCGAGCTCGGCCTCGGCGCGCAGGTGCGCGGAAACGTCGAGGACCGGTACGGCGTCGCATGGTCGCCGCCGATCGAGCGGATGCGCGAGTTCGTCGGCGCGCTCCGCGCGACGTTCGCCTGCTGGGCGGACGGGACGCCGCTTTGCTTCGAGGGCGAGCACTACCGCTTGACGCGCATGCAACCGTTCTTCGCACCAGAGAAGCTCGCGAGTGCGCCGCCGCCGGTGATCCTCGGCGCGGTCGGCCCGAAGATGATCGCGCTCGCGGGCGAGGTCGCGGACGGGCTCGTGACGCATCCGACGAACACGCACCCGCGCTACCTCCGCGAGGTGATCCGTCCGCGCCTCGCGCACGGCGCCGCTCGAGCGGGCCGAGAGGCTTCTTCCATCGTTCTCAAGGTCGCACCGATCTGCGCGACCGGCCGCGACGACGCCGCGGTCCGCACGGTCCGCGAGGAGAAGCGGAAGAACCTCGCGTTCCTGTTCTCGACGCCCGCCTACTGGCCGAGCCTGGAGCTCTTCGGCTGGCGCGAGCGCGGCGAGGAGCTCCACCGCCGGACGCGCGAGAAGCGCTGGAGCGAGATGACGGACCTCGTCACGGACGAGATGCTGGACGCGTTCGTGCCGAGCGCGCCGTACGCGGACCTGCCGGCCGTGCTCCGCGAGTGGTACGGCGGACTTGCGGACGTGCTCGTGTTCCCGGTGCCGGAGGACCCGTCCGACGACGCGGCGGCGGCACGCGCCATCGCCGCTCTCCGCTGAGCGCCGCTCGCGCTTGCGATCCGTCGTCCTCTTCCGCGAAGATCCCCTCATGCCCGCACCCGAGAGATTCGAGAACGTCACCGCGCAGACCAAGGCCAACGTCTACTTCGACGGCAAGGTCGTCAGCCATTCGATCCTCTTCGCCGACGGCACGAAGAAGACGCTCGGCCTGATCCACCCCGGCTCCTTCCACTTCGGGACCGACGCGGCCGAGCGGATGGAGATCGTCGCCGGCGCGTGCACCGTCAAGCTCGACGGCAGCACGACGAAGGCCGACTACGCCGCCGGGCAGGAGTTCTCGGTCCCCGCGAAGTCGGGCTTCGACATCGAGGTCCGCGAGGGGATCTGCGAGTACGTCTGCTCCTTCCTGCCCTGATCCCGCGCGGCGGGTTGGCCGGGCACGCGAGATCACGATAGAGGTCGCGCATGAGCGTCGGAGCCTGGCGGCTGATCTTTCCCGAGCCCGGCGTCTGCGTGCGGCTCGCGCAGCGGCTCGAGGAGGCCGGCTGGGACGGCGCGTACGTCGCCGACTCGCAGAACTTGACGGGCGACGTGTTCATCGCGCTCGCGCAGATGGCCGCGGTCACCGAGCGGCTCGGGCTCGCGACCGGCGTGACGAATCCCGTCACGCGTCATCCCGCCGTGGCCGCGACGGCGATCGCGACGGTGAACGAGGCGTCGCACGGACGCGCGGTGCTCGGCGTCGGGCGCGGCGACTCGGCGCTCTTCCAGATCGGCCTCGAGCCGGCGCCGGTCGCCGCCTTCGAGACGTTCCTGCGGCGCGTGCGCGGCTACCTGCGGCGCGAGGAGGTCGACGTCGGCGGCCACGCGAGCCGCCTGCGCTGGCTCGATCGTGCGCGCTTCGGACCGGTGCCGGTCGACGTCGCGGCGACGGGCGCGCGCGTGATCTCGGTCGCCGCGCGTGTCGCGGATCGAATCTCGCTCGCGGTCGGCGCGGATCCGGAACGCCTCCGCTGGGCGATGGACCGCGCACGCGCCGCACGTGCGGCGTCGAGCCTCGCCGCGGAGCCGCTGACGTTCGGCTGCTACGTGAACGTCGCGCCGCACGAGGACGTCGAAGCCGCAATCGAGTCCCTCCGCGGCGGCGTCGGCGCTTTCGCGCACTTCTCCGGCATGGCGGGAAGCCGTGGGGAGGGCCAGAAGCCGGAGGATCGCGCCGTGTTCCAGCGCCTCCACGACACCTACGAGCGCGACAAGCACACCATGAACCAAGCTTCGCACTCGCAGGCGCTCGATCGCGACTTCATCCGCCGCTTCGCGATCGTCGGCCCGCCGCAGGAGTGCATCCGACGGCTTCGCGAGATCACCGCGACGGGCGTCGAGCGGCTCGTCGTGATCGGACCGTCGCTCGACGCGGATCCCGACGTGCGCCGCCGCGCCGAGGACCTGCTGCGCGCGGAGATCCTGCCGGCCCTGCACGAAGTGTGATCGCAAGACGCAAGCAGCCCCGCGCGACTTTGGGGGGTTTGCCGCGCGAGGCTGCTGCGAGCAAGGGGATGCTCGCTCGGGTGCCGCGGAGACGTCCGCGGACGACCCGCGACGAGACGTGAGCTCGAGGGTTTCGACCCGGCCGGCACACCGTGCTCGGGTCGGCTCACGTTCACTTGCAACGCGTCGTAGCGGCGGACGGTTACCGCGGTGTGAGCCCACGCCGACGTGAGCGTGAGCATCGCGCGCGGTTGCACGGGGTCCGGTTCGATGCGACGTATCTGCACCCAGGCTCGATCGAGCCTGGGTGCAGAAGCGCCACATCGAACCGGACCCCCTCCTCAGTGGATCTTCATTTCAGCGCAGAGGACGAAGCCTTTCGCCGCGACATCGCGGCGTGGCTCGAGGAGCAGCTCTCCGGTGAGTTCGCGCAGGTCCGCCATCGCGGCGGCCCCGGCGACGAGCACGCCGTCTTCGAAGAGCGCCTCGCGTGGGAGCGCCGCCTCGGCGAAGCCGGCTGGACGTGCGTCGGCTGGCCGCGCGAGCACGGCGGACGCGACCTCTCCTTCACACGGCAGGTCATCTTCTACGAGGAGTATGCGCGTGCGGGCGGACCCGGCCGCGTCGGCCACATCGGCGAGACGCTCCTCGGGCCGACGCTGATCGCGTTCGGCAGCGAAGAGCAGAAGCGCCGCTTTCTCCCCGCGATCCAGCGCGGCGACGAGCTCTGGTGCCAGGGCTACAGCGAGCCGAACGCCGGCTCCGATCTCGCGAGCGTGCAGACGCGCGCGGAGCTCGTCGGCGACGAGTGGGTGATCCACGGGCAGAAGGTGTGGACGTCGGGAGCGGAGTGGGCGGACTGGTGCTTCGTCCTCTGCCGCAGCGAGCCCACGGCAAAGAGCCACGAGGCGCTGTCGTACCTCCTCGTGCCGATGAAGCAGCCGGGAATCGAGATCCGCCCGATCGTGCAGCTCACCGGGACGTCCGAGTTCAGCGAGGTGTTCTACGACGGCGCGCGCACGAGCGCCGCGAACCTCGTCGGCGCGCGCGGCGAAGGCTGGAAGGTCGCGATGGGCACGCTCGCGTTCGAGCGCGGCGCCTCGACGCTCGGCCAGCAGAACCTCTTCGCGAACGAGCTCGCGGAGATCTTCGCGGTCGCCCAGAAGAACGGACGCGCCGCGGATCCGGTCCTGCGGCAACGGCTCGTCGACGCGTGGATGGGCCTTCGCATCATGCGCTTCACCGCGCTCCGCGTTCTCGGCGGTGCGCAGACCGGCGCGTCCCTCGGCCGCGAAGCGATGATCACGAAGATCTTCTGGGCGACGTGGCACCGGAACCTCGGCAAGCTCGCGATGGACGTGCTCGGGCCCGAGGGCGAGATCGCGGCAGCGGAGCCCTACGAGCTCGGCCGGCTGCAGGCGATGTATCTCTTCACCCGCTCGGACACGATCTACGCCGGCTCGAATCAGATCCAGCGCAACATCATCGGCGAGCGCGCGCTCGGCCTGCCGCGCGAGCCGCGCGCCGAGCCGCAGAAGCCCTGAGCGAAGCAGCGAAGCAGAGAGGCCCTCGACATGCCCCCGTCTCCGCCCCCGTATCCCGAAGGTCGCAATCTCCTCGCTGGCAAGACGGTGCTCGTCACCGCAGCTGCCGGCACCGGCATCGGCTTCTCGGCGGCGAAGCGCTGCGTCGAGGAAGGTGCGACGGTCATGATCAGCGACATCCACGACCGCCGCCTCGCCGCCGCCGCGGAGCGCTTGACGGAGATCTCCGGCAAGCCGACGCCGCACCGCACGTGCAACGTGACGCGCGAGGAGGACGTGCAGGGCCTGATCGACGGCGCGGCCGCGGAGCTCGGGCGGATCGACGTCCTGGTGAACAACGCCGGCCTCGGCGGCACCGCGAACCTCGTCGACATGACGGACGAGCAGTGGAGCACGATCCTCGACGTCACGCTGAACGGCACGTTCCGCATGACGCGCGCAGCGCTCCGCTACATGCAACCGCGGGGCGCGGGCGTGATCGTGAACAACGCGTCCGTCCTCGGCTGGCGCGCGCAGCCGGGACAGGCGCACTACGCCGCGGCGAAGGCAGGCGTGATGGCGCTCACGCGCTGTGCGGCGATGGAGGCGGCGTCGGCCGGCGTGCGCATCAACGCGGTCGCGCCGAGCCTCGCGGTGCACGAGTTCCTCTCGAAGGTGACGCCGCCGGGATTGATCGAGGAGCTGACGACGCGCGAGGCGTTCGGCCGCGCCGCCGAGACGTGGGAGGTCGCGAACGTCATCGTGTTCCTCGCGAGCGACCTCTCGTCGTACATGACGGGCGAGGTCGTCTCGGTCTCGAGCCAGCGCGCGTAGCGTCTCAGCGGCAGACGAGCCGGCTCCCTCCGCCCTCGCAAGGCGCGCTCGCGCCCGTCCTGTCGATCACCTGGCCGTGCGTGAACGTCACGGCGACCGGTCCGGCGCTCCGGCGGGGCTGAACTGTGCCGGCGACGCATCGATGTCGCGCAGCATCGTCGCCACGCCGCCCGCGTGCGCCCGCGGCACGCCCGCGACGAGCAGCGAGAGCAGCGCGCCGAGAATGCTTCCGAGGCGCGGCGGAAGCCCGGCTTGCCGGCGCGCGCGAGCTCGAATCGTATTCATGTGCGACCCTTCCGTAGGTGAGCCGCGGAGGAGGTGGCGTCGGGTGCTCTGGTCGAGCTCAGGAGCGGCGGCACCGTCCTAGGTCGGAACACCGCGAAGCGCAATGCGCTTCTCGAAGACGAGCTTAGGAATCCTCCAAGCTCGCACCCCAACGCTCGCCGAAGGCGACCTCCGCGAGCGGCCGGCGTCTCGATGGCTGAAACGGCCGCTTCGGATAGCCGAGGGGAATCAGGGCGGGGACGTGCACGTGCGCCGGCAGGCCGACGATCGCGCGAAGCTCGTCCTCCGCGCCGAGCGCGAGGGTCGTGAGCGTCGTCCCGAGGCCAAGGCCGCGCGCCGCGAGCATCAGGTTCTGCACCGCGGGATAGATCGAAGCGTACGCGGCGGCGTCCGAGCGGATCCGCCCCTCCGGATCGGCGAGCGGCCCGAGCGCGCGCACGTCGAGCCCCGCGATCACGAGCACCGGCACTTCCGCGAGATGCCGCGCGAGGTGATCCACGCTCTGCATCATCGCGCCGTAACCGGGACGTTCTGCGATGTCGGCATCCGCACCGCTCGCCTCCGTGTACTGCTTCGCGCGATCCCAGAGACCTCCGTAGAGCGACGCGATCCGTGCGCGCGTCTCGGGCTCACGCACCGCGACGAAGACCCAGGGCTGCGCGTTCCGCGCGCTCGGCGCGCGCGTCGCGGCGGAGAGGATCTCGCGCAGGACCGCTTCCGGCACGGGATCGGGACGAAAGCGGCGCACCGCGCGCTGCGTCAGGAGCGTCGTGAAGAGGTCTCCGCCGCTCGCGTCGAGGCCGCTCTCGAGGACGCGACGGAGACCGAGGAACGCATCGCTCTGCATCACCTCGGTGTGCAGGCGCAGCGAACGCCCGCTTTCGAACGAAGCACGCGTGTACTCGCTGTTCGGTCGCACGCCGCGATAGACGTAGCGCACGCGCGTCCCCTCGCCCTCGGGAAGGAACTCCCACGCGACGGGACCGAGCATGTCGCCCTCGGCGTACTCGAGGTCGATCCGCCGATGCGGCCGCAGGTCCTTCACCTCGATCACCCACGACACGGGCCCGCCGCTGAAACGGAAACGGCTTCCCACCTCGAGAACCGCTTCGGTCCCGAGCGGCTCGCAGCGGACACGCCGCCACCACTCCGCGTAACGACGGATCGCGCGCACGAGCGCGAAGCAGCGTCGCGGCGAAGCGGCAACGAACGCATCGTCGGCGTGGAAGTAGGAGGTCTCCATTCGCGGCGCGAGTAGAGCACAGGCCGCCGACGCGCAGAAGCGCCGATGGGTACCGCTTCGACGTCGTGCTACGCCGGTCCGCCATGGACTTCGCTCTTCAACTGTCGGGTCATCCCGCGCGCGAACTGATCCAGTTCGCGAAGAACGCGGAGCAGCAGGGATTCTCGTCCGTCTACGTGCCGGACCATTTCGCGAACGAGCCGCCGGGCAGCGGCCAGCTCGACCAGTCGATCGTCAACGAGGCGATCAGCATGCTCGCGGCGATCGCCCAGGCGACCGAGCGCGTGCGCGTCGGTGGCCACGTCCTGTGCAACCTGTTCCGCCATCCGATGGTCACGGCGCAGGCGATGGCGACGATCGATCAGCTCTCGAACGGCCGCGCGATCCTCGGTATCGGCGCCGGCTGGACGAAGAACGAATTCGACATGAGCGGCGTTCCGTTCCCGGACATCAAGCCGCGCTTGCGCATGCTCGACGAGTCGACGCGCGTCATCAAGTCGCTCTGGTCGCAGGAGCGCACGACGTTCGCGGGCGAGTTCTACCAGCTGAAGGACGCGTTCCTCACCGCGAAGCCGGTGCAGAAGCCGCATCCGCCCGTGCTCTTCGGCGGAAGCGGCAAGGGCCTCCTGCGCATCGCCGCCCGCGAAGCGGACATCGTCAACGTGATCGTCGACATCGGGCGCGCCGGGACGGCGCTCGTCAGCGAGATCGCGAAGCTCACCGAAGACGGGTTCAAGCAGAAGCTCGACTTCGTGCGCGCGGAGGCGAAGAGCCACCGCCGCGAGGTCAAGCTCTCCTCGACGATCTTCATCCTCGCGATCACGAACACGCCCGCCGAAGCGGCGCAGCTCGCGGACGGGCTCGCCGCCGGCTTCGGCCTGCAGGGCGCGGCGACGCGCCGCATGCCGCTCGCGCTGATCGGCACGGCGGACGAGTGCGTGGAGGAGCTTCGGCGCCGCGAGCGCGAGTGGGGCGTCGAGCACGTGATCGTCTCCGGAACGGGCGGGGTCGAGATGACGGACCGCTTCGCGCGCGAGGTGCTGCCGCGGGTCTGAGCCACGGGCGGGCCCAGCGCGCGAGCGCGCGCGCGAAGCGCCGGTGCATCTCGGACGTCGGGTGGCCGTCGTCCGCGATCATCACGTCCTCGTAGGCCGGGAACCGCGCGTAGCCCCATTCCACCAGCGGCATCAAGGAAAGAAACGGTAGCCCGCGCTGCTCCGCCCAGCGACGCGCCTCGGCCTCGAGCGCGTGCGCATGATCGGAGTGGACCGGTCGTCCCGCCGGCGTGAGCGTCCCGATCGCGACGACCGACACGAAGAGCGGGATGCCG
>Ga0194131_10003784_pt1 | contig 23451 bp, 23 predicted proteins | sample TA2KigO120mmetaG_FD_148631 | JGI IMG/M metagenome (GOLD analysis project Ga0194131, IMG submission 148631) | Freshwater microbial communities from Lake Tanganyika, Tanzania - TA2015053 Kigoma Offshore 120m | ecosystem: Environmental > Aquatic > Freshwater > Lake | place: Tanzania: Lake... | reverse complement strand
ATCCAGGTTGACGCTTGCCATCCGCTTCGTATCCTCCAATTTGACTTCGAAAACAGAACTCTTCGGCAAAAGCCGCTTCTCGAATGGATCAGGCAACGACCGACGCCCCGCCTGACCCCAGTCCCTCCCGCTCGATAGCCCCCCCTTCGCGAAAGTGCCGCCATAATACCCGTGATCGAAATCGAACGCAACTACCCGGGCATTCGATGGAGGTAGAGCACCGCCACACTCACCACCGCGAGCGACACGACGGTCAGCGTGAGTGGGCGGTCGCCCAGCAGCAGGTCTTCCGGCGAACCGCCCGCATCGCGTCGATGCACGAGAAACAGGTACCTGAAAATACCGAAGACCACGATCGGGATCGTGAGCATCATCGTGTGATCGTCCGGCAGGTTATCGGCCGAGAACGTGTAGAGCGAGTAGGCCATGATCAGGCTCGCGGTCACGATCGTAATCATCTGCTCCAGGAGCGGCGCGTTGTACTCCCGAAGAATCAACCGATGGTCCGCGGCGGATTCGCCAAGCAGGATCAGTTCGTGCCGACGCTTTGCCAGACCGAGAAAGAGCGCCGCGAGGATGGTGCACAGATAGAGCCAGGGCGATATCGGCACGGCGATGGCCACGGCTCCGGCAACGGCACGAAGCACATAGAACGCCGCCAGCGTGAAGAGATCGATCAGCAAGACCCGCTTCAGTCCGAGGTTGTACGCGCCATTGAGGATCAGGTACGCGGCGACGATCGCGCCAAACTCGAGTCGGACCGCTGCTGCGACGCCAAGGCCCCCGATCGCGAGCACGGCCGCGGCGATGGTCGCCGTTGCCGGTGACAATCTGCCCGAGGCGATTGGTCGAGAACGCTTGCGTGGATGCTGTCGATCTGCCTCAGCGTCGAGCAGATCGTTCATCAGATACACCGCGCTGGACACCGCGCAGAACACCAGGAACGCGATCAGGCTCGCAACCAGCGACGGCACATCGAGGAGCCTGACCGCGAAAACCACGCCGACAAAGAGCAGCACATTCTTGGTCCACTGCCGGGGACGAAACGCCTCGATCAGTGCCATCGACGTCCGGTCGATCGCGCGCGACCCATCGTCGTCACGAGTCGCGGGCGAGCAGTCCGATGTGTGGCAGGTACTCCGTCAGCGGGAACTCTGCAGGCACAGACAGGTGTGGAGTTGGGCTACCGATCGCACGTCCGAGATGACGGCGGAGGCGCTCCGCGGCCCGCAGTCCGGCGAGCGCGGGGCCGCCTAAAAAAAGCGGGACGTGCGTGGGGATACCCGATCCTGGGTAGAGATCCTGGAAATGGCGTACCTTCTCGGCGACCGTCTGTGCGGCGACCTCGACGATCTCCTCAGCCGATGCCTGTGGTTCGATCCGCTGGCTGTGGATCAGGTGAGGTAGTTCATCGAGTACGATGCACACGTCGATCGCCGCCTGATCGGCGTAGACACAGATTCCGTCGAACTGTCCGATCGCTCGACCGACCGCGATCGCGCGCAGGTCGAGCGCTTGCGCGCGAATGCCGGCGAATTGCATGGCCTCAAGTATGCCGCGCATCGCGTCGCGCGGCACCGCGAGCCCGAAGACCTCCGTGACCGCCTCGGACTGCTCAACTTCGTGCCAGAAGACCTCGAAGCGCGATGGAGATACGCCAAGACTGCGCGCAACGTCCTGAGCCACGATCGGGCGCGGACGCCGACCGCGTCGGGCAATCTCGACCACGCGGGCGACTGCTCCGAAGCCCGGCACAGCACACTGTACGGCGGAAAGCGGGATTGCCCGGCGCCGCAACGCTTCACGAAGAGAACGCCCAAGCTCTCGCGGGTCGAGCACCAACGGACCGGAGACGAGTCGCGAGTCGAACGGGACGGTGTCCCAGAAGACCACCTGACCCAACTCAGCGGCCACGACGCGTAGGACACCCCCATCGCAGGTGAGTGCAACATCGATGCGCCCCAGGAACGGCCAGCGGATGCCTCGTCTGAGTCGGGGGGGCGCCGATCCTGCTACTAGCGCGCCGAAATCGACCATCGTTTCGGGCACAGCCTCGGCTGGCGCCGCCCCGCGCGCTTCCCTCAGTTCCGTTGCGCGCCCGAGGAAGCGACGCAAGCGGTCCACACAGGCGATCCTAGTTCAGCCCTGCACAAGAATCGTGTTAGACGACATCGCTACACTCCAGCCGTGCCCCGCCTGTACGTGACCGGAGCAGGCGGATTCATCGGCAGTCGGCTGATCGCTCTGAAACCCGCGTCGTGGCAGGTCGTGGGACAGTGGCGGCGGACGCCACCACCGGAAGGTGCCGTCGCAACTCCGTGTCTCGATCTCGGCGACGAGGCCGCGGTCGCGACGAGCCTCCGCGGCGCCCGCCCGGACGTCGTACTGCATCTGGCGTACGACATAGGTGCCGGATCGGGGCCAAACCTGGCCTGGTCTCGAAACGTATTCGCTGGCGCCGACGCAATCGGTGCGGCAATCGTGTTCATGTCGACCGACCTGGTCTTCGATGGCAATCGCGGCTGGTATCACGAGAATGAGCCAGTGGCTCCCACGATCGACTACGGGCGCTGGAAAGCGACCCTGGAGGCGGAGGTCGCCACGCTGGGCGGAGTCTCCGCACGCACGTCGCTCGTATGGTCGGCCGATCCGCCATCCGTGCCGATCCAGCGGATGATCCTCGATCCCCTCCAGCGCGGCGAATCGCCCCGCCTGTTCGCCGATGAGTGGCGGTCCCCCACCGACGTGACCGATCTCGCCCGAGGACTCTGGGAAGTCGTTCAGTCCGGCGCACGTGGGACGATCGTGCACCTCGCCGGACCGGAGAGGATCACGCGATACGAGCACGGCCAACTCATCGCGCGCAAGTACGGGCTCGTCACCGACTTCCCGCCCAGCTATCGCGCCCAGGTGGCGCCAGACCGGCCACGGGACACGACACTGGCGATGACCGCGGTGACTCATGCGATCGTGCGGACGACACGATTCCGAGGACCATCCGAGATCCTCGCGTGATCGTCACACCGCGACCGGCACCTTGATCTCGACCGTCGTACCCGCTGGCTGTCGAAACCCCTCGTAGATCTGCATCATCGTATGCGTATCGCGCAGGCCAGCACGCTCCGGCGGCCGATTGTTGAGTACTGAGTCGCAGAACGCGCGGATCTCATTTGCGTAGCCCAGAAGAAACGTGTGCCGGTTGTAGAGCACACCCAGGCTCATCTCCGGCTCCCAGACAATCGGCGCAGACTCATCCGGTGTAAAGAAGTCCGCGCTCCGCCCGTAGTAGTGTCCAGAGAACTTCCGGTAGTACGTCAACTTCACGATGTTGTCGACGACGACATGGCTCCCATCGCCCATGAGTTCGACGTGCTCGAGCGGTGCTCCCGCGGCCTGTCCCCCGGATGAGTGCAGCGATGCGACCGCGCCGTTCGAGAATGTGAATTGTGCGAAGAATCCCCGGCTCTGCGGATCCCAGACGTAGCTCATCGTCTGCGCATCACCCATCAGGTACTGGATTACCGCGAACGGGTGCCAGACGTGATCGAGAAACCCCACCGCGAGAGGATCTCGATCGAGCGCGTACCTCGTTTCGGGCGGCGGCATCCGCTGCGGATAGCGGATCGACAGTTGGCGGGCGCCGCCGAACTCCGGCCGCTGACTGATCTCCTTGGCTTTGATGTAGGTAGGAACAAACATCTTTTTGTAGCCGACCTGTGTAAAGCGTCCTGTCTGTCGCTCGACGGCCTGCATCGCCTCGACCTCGGCGAGATTCGCCGCGGGCGGCTTCTCGATCCACGCATTTGCTCCGGCGCGCATGATGTCCATGGCGATTCCGGGGAAGCGGGGACGCCCTCTCTCGTCGTAGTTGGTGACGACGAAGACGCAGTCCAAATTCTCCCGCGCAAGCATCTCACGGTAGTCCGCATACGCGCGCTCCGCACCGAACTCGCGCGCATACGCCTTTGCCCGATCGAGGTCTACGTCGGCGACCGCGATCAAATCGACCGGAGCCCAGTGAAAGGAGGAGTAGATATTGCGATAGGAATGCCCGCCGCAACCGACGAATCCCGCACGAACTCTACGGGTCGATTCCGCGCGGTACTCGACGGTGTTCGGCCATTCGCGCCAGTCCGGAAGACCGAGCGTCTGCTGCCGACGCTGCTCGCTCGTTGGAGCCCCCCGTGTCTGCCTGTCCGACATCAGTCCGCTCCTCCATCGAGAATCTCGATCTTTCGATTGCCCGTGTCGTACGCCACCACCATCCGTGCCGTCACCGTGCCCGGGTTGTTCGCATCGTGTCGTGCCCCGCGCGGGATGAAGATCGAGTCCCCGGGCTTGAGGCGGTAGCGCTTCCCCTCCAGGCTATGATCTAACTCCCCTTCGAGCAGGTACAACACCTCGTCGCAGTTCGGGTGGCGCATCAGGGGGTTCTTTGCCCCCGGCTCGATCTCGACGAAACCGAAAGTGACATTCGCTCCCGGCTGGGCCTCGCCGGTGACAAGCCACTGGATTCGCCCCCAGGGCATCGCCGTGGCAAGAGCCGCATCACGCCGCCGAATCGGATCCATCGGTGACTCTCCCTCTTTCCGCTTCGCTCGATCCTTGGAATAGCACCACCGCTTCGCCGGTGATCGCTTCGGCACCATCCGCTCGCACGAGTCGAGTCGCCAGGGTCAATCGAGAGCGCGTCTCGTCGACGGCGATGATCTCAACGGTGGCTTCGACCTCCTCGCCGACGTAGATGGGCGCCCGGAACCGCATCGACTGCGAGAGGTACACCGCACCACGGCCCGGTACACGCATCGCGAGCAGGGTGGAGAACATCGACGCAGCCAGCATACCGTGGACGATTGGTCGCCCGAAGCGGGTCCTCGCGGCGTACTCGCTATCCAGGTGCACCGGATTGAGATCACCCGTCAGAAGGGCGAAGCGCGATACATCCTCTGCGGAGAAGATGCGGCGCTCCGCCGCGCGCTGGCCTAGTCGAGGCCAACTCACCGGATGGCGGCGACGCCCGCGCTCGCCCGCGCAACGGACCGCACGGCCGATGCCAACCGGTCCATCTCGGCCTCGGTATTGAAGAAGGCGCAGCAGACGCGAACGCCGCCGATGCCAGCGGGCCCGCGGTTGTCGCGCATGATGAACCCATCCGCCCGAAGCCGGTTGCAAAGCTCCGCCCCGGGCATGCCGCGGACCGCCAGACCAACCATCCCCGTGCGCAGCGATCGGTGCACCGGCGTGAAGTCGATGACACCCGGCTCTCCGGCGACTTGTTGGCGGAGGCGATCCGCAAGACCGAGGGAACGCTCCGCAATCTCGGCCAGAGGAGCACGGTCGACAAATGCCAGGCCGGCGGCCATCGCGGGATACAGCGGATAGGGCCGAGCCCCGAACTCAAAACGCCGTGAGGTGGGATCCGGCTCGAACGCGGCCGTGGCCGCATCGAAGCGTGCCGTGCCGCCTGCGCCCACCAGCGCCGGCTCGATCTCGCCAAGGCGCTCGCGGCGGACATACATCGCTCCAGTACCGAAGGGGCCGAGCGCCCACTTGTAGAAACCCGCGACGTAGAAGTCCACACCCATCTGCGCCAGCGGATAGCGATCCTGCCCCACGGCCTGGGTTCCGTCGAGAATCAACCTGGCCCCAACCGAATGGGCGAGATCGGCGAGTTCGCGGACGGGTACCTTGAACCCGTTCTCAGATGTCACGTGGCTCACCGAGATCAAGCGGGTACGCGCGCTGACTTGCGATTGAAGATCCTCCAGTACCGCGCCCGCATCGCGATCGTGATGCAGGTCGAAATGGCGGACGATGACACCGTACCGGCGCGCCATGACTGTCCAAATCGCCCGTGCGGCGGGATGATCCTGAACGCAGGAGATGATCTCGTCGCCCGGGCGAAACCTCAACCCGTGTCCAATGAGGTTGAACCCCTCAGCGGTCGAGCGGAGCAGAGCCACCTCATCCGGATCGACAAGCCAGTGCGCCGCCACGGCACGACGCGTTTCATCCATGCGGGTGAACTCTTCGAGGTGGCGCGCCATCAGATCTGGTGACTCCGCCTCGACCTGCCGATACAGAGAGACGATCGTGTCCGTGACCGCGCGCGGACTCGGACCGATCCCGGCCGTGTTTAGATAGGTACAAGTCGCTAGTGCCGGGATCTCCTGCCGGATGGCATCGATATTCATACCTGTGCGCTCCTTCTAATACTCGCGACGCGACCCACTGCGCGACTGAATTGCAGTCGCTTCAAGACCTGGGCCCCGATCTACACGTGGAACAGCGACCACGGCGGGCGCGTGGGATCCTGAGTGCGCGGTGCCGGCTGAAGCCCACGTGCGCCCGACAACGCCCAGCCGACCGCCCACTTCGTGAGGTTCTGCACGCGCTCGTGGGCGTTGAGGACGTCGATATCAAAGAACTCGGCGCCCGTGATCTCGTCCTGATCGTGCGATGGCTCGCTCGACGAATCCGGTTCGAGCCGGAACGCGACATACACGTTGGTGCTCGGACCCCCGATCGAACCCTGCCCGCCGACAGAGTGGCGGAAACCGAGAACCTCGACCACGTTCGCGCGGATGCCTGCCTCTTCCAGGATTTCGCGCTCGACGGCCGTGACGAGTGGTTCATCGTGCTCCGCGTAGCCGCCCGGTAGTTGCCACCATCCGCGTCCCGGCTCGTGGCCGCGCCGGATCAGCAGAACCCGATTCTGCCGGATGACGACACCGCCCACGCCAATCGAGAAGTCGCCGAAATGGATGAAACCGCAGCCGGGCGCTGGGCACGCCGGTCGATCTCGGCCGCCGTCCAGGCGCTGGATCAGAGGTGTCGCACACCTAGGACAGAACTTCACGGGTGCCTCCTACGCGGCAATGTATCACGGGTTCGTTGCAGATTCGGCGAATCGGTCCCGGGGTCGTGCTCTCACCTGGTACGGTTCACGCGTGGGTCTGCCCGATGATGGTCTCCTCGCAATTGTCGCGACGGTCGTGTCCGGCGCGATCGTCGCCCCATTCGTCGTCTGGCTATGGCCGAGACGACTCCGCCGTCCCCGCGCCCAGCCGCGCGGATCCCGGTCGCCGGCACCGGATGCGAGTGCGTCGGGCAAGGCGGCAGACAAGCGTCAGGGCGCGTACCGCCGGTCGATAGCAGCAGCCTCCCGGAGGATCCCGGCGACGAAGAGGATGGCGACGCTCAGTACGTGACCTTGACCGGGGTGCCGCGACCCTTCGCGCTGGCGAGAATCGCGTCGCAGATCACCGCGGCCCGATAACCGTCCACGAACGTCGCACCGTGCGGCGCAACCGCTCGGTCGTTGACGATGGCATCGAAGAAATGATGGATCTCGTGAACGAACAGATGCTCCCACCCGATGACGTGACCGTGCGGCCACCACACGCCCCAGAACGGGTGGTAGCTCTCGCTCACCAGGACATTGGTGAACCCGGTCGCCTCTCGGGTGCCGTGCTCGTCGGGGAGGTACACCTCCAGTTCGTTCAGTCGTTCGAGGTTGAAGGCGATCGACCCCTTCTCACCATTGATCTCAAATCGATTCGCATTCTTGCGACCGCGCGCGAAGCGTGACGCCTCGAGGGTGCCTACGGCGCCATTCGCGAAGTCGAACATCGAGATAAACGCGTCGTCGACATCCACACGCTCGCGTGTGCCGGGGCGGCTTGCCGACGGCCGCGTGGAGATGAACGTGCGAGTGAGGGCGTTGACCTCCCTGGGTTCACCGATCAGATAGCGGGCCAGATCGATGATGTGCGCGCCGAGATCGCCGAGGGCTCCGGATCCGGCGCGATTCCTCTTCAGCCGCCAGACAACCGGAAACTCGGGATCCGTGATCCACTCCTGAAGGTACGTCGCGCGGAAGTGGAAGATCCTGCCGAGTTTGCCCGCTTCGATGAGATCGCGGGCGAGTCGAATCGCCGGCACGAATCGGTAGTTGAAGGCGCAGGAGTGCTTCACATTGGCCTTCTCGACCGCGTCGAGCATGCTCTTCGCCTCGGCTGCATCGCGGGCGAGCGGCTTCTCGCAGATGATGTGCTTGCCCGCCTGGGCGGCAGCGATGCACGGCGCCGCATGGAGGTCATTCGGCGCCCCGTTGTCGAACACCTGAACGTCCGGGTCCGCGACCAGATCCTGCCAGCGGCGGTAGGTCCGGGCATAACCGAAACGCCTCGCCGCCTCACCAACCGCCTTCTGGTCGCGGCCGGCGATCGCGACCAGTCGCGGCCGCGCTGGCGGCGGCCAGAAGATGTACGGCATCTTGATGAACGCGTTACTGTGTGCCTTCCCCATGAAGGCGTAGCCGAGCATCCCGACGCCGAGGGCGGGAATCTCAACATCGCTCGATTCCGCGATGCCCATGGTGACGAAGCCAACCCGTTCGGTCACGAAACGCCCTCCCGAGCGATTGGATTCCGCGCTACTGCTGAAAGGCGGCGTCGAATGCCACCTGAGAGGGTGCGAAGTCCACCTGTCTCACGAGGCGCAGCGCCTCAGCCGCCCCGTGCTCCCGGTCCATGCCAGAATCCTCCCACTCAACCGAGAGTGGGCCCCGATACCCGATCGCGTTCAACGCTCGCATCATCGGCCCGAAACGCACCTCGCCGTGGCCGGGGGACACGAAATCCCACCCGCGCCGCCGATCCCCGAAGTTCAGGTGCGAGGCGAGGATCGAGGCGTCTCCGTCTAGGGTGCGGCGTGCGTCCTTCACATGGACGTGGTAGATCCGATCCGGGAACCGATGGATGAAACGGGCCGGGTCGACCGATTGCCAGATGAGGTGGCTCGGATCGAAGTTGAAGCCAAACTCGGGGCGTCGATCCAGCGCGGCCAGCGCCCGCTCGGCAGTGTAGAGATCGTAAGCGATCTCCCCGGGGTGGACCTCGAGTGCGAACCGCACGCCATGCCGACCGAACTCATCCAGGATGGGGCTCCACGCTTTGGCGAAGCGCTGGTACCCCTCGTCGATCATCGACGGTTGCTGGGGCGGGAAGGCGAACCACAGATGCCAGATAGGCGAACCCGTGAAACCGGTGACGACGTCCACACCGAGGTTCTTCGCCGCCTGCGGAGCCGCCGTACAGTGATCGATCGCCCAGCGGCGCATCGCCGCGGGATCGCCGCGATGCTCTGGCGGTCCGTGATAGATCGCGCTGTGACGCGAGTCGATCGGGTCATCGCAAACGAACTGGCCGGCGAGGTGGATGCTGAACGCGTACAACTCCAGACCGTGTCGCGCCAGGATCGCCTTTCGCTCCCGGGCGTACCCTGGGTCTTCCGCGGCTCGTGGGACGTCCAGGTGATCTCCCCAGGAGCAGAGCTCCAGGCCATCGTACCCCCAGGCTTTCGCCTTCTCGGCCAGCGTTGCCAGCGGCATGTCTGCCCACTGACCTGTGAATAGAGTGACCGGACGACCCATTGTCGGCTCCTCGGTCGCGTCGAGAGGGCCATTATGATCGATGACCACGAGCGCCGACTCGCTGCCGGAGGGTGAATGAAGGCCGAGATCATTAGTTGCGGCACCGAGCTTCTGCTCGGGCACATCGTGGATACGAACGCGGCGTGGCTGGCCCAACAGCTCGCTCCGCTAGGCGTGGACGTGTACTTCGTCTCGCAGGTAGGAGACAACCAGGGCCGCGTCGTTGGACTGCTGAAACAGGCCTGGTCGCGATCGGATTTGATCGTTGTGACCGGAGGGATCGGCCCGACCGAGGATGATGCGACTCGTGAGTCCATCGCCGAGCTCTTGGGCGAGAACATGAGCGTGATTCCCGAACTTGAGACCGAGCTACGGAGCTTCTGGACCCGGCGAGGCCGGGAAATGCCTGAACGAAACATCAAGCAGGCGACGCTTATCCCGTCTGCCGCCACGCTACCGAACCCGCACGGTACCGCGCCGGGCTGGTTCGTCCAGAAGGACGGCCACATCATCGTGGCGATGCCGGGCGTTCCGCACGAGATGTTCAGGATGTGGAAGGACCACGCCGAGCCTCGCATCATCAGTCGCCTCGGCGCCGGCGTCATCCATACCCGGATCCACAAGGTACTCGGTCTTGGCGAGTCGCAGGTCGAGGAGATGATCGACGACCTGATCCACGGGACGAATCCCACGGTGGCGACCTATGCGAAGGCCGATGGGATTTACGTCCGCGTCTCGGCGAAGGCCCCCTCGGTGGAGGGCGCGGAGAGCCTCATGGCCCCAATTGAGGCACGCCTTCGCGAGATTCTGGGCAACCACATCTACGGCATCGACGATGAGACCCTTGTGACCGCGTGCGCCCGATCGCTTGCGGCGCGTGGACTAACGCTGGCAACGTTCGAGGCCAACACGGGCGGGTTGGTCGCCAGTCAAATCACCGATGCGACCGGCATCGATGGGATCTATCTGGGCGGCCTCGTGGCCCGCACCTCGACACACATGGAGGACTTCGGCATCGATCGCGCGATCCTGGCACGCCACGGTCCGACCTCTGGCGAAGCGGCCAGGGCGATGGCGAGCGCGGCGCGAGCGCGCTTTGGGACCTCCGTGGGGCTCGGCGTCTCAGGTACGACCGGCGCTGAGGGGACATCGCGCCAGAACCCGGGTTCGCTCCACCTGGCGGTCGACATCGAGGACCGAGTTGCCTACGAGTTGGGCGGGATTTTCGGGACCACCGCGGCGCAACTGAAGGGGCGCGCCGCGCTCGCTGCGCTCGACTTCCTGCGCCGTGCACTGGAGAGGGATGGGGTGAACTGAGGATGTACGATCTGAGTGGCCGAGTTGTACTGGTCACGGGCGCCGGGCGCGGCATCGGCCGCGCAATCGCGCTGCGACTCTCCGCCGAGGGGGCCAGCGTCGCGATCGTCGATCTCGATCCTGCCACGGCTGAGACAGTCGCAGCGGAGATCGATCAAAGCGGTGGTCGCGCGATCGCGATTGCTGCGGACGTCACGCGGGCCGATGCGATCGAGCGCATGCGCGATGAGTCGATCGCGGCACTCGGCCCCATCGACATCCTGGTGAATAACGCCGGCATCAACATCGTGAAGCCGTTTCTCGACCTCTCAGAGAATGAATGGGACCGCCTCTTCGGGATCAACATCCGGAGCTACTGGCTCACCGCCCGCGCGATCGCCCCCGCAATGATCGCGCGGGGTCGCGGCGGCAAGATCATCAACGCCGCATCTCGCGCGGGCAAGACCCCTTCGAAACTGTCTCCCACTGGCGCGTATGCGACGACGAAGCACGCGGTCATTGGTTTCACCCGAGCACTGGCGTTCGAGCTCGCTCCGCACAAGATCAATGTCAACTGCTATTGTCCGGGTGTAGTCGATACCGCGATGTGGGATCTCATCGACCGAGAAATGGCGCAACGGAATCAGGTGGATCTCGGTGCCACGAGGGCGAGGGCTGTCGCGGAGATTCCTCTTGGCCGCATTCAGACTCCCGAGGATGTCGCGAATCTCGTCGCGTTCCTCGCGTCAGCGGAAAGCGATTACATGACTGGCCAGGCGATCAATATCACTGGGGGGAGCGAGATTCACTGAGGCTGCGGCCGGCCTCAGATCGCCCCGTCGGCCCTCATCCTGGCGATCTCCCCCGCGTCGAACCCCAGGTTCGCGAGCACCTCCTCGGTGTGCTCGCCGAGTATCGGCGGCGGCAGGCGCGCGGAGGCCGGTGTGCCGCCAAGGTCGAAGGGCCAACGGATCTGAGGCAGCGTTCCGACCATCGGGTGGGCCATTTCGAACACCGCACCGAGAGCTCGCGCCGGTTCCGACGTGAGCGCCTGCCCGACCGTAAGCAGGGGAGCGCATGGGATGCCCCCGGCAATCAGAAGTTCGAGAATCTCGGCGCCACTCCGCGCTCGCGTGGCGGCCTCGAGCGCGACACGCAGCGCATCCCGATGCGCGATGCGATCGGCATTGGTGCGAAATCGCGGGTCGCCGGCAAGATCCGGTAGCGCGAGGACCTGGGCCAGCGTGCCGAACTGCGCGTCGGTACCGACCGCGATCGCGATGTGACCGTCCGCGACCGGAAACAGTTCGTACGGCGCGATGTTTGGATGCGCGTTCCCCAGCCGCGCTGGTTCGCGTCCCGTGAGCAAATACGAACTCGCGAGGTTCGCCAACCACGCGAGCTGCGATCCGAGCAGGGAGACATCGATCCACTGGCCGCGACCGTCGCGGCCACGGGCGTGGAGCGCGGCGAGGATCGCCATCCCGGCGTAGAGCCCGGCGGTGATGTCCACGATCGCGACCGCCACCTTGCTGGGCGCGCCCTCCTCAGGACCGGTGACGCTCATGATCCCACCCATCGCTTGAATCGCGAAGTCGAAGCCAGGGCGTTCGCGGAAAGGACCGCTCGCGCCGAACGCCGAGATCGAGCACCCGATGATGCGGGGCCAGGCGGCCAGAACCTCGTCCCGCCCGAAGCCGAACCCCTCGAGAGTTCCCGGCCGGAAGTTGTCGATGACGACATCGGCGGTGGCGAGCAGGCGCTGAAGAACTCTCCGCCCACCGTCGCTCCGAAGATCGATCGTCACGCTCCGCTTGTTGCGGTTGACCGCCAGGAAATAGGCGGACTCACCCTCCACGAACGGCGGTCCCCAGCGCCGGGTCTCGTCGCCAACCCCCGGGAGTTCGATCTTGATGATGTCGGCGCCCAGATCGCCGAGCAGCATCGTGCAGTATGGCCCGGCGAGGATTCGGCTCAGGTCGACGACGCGCACGCCGCCGAGCGGACCGCTCACCCGCGACGCGGGATATGCAGGGGACGGTTGTCGGCGACGAGCGCTGCCTCGGCAAGCGCCTCGCCAAAGGTGGGGTGCGGGTGAATGGCAGCGACGATGTCCTCGATCGACGACTCGAGACGCATCGCGAGCACAGCTTCCTCTATCAGGTCGCTGGCCCGACTGTGGAGGATATGTACGCCGAGGACCCTGCCCCACGCCTGATCGGCGACGATCTTGACGAAGCCCTCTGTATTGCGGCTCGCGATCGCACGACCGATCGCCTGGAATGGAAAGGTGCCAACGCGGACGCCAGGATGCTCCAGGCGCGCGCGCTCTTCGCTGAGGCCGACCGACGACACCTGGGGTATCGTGTAGACGCAACTCGGGACGCACGAGTAGTCCATCTGCCGGCTTTCACCCAGGATGTTTGAAACGGCCACCTCTGCCTGGGCCGAGGCAACGTGGGCGAGCTGGATTCTCCCGGTGACATCACCGATCGCCCAGATTCCGGGTACCGTCGTCCGCATCGCGTCGTCAACGACGATCGCGTTGCGCTCGGTTCTGACGCCGACGCGCTCCAGACCCAGTCCCTCGGTGTACGGTACTCGGCCGATCGCCGTGAGCACCATCTCCGAATCGAGGCTCTCCTCGCGGTCGCCGTGGGAAACCGTAGTGCGGACTCCAGCCTCGATCGGCTCGAACCGCGCGACGCGAGTCCCCGTCTTGACGGCGATTCCCTGCCGCTCGAAGATGCGCGCGAGCCCTTTCCCGAGGTCTGTGTCTTCAACGGGCAGGAGGCGGGGAAGCGCCTCCACGATAGTGACCTTGCTTCCGAAGTGGCTGAAGATCGATGCAAACTCGCAGCCGAGGGCACTGCCGCCGACAATGGTGAGGCTCGCTGGCGGCGCCGGCAGCGATAAGGCCTGACGCGACCCGACGATTCCCGGGGTATCGAGGCCGGGGATCGGGGGCCGTGCCTCCGTTGAGCCCGTCGCAATGATGATGTTCCGAGCCGAGACCTGATCGCTCTGCGCCGTGCCGATCTGGAGGCAATCCGGCGCGAGGAATTGGGCCTGCCCCTGCACGATCTGGACACCATTCGATCGCAGCAGCGCGTCGACGCCAGCCCTTAACTGGCGAACGGTTCGCTCCTTGTGGTTCAGCACCGCCGTGTAGTCGAACCCCACCTCGCCGTCGACCCGAATACCGAGCGCGGCGCTATTGCGCAGTTCATGCAGGCGCTCGGCGCTCGCCAGAAGAGCCTTCGAGGGAATGCAGCCAACATTGAGGCACGTCCCGCCCAGTTCCTCACGTTCAATCATTGCCACCCGCGCCCCACCCTGGGCGGCCTTGAGCGCGGCGACATACCCCCCTGGGCCGCTGCCCACGATCGCGATGTCAAACTCTCCCGGCACAGGACTCCCTCCGCACGCGCTTCGAAAGGTGGGGATGTGTCGGCAGGCGCGAATCAGACGAACAGGAGATAGGGCTTCTCCAGAATCTCGCGCACGCGGGCCAGGAACAGAGCCGCAGGGTGTCCATCGATGATCCGATGGTCGAACGTAAGGCTCAGCCACATCATTGGCCCGACCTCAACCTTCTCGCCCGCCGCGTACGGCCGAGGCGCGATGCGGCCAACGCCGAGGATGGCGCTCTCCGGCGGATTGATGATCGGGGTGAAGATGTCCGCACCTGTGGTGCCAATATTGCTGATGGTGAAGGTTCCGCCCGTGACCTCGGCGACCGTCACACGCCCCTCGCGTGCCCGCGCTGCGAGGTCGCGCGTCTCCCGGCCAATCTCGAGGATGGTCTTCCGCTGCACGTCGCGAAGGACCGGGACGATCAAACCGTCGTCAAGCGCGACCGCCACACCGATGTGCGCCGCATCGCTCTCGACGATCCGATCGCCGTCGAGTCGACTGTTGACGCGACGATGCTCGAGCAGCGCCTTGCCCGCCGCCTTGACGATGATATCCGTGAATGTGACGCGGACTCCCTCGCGCTGTTCCCACTCAGCGATAAGCTGCTGGCGCAGATCCGATGCCGATCCCATCGCCACGTCCATCGTGACCGTCACGGAGGCGGCCGTCCGTTGGGACAGGACCATGCGCTCGGCGATGACGCGCCGCACTCCGGTCAGCGCCGCACCGCTCCCCGTGGCAACCGGTGCGGCGGAAGGCGGCGCCGCCGGGGCGGCTGGGCGGCTCATCGGATGTCGTGCGGCCGCCTCCTGCACGTCCTTCTCGATGATGCGACCGCCGGGGCCCGAGCCAACGACGGCCGCGATATCGAGGCCCAGCTCGCGGGCGAGCCGTCGTGCGGCCGGAGAGGCGATGACACGTGACTCGTCACCGGCCGCGATTGGCGCCGAGGGCTCGGGGGTAGGTGGTATCACGACTCTGGCCGCCTGGACGTCCGATCCGACACCGGAAGTCATCGCGGCCGGCGTTTCGCCCGCTTCCGCAATGATCGCCAGGACTGTGCCGATCTCGACTGTGCGGCCCTCCGGAACGGCGATTGTGAGAATCCCGCCGGCCGCAGCTTGCACCATCGTCGCGACCTTCTCGGTCTCGACCTCAAAGAGGTCTTCGCCCGCCGCGACCCTATCGCCGCTCTTCTTGAGCCAGCGCCCCACGCTGGCTTCGTTCATTCCCGGACTTAACCGAGGGAGAGTCACCTGGGTCGCCATCCGGAGCGATCCAATTGTAGCATCCGCCTTCCAAGTGCCTCGACCGCGCATTCACCTCGTGGCATCCATTGGTCTCGGCGTGCTCGGATGGACCGGTGGGCGCCGGTGGCGGGCGATCGGCGCAGCGCTGATCGGCGGCTTCCTGATCGATGCCGATCACCTGTTCGATTACGCACTCGCCCGCCGCTACGGGCACGCCAGGATGATCCTTCCCCTCCACGGTTGGGAGTATCTACCGCTGATCATTCTGCTCGATCGCCAGATCGGCGCGCGTGGAGCGCTCTTCGCGGGTTTCGCCTGCCATCTCACCCTGGATCAGATCTGGAACGAGAAGCGCAGCCCACTGGCCTACTTCCTGCTGTATCGTGCGCTGCGCAACTTCCGTGCCGACAGTCTTGGGCCGGAAGATCCGGCGCGTCGCCATCGGTGGCGCCACGCATCACCCGCGGGCCTGGTGCGATGGATGTGAGTACGATCGACGCCAGCGACGATTCCCGTCCGAGGAGGGACGAACGTGCACGATAGCGATCTCGATCGGTTATTCCGCACGGGCGTCATCGCGATCATGCGCCGGACAGAGGCGACGCTTGCCGTGGAGACTGCCGAGGCGCTCCTTGCCGGTGGAGTGGACATCGTCGAAGTAACCCTGAACACCCATGGTGCCGAATCGATGATCCGAGCGCTTGCGCTTCACTTCGGCGAGCGACTCCTCATTGGGGCGGGAACAGTCATGGCGGCCGATGCGGTGGCGCGTGTGGTGGACTGCGGAGGGAGATTCGTGGTGTCGCCGCATTTCGATCGCGGCATCGTTGAGGCCGCCCGCCACCGTGACCTACCGTCGCTGCCAGGAGCCTTCACGCCGACCGAGATCGTGGCCGCGTGGAACGCCGGGGCATCCGCCGTGAAGGTCTTTCCGATCGGTAGCGTGGGACCACGCTACCTGCGCGACGTCCTCGCCCCGCTAACCGAGATCCCTCTCGTCCCCACTGGGGGCGTCAACCTCCAGCACACGGGCGACCTCATTCGTGCCGGAGCGCGCGGACTCGGGCTCGGTTCCGACCTCGTCGCGCCGGCGGCGGTGGCCGGACGTGACTTCGACCGCATCACCCAGCGCGCGGCGGCCTTCGTGACCGAGATCTGCTCCGCCCGTGGGCAGACGTGACGTGGATCATTTCGTCGGCATCGACCTGGGCACCACCGGCGTCCGGACGGTCGTGGTCGACCGCGAAGGCGCGCTGCTCGCCGACGCCTCGCTCGAGTATCCGCTCCTCACACCGCGGCCTGGGTGGGCAGAACAGGATCCCCGCCAGGTGGTGGACGCGATGCTTGTGTGCTGTCGTCGGGCACTCCGAGCGGCGAGAGTCCCCCGCGGGACAACTGTTGCAATCGGACTATCCGCGACCTTCCACAACGTCGCTCCCTTCGGTCCAGACGGAGCATTAATCGGAAATGCCCTCATCTGGGCAGATACCCGGGCCATCCGCCACTCGGATGACATCAAGGCCGGGCACGATGCTACCGCCCTCTACGCGCGCACCGGCTGCCCGATGCACCCGATGTACCTGGCACCGAAGATCCAATGGCTGCGCGAGAATGGCTTAGGGGGACCCAGCTATCGATCGATTGCCGAGTACGCGGCGTTTCGTCTGACTGGAGTGTGGGCGTGCAACCTCTCCGTTGCATCGGGAACGGGTCTCCTCAACATGGAGCGCCGCGACTGGGATGAGGAGGCGCTCACGATCGCCGGCGTAACGCGCGACATGCTCGGCCCCCTTGTCGAGCCGTGCACGATGATCGGACGGGTAACCGCCGACGTCGCATCAGGCCTTGGCGTCGCGCGGGAGAGTGTGGTGGTTCCCGGTGCGGGCGACGGCGTTCTCTCGAGCCTGGGTGCGGGGACCATCGGCGTCGGGCAGGCCACAGTCACGATCGGTACCAGCGGAGCGGTCCGGTTGGTCGCCGAATCGCCGCGCACGGACAGAGACGGACGGACGTGGTGCTATTACCTGAGTGACGGCCGTTGGGTTGTCGGCGCGGCGATCAACAACGGAGGCATCGCGCTCCGCTGGACGATCGAGAATCTGCTTGCTCGCCGCGGACGCTCCTACCAGCGGGCGCTCGCGGAGGCCGCCACCGTACCGATCGGTTCTGACGGCCTCTTCTTCCTGCCCTTTCTCACCGGGGAGCGCGCCCCGTACTGGAACGCTCAGGCACGGGGAGTTCTATTCGGTCTGTCCATCGAACACAGGCCGCCTCACCTCGTACGGGCGACGCTGGAGGGGATCGCATATCGCATGCGTTCGATCGCCAGCGCGGTCGACCAGGTCGGAGGACCCATCCGCGAGTGTCGCGCAACCGGAGGCTACACGCGCGCCGATTTCTGGCTTCAGCTGATCGCGAACGTGCTGGGGCGGCGGCTCAGCGTCCCATCCATTCAGGAGGCCTCCGCCCTTGGAGCCGCCGAACTCGCGATGATCGGCGTCGGCGCACTCCCAGATCTGGACGCCGCGGCACGATTCGTCCGTGTGGAGCGATCCGTTGACCCGGAACCGGCCGCGGCGAAGACGTACGATCGTCTGTTCGCCCAGTATATGGACCTGTACTTCGCCAGCGCGCCGCAGTTCACCCGTGTCGCCGATCTGCGGCGAGAGCTCGCGCGCGACGCCGCAGTTGCGGACCGGACCTGACGCTGCCAGCCTGAAACCGTCCCCGGAGGATCCCATCCAGGCGTGCGGCGGGTTCCGACTACAGGTCCGGCTCGCTCCCACGAACCCCGAGCTTACCGGCGATGATGCGCACCGCACGCCAGCCGAGCACCACTCCCGCCGCGATGCAGGCGAGGATGAGGATCAGCCAGACCATCAGCGCATCGATTGCGACGTCGAATCGGTTCTTCCGAAGCGGCTGCACTGGTGTTTCGGTATCGGTGTTCAAAAGAGAGCCTGCTGAGCGCCAATGGCAGTCACGGCTGGCGGCTCAGGATGGCCAAGATGTCGGTAGCCGAGGCGGGTCGCGACCCGGCCACGCGGTGTGCGTTCGAGAAAGCCGAGTTGGAGAAGGTACGGCTCGTAGACATCCTCCAGAGTATCCGAGTCCTCGCTGATCGCCGCTGCCAGCGTGGTGAGTCCAACCGGGCCGCCATCGTACTTCTCGATAATCGCGGTGAGGACGCGGCGGTCGATGTCGTCGAGCCCCAGTGCATCGATCTCCAGGAGAGAGAGAGCGGCTCTGGCCGCCTCCATCGTGATCACGCCTGCGGCGCGAACCTCCGCGAAGTCCCGCACCCGACGCAGGAGGCGGTTCGCGATGCGCGGTGTGCCGCGCGCGCGCCGAGCGATCTCGACGGCTGCTTCCGGCTCGATTTCGATATCGAGGATCCGTGCCGACCGAGTGACGATCCGTTCGAGATCGTCGGCCGTCTGGAAGTCGAGACGGAAAGTCGTGCCGAAGCGATCGCGCAGGGGTGACGACAGAAGCGCATAGCGTGTCGTCGCGCCGATGAGCGTGAAACGTGGGACCTGCAGCCGCATCACCTTGGCCGCCATGCCCTTTCCCAGGATGAAGTCCCAGGCGAAATCCTCCATCGTGGGGTATAGGGCCTCCTCGACCAATCGGCTGAGCCGATGGATCTCGTCGATGAACAGGATGTCGCCGGGCTGCATGGACATGAGCGTTGAGGCAAGGTCGCCGGGGATAGCGATCGCGGGACCCGAGGTGACCTTGATCTGCACACGCATCTCGTTCGCCACGACGTTCGCGAGCGTCGTCTTGCCCAGACCCGGCGGACCGTGGAGAAGCAGATGATCGAGTGGTTCGTCCCGTGCGCGCGCCGCTTCGATGGCGATGCGAAGGTTCTCCTTGACGCGCTCCTGGCCGATGTACTCGTCCAGCGTGCGCGGGCGCAGCCCTGCATCAACCTGCGCCTCATCGCCCTGCCGCTGCGGCGCGACGATGCGCTCGTCATTTGCGCGGCGGCTGCCCTCCGACATGCGCCTAAATTATGTAAGCTGGATCCGTGCGCCGCCTGCGGCGAATCTCGTCCCGCCGCGCCTCGTAGCCTCGGCGGCCCATGAGGGCGAACGCGGCGATCTTTCCCGCCTCCACTCCCGGTTGGTCGTACGTGTTGATCCGGAACAATTCGCCGACATAGGCAGTCTGCATCTCGAGCAAGACAAGCAACTGACCGACGGTGAAGGGATTCACCTCCGGCAGCTCGAACGTCACGTTCGGGCGCCCGGCCTCGGTCAGCGCGACGATCGTTCCCTCCCGCTCCACAGACATCAACTCGTTCAGCGTATGCCCACCCAGGAAGTTGACGCCGGCCGATGGCGGGAAACCGGCGGGTATCGTCACCGTCTCGCGGAAGTCGCGTACTGCAATCACGTTGACGATCTTGTCGAACCTTCCCTCGGTGTACAGCTGGACCTGTGAGTGCTGATCGGTGACTCCCAGCGCCTTGATGGGCGTGGGTCCGTTGTAAACGACCTCGCCGTCGAGGTTGACCCGCTTGCCGAGGCTCTCCGCCCAGAGCTGACAGTACCAGTCCGCGACATCCTTCAGAGCCTGGCCGTAGGGCATCATCACGGAGAGGGTGCGCCCCGCGCCGTACCCAAGATAGTGGATCGTCGCGTTCATCGCCGCCGGGTTGCGCCAGACGTCCGGTTCGCCACAGATCTCATCGGCGTAGCGGGCTCCGGCGAGGAGCGCATCGATATCGATCCCGGTGGCGGCAGCGGAGAGAAGGCCGACTGTCGAGAGGACAGAGAACCTACCTCCGACGCCCGGAGGAATCGGAAAACTGCGGTACCCCTCATCGTCGACGATCCGCCTCAATTCGCCGCTTTTCGGGTCGGTCGTCGCGACGATATGCTCGCGATGCCGGTCGCCGAGCTGCTCAATGAGCAGTTGTCGCACGATCAGGTACTGGGCCATCGTCTCGCTGGTGCCGCCCGACTTCGTGATGACGTTGAACAGCGTCTTCTCAGGGTCGATGACCCGGAGAAACCCTCGAAACTGATCGGGATCGACGTTGTCGAGGACGAAGAGGCGCGGCTTGCCCACGCGCTGCGTCAGCGTGAGGAGGTTGTGATATGGGGCGTTGAGCGCCGTGCTCAACGCGGTGTTCCCGAGCGCCGATCCCCCAATGCCGAGCACGACGAAGTTCTCGAATCGACCATCGATCGACTCCACGAAGTCGAGAATTTCCCGCACGACATCGGTCGCCCGCGCGAGGTCCATCCATTCGAGTTCTCCCGCGCGTCGCCGACGGGCCAGGGTCGCGTGCGCCTGGCGGATCGATGCGTCGAGCCGTGAGATCTCGCGATCGTCCAGTCCCTGCGCACCGACGGCTGCGGACATGGCGTTGTTGAAGTCGAATCGGACGCGCATACTCTCGCGCCAGGCAGGCTCATCGTGGCGGGGCATCGTCCCCCCTGAGCGGAACCAGGGCAATTCTACAATCGCGATGTGCGGGTCCACGCGCGCGATGGGCGCGCTCGGGCAGGCTCGTTCGTGGTCGCGCACGGAACCGTTGAGACTCCCGTCTTCATGCCCGTGGGAACGCAGGCAACCGTGAAGACTCTCGTACCTGATGAACTCGCGCGCGCCGGTGCACGTGTCTTGCTGGCGAACACCTACCACCTGTGCCTCCGTCCCGGCGTGGAACTGATCCGGAGAGCCGGTGGGCTTCACCGATTCATGGCCTGGAACGGCGCGCTCCTGACCGACTCGGGCGGCTTCCAGATCGTCAGCCTGGCCGACCTGGCCAGGCTCGATGACGACGGTGTGACCTTTCGGTCCCACATCGACGGCTCACAACACCGATTCACGCCCGAGACCGCCATTGATGCCCAGGAATCGATCGGTGCCGACATCGCGATGGCCTTCGATCAACCGATCCGTTGGGGCGCATCACGCGAGGAAGCGCAAGAGGCGGCGGATCGCAGTGCAGCGTGGGCCGAGCGGTGCCTTCGGGCGCATCGCCGGGCAGATCAGCAGGTGTTCGGGATATGTCAGGGTGGTTTCGACCCCGCCGACCGTCGAGAGAGCGCCCAGCGTTTGGCCTCCCTGGGCTTTCAGGGCAATGCCGTCGGTGGACTGAGTGTCGGCGAACCGAAGGATCTGCTCGGTCCGTTGCTCGACGCGAGCCTCTCCGCGCTGCCGGAGGATCGACCACGATACGTGATGGGCGTCGGCGCACCGGAGGATCTGATCGACGCCATCGGCCGCGGCGCGGATATGTTCGATTGTGTTCTGCCCACCAGGCTCGGGCGCAACGGCGCTTATTTCCATCCCGAGGGCCGCCGCAACATCCTCAACGCGCGCTACCGTGATGACCTCGCGCCGCTCGTGCCGGGATGTGACTGTCCCGCGTGCCAGACGTTTTCGACCGCGTACGTGCACCACCTGTTTCGCGCACGTGAGATCCTCGGCCTGCGACTGCTGAGCTTGCACAACATCAGCTTCCTGGTGACCCTTATGGTCGACGCACGCGCGGCGATAGGAGAGAGCAGTTTCAGCGAGTTCGCGGCTGATTTCCTATCTCGCTATAGGACCAACCGGTCAGGCGAGAAGTCGTAGTTCACCGCCTGGCAGGATGCCCCGCCTATAATCGCCGATCGTCAGGCGCCCGTAGCTCAGAGGATAGAGCGCCGGCCTCCGGAGCCGGGTGCGCAGGTTCGAGTCCTGCCGGGCGTACCGAAGGGCAACGGCCGTCACCGCGTCAGCAGCGCGTGCGCGGTTCCGAATCCATAGTGCTGCGCCGTGTCGTCACCGATCGTCCCAGCCGATCGCCGCGGTGACGGGACTTCGAGAATCCCGAAACCGTATGGAACGTTTGTTCTCGTCGGCCGGTCAACCGATGTGGGTGCATTGCATGTTCTGTGGACGCCAGATTCCGAGCGGACGGTGCATTTGGGTCCGTCTGGTGGATGACACAGACTTCTGCGTCTGCGCGATCACCTGCGATGGCCTCTGCCGTCGCCGCGAATTGGTGCAGACTTAGCGCTCGCTAAGCAGACGCTCAGCCTCCGCCACCAGGCGCGCCGGGGAGAACGGCTTCTGGATCGCCGCGTCGGCGCCCGCGCCACGCCAGACACCGGGATCCGCCACGACCTCGATGAGCGCCGTGACGAGGATGATGGGGGTGGAGGCCGTGGCCGCGTCCTCGCGCAGAATGCGACACGTCGAGCCCCTCGATATCCGGCATGCCGACGTCGAGCAAGATGAGATCCGGCTTCAAGTCCTTCGCCATACGGATTTCGCTGGTGCTATCCGGCGCAAGGAGCATGTGGTGCCGCTCGAAGATCACCGACACCATCGTGAGGACTTCATCGTGATCTTCGATGGCGAGGATGACCGCCATTTCAGCGCGCCGCTGTTTCCGTGGCCAGCTTGACGGCGCGGTCACGTACCGCCGTGAGGCGGAGCCGGTCCGACTCCTGGGAGATGACTCCCCTCAGCGCCTCGTGCGCCACCGAGGCGACCCGTCCCGGCATCGCCGGCGGCGGGTACGCGACGCGCTCGAGCAGGTAGATCGCCCGCTCGACCGAGATGAGGCCATCAAAGATCAGCGCGCGCTTGAATTCATCGCCCGCGCGTTTAGTGAGCTCGACGCACTCGTTGAGGATCGGACTGTGCATTTCGATCATCTGCTCGATGGGGACGGTCGGACGCCTCGGCGTCGGCGGGGCCGGCGCCCCATCGCCCTCCGCGCTATTCGGTGCCGACTGGTCCGGGGTCGTCGTCTGGAGCGCGGCCGGCACCGGGGCCGCCGAAGGCGGCGGGCTGCCAGACTGCTCGGCTCCCTCAATCGGAGAGAGAGCGAGCGAAAACCGCAACTGAGCGAAGACCGCAAGGTGCTGCCAGTCCGACGTCGGTCGGTTGCGCCGCACCCACTCTCGTTCGAGTTGCTCGTGCGCTTTGCTGTACCGATCGAACTGAGCCTCGGCGATCGGTGCTCGGCCCACGGCATGGACCCTCGCCACATACTCAGCGTACGGGCCCTCGGCTTCCTCACGTTGGAGGCGCTCCAGC
>Ga0194131_10003780_pt1 | contig 23465 bp, 20 predicted proteins | sample TA2KigO120mmetaG_FD_148631 | JGI IMG/M metagenome (GOLD analysis project Ga0194131, IMG submission 148631) | Freshwater microbial communities from Lake Tanganyika, Tanzania - TA2015053 Kigoma Offshore 120m | ecosystem: Environmental > Aquatic > Freshwater > Lake | place: Tanzania: Lake... | reverse complement strand
GCCGCCACGGCGCGGCGCCGTGTGGTTTTGTCCGAGGTCCATTCGGGCTTCTCGCCGTTGCAGAGCACGTTGTCAAAGGATTCCTCCACCGGGAATCCCACTTTACGGCTATTGTCTTCTGCGCCGCGCTGCTTCTGCTGGTGGAACTGGTGGCGCTGGTGATCGGCGTGTCGCTTACGCGCACCATCACCCGCGCCGTGCATCACCTCTACGATGGCACGGAGCGGGTGAAAGAGGGCGACTTTTCGCACCGCGTGGCTGTGAGCGGAACGGATCAGCTGGCCAGCCTGACCCGTTCGTTCAACAGCATGACGGAAAACCTGGAGCGTCTGGTCAAAGTGGCCAAGGAGAAGGAGCGCATTCAGGCCGACCTCGAAATCGCGATGGAGGTTCAGAGCCAGTTGTACCCCCGCAGCGTTCCGAGCGTGGAAGGGCTGCGGATTACGGCACTGCGGCAACCGGCGCGCATGGTCTCCGGCGACTACTACGACTACCCGCAACTGGCCGAGGACAAGCTGGCCATTGCGATTGGCGATGTGGCGGGCAAGGGCATTTCGGCCGCGCTGCTGATGGCCACGCTGCAATCCTCCGTGCGGGCACAGATCCGGTCCTGCCTGGAACTGGCAAGAGCCACGCCGGGCAATGGGCACGGGCATCACATCCTGCCGACTTCCGATCTGGTGGCGAAACTGAACCAGCAGTTGCACGCCGACACGGCGCCTGAGAAGTACGCCACTGTTTTCTTCAGCGTCTACGATGCCGCCACGAGTGTGTTGACCTACACCAACGCCGGCCATCTGGCGCCGATTCTGGTGCGGAACGGAACGGCATCGCGTCTGGGTCTGGATGGCATGGTGGTGGGACTGTTCCCCAAGGCGGTCTACGGCGAGAGCCGGCTTGAGTTCGAGCCCGGCGACCTGCTGGTGATGTTCACCGACGGCGTCTCCGAGCCCGAGAACGAGTATGAAGAGATGTTCGGCGAGGAGCGGCTGATCGATCTGGTGACTCGCAACGCGCACCTTCCCGAGGAGGAGATTGGCCAGCTGGTGAAGGAAGCCGTCGAGCACTGGACCGGTTCGTCCGAGTGGCAGGATGACTTCACCATGCTGCTGGTGCGGAGGACACAGCCGTGAGGGAGATCATCCGGCGCCGGCTGCTGATGTTCCTGCCCGCCGTTGTCTGTGTCTTCGCGGTGGCTATCGCCGGGTACATGCTGGTGGACGGCTATCCGCTGCGCGATGCCTGGTACATGGCCCTGATCACCATCACCACTGTGGGCTACGGAGAGATACGCCCGCTTTCAAGCGCGGGCCGCATTTTCAATTCGTTCGTCATTCTGTTCGGCGTGAGCATCCTGTTCCTGGGAATCGGGGTGCTCACCACAACGATCATCGAACTGCAATTAGGCGACATTCTGACCAAGAGGCGGATCAAGCGAATGATTCGAGACCTGAATAACCACTTCATCATCTGCGGTTTCGGGCGCGTGGGCCGCGGCGCCGCCGCGGAGCTGAAGCGCGCGGGCGTGCCGTTCGTCATCGTCGACCAGAGCGAGGCTCGCGTGGAATGGGCCATGCGCGACGGCATGCTGGCCGTGCTGGCCGACGCCACACGCGATGAAACTCTGCGTGAAACCGGGATCGACCGGGCCCAGGGGTTGATTGCCGCCCTGGCCACCGACGCGGACAATCTCTTTCTCACGCTATCGGGCCGGACGCTCAATCCGAAGCTCCACATTTCCGCCCGCGTCTCCGAAGAGGAGGCGGAGCACAAGCTGAGGCGCGCCGGCGCCGACACGGTGTTCGCGCCCTACCACTTCACGGGCGCGCGTCTGGCCCAGGCAATGCTGCGCCCTCACGTGACGCAGTTCCTCGACTTCACCACGCAGGCGGTGGGGTTGAACGTGGCGATTGAGCAGGTGCGGGTTTCCGAGAGCAGCGAGTTCGTATCCAAGTCCCTGCGCGACATGGGCCATTTGCGCCGGGATCTTGGGGTGAGTGTGCTGGCCGTGCGCAAGGGCTTAGGCGAGTTGATTGTGAACCCTGGCGCCGACTACGTGATCGCAGGGGGCGACTACCTGATTGTGATGGGCGAACCGGAGCGCCTGCGGCGCCTGGAACAGCTGCTGGCCGAGATTTCTTGATGGAGGTCTCTTCATGAAGGTGCTCACCGCCGAACAGATGAACCGCGTGGATCAGTGGACCATCGAAGCGGGTGTGCCGGGCATGATCCTCATGGAGAATGCCGGCCACCGGGTGGTGGAGCGCATGGAACACGCTTTCGCCCCCCTGGCCGACCAGCGTGTGGTGGTTCTGTGCGGCAAGGGCAACAACGGCGGCGATGGCCTGGTGATCGCGCGGCTGCTGCACGCACGCTTTCCGGCCGCGCTGGCGGGTGTCGTGCTGGCGTGCGAGCCGGACGCTCTGCGCGGCGACGCGGCGGCGGCGTTCCGCATGCTGCGTGCCGCGGGCGGCGGCGTGTCGAGATCGATTCTGCCTTCCATGAGGTTCGCCACCGTGGTGGTGGATGCGCTGCTGGGCACGGGAATGCGCGGCCCGGCGGCGGGTGAAGCGCTGGAGTTGATTCGTGAGATCAACGATGGCTTCCCGCTGGCCCGCGTGGTGGCGGTGGACCTGCCGTCCGGCATGAACGCCGACGAAGGAACCACGGAAGGCGAGTATGCGCGGGCCGACGTCACGGTGACCTTCACCGCCCCAAAACCCGCGCATGTGCTGGCCCCCAATGCGAATCAACTGGGCACGCTCCACATCGACCCGATTGGCACGGACCCGGCGCTTCTGGCACGCCCGGAATTCGACCTGGAACTGATCACGCCGGTGCCCGGCCGCCCGCTTTTCCGGCCCCGGCCGCGCGATGGCCACAAGGGCACGTTCGGCCATGTGCTGCTGGTGGCGGGCTCGGTGGGAAAATCCGGCGCCGCTGCCCTGGCGGGCATGGCTGCTCTGCGCGCGGGCGCGGGCCTGGTGACGGTGGCCGCGCCGGCGGAGGTGCTCAGCGCCATCTCCGCGTTCGCGCCGGAGTTGATGACGGAGGCGTATGAGGATGCCAGGGATCTGCTGCGGCTGGCCGACGGAAAGACCGTGGCGGCGATTGGGCCTGGTTTGGGCGCAAGTACACAACTGCGCCAGGCCGCGCGCGGCTTCCTGGCCGGTTGCGCGCTGCCCGCCGTGGTGGATGCCGACGCGCTGAACGCCATCGCCGGCGCGGGTGAGTTCGAGTCCCCGGCGGAGGCGGTTCGGGTATTCACGCCGCATCCGGGAGAGATGGCCCGGTTGGCGGGAACCACCACCGCCGCCGTGGCCGCCGCGCGCATCGAGATGGCGCGGGCGTATGCCCGGCGGATGGGTGTCTATCTGGTGCTGAAGGGCCAGCGGACCCTGATCGCCGAGCCGGATGGCATGGTGGCGGTGAACCCCACCGGAACCCCGGCGATGGGCACGGCCGGGGCAGGTGACGTTCTTACGGGACTGATCGCCGGGCTATGGGCGCAACACCCTCATGCGACGCGAGCCACGGTGCGCGCGGCGGTCTATCTGCACGGCCTGGCCGGTGAACTGGGCGCGGCGGAAATGGGCGAGCAGGCCCTGGCCGCCACGGACATTCTGCGCTACTGGCCCGCCGCTATTTCGCGAACTTCTGCACGCGCCAGTTCTTGATCTCCGCCACGTAGATGGAGCCTTCGCTGTCCACGGCGATGTTGTGCGCGAAGTCGAACTTGCCCGGAGCCTTGCCGAATGAGCCCAGTTCGCCGAGAATCTGACCGTCGAGATTGAGCTTGAGAACGCGGTTGTTCACGCCGTCGCACATGTACAGCACGTTCTCCCTGGCTTCATAGATCAGACCCCACGGTGAGCCCAGGCCGGTCCACTTGGTGACGAACTTGCCCGCGCCATCGAACACCTGAACGCGCTGGTTGGTGCGGTCCGCCACGTAGACATTGCCCTTGGCGTCGACGGCGACGTCGTGCACCAGATCGAACTCACCGTCGCCGTTGCCCTTGCGGCCCCACTGCGCGATGAAATCGCCCGCCTTGGAGTACTTCACCACACGCGAGTTTCCGTAGCCGTCGGAGACGTAGAAGTCGCCGTTGGCGGCAAACGAAACGCCCGTGGGCTGATTGAACGCATAGGGTGTGCTGTTGTCGCCCGGCGACTTGCCCGGGTTGCCGATCTGCATCTTGAGACGGAAGGTGGGCGAGAACTGCAGGATGCTGTGCCCCTTCACGTCGGCCAGCCAGATGTTCCCTTCCTGATCGATGCGAACGCCATGGGAGGACAGCACGGGCACTTCCTTGTATTCCGCCAGGAACTTGCCCGACTTGTCGAGCTTGATCAACGGATGCGCCCCGCGGTTGAAGATGTAAACGTTGTCGTTCTTGTCGACAGCCACGCCGGAAGACTCGCCGGTGTTCCAGCCCTCGGGCAGCTTGGCCCAGTCCTTCACCAGCTTCAGGGGGAGCGGCGGTCCGGTTTTCAACTGCGCCAACACGGCCTGCGGCGAAACGGCAAACAGCGCGGCAAGGGCCAGAGCGGCGGCGCGCGGAGCGAGGGTGCGGTGCATCGGTCTCATGGGCTTGAGACTAGTGAATCCGCCTTGCCCGTGTCAACCGGGCACGCCCCCCAGGCGGTCGAGGGTCGGCTGATCGGGACGTCCCGCGAAGTGCCGCGCCAGCGTCCGGGCAAAGAGGCTGTCCGGTCCCGCGACAGCCGCGAACAGCGTCATTGAGGAGTGGAACTTCATGGCGTCGACGCCGCCCAGAACATGCTCCAGGGGTTCGTTGGCTGCGTTCACAAGTTCGGTGCACTCGGCAAGGCGCGGCCCCAGGACCGGATGCGCCAGGTAAGCAGCGGCCTCTTCGCGGGACGCAATGGCATAGCGGCGCGACATTTCGCTCAGGCCCAGACCGGCCACTTGCGGAAAGACGAACCACATCCAGTGCGTGCGCTTCCGGCCGGCGCGCAGTTCGCCGAGAACGGCGCCCATCACGGGCTCCTGCGCGATGACGAACCGTTCAAGATCGCAGTGAGCCATTCCGGTCACTCCTTCACGCGAATCACGGTATCCGCCGCCGGCTTCTCCACACGGCTCACGGAGCCCGACGGCCATCGAACCTCGATGAGCCGGATTTCCGTCGAAGCGCCCAGCCCGAAGTGCAGCCGCGGATCGTTCGAGGAAAGATAGCTGCCGGCGGGCGACGCCATCGCCTGCTGCGCCCCGGCCGCGGTCACCACGCGGACCACCGCGCCCACACCATCCCGGTTGCCGGCCCCGCCTTCCAGCCGCACCATCACCCAGTGCCCGGCCTGGCTCTGGTTCCGAAGCACCAGCGCCGGCTGATCGTTGCAATTCAACACTGCATCCACGGCGCCATCGTTATCCAGATCGCCAAACGCCGCGCCACGCGCCGCAAGCGGCCGTGTGAACACCGGGCCCGCACCCGGGGAGACATCGGTGAACACGCCCCTGGTGTTGCGCATCACCAGGGGCGGCTCCAGGTACTTCACGCCGGGCTGGGTGCGTTCAATGTTATCCATCACGTGCCCCTGGGCCACGAACAGGTCGCGCCAGCCGTCGTTATCGAGGTCGGCCAGGCGCGCGCCCCAGCCGGAGTGGGCCATGGTGGCCCGGCCGACGCCCGCCGGCCCGCTCGCGTATTCGAACAGGCCCTTGAGGTTGCGAAACAGCGCGTAACGTTGGTTCGCCAGCGCGTTGATGAACAGGTCGGGCCAGCCGTCGTTGTCGATATCGGCGAGGTCGATTCCCATGCCGGCAAAAGTGTGGCCGTCGTCGTCATAGGCCATGCCCTGCCCAAGGCCGGTTTCCTCGAACGTTCCATCGCCGCGGTTGTGGAACAACTGTTGCGGAAACGAATCATTGGCCACCACGATATCGGGCCGGCCGTCGCCGTCCGTGTCCCCCACGATGACGCCCAGGCCCTTGCCCTTCGCCTTGGCGATGCCCGACGCGGTGCTCACGTCCTCGAACACGCCCTTGCCGTTGTTGCGGTAAAGAAGATGCGGGGCCGGGGCGAACTGATCGGGATGGCAGTAGGCACGCATCCCGGCCTTACGCTCGCCGCAGTATGGGTTGCGTTCAAAGCTCCATTCAACGTAGCGGGCGATGAACAGGTCGAGATCGCCGTCTTTGTCGTAGTCCAGAAACGCGGCGCCGGTGGTCCAGCCACTGCCCGCCACGCCGGCCTTTGCGGTGACGTCTTCAAAGACACCGCCCCCCGTGTTGCGATACAGCGCGTTGCCGCCCAGCCCGGTCACCAGAAGGTCGGCGCGGCCATCGCCATCGAAATCAGCCGCGGCGGCGCCCATGGAGTAGCCCGAGCCACGCACACCGGCGCGCTCCGTGACATCCTCAAAGCGGAAGCGGCCGAGATTGCGGTACAGCCGGTTCCAATGCGCCGGATCGTCCTTGGCCGGACGCGCCCCGGCCGGCATGGGGGAGCCCAGCGCGGCGCCGTTGGCAAAATAGACATCGAGCAGACCATCGCCGTCGAAATCGAGCAGAGCCACGCCGCCCGTCATCGATTCAATCAGATACTTTTCCGGCGTCCGCGACGGGGCATTCCGGAACTCGATGCCGGAGCCGGGCGTGACATCGGCGAAGCGTATCGACTGCGCCCACAGGGTGCCCGCGGCCACACCGGCCAGAATGCCTGATTTTCTCGTCACGCCCAGGCTTCCATGCTACAATGTGGATTCATGGCCGCGCCTCGCAACCACCGGTTCCATCACCATCATCATGGAATCTCTCTCGCGGCGCGGGCAGCATCCTGATTCTCAGCACTTGAAGGTTGAAACGAAAAAGGAAGCCCGCCGGAAATGGCGGGCTTTTTTGCTATGGAACTTGATTTTTCAAAACTCGACGGCATTCTGACAGCCGTCATTCAGGACCACGCGACGGACCGCGTGCTCATGGTGGGATTCATGAACGCCGATGCGTGGCGGCTGACGGTGGAGACCGGTTTTGTCACCTTCTACAGCCGGTCCCGCAATAAGCTGTGGCTGAAGGGCGAAAGCTCCGGCCACAAGCTGGTGGTGAAACAGATCGCAACCGACTGCGACCGCGACGCGCTGCTGATCAAGGTGGAGGCGCTTGGCCCGGGGGTGTGCCACGAAGGGTACCAGAGCTGCTTCTTCCGCACGCTCGACGCGGGTGAATGGCGGGTGACCGACGCACCTGCCTACGATCCCAAACAGGTTTACGGAGCTTAACTCATGCGTCTCAAACTCGGCATTCCCAAGGGCAGCCTGGAAAACGCCACCATCGACCTTTTCCGCCGCGCCGGCTTCATGATCACCGTGAACAGCCGGTCCTACTTTCCGGCCATTGACGACCCGGAGATCGAGTGCATGCTGATTCGCGCGCAGGAGATGGCGCGCTACGTGGAAGACGGCGTGCTCGACGCCGGTCTCACCGGGCATGACTGGGTGCAGGAGACCGAAGCCGATGTGGAGGTGGTGGCCAACCTCATCTACGCCAAGCAGAGCTTCGGCAAGGTGCGCTGGGTGCTGGCCGCGCCGGAGGCATCGGACATTCGAACGGTCAAGGACCTGGAAGGCAAGATCGTGGCCACGGAACTGGTGAACGCCACCCGGCGCTACCTGGAACGGAATGGCGTCACCGCCAAGGTGGAGTTCAGTTGGGGCGCCACGGAAGTGAAGCCGCCGCATCTGGCCGACGCCATTGTCGAGGTGACGGAAACAGGATCTTCCCTGCGCGCCAACAAGCTGCGGATCATCGAAACCGTGATGGAATCGAACACCCAGCTGGTGGCCAACCGCGCCTCATGGGCGGATGCGGCGAAGCGGCGCAAGCTGGACGACCTGAAGATGCTGCTGGACGGAGCGATCGCCGCGCTGGGTAAGGTGGGCCTGATGCTCAACATCGAACGGGCCAATCTGGAGACCGTGCTGGCGGCTCTGCCCGCGCTCAAAAACCCCACCATTTCGCAGCTCAGCAATCCGGATTGGGTGGCGGTGAACACCATTCTTGACGAGGTGACCGTGCGCAACATCATCCCGCGATTGAAAGAGGCCGGGGCGCAGGGCATCGTCGAGTATCCACTCAACAAGATTGTGATGTAGAACCGGCATGCTGCGAATTCTTGAAGCCAGGCTGGCTGGACGTCTTCTCAAGCGCAAGGCCGTGCGGCTGGCCGAAGCGGAAGCGGTGGTCCGCCCCATTCTGGAGGCGGTCCGTACGCGCGGCGATCGCGCGCTCATCGAATACGGACGCAGGTTCGACGGCCTTGACGCACGTTCGGTGGCCGTGCCGCAATCGGTGTGCGAGGCGGCCGCGGCGCGATTATCGCGCGAGTTTCGAAGCGCCGTGGCGTTGGCGTCCAGGAACATCCGCGCCTTCGCCAGGCTGCAGTTGCCGGTGGCGCGCGCCAGCCAGCCATCCGCCGGCTTGCGGTTGGGACAGATCATCCGCCCGCTCGACACCGTGGGCGCCTACATTCCCTCGGGCCGTTATCCGCTGCCCTCCACCGTGATGATGACCGTGATTCCGGCGCATGTGGCCGGCGTGCCGAACGTCTGCGTGACCTCACCGCGCCTGGTGGATGAGATCCTGGGAACGGCATGGATGCTGGGCGTGCGGCAGGTGTTCCGGATGGGCGGTGCGCACGCCATCGCGGCCTTTGCCTATGGCACCCGCACGGTGCCCCGGGCGGACCGCATCGTGGGCCCCGGCAACATCTATGTCGCGGCCGCGAAGAAACTGCTGGCCGGTGAAACGGGCATCGACTTCGTCGCCGGCCCCACCGAGATCCTGATCGTCGCCGAAGAGGGCGATCCGCGCTGGCTGGCGGCGGACATGCTGGCCCAGGCGGAGCACGACACGGACGCATCGGCGATTCTTCTCACCACGTCGCGGCCGCTGGCCGAGGCTGTGCGGACCGAAGTGACGCGCCAACTGCAGACACTGCCCACGGCCGATGTGGCGCGCGTCGCCATCCGCAACAATAGCGCCGTCATTCTCACCGGTTCCACGGAGGAAGCGATCGAACTGGCGAATCGCTTCGCGCCGGAGCATCTTACGATTCCCCACCCCGCGCTGCTCAAGCAGGTGCGCCACGCCGGTGGCGTCTTCATCGGCGATTACTCGACGGAAGCGGCCGGCGACTATGCCAGCGGTCCCAATCACGTGCTGCCCACATCGGGTGCCGCGCGGCTGCGCGGCGGACTGTCGGCGGCGGATTTCGTCAAGGTGATCTCAACCCAGCAGCTCAGCCGGGCGGCCTTGAAGCGGTTGGCGCCGGCGGTGGCCACCCTGGCCCGCGCCGAAGGCCTGGAAGCGCACGCCCGCAGCGTGGAGGTGCGCCTGTCATGAGCCGCCGCAATCTGCGTCCGCGCGAAGCGGTGCTTCAGATGGCGCCGTATCATCCACCATCCGCCGGGCGGGCCGGCAAACTGCGGCTGGACTTCAATGAAAACACGGTCGGCGCCTCGCCCAAGGTGGTCGAGGCCATCCAGAGCGCGCTCAGCGGCGAACTGCTGGCTGTCTATCCTGAATACACCGAAGTGCGCCCCGCCCTGGCGCGATTTTTCGGCGTGCCGGAAGACTGCCTGCTGATCACCAACGGCACCGACGAGGCGATTCAGGTTCTCATCAACACCTACGTGGACGACGAGGACGAAGTGCTGATCCTGCGGCCCTCCTACGCCATGTACCGCTTCTATGCCGAGGTGGCGGGGGCGCAGATTCGCGAATTGGACTATCGCGCCGGCACCCTCAAGTTTCCCCTGGAGGAACTGCTGGAAGCGATCACGCCCTCCACCCGCGCCGTCCTCATTTCGAACCCCAACAACCCCACGGGCACCGGCATCGGCCGCGATTCGATTGAACGCATCCTGGCTCGCGCGCGCGGCGCCGCCGTGCTGATCGATGAAGCGTACTTCGAATTCTGCGGCGTCACTGCGCTGCCGCTGCTCAACGACTACCCGAATCTGTTCGTCAGCCGGACCTTCTCGAAGGTCTACGGCATGGCCGCCATGCGCCTGGGTTGCCTCATCACGCAGGCTCGCAACGCCGAGTATCTGCATAAGGCCCAGTCGCCGTACAGCGTGAACTCGCTGGCCGCCATCGCCGCCGTGGCCGCCGCCGGCGATCAGGACTACGTGCGCCGCTACGTCACCGAAGTGCTGGCCGGACGCGAAATGCTCTACGTGGGCTTGGAACGTTTGGGCGTCCCGTACTTCGAAAGCCAGGCCAACTTCGTGCTGTTCCAGGCCGGTGAACGCGCCGTGCCGCTGCGCGACGCCCTGCGCGCCCGCAGCATCCTGGTGCGCGACCGCAGCTACGAACTGCCGGGCTGCGTCCGCGTCACCGTGGGCACGCGCGATCAGGTGGAACAGTTCCTGGAGGAGCTTGGCAAGTTATGGTGAAACCCGGTGTGATCGTCTTCGACATGGATGGCGTTCTGGTGGATGTGCGCCAGAGCTACCGCGCGGCGATCATGGCCTGCGTGTCGCACTTCACGGCTCGTGATGTCACACACGAAGACATTCAGGGCTACAAGAACCGCGGTGGTTACAACAATGACTGGCTGCTCTCCCAGCACATGGCCCGCGACCTGGGCGTGGAAGTGCCCTATGACGAAGTGGTCCGCGTCTTTAACCAGTTGTTCCTCGGCACGTACTTCGCACGGGAACGCTGGCTTCCGGAACCCGGCCTGCTGGACCGGCTGAGCGCGCGGGCCGCGCTCTACGTCTTCACCGGGCGCATGAACGAAGAGGCCATGATGACCCTTCGCCGCTTCAGCGCCGTGCCCTATTTCACCGGTGTGCTGGGCGATGACAACGTGGCCCGGCCCAAGCCCGCGCCCGATGGCCTTGTCGATATTCAGGCCCGCCACCCGGGCGCGCAACTGGTCTACCTGGGCGACACCGTGGATGACGCCAACGCCAGCCGCGGCGCCGGCGTGCCGTTTGTCGGCGTGGGCGCGGAGGCGGAACTGCTGCGCGCCACCGGCGCCTACGCAACAATCGCCAATATCAACGAACTGGAGCAGTGGATCGCATGAGAACGGCCAGCATCGAACGCAACACCAAGGAGACCCGCATCAAGGGGTCGCTAAAAATCGAGGGGCGCGGCCGGTATGACGTCGCCACCGGGATCCGCTTTTTCGATCACATGCTGGAGCTTTTCGCCAAGCACGGCGGTTTCGATCTCACGCTCAAGGCCGATGGCGACCTGGATGTCGATCAGCACCACACCGTTGAGGATGTGGGCATCGTGCTGGGCCAGCTTGTTTCAAGGGCCCTGGGCGACCGCAAGGGGATCAACCGCGCCGGCTATTTCGTGCTGCCGATGGACGAGACTCTGGCCGTGGTGGCGCTCGACCTTGGGGGCCGTCCGGCTCTGGTCTACAAGGATCTGGTGAAGGTCCGCCTGGTGGGTGACCTTCAGACCGAACTCTGCGAGGACTTCTTTTCCGGCTTTGTCGCGCACGCCGGCGCGAACCTCCATGCCAAGGTGCTCTACGGCCGGTCGAACCATCACAAGATCGAAGCCATCTTCAAGTGTTTCGCCCGCGCACTCCGCTACGCCTGTTCACGCGACCCCCGGCTGAAGGATCAGCTTCCCTCCACAAAGGGCCTGCTGTGATCACCATCCTCGATTACGGAGCAGGCAATCTCCGCAGTGTGCAGAACACATTGGAAGAACTGGGCGTGGCGCACAAACTGGCTTCCACGCCGGAATCGCTGCGGGAAGCGGACCGCATTCTTCTGCCGGGCGTTGGCCACTTCGGGCAGATGCTGCGGGCACTCGACAGCTTGGGCGTGCGGGAGGCCCTGGTGGAACGGATCCGGGCCGGCGTGCCGTTCCTGGGTATCTGCCTTGGCTTGCAGGGACTCTGCCACGGAAGCGAGGAAGCCGAAGGCGTCCGCGGGCTTGGCCTGTTTCCGGAAACCGTGCGCCGCTTTCCTCCCACATCGCGAGTCCCCCAGATGGGCTGGAATCTGCTGGAACCCCGCACCGGCTCCAGGCTGTTCGAGGGATTGGGCCCCAAGCCCTATGTCTACTTCGCCAACAGCTATTACGTGCCTGTCACCGCGCACACCGCGGCCGCCTGCGTCTACACGGAAACGTTCACCGCCGTGCTCGAATCGCAGAACGTCTGCGGCGTGCAGTTTCACCCGGAAAAATCGGGACCGGTGGGCTTGCGCATCGTCAGGAACTGGACCAGGCTCTGAATGCTCGCCAAACGAATCATTCCCTGTCTCGACGTCACCGGCGGCCGTGTCGTCAAAGGCGTCAACTTCGTCAACCTGCGCGACGCCGGGGATCCTGTTGAACTCTCCGAACGCTACAACGCGCAGGGCGCCGATGAGCTGGTTTTTCTGGACATCACCGCATCCAGCGATGCGCGCGACATCATGGCCGATGTCGTCGCCCGCACCGCCCGCCGGGTCTTCATTCCGTTGACCGTGGGCGGCGGCATCCGGTCCGTGGCGGACGCGCGCGGCATCCTGCTTTCCGGCGCGGACAAAGTCAGCATCAACACGGCCGCCGTGCGCCGCCCCGAACTGATCTCCGAAATCAGCGCGGAATTCGGCGCGCAGGCCACCGTGCTCGCCATTGATGCCAGGCGCAACTCACGCGGCGGCTGGAACGTGTACACCAAGGGCGGCCGCGTGGATGAAGGCATCGACGCCGTGGAGTGGGCCGCGCGCGGCGAGGCCATGGGCGCGGGCGAAATCCTGCTGACGTCCATGGATACCGACGGCGTGCAGACAGGCTTCGATTGCGCTCTCACCAGGGCCGTTTCGCGGGCAACGCGCATTCCCGTCATCGCCTCCGGCGGCGCCGGGGAGCGGGAGCATTTCCTTGAAGTGCTCACCACCGGCGAAGCCGACGCCGCGCTCGCCGCGTCGATCTTTCACTACGGCAAGTACACCGTCGATACCTTGAAGGAGTACCTGGAATCGCACGGCGTTCCGGTGCGCACAATCTCATGATCATTCCCTGCATCGATCTGATGGACGGCAAGGTGGTTCAGCTTGTCCAGGGCCGCGACAAGGCTCTGGAGGGCGGCAGCCTGGATGAAATGCTCGACCGCTTCGCCGGCTTTCCCGTCATTCAGGTCATCGATCTGGATGCCGCCATCGGCCGCGGCGAAAACGACGCCCTGGTGGAGTATCTGGCCCGGCGCGCCACCACCCGCGTGGGCGGCGGCGTGCGCACAGCAGCGCGCGCCCGCAAGCTCATCGATCAGGGGGCCTCGCGCGTCATCGCCGGCACCTCTTCCTTCACCCGCGATGGCATCCACCGCCATTTCCTGGAAGAAACCGGAGCCGCCATCGGCAAACAGAACCTGCTTGTCGCGCTTGATTCCAAGGACGGCCGCGTGGTCGTCAAGGGCTGGCGCGAATCGATGGACTTCACGGCCGAAGCGGTGATTCAGGAACTGGAACCCTACTGCGGCGGCGTTCTCTGCACCTACGTCGACAAGGAAGGCATGATGCAGGGCACGGACCTTGCCTGGTTCGCACGCCTGCGCGCGGCAACTTCGCTTGAGATCACAGCGGCCGGCGGCATCACCACGCTTGAGGACGTGCGCGCCTTGCAGGCCATGAACATCCACGCCGCGCTCGGCATGGCGATCTACACCGGACGGCTGGACCTGGCCGGACTTCGGGCCCTCAACGTCAGCGCGGCGTGATCTTCAGATCCGCGTAGTGCGCGATCGTGGAGCCTTCAAACCACAGCGCCACACCGCCCCTGCCCGCCGCGCCCGTCTTCACGTCGTTCACAATCAGAGCCGGCTGGCCGGCGCCATTCACGAAGAGGCGGGCCTTGTCGCCCTGCACATCGATCTTCAGGTGCACCCATTCGGCGGGTCCGATGTCCACCCAGGATTCGTAGCGGGACGGTGTCTTCTCGCGCAGCCGGAACCAGGTATGTTCAGGGTGCGAGATGTACTGCGTGGTGTGGTTCCGGCGCTCCTGATCCTCGGCGCGGCCATTGGTGGGCCGCACGTAGAAGCAGTCGTACGTGCCGCCATCGGGCTGGACGCGGAACGCCACGCCCACAAACCCGCGGGCACCGGCCCCGGCGCCAGCCCCGGGTTCGCCCGCCAGGTCCACCTCGATGGTTCCGTTCGAAAACTCCACGCCTTCCACCATCAGCAAATGGTCCAACCGCCCCGCTTCACCCGCGCCGGGCGCGCGCGCGGCAAGTTTTTTGGCGGCCTCCGGAGAAATCGTGGCCCGAATCGCCGGACGGCCCAGGAAGGTCACCGCGGAGGCCACGGCATTCGTCGGTTTGAGCCCGTCCGCGCTTGCCAGCGGAAGTGTCTTCTGTGCCGCCAGCGGCGTCAGTCCCGCCGGGAACAGCAGGACCAGCCGGGCAAGGCCGCGCAAAGGGATCTTCATAGCGCCATTGTAACTCCGTGTACCAACCAACAATGGTTGAACTGGGCGCCGTGTCCGTGGTTCAATAGTAAAAACCCCCAAAGGAGCATCGTATTGGATAGAGCTGTGCTCGCCCTGGAGGATGGAACCATCTTCGAGGGCACGAGCTTTGGTGCGCCCCTGGAACGCCAGGGGGAAGTGGTCTTCAATACTTCGCTGACCGGCTACCAGGAGATCTTCACAGACCCCTCCTACACGGGCCAGATCGTCGTTCTCACAAATCCCCAGATCGGCAACTATGGAGCCAATGACGGCGACAATGAGGCCCGGGGTCCCTTCATTGAAGGATTGGTGGTGCGCGAATTCTCTCCCAGCCCCAGCAATTGGCGCAGCCAGGAGACCGCCGATCAGTTTCTTTCGCGCCAGGGCATTCCCTGCATCACCGGCATCGACACCCGTGCTCTGGTGCGCCGCCTGCGCAGCCAGGGCGTCATGCGCGGCGTCATCGCAACCGGCGATGCCGATGGCGCCGAACTCGTGAACCGTGCCCGCCAGGTGCCCTCCATGGCTGGTCTCGACCTGGCAACCCGCGTGTCAACAGCGGCGCCGTACGCCTGGACTGAATCCACCGCCGCCTGCTCGCCCTCGGAACGCATCCGCGCCGCGGAACCGCGGTTCAATGTCGTCGCCTACGATTTCGGCATCAAACGAAACATCCTCCGCCGCCTGGTGGCGGCCGGCTGCCGGCTCACCGTGGTCCCGGCCGGCACAAGCGCCGAAGACGTTCTGGCGATGAAGCCCGACGGCGTCTTCCTGTCGAACGGCCCGGGCGACCCGGAGCCACTCACCCACCAGGCCGGTCAGGTACGCAAGTTAATCGGAAAAACGCCGCTGTTCGGCATCTGCCTGGGCCACCAGATCCTGGGCCTGGCGCTGGGCGGCAGGACATTCAAGTTGAAGTTCGGCCATCGCGGCGGCAATCACCCCGTGCTCAACCGCGCCACCGGCAAGGTTGAAATCACGGTGCAGAACCACGGCTTCGCGGTGGATCCCGATTCGCTCGACCAGAACCGCATCGATCTCACGCACATCAACCTGAACGACCAGACGCTTGAGGGCCTTCGCCACCGCGAGCATCCCCTGTTCTGTGTTCAATACCACCCGGAAGCCGCTCCCGGGCCGCACGATTCCTGGTACCTGTTCGACGACTTCATCCAACTCATGACCAACTGGAAGGGCGCACGCTAGATGCCGCGCCGAAATGACCTCCACAAGATCCTCATCGTGGGATCGGGACCCATTGTCATCGGCCAGGCCTGCGAGTTCGACTATTCAGGCACCCAGGCCTGCAAGGCGCTCCGCGCGGACGGCTATGAGGTGGTGCTGATCAATTCGAATCCGGCCACCATCATGACCGATCCGGAACTGGCGGACCGCACCTATGTCGAGCCGCTCAGCATCGAGTTCGCCGAAGAGGTCATTCGTAAGGAGCGGCCCGACGCGCTCCTCTCCACCGTGGGCGGCCAGACCGGCCTCAATCTCTCGGTTGCCCTGGCCGAAGCGGGCATCCTGGACAAGTACGGAGTGGAACTGATCGGCGCCAAGATCGAGGCCATCAAGAAGGCGGAGGATCGCCTTCTGTTCAAGGACGCGATGCGGAAGATCGGACTTGAAACGCCGCAGTCGCAGCTTGTGAACAACGTGGCCGACGGGCTCGCCTTCGCCGAACGGGTCGGTTATCCCGTCATCCTGCGCCCCAGCTTCACGCTCGGCGGCACCGGCGGCGGCATCGCCTACAACCGCGAAGAGTGCGAAGAGATCCTGGAACGCGGCATCGATCTTTCGCCGGTTCATGAAACGCTCATCGAAGAGAACGTACTCGGCTGGAAAGAGTACGAGCTTGAGGTGATGCGCGACCTCGCCGACAACTGCATCATCATCTGTTCCATCGAGAACTTTGACCCGATGGGCGTGCATACCGGCGACTCCATCACCATCGCGCCGGCCCAGACCCTCTCCGACCGCGAGTATCAAATGATGCGCGATGGCGCCCTCGCCTGCCTGCGCGAAATCGGCGTGGATACGGGGGGATCGAACGTTCAGTTCGCCATCAATCCGGACAACGGCCGCATGGTCGTGGTTGAGATGAACCCGCGCGTTTCACGCAGTTCGGCGCTGGCTTCCAAGGCCACCGGCTTCCCCATCGCCAAGATCGCCGCCAAGCTGGCCGTCGGCTACCGTCTGGATGAGATCGCCAACGACATCACCCGCAAGACCCCGGCCTGCTTTGAGCCCACCATCGACTACGTGGTGACCAAGATTCCGCGCTGGCAGTTCGAGAAGTTCCCCGGCGCGCAGCCCGTGCTGGGAACTCAGATGAAGTCCGTGGGTGAGGTCATGGCCATCGGCCGAACCTTCAAACAGTCCCTGGGCAAGGCCCTCCGGAGCCTGGAAACCGGCAAGAGCGCCGCCGCCGAAGTCTACGACGAAGCGCTCATCCCGCAAAAGCTCATCACCCCCAATCCCGACCGCCTTCCTTACATCCGCTTCGCCTTCGAACGCGGCTGGAGCATCGAACAGATCTTCCAGATGACGCAGATCGACCGGTGGTTCCTGCGCAACGTCAAGGAAATGATCGATCTCGAACGCGAGATCAGCGCCACCACGCTCGAAGCCGCCACCGCCGCCCTGTTCCGCAAGGCCAAGCGCGACGGCATCTCCGATAACTTCATGGCGCGCGCCTGGAAGACCAACCCGAACGCGGTCCGCGCCCGCCGCAAGGAACTGGGTGTCGCGGCCGTCTTCAACCGTGTCGACACCTGCGCCGCCGAGTTCGAGAGCTTCACCCCATACCTCTATTCAAGCTACGAGTCCGAGTGCGAATCCGAGCCCGTGGACCGCAAGAAGGTCATGATCCTCGGCAGCGGGCCCAACCGCATCGGACAGGGCATCGAGTTCGACTACTGCTGCTGCCACGCCGCTTACGCGCTGCGTGAGTTCGGCGTCGAGTCGATCATGGTGAACTGCAATCCGGAGACCGTCTCCACGGACTATGACACCAGCGACCGCCTCTACTTTGAGCCGCTGACGCTCGAAGAGGTCTTGAACATCGCCGACACCGAAAAACCCTACGGGGCCATCGTGCAGTTCGGCGGCCAGACTCCGCTCAACCTCGCCCTTCCGCTCAAGCGCAACGGCGTGCCCGTCATCGGCACCGCGCCCGAAAACATCGACCTTGCCGAGGATCGCAAGCTCTTCGGCAAGCTTCTCGACGACCTCGGCATCCCCTCGCCTGAGAACGGCACCGCCACCTCGGTGGAGGAGGCCTGTCTGGTGGCCCGCCGTATCGGCTTCCCCGTTCTGGTGCGCCCCAGCTATGTGCTGGGCGGCCGCGCCATGGTCATCGCCTACGACGAGGAGATGGTGCGCCGCTACATGATGGAAGCGGTCCACTTCTCGCAGGACCGCCCGGTGCTCATCGACCGGTTCCTCGAAGACGCCACCGAGGTCGATGTCGACTCGCTCTGCGACGGCGACGATGTGCTCATCTCCGGCATCATGGAGCACATCGAGGAAGCCGGCGTCCACTCCGGCGACAGCTCCTGCGTTCTGCCCGCCATCTCCATCGCACCCGGGGAACTGGCCACCATCCGGGATTACACCGTCCGCCTGGCCCGCGCCCTGAACGTCGTCGGTTTCATGAACACCCAGTACGCCATCAAGAACGGCAAGGTGTACGTCATTGAAGTGAACCCGCGCGCCTCGCGCACCGTGCCCTACGTGGCCAAGGCCACCGGTGTGCCGCTGCCAAAAATCGCCGTGGGCTTGATGCTGGGCCAAAAGCTGGCGGATTTCAAGCATCTCACCGGCGGCATCACCACCGGCGTGCTGACCGTGCCGAAATTCTTCGTCAAGAGTCCTGTCTTCCCGTTCAGCAAGTTCCCCGGTGTCGACCCGGCCCTGGGGCCGGAGATGCGTTCCACCGGTGAAGTCATGGGCGTCGGTGAAAGCTTCGGTGAAGCCTTCGCCAAGGCCCAGTTGAGCGCCGGCACTCCCATCCCGGACAAGGGCTGTGGGTTCTTCAGCGTGAATGACCGGCACAAGGCCGATGCCGTCGCCGTGGCGCGCCGCTTCGCCGAAATGGGCTTTTCACTCGCCGCCACGCGCGGCACCGCCGCCGCCCTGCAGGCTGCCGGGCTGACGGTGAAGGTGGTGTTCAAGGTGAACGAAGGCCGGCCGAACGCCGTCGACCTGCTCAAAGGCGGCGGAGTCCAACTGGCCATCTACACCACCACAAGCAATTCCGGCTTCAGCGATGAGAAAGCCATCCGCCGGGCTGCCATCCTCTACCGCGTTCCCTGCATCACCACCATGAGCGGCGCCAAGGCCGCGGCCGAAGCTCTGGCCGCCCGGCGCGCCAATCCCGTCCGTGTCTGGAGCCTGCAGGAGATCCACGCACAACGCCAGACCGGCACCGTGGCCTGACCGCGTACGGGCCGCGCTAACTTTCCTCCCTCGGAAAGGGTTTATTCCGGGGGAGATTGTTAAATCCAATGAGATTTTGGTGTCAATCCGCTGCACTATACTAGAGGAACGCATATGCGGATTGCGATCGATGCCCATGCGATTGGGCAGCATCTGACGGGGAATGAGGTTTATGTCCGCAACCTCCTGAGCCGCTTTCCGGGGCTGGACCGGAAGGCTCAGTTCATCGCGTACACCTGCGCCCAAAGTGCGTCCGAATGGATTCCGGAACCGGTTGAGGTGCATCCCGTCTCCCGCAATCCCTTCCTGCGCCTGGGGTGGGACCTGCCCCGTCTGGTCAACCGCCAGCGCCCGGATCTGCTGCACGTGCAGTACACAGCCCCGCTTTTCTCGCGGGTTCCCATCGTCGTCACGGTGCACGATGTCAGCTTCCTGCACCACCCTGAATACTTTCCCGCGCCCCGCGTCCGCCAGTTGGCGTACACCGTGGAACGCACCGTGCGGCGCGCCGCCGCCATCCTCACACCCAGCGATTTCTCGCGCCGCTCCATTGCGCTCGCGTACGGAATTCCGCAGGACAATATCGCCGTGGTGCACAACGGTGTCTCGCCCACTTTCCGCCCCATTTCCCGCGAGACTGCGGGCGCATTCGTGAGTGGCCGCTTCCAGATTTCGCAGCCTTACATCATGACCGTGGGCGACCTGCAGCCCCGCAAGAACCAGATCGGCCTCATTCGCGCATTCGAGGAAGTAATGCGCGAATTTCCTAAATTGCCGCACCACCTTGTACTGGTCGGCAAGGATAAATATCAGGGCCGCCAGATTCATGAAGCCGCCGAACGCTCACCGCTCCGCGGCCGCATTCACTTGACGGGGTTCGTCAATGACGACGAACTGTTGCGTCTTTACAACGCCTGCGACCTTTTCGTTTTTCCGTCGCTCTATGAGGGCTTCGGCATTCCCATCCTCGAAGCAATGGCGTGCGGCTGCGCCGTGGCTTGCTCGAACACGTCGGCTATGCCCGAAGTGGCCGATGCCTCGGCTATCCTTTTCGACCCCGCTTCGCCCGCGGAGATGGTCCGCGCCATGCGCGACATCCTGCTGGACAGCGAACTGCGCGCCCGCCTCCAGAAACTGGGACAGAAGAACGCCACACGCTTCAGTTGGGAAGAAGCGGCGCGCAGGACGCTGGATGTCTACCGGCATGTCGCGGAGAAAGCCCCCGGCACGGTGCGTCCGCGCCAGGCCACCGCTGTGTAGCATGGTCCGGACGCTTTACCTGCTGGCCGCGCTCCAGTCCCTTTTCGCCCAGGAGACCCTGCGGTATCAGATCAGTTGGCCCAGCGGGCTCTCCCTGGGGGAAGCCACACTCTCCCAGAAAAAGTCCGGCGCCGGCAAGGAATTGGAGTTCCAAATCGACGCCTCCGTCCCCGGCTTCACCGTCGCGGACCGCTTCCGCTCTCTCACCGGCGCCGGCGGTTGTTCCCTCGAATTCTATAAGGAGATCACCCACGGCCGGCGCAAGGCCAAGGAAAAAATCACATTCCAGCCCCAGGGCGGCGCCACCCGCGAAACCACGGGTGGGGGCAAGTCCGAAATCCCTACCCCGGCCTGCGGCCGTGACGCCCTCGCGTTCCTTGACCATCTCCGGACCGAAATCGCCCAGGGCCGGGTGCCCCCGGCGCAGACCGTTCTCTGGGGGGCGCCTTACCAGGTGCGCCTCGAGTTCAAGGGCTCGCGCGTCATCACGGTAAGCGATCAGCGCACCGACGCCGACCTGCTCCTGGTCTCGATCAAGGGGCCGGCCTCCGACCACACCTTCGAACTCTTCTACGGGCGTGACGCCGCGCGCACCCTCGTCATGGCCCGGGTTCCCTTCCCGCTGGGCAGCTTCACCATGGAGCTGATGCGCTGACCATGCGCGTGGCGTTCTTCTCACCCATGCCGCCGGCCCGCAGCGGCATCGCCGACTACGCGGCCGCTCTCGCCCAGCCCCTCGCGCGCCTCTGCGATCTGGACGTCTTCTCCCAGGCTCCCCGCCACTTCGACCCCTCGAACTACGACGCCATCCTCTATCAAATGGGCAACAACCCGTTCCACGGCTTCACCTACGAGTTCGCCCTGAAATACCCCGGTGTCGTCGTGATGCATGAATCGAACCTCCACCATCTCATCGCCGACATCACCATCAAGCAAGGCGATTGGGACGCCTACATGCGCGAAGTGGAGTTCGACGGCGGCCCCCAGGCCCTCGCCTTCGCGCAGCGCGTGCGCCGGCTTGAGGTGGGCCCCGATTACGACGGCGTGCCGATGCTCCGCCGCCTCATGGCCCAGGCCAGGGCTGCCGTGGTACACAGCCAGGTTGTGGCCGATGACCTCCGCGCGGCCGGGCTCGCCGGGCCCATCGCCCGCATCCAGCACGGCGCCTGGATTCCGGATCCGCCGCGGCAGGAATTCCGGGAAAAGCTCGGTGTGCGGCCCAACGACGCGCTCATCGGCATCTTCGGTTTCCTCAAGCCCTACAAGCGCATTGCCGAGTCCCTGCGCGCCTTCAAGCGTCTGGTCCGCCTGGAGCCCTCGGCCAGGATGATTCTGGTGGGCGAACCGCATCCGGATTTCCCGCTCGCCTCGCTCATCCGCTCGCTCGAACTCGACGCCCATGTTCGTGTGCTCGGCTACACGCCCATCGAGCATTTCGAGGGCTATCTGGCTGCCTGCGACATCCTTCTCAATCTTCGCTTCCCGACGGTCGGCGAAAGCTCCGGCACCCTGATGCGGGCGCTCGGCATGGGGAAGGCGGTCCTGGTGTCAAACGTCGGTTCGTTCGCCGAGTTTCCCGACACCGTCTGCCTCAAGACGCCGGTCGACGCCTCCGAAGAGGACCTGATTTTCGAGTACCTCAACCTGCTGGTCAGCCGGCCCGAGGCGCGCCACACGCTGGGCGCGGCGGCGCGGGACTGGGTGAGCCGCAACTGCACCTGGGAGATCGCCGCCGCCCGCTACGCCAGTTTCCTTGAAGCCGTCAGCACCGGACAGCCCTGGTCGCAGCCTCCCGATGACGTGGCCGCGGTCCCGGCTCCGGAGCCGCCGCCCGCCTCTGCCGTCGACGGGCTCTACATTCTCAATTGGGTGGAGCCCGCCGCCCGGTCCTACGCCGAAACGCACATCACGCGTTTTGAAAAGACGCTCGAACTCACACCCCGGGGCGGTCCCGACCACCGTATCCTCGAAATGGGCGCCTACATGCAAATCACTCCCGCGCTCAAGCACAAGCTGGGCTACGGGGAGGTGCGCGGCTGCTACTACGGTCCCTCCGGCGCCACCGAACGCCGCTCGGCGCACGACGAGAACGGCGCGGAGTTCTCCTGCGACGTCGATCTCTTCGACGCAGAAAAGGACCCCTTCCCCTACCCCGACGGCCACTTCCACACCGTTCTCTGCTGCGAACTCCTCGAACACCTCACAGCCGACCCCATGCACATGATGTGCGAGATCAACCGCATCCTCGCCCCCGGCGGACATCTGGTGCTCACCACCCCCAACAGCGCCTCCCTCCGCGCCATTTCAGCCATTCTGCAGGGATACCACCCGGGTTTCTTCCCCGCCTACATCCGGCCGCGTGAGGACGGCGCCGTCGATGCCCGGCACAATCGTGAGTACACGGCGCGAGAGATGCCGCTGCTGTTTTCCGACGCCGGCTTCGAGATTACCTGCCTTGAGACCGGCCCCTTCAAGGCCGAACAGAAACCGGAACTCCTCTGGACGGACCGGCTGCTCGAACACTACTCGCTCGACCGGCAACATCGCGGCGACGGAATCTACGCCGTGGGCCGCAAGACCGGCCCCCCGCGCCATCGCTACCCGGCCTGGCTCTATAACTGAACATGAGCCTGGACTACGAATCGGCGCGGCTGGGACACGCGGGCGGCTTCCAACTCCGGTTTCAATGCCAGCTTCGCAACCTCGGCCGCACGCCCTGGCAAGGCGATCTTGGCTTCCAGCTCTTCGACCCCGCCACCGGCCGCTTCATCACCGAAGGCGAGTGGCGCCGCGTCGAGACCGCGGTCCCGGCCGGCTCCGCCATCCCCATCGACTGGACCGTCACCCTGCCCGCCGAACCCGGACCCTACCGCGTCTACCTCAGCGGGCGCGACACCGATGGCTGGCTCTACACCCGCGGAAGCTGGATGGTTGCGGCGGCCGTAACCCTCAGCCGGGAATCCGCCAGCGTCGAGCAGGTTGAGGTCACCACACTCGCCCGCCTGCGCCGACGGGCCTGGCCTCGCGCCGCCGCCGAAGCCCTCGCCGGGCCGTTTCGCACCATCCTGAGGCACCGCGCGCTCATCGCCTCCATGACCCGGCGCGACATCCTGGCGCGCTACCGCGGCAGCTTCGCCGGCGCCTTCTGGACCATCCTGCACCCGCTGCTGCTGATGGCCACGTACTTTTTTGTGTTCGGCGTGGTTCTGGCGCCCAAGGTGCCCGATTTTCCGTTCTACTTCCTCGCCGGCATGCTGCCCTGGCTCGCGGTCAGCGAAGCCGCCGGGCGCGGACCCTCGCTTGTCACAGACCATCGGAACTTCG
>Ga0194131_10003778_pt1 | contig 23470 bp, 25 predicted proteins | sample TA2KigO120mmetaG_FD_148631 | JGI IMG/M metagenome (GOLD analysis project Ga0194131, IMG submission 148631) | Freshwater microbial communities from Lake Tanganyika, Tanzania - TA2015053 Kigoma Offshore 120m | ecosystem: Environmental > Aquatic > Freshwater > Lake | place: Tanzania: Lake... | reverse complement strand
TACCTAAAGGTACTATTTTTAATATCGATTATAACGAAGATAAATTTAGTTTTAATTTAATTAAACCATCTAAAAAAATTAAAACAGTAAAGTAGGCTATTTTTAATATGGTGATCAAACAAGGGGTGGCCGCAGCATCTGCAGCAAAAAAAAATTTTAGTACAAATAGACAACTACACGGTTTTTTTGGTGCAATAGGAGCAATTGGTCGTAAAGCTAGTTCTAATCCTGGGACTAGGGCATTGGCCAGATCGGGCAAAGCAAGATCCGCAGCGGTAGCTGGAGGCGTATTGGGGATCATGTCGCTTTCGCGAAGAAGGGGAAGCGGAACGGGCAAAAGAACTCCTGGTAGACCAACTGGAATGTACGGGTACTAAATATGCCAAAAGGAGTTCGGATACGGTGCGAAGATGGCACGCGCGGTTGGCTCCGTATTTAATCGTGGAGTACGACGCAACGCTGCTCTAAGAACAAACCTGCCAATAGGAATGAGAGATACCGCATCAAGCAGAATGGCAGCAAAAAAAGCCTCAGATCAAGTCGTTGGAAGAAGGATTCTTACTGGTGGGGCACTGCTTGGTGGTGTTGGCATAATGAGAAACAGAGATGGTTCAAGGGGTGGCTATAAAGGACCTAGGGGATCGGGAAGATACGCTTAATACTATAAACAAGAAAGATGTGATATGTGATGGATGATTGGAAGAATTATATAGACAAAAATGGGAATTTTCAGTTAGCTAATTTTTTATACAAAAGTATAAATGAATTGATGAAACATTCTTTGGACATGGGGACATTGCTATCAAATGATTCCCATAAGCTTAGGGCATATAAAGAGCAGACAAAAAAATTATTTAAAAATAAATGGTTAGATGTGGCCAGTGCCCTAGAGTATTTTGATATTATTGAAAAATGCGAATGTTATTTTGGTCAAAAGGAAGCCTATTGCGAAATATGCAAGGGGTCAAGATATAAAATATCTCCTTACTTATCTCCAGATGAAATGAGAGAGGTAAGCACATTCGTCAATACAACACATGACCCAGAAATTCAAATAAAATTGCAAAAAGGTTTAATAAAACTTTTGGAAGAATTGTAACATGCTTTGTCCTAGGTGTGATCACACCATGGGCTTAATGCACAAAGAACAATTTATCGGCGATCAGAGATCTGGTATAATGATAAAAAATGAATATCTTTGTCCAAGTTGTAGTAGTTTGGTCATAGAGACTTTTAAAGATGATAGCTTCTATGGTTCAGAATGGATGAATTTTAATGGGTGAATTAGAAAATATAAATCAAAAAAAAAGTTTTCTCAAAGAATTTGAATCGTTAAGACCAGATTTGTTTTTTCCGGAAAATTGGACCGAAGAAGAAAAAAACAAAGTTGTAGAACTTGTGCGCCCACAAAAAACAAGAACGTCGATGTTTTCTTCAATCCCGATGTCATGCGAGGCATCAAAATGCATATTTGCCGAAACATGCCCTCTTCTCAAGGAGAATCTTGCACCAAAAGGAAAACCTTGTCCAATTGAAATGTCTATTGTTTCTCAGTTCACAGCGGAATATATGGATCAACTTGAGGTTCATCCGGATAATTTAGTGGAAGTTTCTATGATAAGAGATTTAGTCGACCAAGAGGTTCAGTATCTAAGAAAAACAAAATTATTAGCAAAAGAGCATTTTATTCAAGAAAATATTATTGGGGTCGATGAGGATGGGCAGCCAATAATGAGAAAAGAATTGCATTTAGCCGTAGAGTTAGAGGATAAACTTCATAAAAGAAGGAAAGATTTAAGAAATCAATTGTTAGCCACGAGAGAAGCAAAGGCAAAAGTCGGACAAATGCAAATCGATAGTGCCCAAGCAATATCTGACATACTGTATAGGGTTCAAGCAATAGAAATTCAAAAAGAAAAATTGTTAAAACAAAAACTTGGTACGTATGAAGTTGACAAATATATTGAAACTCAAACCATAGAAAAAGCCCCAGAAGATCAAAATGAAAATAGATGATAATTATTTTACAACTGGCGTTGGAAGATTTGTCAGAGGAAACATAAATCTTCCAAGAGACAACAGAGGTGTTGCTAGTAAAATAATAGATCAAACAGTCTTAGATAAGGTATATGGAAGTTCTAGTGATTTTCTTTCAAGATATGAAGGATTTCAAAAAAAATACCTAAGGGCTTTGGAAACAGAATTGGATCCAAGAGCCGCACGAACAGCGAACTTAGAAATATTAAGAAGTCAAGGAAGAATAGATCTAAGCATTTTAAATAAAAAAGCGAGAGATCAATTAAGACAGACTTACACTAATGATATTTTACGACTGCCGAAGATATTGCAAGAGGTTGGCCTACCAAACATAAATCTTCCATCAGCAAACTTATATAGACAACTTTTTAGATATCAAATTGATACTGGCTCAAATAATCCAGCAGCGATGATGTTAAACAGCGTTCTGTTGAATGTTGATCCAGCAAAAGTTGGGCTAGAAGCATTCAATGTCGGAATGACAAATATCGCAGGCTTAAGGGCCGTACGACAAGGTGCCAAAAATAAAAGTTTACAATCCTTGTTAGCTGGTAAAAAAGTTTATACATTTGACGTCGAAACCGCTGGTATTTTTGAAGGAGCACAAACAAGGTCTATGTCTATTGCTCAAATGACAGCTGCAGGAGAAATTAATGTATTTAAAGATTTCAACTTATCTTATGCCTCAAGGCACCTGGGTGGCCTAAATGTTGCGACAGCCCACAATGCTTCAGTGTCTATGTCAGAATTTTTACAGGGCGATACAAGGGTAATCCAACATGGGGTAGGTGGCGCAGGATTTTTAGATGAGTCTACAAAATTTATTAACAAATTAATGGAGGCAGAGCGCGTTGCTGGGCACAACGTATACTTCGACATAAATGCATTGTTTAGTACAATGCAACAAATGGAGGGATTTGATAAACACGAAGGTGCACAAAAAGCAATTCAATTATTTATTCAAAGAATGAATGATGATGAGGATTTTGTGGTTGATACACTCCAATACACTAGAGCATATTTAAATGATAAAATAAACCAAAAGTTATCTGGAGCAGTGGGGTCAGACGCACAAGAATTATCTAGATTTAGAGATTTATTATATTCGGATGATTTTATGGCAAAAATACATTTTGGTGGATCAACTGGAACATCTTCTGTTGAAGCAATCGCTGCAAATACAAACCTCCTTCAATTACTCGAACAAGATATGATAAATGGAGAAGCTGGGGCAAAAGAATTATTTGAAAAGATATTCGAAGGCACTCACGTCGCGGATACTGACGCTTTTTTGCAGAGCTACATCGCAAAATATCAAATGTCAGATAAATTAGATGTAGTTGATCACGCAACTAGAACTCGTTATTCTGATTTAGTTAGAGGAGCGCAACAAAAAATATTAGGATCTGCTGCTATAACACCAACAGCAAATATAGCAAGTGTTTCAAATTTATCTGAACAAGTTTTTCAATCAACATTAACGGAAAGCGGAATGAAGGGAGTAAAACTTCGCACAAATATAGGTGGTCAATCTGGATTACTACAATTTGATGTAGAAGAAGGCAAATATAGGTTTGCAGTGGGCTCAAATATATCTGATATAGATCAGGGTATAGCGGAAAGTATAATAACAAAAAATTTAAATGAAGCAAGAACTGGTGGAACTCTTAGACAACTTACTCCCAATATAAGGGTTAATCAATCAGATTTAAATATTATTGATTTAGGAATAAATTACACTCAAGCTCATCAAATAGATGAGATAACAAATTTACAAAAAATTCTCGGCGCAGTTGCAAAATCTGCAGATGAAACAAGTTTAATGGCAAGATTGGGTAAGACCTATAGGTTGTTTGGTTCAGATCCAGAAACAACATCAGATGCACTTAGAATTGCAAGGGGCGGTTCTCCTATTGGAGGATACTTTAGTGTTGGACTTGAAGATTACACAGCCAGAGCACCAGGCGCACTTGCTGAATTTGCAACAGCTGCACAAAAAGCTGCAGATCCATACGCATTCTTAGAACCTAGAAGTAGAGTGTTTAGCGCCATAATGGCTGAAGCATCAGCTCCATACATAGAAAGGGCAAGAGCTGCAGCTTTAGCCAACGGCACAATGGAAGCTATGAAATACGCCGATTACGGTGATATTATGGCAGAATTTGGCGTAACCCATCTTAAGGGCGTAAGAGAATTTGATGTAATTGCCAAATTAAGCGAAGACTCAGTTTTAAGGCAAAATATTTTTATGCCACTTTCTGTAATGGAAAAAGCAGCTGAAAGAGCAACAACAACTAATTTATTAAGAACTGGTTCAGTCAGTTACTCGTATGCAGAGAGGCAATCTGGCAATATAATGAACGCAATGCTTCATTTGGCAGAGGGGACAAAGAGGGCTGAAGCAAGATCTTTGGTATTAAGCTTGTTTGATTTAGCAAAAGAAGCCACTGAAGCCAACGCAGCAAAATTAGGATTTGAAGCAGATATTTTAGAACAACTTGCAAAGTTTCATGATGCAATAGGAGGAATCTTAAATACTTCTAAGATAAATAAAGATGATCTTATTGATCAAATTACAGATAGACTTATGACAGGTAGAGTGGGCATAGCCAATATAGAGGGAGAAGCAGCAGATCAAGCATTTTTTGGTTTAAAAAGAGCTGGATTAGATGCATCAAACGACGTTGTTGCAAGAGGGCAAAGGTCTTCTATTATTGACACACTTGGCGAGATATTAAGGGTTGGTCCAACCGTGGACGAAAAAGTTGCACGAGGTGCAGAAGTGCAAGATGCGCTAAGAGCAGCAAACGGTCAGATTATAGATTTTTTGAATGACTCAGCAGATATTTTATCTAAGGGCAATAATGCAAGCAAAGCAAGGGCTCAGGTGAGAAGAGCTAAACTTGGACAAAGCCCAAATAAAATGTTGGAATTTTACATTAATAATAAAACAAAAATGGGCATAGCTGGATTAGCACTGGGGGCTGTTGGATTGGGTTATATGGCTTCCAAAAAATATAGGGAGCATAGTCTCTACGATGAAACTCTTGAGCAGCAACCAACCCCCCGTATGCCAACCGGACAAATGATGGATCAATCTTTTCCGATTGACGGTACTATGAATTCATATAGAAGAGATCCCCTGGTTACGGCTGGCATTGTTGGCAATTTAGATAGAAATAAAATAAATCATTATCAAATGGGGAATGATAAATATAATCATTTATTTGGAGGATAATTAAATGGCGAGAGTTGGCGTCGGCGCAATAGTTGGTTTTGGTGCCCTATTTGGTTTGGGCATGATGAACTCTGCGGGCAAATCCGCCAAAGAGGGCATGATGGAGGCTGCTTTTGGCACTCCCGATGCAGATAGGGCATTTTTGGGAACTGAGCTATCTGGACGATTTTTGGCCGGGTCAATTCTCGGGGGTCCAGTTGGTGGACTGATGCAGGCCTCTGCTCCGTTGGATTATCTTAGAGCAAACCCAATTGCACCAACGGCAGGAATGCAACTCGGATCAACTCTTGTTGGTGGTGTGGTTGGTGGGGCTATTGGTGGATTTGGATTTGGCAAAAAGTTTGGAGTTATGGGAGCTATTGGGGGAGCAGCATTAGGAGCTGCAGCACCACTTGGATATACGGCAGCAAGAATAAGAAACAATCAGACTTTTCATTCTCAAAGCCCCTATGCAAAATCAAGACAATTGGCAAATGAGCTAAATGCATCCGGGGACATAGTTCTCGGCATGTACAATTCAAGAGGGGGAATGTAATGCCGCTTAATCCATTAACTGGGCAATTTGAGGATTATGTAGATCCACAGGCTGATAAATCATTGGGAATGAGAATGTTGGAAGACATCCCCGGAATATCAGCATCTGTTGGTCTGAGCTCGAGAAGGGGCGCCAACACGCTCATGCGTGGAGGATACTTCGACGACGTTTCAAGAAGAGCAACAAAACGAGCAATGTATCAGGTATTTCAAAACGGTAGCCTTGCGCCCACTCCGGCAACAAGAAAATCATTCTTATTTGGAAGTAGAAGATTTGCATCCGACACGCTCGCCGAGACGAGTGGCAAAATGGCATTTGCCAAAACATCAAGAGTTAATAATGCATTTTGGAGACCAAGAAATCTTAGTCGTTTTCATTCATTAAGTGTTTTTGGGGCAGCTGAAGGCAATACTTTGTACACCTATGCGCAGGGTCATAGGTTGTTTAATAAAACACAAAAATTTGGAATGGGCGCATTAAGAGAGGCGGCTCGGCGTTGGAGCTGGAGAAGCTGCATTAGGACCAGGACTTTTTGCGGCTATATCAGCTGGAAGAAGAATTGATTTGCGTGGCGTTGGGAATGTAGATGATTTTGCTCTTAGAATAAAAAGATTAGCTGAAATGAATAATAAAGCACTGACGACAGGCGTAGCCGGAACGACATATCAAGAAGCACTTGCGATGACATCGAAGGCAAGAGGGGGATTAAGCGCTACTGCATATGCGGCCGCAAACCCTGCAGCTGCGAGTGTATATGATACAGGAATAGCGGCTATTAGAGCTGGAGCAGCACCAGGCGCCAGCGCCGCAGAAAGGGCAGCTGCTAGAGGAGTTGCTGGAAACTTATTGGCATCTTCCATGGCAGGAAAAGTAACTCAGTATCTTGGTGGTTATTTTAGAGGAGCACAAGGATTTGCTGCAGCGGGGGGATTAACGGGGGCATCAGAACAAGGTGCGCTAAGAGCTGTATCCCACTTAGATGAAGCACTTAGTAAAATAGGTCTTCAAGGACCAGGTATGGGAGCTAGAGCTCTTGAACAAGGAGTTTTTAAGACACTTGGCACATCGAGCACACTTAGAACTCTTGGAACTTCAGCTGGAGCAAAAGTACTTGGAGCAAGAGCAGCTGCAATGGCGATACCCGGTTTGCAATTCGTTGCCGCGGCTTCGTTTGTATATGACTTAGGAAGAATGGCGGGAGAAGTAGTTAAGAGTGGAATCAATCTAGCCCGCGACGCAAACAAATCTTTTCAGGGCTCAATCAATAAACCGATATTTGGTATGGGATACCGAGATACGGAGGTGGCGGCAACATCGAGGGCAAGAGGAGTCATGGCGATTCAAAATTCTAGACTAAATGCAAGAAGCGTGCTAGGATCTGAAGCTGTAATGATGGCATCTCATTTTGGATAAAATATGAACGATAAGACAAAAGCTTTTAGAGAGCAATTAAAAAAACTTTCAAGAGAAGATTTACTTGAAATAATAAAAGATCAAGATATAGAAGTATATAAACAAGTAAATAGAATTGAATGGGTTTTTAAAAACAAACTTGCACACGTTAACTGGAGCAATGGACAGCCAGTTCTGGAAAGAAATATGACCAATGAAGAGTTGGCTTATTTAATTGACGAACCATTTGAAATAAATAAAGAATTATTGGATCTTGGGGTAAGCGCAGAGCAACAAAGACAAATACACATAGCAAAAGATCCGGTTATTTGGGCTAAACATTTTCTCAAAATAGAACCAAGAGCTTATCAAATATTGATATTAAGGCATCCATCTTTAAGAAAAGTATTGAGAGCCGGTCGTCGCTTGGGCAAAACTTTTACATTAGCCATACAGCTATTGCATTATAGCTATACCCATAAAGATGGAAGATGTCTTGTTGTTGCGCCGATGAAAACCCAAGTTGAACTGATTTATCAAGAAATTCTTAGAATATCTCTTAAGAATGAAATAGTCATAAATTCTATGACAAGAAAAGTAACAAGTCCGCAATTTATGATGGAGTTTTCTAATGGTTCGACTATTAGATTTTTTACATCAGGAATGAGATCTGGCGGGAAGTCAGACGTAGCCCGTGGTCAAGAAGCGCATTTAATCATATTGGACGAAATGGATTACATGCATGAGAACGACCTAGACGCATTGTACGCAATGCTTCAGAAGACAGCTGAAGATCAAGCGGACAAAGTGATGATAGGGGCGTCAACTCCAACTGGTAGAAGAGAAAAATTTTGGGAATGGTGTAACAGTAATAGATTTCAAGAGTTTTGGTTTCCTTCATATGTAAACCCATTTTTTAGCAAGGAACAAGAAGATGAATTTAGAGAACAATATTCTGAATTAGGATATAGACACGAAATTGAAGCTGATTGGGGAGAAGACTCAGAGGGTGTCTATCCAAGAAAATATATTGATATGGCATTTGTTGATCCTGGCTGGGAATATAACGCCGAAATAACATCGGCTAGATCATTTTTTACTATTGGTGTTGACTGGGATAAATATGGCGCCGGAACGAATATAGTTGTAGTCGAAGCGTGCCATGATAGTTATGAGGATGAAAGATTTAAAGGAAAAACGAGAGTTTATTACAGGGAAGAGATACCTCGTTCGCAATATACTCTGACCAAAGCCGTTGATAGAATAATAGAACTTAATAAAATATTTCAGCCAAAACATATTTATGTCGACAGGGGTTTCGGAGAAGTTCAGGTTGAATTATTGCATAAAACTGGCGTAGAAAATCCCAATACAAAACTTAGGGAAAGAGTAAAGGGTATTTCATTTGCCGAAACGATAGAAGTCAAAGATCCCTATACTCAACTCCCGGTGAAAAAAGAGATGAAACCATTCATGGTTGACAATTTAAGGCAATATTTAGAAAAAGAAAAAATTGTTTTTTCACAAACAGATGAGGAATTATATTTTCAATTAATATCTTATATTGTTGTGAGGACCACTTTGACCGGAAGACCAGTTTTTGAAGCTGGCGGATCGGCAAAGGATCACGCGCATGATGCGCTAATGCTGGCGCTTTTAGCGATTACCCAAAACTACGGTGAACTTATGAGATCCAATTACACAACAAAAACTCAATCATTTTCCAACACATTTTATATACCCAAATCAACCACTTCGGACGATGATATGGAACCAAAACACGCCGCGTCAATTGGCAGAGCAGATGCTCTTATAGCATCAAAAATTGGAAGAATGGTTGGAAAACCAAAACTAAAAAGAAAAATATTTTAGGTTGATTTATGTCGGTTAATAATATACAACAAAATGTAAATGGTTCAAATAATTTTTATTCAGCGGAGAAAGCTGATGTTTCTTTTTTCGAACAAAAATCACCACAAGAGGTAATCGATGCAAGCAAAATTGGAATCATTCCAGGAAAATTTGAGTACGCTCTTAGACCGGATTATTTCATACCCTTAAATGGGTGTAGAAGTCAAATAATTCAAACTTATAATTTTTTAAATGAAATTAAAATAACTTTAGAAAAATTATTATTGAATATTTATATAAATCCATCTATAAATATTGCTCTGGAAGAATCGCATAGAAAATTGTGGAAAGAATTATTAAAATATAATTCTACACAGAAAAATGTACCGGATCATATTTCTTTCAACGAATACAAATATGCAGAAAGATCTATGTCCACTAGCGCTAGAAGAATGATAGAAAATTATCATGAATCAATTTCGCAATCATCATTTGCATATTTATTTGATTTGCGAAATTTACTTATATTTATGCTAAATGAGGCTTCAAATATAAAAGATATTTTATTGTTAAAGTTTGGAGATGATTACGAAGATGATTCGCAAAAACAAATTGCATTACAATTTGATGCATGGGGCAAAATGGCGTCACAACATACGCAGTACATTAAACAGACGATCCTATTGTCACCAGGCGAAATTCCAGCTTCCGAATTGGATAAAACAACAAAAAAACAAGCAGTCGAATTCCAGGCGTTTTTTTCAATTAAATTAAATGCATTACATGATGAAACTAAAAATATTTTAGAATCCTTAAAGAGAGATTGTATTGATAATTCTGATATCTTTTATCAAAGATATCTGCTTCAATCTATTGATTTCAAAAATGAAATAGTTTCTTCAATGGAATTAGATTATTATACAACGGCGGTCTCAAAAGAGTTACCAATAATGACACAAGAGTTGTTGTCTGCAACAAATATTATTAACTCAAATTTTGGAATGATTTTAGCAGACATGATACAAAGAAATAGTGTTATTAATTTTAATATAGAAAAATTATTTTCTCTTGTAATAAGTAAAAGAAAATATTCAAATTATATATATCAATTATCTTTTAAGGGACAACCAAAACCAGTAATAATTAAGTCTGTCAAAAACGATGAATACGCCCGAATATTTGATTCAACCCATGAAACATACAGAACAGAAAGTGATTTAATTTCAAGTCATTCTAGTTTAGACAATTTAACCGAGAACGATCATCCTCAATATTTATTAAGAAGCAATGGAACTATTGATGGAGATATATTCGTGAAAAACAACGCAAAAATAGATGGAGTAAATATCTCGACACATTCTCATACTGGATCTGACGGCTCACAAAGAATTAGATCAGCTGATATAGATTATAGTTCAGTGAGAGAAGCTGGAGAATTGGCACCCGCGCAGCCCGTTTCTGTAAGCATTGTTCAATATGTGACGGACATATTAGATGGCGGAATTCCAGTAGCAGATGCTATAGTTGATATTGAAATTGACGACAACGCCCATAATGAAAATCATGATTATATAATTGAGGTTATTGAAATTTAATTATGACATGGTTTAGATATTTGCCCGCGACCGCTAGTCCGTCTTTATCCAGTCAAGATGTTTCTTATGTATATGCTATTCTTAGAAGAAAAATCAATATTCCTATTTTAAAACAAGATATACAAAAAGATAATTGGTTATTTGTAGATATATCTGATATATCAATAGATAAATTTATTAATTCTTTATTACAAGAAGAAATAAAACAAAATTCATATATAGTTGTTTATGAATCAAAATTAAATGATAATTATAATTTTATTCCAGTTCAATCACATATTCTTGGCGACAGGCTATATTTTCAAGCAGCTGTCAATCATGTAAAAAATATACAGATTGAAAATCAATATAGTCTTTATTATAAAACAGATGATATTAAGAAAATTAAAAAAGTGAATAATGGTATTTATGAGGACTATATTTCATGTTTGGAACAAGAAGCCGAATTTATAACGCAGTCATCCGATGTAGATGAAGCATCTTTTGATGTAAGTTCGAATACGTCAGCTTTTTATACATTCTCTTATTTGAATATTCAAACAGATTGGGAAAATGGATTTACTAAAAATCCTGGAGCAAAATTAATTGGGACTTTTACTGGTCCGTTATTTAAATTATTTTGCAATAAAGGTCCTGATTTGGGCATATTTAAAATAAGGATAATTTCTTTATCCTCAGATGCGACACCCCAAGATATTATTGAGGTTGATTGGCAAGAGGTAGATTTATTTAGCGAGGATAAAACACAAAATATATTAGTATTTTCTAAAAATGATTTATATTATAAAGATTATATTTTTGAGATAAAAGCAGATTATGAAAAAAATTCTTTATCTAAAAATGGAAGAATAGAAGTTGGTTATTATTCATATGCTTTTAACGCATATGCAAAAATAGATAAGGAAGAAGTTAGTCCATATCTATTTGGCAGAATAGCTTCTGGAGGAACGGTCTAATGGCTAAAGTTAGAAGAAAAATAGAAAATTTAAAACCACGGAAAAAATTATATATTAACAGCTAAGGTAAAAGATTCAGACTTAAAGATAACCTCCGTTCCATCACAAGCAATAATATTTTCCGTTCCGACAGATCAAACAATTCCAGATTACCCACTAAATCTTGCTCTATATGCGTCGTTTGAACAAGTGATGTTTGTTTTCGACAATGCATTAGACAAAGATGCAAGATCTTATGGCTATGAACTTTATGAAGCGAATCAAGTTTCTGGATTATATCCAAATATTTCTCCAATAGCAAATGCAACCGTATATTCTGCTGGAACATCTGGAGCAAATGTATTCACGATCACAGTAGTGAACAGTACTGATTCTTTGGCGAAAAGATATTATGGCAGAGTAAGAACCATAGATTCTAGCGGTAATCCGAGTAGTTGGTCTCCAATAGTCCAAAGCGATCAAGAAAATCCCCTGATATCAAATCAATACATAGCGAATTTAACCGCTTCTAAAATCACGGCAGGGACTATCGGTGCGCACACGATTGCTTTGGCTGGTGCGACCTCAATAATTAAATCTTTAAATTTTGACGGAACCGATGTCGGCAATGGGAGCTATGCAAATGCAACTACAGGATGGCTGATCAATGGTCAGGGAAGAGCTTATTTTTATGATGCAACCATAGTTGGCTCTATTGACATTGGTGGATTTGATTCTGGTTCATTTCATGTCGATATTGACGGGAATATGTGGCTTGGTGCTGGGGTGTTTGCAAATGGAACATTCAGGGTTACCAAAGAGGGGGACGCTTACGCCAATAGTCTTACAACAAATGACTTAAGCCTTAAAGGTAATACCACAATAGGTAATAATGGCAAAATATTTTTGGGAGCCGGAAACTACAATAATAGTGATACCCCATTTTACGTTGATGACACATCGCAGTTTTCTCTTGGAACCAAGCTAACATGGGACGGGAGCGCACTAACCGTACAGGGTACATTGAAATTTCCCGATGGTTCTGAACCAATTGATGAAGACGACGCAGAAGACGCCGCAGAAAATGTAATAACGAGCGGCTTTGTGGGTGGGCTAACAATATCTTCTAGCAAGATGTATTATGGGGCAGGCTCATTCGCGTCAAGCGATACTGGTTTCTATGTAGCCAAAAATGGGGGAACAACAAATTTCTCTTTGGGCAATAAACTTTACTGGGACGGGAGCGCACTAACCGTACAGGGTACATTGAAATTTCCCGACGGTTCTGAACCAGGAACTTTTGATGACGGAGACGCTTTAACCGGTGGATCTATAGGTGGACTAACTATAAATTCTAACAAAATATATTTTGGATCAGGAACTCACAACAACGAATCAACCAAATTTTATGTAGATAATACTGGTAAATTTTCTTTGGGCAATAAATTTTCCTGGGATGGGAACGCATTAAGCATTACTGGCAATGTTGTTATTACTACTGGATCAATAAACATTGGGGGTGGAAAATTCACAGTAAATAGCGATGGAGTAATCAATTCAGCAGACGGACAAATTGCTGGTTGGACTTTGGGCCCACACGGTTTTGCGGGTTCTGGTGGTTCAAAGATGAATGTGAGCGGAGACGCAGAATTTAGCCAACTTAGAATTACAGGTCTTCTTGAAACTACGTCCGACGCCGGCACAAATGTGGGAGGGAATGGAATAATGTATACAAATTCCAATCCCAATAGAATGAGATTAGATTGGCAGAGTCCCAATTTGTACGCATGGGTTGACGGCGTTCAAATAGTGCTCATAGGAAGTGCTTCAGATAGAAGACTCAAAGAAAATATATCAGATCCACTAAGACTTGGGGATTATTGGTTGGATAAGATATTTAACAAAATAAAAATTTGGGAATATGTTCCATATGATTTGTTCAATGAGGATTTCACAGATATTAGGGTAAGATTGGGTGTTATGGCAGATGAGATGGTCGATGTATTCCCGGAATTAGTTGCATGGACTGATCCCTCTAAAGGCGAGGATGTGTATAGCGCCGTAGACTACTCTGGGTTAACACCAATTTTAACTTTAGCAATACAAAATCTTAATAATAGACTTAAGACATTGGAAGAAAAGGTAAAAAATTTGATATAATAATGGCAATTTTTAGGACTTGATTTTGTGAATAAGAAAGTGGTACAATATAGTTACGTTTAAAACTTTTTCAACACAGGTGTACTGTAGACATATTGATGGATAAGTGGTATAATAAAATCATGTCTAAAATCGTATCTGCAGATACCAAGAATAATGCATCAACAGGGACTCCTATGCAAAATAAAAAAAATATAAATGAAAATTTTTCAAGTAATGAATCTAATTTAGATATTAACTTAATTATAGTATCTTTTCAAGAAAAATTAACTCAGATAATGACTGAATTGGTTGTAAAAGAAGCTAAAATAAAACAATTAACAGCAATAATTGAAAGACAAAAAGGACATCAAGATGAGTGACAATAATGAAGTAAAAATAGAAACAAATGAAAGTAATCCAAAAAAAACTGAGTTTGTAGTTGAAATTAAGATTAGCGATAAAAATCTTTCGTATCGTTCAGACTTTTCTGAAGCCGAAACGATTTTTTGGCTTGAATCAGTTAAAGGACTGATTATTAAGAATACTTTTGAGAAAGCTGGGATCTCACAAAACTAAGTTATAAAAACTATTAAAATTAGTACTATTTTAATTAGTTTTTATAGGAGACAATAATGGCTTTAAAAGATTATATACCCTTTCGTCAAATAGAGGGTTTTCCTGGCTATGATTTTGTGGCCAAAACAATAGAACCAGAGGATGTACAAACAATTTCAAAGGCGATGAAAATTGCCGCCTTGGCACTTGGCTATAGAGGCTCTACCTATTGGTATAAGGCTAGAAGCACATTTGAGCCTTCTCCATATGACTTTGAAAGAATAATGCAGGCTGTTGATACAGACTCATATGTTAAGCAAGCTATCAATAAATATAAAGAACTCTTTTGGAAAGAGGGCTGGCAAATTATTGGTGAAAATATAGAAGCAGTTTCTTATTTATACCAAAGAATAGATTTTATGGAAATGGCTATGAAAAGACCATTTGCAGATTTTTTATTAGAGATTTCAGATCAATTGTTTAAATATGGAAATGTTTTTATTGTAAAAGCACGTGCTGACATATCAGAATATTTCCCGATAAAATTAAATCCCGTGTCTGGAACCGAGCCAATTGTTGGCTATTATCTTATACCAACTGAACAAGTAAGAATAATGAGGGATAAGCATAATAGGCCAAAATTCTATGAACAAATGACTGATCCACTAACATATGCTCCTGTAAATAAAAATCCAGTTTGGTCAGCAGATAGAGTTATACATATAAGTCTTGATAGAAAAACTGGAAGAGCTTTTGGAACCCCATTTCTTGCGGCTGTTTTAGATGACGTTGTTGCCCTTAGACAAATAGAAGAAGACATTCAAAATTTAATTCACAGAGAATTATTTCCACTATACAAATATAGGATTGGAACCCCAGAACAACCAGCTGAACCAGATGAAATTGATAGAGCAGCCGTAGAAATAGAAAATTTAAGATCAGAAGGTGGATTAATCTTACCCCATAGGCATGATATAGAAATTGTTGGTTCTGGGAACGAAGCGTTAGATGCGTCAAAATATCTTGATCATTTTAAAGAAAGAGTATCTGTAGGTCTTGGTTTGGCCCCCCATCATTTGGGCATTGGTATGAATGGTGGGAATAGATCGGTAACCGATAGATTGGACATTGCTCTGTATGATAAGATAAAAAATTATCAAAAGATATTTTCTGAAATGATAAGACTGTATATATTTAACGAGCTTTTATTTGAAGCTGGTTTTGACCCAATAGTCAATCCAGCTGAAAAAAATATATCAGATAGATGTTTCTTTAAATTTAAAGAAATTGATGTTGATACTCAAGTTAAAAAAGAAACACATATTATGCAAAAATATGCTAATTCATTAATTACTTTAGATGAAGCAAGAATAGAACTTGGTTTAGATCCAGATGTTGATGAAGAAAATCTATTTCCATCAATACAGGGCAGGGTTCAAATTGATATATCTCAAGCTCAGGCTCAAATAATGGGACAAAAGAATTCTACTAAATTTACTGATATTAAAAAAGATGGGGACAAACAAGCCTCTGCGCCCAAGGGTCAAAGAAACCTTCCGTCAAATAGAAGAGGAACCGGAAATTCGGTAAGACCAGCAAATCAAAGTGGTAGAAATAATTCTCCAAATATTAGAAGATCTGATATGTCTTGGTTATCTGCAATTGAAAATGCGCTGGAAAAAGACTATAATGTAGTGTATACTAATGAAGATCAAAATCCAATTAAAGATTTAGTTAAGGATAAAAACACAAATGACTTTAATGATTAATTCTGAAATTTCAAAACAATATCTTTCTGAAGAAAACGCAATTGAAGGTTTTAAAAAAGCTGTAGCCAATAATCAAATAAGACTCGCACTGCAGATTCTTGTTGAAATAGTCGATGCTTTTATGGAAGGCTTTCAAGTTTTGATGGAAGAGTCAGAGGAAGAAAACGCCTCACAAAAAGTGGTTGAAAATCAACAACAAAAAATAAATACATCGGTAGATTTAGAATCTACAAAAGATGAAAAAGAACCAGTAAAACCAATAGCAAAAAAAGAATCTAAAACAGCTGAATAAAAAATGAAACTTATTATAGGATGTCCAATCTATAAAAGAGATTGGATACTACCTCTCTGGATCAGATGCATATTAAAGCAATCATTGGATATTTCCAATATTGGTTTTGTTTTCGAAACCTCTCCTGACGATATTGCCACCGTCAAGGCGCTTCATGCTTGGAAAAAAATTGATCCTAGAATTCCTTTGTTTATAATTAATGAAAGAAAAGACATTAATCATTATGAGCATAAAAACAACGGAAGACAATGGACATTGTCTAAATATCATAATATGATTTCTTTAAGAAACTCTCTTCTTAGAACGGTTAGAGGGTATCAGCCAGATTATTATTTTAGTCTCGATTCAGACGTACTTGTGCAAAACCCTAATACTTTAGAGCTTTTAATCGCACATGTTAAAGCCGGGGCCGATGCCGTTTCTCCTCTCATGTATATGACGCCAGTAGGTGTACAATTCCCAAGTGTGATGAGTTGGAAAAATGAAGTTGGCGCAATTGCATACAGGGAGAATTCGTATCCACTCGGTTCCTTTTTTAGGTCAGATATAATAATGGCTGCAAAAATGATGTCTAAGGATGTCTATAATCAAGTGGACTATGTGTTCCATCAACAGGGGGAAGATTTGGGTTGGTCAGCCAATGCAACTCAAAATGGTTTTTCATTATTTTGTGCCTCATATATATATGCGCCCCATATTATGTCTCCAGTGCATTTTGAAGAATATAAACAAAATGGAGACAAAAGAAGTTCTGAAATATTAGAAAACCTAGTAAAAGTCTGATATAATCATATAAAATTGTTTAATGTTATAAAAACAAATTACTATAACTGTAGTTCTTAAAAATGGAGATATAAATGGCTTTTGATTTTGTTGAAACTTTTATGGTTCAACTTCCGGATTTTTCTGGTGTAGATTTTAATTTTTCTGAATCAAAAAATTTAAATAAAGGTTTAATAATTGAAATAGCAGCAATTCACGAACGGATTGACGGCTAATTACAACAATTATTCGGTTCAGGCCCTTGAGAGCGCCTTACAATCATGGGTTGAGCCATACCCAAAACCAATCATTCTTAATCATGATTTAAATTCCGAGCCAGTGGGCAGGGTTATGGCCGCCAAAATGGACAAAGAGGAAGACGGATCCTCATTTGTTAGATTGCAAGTCGCAATCACCGACCCGATTGCAATACAAAAAGTTGTAGATAAAAGGTATTTGACGGGATCAGTTGGCGGTATGGCCGGTAAAGCAATATGTTCAATTAGTGGAGAAGATCTAGCGGCAGAATCAGAAGACGGCAGACCAAAATTAATTAAGTATAAAAGAGGTCAAATTTATAAGGGTAAATTAGCCTTTATAGATATGCAAGATATATCATTTAAAGAATATTCTTTTGTTAATCAACCATCAGATGCTAAATCTGGTGTGAGGGGGCCTGGAATCAAAGATGCTAAGGTTGAAAATTCATCAAATGATTGGGTAGCAAAGAGTTCAGCCTTCGTTTTAAGTATGAACGAAGAAGATATTTACTCGGTTGAAGAACATAAATCAATATTAAAGGGTCTTAAATCTAAAGAATCAAAACCCGTTTATATGCATTTGAAGGGGGCTTTTTTGACAGCTTATGCTGTTCATGAAAGCGAAAATTACAAATATACCAATGATTCATTACTATACGTTGGAAAAGATAAAAAAGATATTCTTGAGGAGAAATTAAATATGAAAGATGAAGTCAAGAATGAAGATATATTGGCTACTGTTGAAGAGCTTAGTCAAGATTTGTCTCATGCAACTTCTCCATCCCCGTCAGAGGAAACTACAGACGCAGCACAAAACAAAGAAGAGGCTACTGTAGCAAAAGAAGAGGAGTCTACCAAAAATGAGTCTAATGAATCCAAAGAAAATAGCGGCTCAGAGTTAATAGCGGCATTGGATAATGCGCTAAAAATTGCTAAAGAAAATAACGATCAATCTTTGGTCGATATTCTTTCTGCAAAAATTAAAGATTTAGAAAATGTAAAAGCACCGGCAATTGATGCGGATTCAGACATAACTGAACAAGCATCAAAAGAAGATGCAAAAGGATCTGAAGAAGTTTCGGCTTCAAAAGAAGAACAGGTTGATACTGTTGACTCTTCTGAGGCCACTACTTCTAAAGAAAATGAGAAGACTGAAGAGTCAAAGACAGACCTCACTGGCACAATAAAAGCCGATGAGCAAGCCTCTGAGCAAGATGTCGATGACAAAGAAAAAAAGCTTCAGTCTCTCGAAGAAGAAAATCAAAAACTCAAGAATGCATTGCACAGAACTCTTGTTGAAAGAGTTGTAGATGCGAAAATTGCAAACGGAATAGAATCAAATGAGGCAAGAGAAGAATTAATAACTGATCATTTAACTAGAACAGCTTCTTCTTTGGCCGATTCTTTAAGAGATCTTGCACACATGCCCACCGCTGCAAAAGCAAAGAGCGTCAATATGCCAGAAATCAATTCTGAAATTGCTGTTGAAAATGAACAAAATGTTATTTTTTCAGATAAGCAAGAAGAAGAAGTTAAAGAAGTCCAAATCGATGCCGTTGAACAACTTTTCGTCGATGCCTTCATGGGTCGTCGTAAACTTTAATCAACACTTTAAGGAGATATTAAATGTCATTAGCTAAATTTCGCAAAGTTGGTACCAAAACAGGTTCTGGTCGTTTTGTAGTTTCTGCTGGTATTGCTCCAGCAGCCTACTTGCTGACACACCCAGGTCTTCCAACATGGTATAAGGATTCAGAGGATGATCGTTTTGAGGTAGTCATTACCAAGGGAACGATTTTGTCGGTAGTTGCAGATAGCAACGGCGATTCACGTGTCGTCCCCGCTAACGGTACATCCGCCGACAAGGCTTACGGCGACAACATGCCGTCAACTTGGGATCCGATGAATGGCGCAACGCCAAACTATTCTTCCGGCGCAACCGATACAGTAACTGTAACAGCTCGTTCGATTCCAATCGGCGTTGCTCAGTATGACCTCTATCGTCCATTCGATAAGGGCACATCGCAAGGCGCAGGTTTCATTACCCATGGTTATGTAGAGTATCCAATGGTTGATGGGTTGAACGCTGACGTAACTGTCGGTTCGGTTGTAAGATCGGACAGCATGGGACGTCCAGTTAAGGCAGCTGCTGGCGATTTCTTTAGCGCCAATGCAGTCTATTCTTACCTCCAGGTTGGTAAGGTAGTAGAGGTAGAAAAGTTTGCGACCAACTTTGATGATGGTCTGCTTTCCTACATGCAATTGCCGTCAGACCCAGGTGCCTTGAAGACTGTATATGAGCTTACACGCTCAGGTGCATTCTCGGGCAAATTGGGCATACGTTCCAACCTGGATGTTACAAATGTGGTTGGTGCATTCCGCGTCAATCTGACTTTATAAAAAATAAACAGGAGGAATATTCCTAAGATGAGTAAGACAATCCAAGAGCTCCTCTCGGGTCTCCCAGCTTGGGAGAACGCTTTGACCGAGGACGGGCACATAGACGAAAACAATAGAGTAACCATTAAGGAGGCATTTGCATCACCCGATGCAGCGATACTTTTCCCAAAGGTTATTTCACGTACTCTTAAAGAGGCAGCAGAGCCACAGCTTCTTGTGACCCCACTTCTCTCAACAGTACGCCTAGGTAAGGGCCGTTCACTCGAGTTCCCAGCAGTCAATGCTATTCAAGCGGCAGAGATTCCTGAGGGCCAAGAGTATCCAGAGCAAGCGCTTGCTTTTGCAAAGCAGATTGAAGGCAAAGTATCCAAGAAGGGCGTTAAGCTCTCCTTTACAGAAGAGGTCGTTGCAGACTCACTCTGGGATATCGTGGGCATGCATGTCCGCGCCGCAGGTCGTGCTATGGCAAGACTTAAGGAGCAGATTGCGCTTAGTCGTTTCAAGGACGCCGCAACAATTGTGTTTGACAATGATAGCAGCAGCTATGATGACACAACTGGTCGTGGTGTCACCGGTGCGGCAAACCTCACTCTTCACTGGGATGATGTCATAGATATGGCGGCTGTTTTGATGGCCGAAAACCATATCCCAACAGACTTCATTCTTCATCCGCTTATGTGGTCGGTGTTCCTCAAGGACGCCATTTTCCACACTGGTGGATCGGCAGCTGCAGTTAACACAAGTTGGGGTTATCGTCCAGACTCAAAGGAGGGTGCGCTTAATGCCACAGCTCCGATGGGCCTGAATGTAATCGTTTCTCCGTTCGTGAGCTTCACGGCCAAGAGCGGTTCAACACCAGCCAAGTCGGACATCTTCTTGATTGATCGCAACGAAGTTGGTTCACTTCTTGTCAAGGATGACATGAGCACGGATCAGTTCAATGATCCAAGCCGCGACATTCGCTCCATGAAGATGAAAGAGCGTTACGACATTGTAATGCTTGGCGATGGTGAAGGAATTACGGTAGCCAAGAACGTTAGACTTGCTCGCAACTACGAAGTCAGCGTTACAAATCAGGTGACACTGTAATATAATCCTTAGGGTTAGTTGTAGTTACATAACCTTAGAAGATGGGGGGTGTGAGAGAAATCTCCGCCCCCCATTTTCGTATTTTCAATACGCTAATTACTATTATAATTAGTTTATTTTTTTGGAGAATTAAGTGGCCCTATATTTAGTTGACCAAGCTTCAGTTGGATGTTATTCAGTATCTATAAAATTTGGTAGAACTGTAAAAATATCTTCATTAAAAAATGAAAATTTCAAATTATTCAAAGTCGCGGCGACGCCGGTTCAAATATCGACTCCATTTGAAAATATTAATACAATAAAAGATTATAATCAAGTTTCAAGAATTATTACTCTTTATTGGAGAACGAAAGAATTAGTTGAAAATACAGCATACTGTATCACAGTAGAAAATTTAGTAGATGTTTCTGGGAACGTAGTCGCTACAGAAGACATTGAATTTACTTGGTCTGGTTGCGGCGCAACACCCAACACAACAGAGATTAAAGATCCAGGATTAGTTCCTGTTTTAATAGAAGATAAATCAATTAAAACAGATATAGATGTAAGTTATCAAATACTTGCAAAAAATCCTTTATTTTATATAGTGCAAACTGATCCAGCAGATGGAGAATTTTATTTAGATAATAATTATAACAACGGAAGAATCACGATTACATTCAATGATAGGCCAGCTTCAAACTTTTTAAATAATAAATTTTTCACATGCCAAAGAAAATTGGTACAAAGAGCTCCATGTAGATGGGAAAAAATTATGGCTCAAATTAGTATGCATTCTTGGAAGCCTGAAGTATACGTGGATTTCCCTTCGCTAAATGATGCGACTCCTTCTTACTTTACGGATAATAAAAATTATTTTGAAAAAAGTTATAAATATAGAATTAAAGTATCAAAAGATATAGGCATTTAATTATGTCTAATTTTATTTATAAAAAAGCTAAACAAGCTCTTTTAAATGGGGATATAGACGTTGACACAAAAAATTTACAAGTGCTTTTTATAGATACAACAGCGTATACCGCGGACGAAAATACCGACGAATTTGTATCCCATATTTCTCCATCTGCCATTAAGGCTAGATCAGCAGCTTTGGTCAATAAAACAACAACAAACGGCATATTTGACGCAGACGACGCAAATGTGGTTCAATATGCCGGTAATCCGTTTCATGCAATAATTTTGTACCAAGTAGACTTTTCTGATGAAAATTCAAGACTAATATCTTACATAGACACTTCAGACGGATTACCATTTGAGGGCACTAATGCTCCGCAAGATGTTACTATAAGCTGGAGTAATAATATTAATAAAATTATATCACTATAAGGAGCTCGAATGCCGACTCAATATCCAGTGGGGTTAGATAACTTTATAAATCCAACTTCTTCAGACACTCTTAATTCCAATACTGTACCTCATGCTCAACAGCATTCGAACTTAAACGATGCTGTTGAGGCAATACAAACGGTATTAGGCATTAGCCCAGCCGGGTCACATTTAACAATTAAGGACAGAATAATTGACGCAGAGACACTAATTATTAATCAATCAGTTTTAAATGGATTAACCGATGTTACTATAAACTCAGTGTCAACTGGTCAAGTTTTGCGCTATAGCGGCAACGCTTGGATTAATTATGATGAAGAAAATTTAGTAGACGGAGGAAACTTTTAAGTATGGCTAATGTATTAAGAATTAAGCGCAGAACGTCTGGCGCAGTTGGGGCACCAGAGAGTCTTGAAAACGCCGAATTAGCATTTAACGAAGTTGACGACACCCTTTACTATGGCGAGGGCACCGGCGGGGCAGGCGGGAGTGCCACGGCTCCATTGGCGATTGCTGGTCCTGGCGCATTTGCTACATTAACCAGTGCTCAAACAATTTCTGGTAATAAAACATTCTCGGGAACAGTGGTAGTTCCAACTCCGTCTGTAGGCACGCATGCTACGACCAAAAACTATGTTGACGCCCTGGTCGCCGCTGTAGCTACGTCTTTTACGGTTGCTGGTGATTCTGGGAGTTCACAGACAATAACATCTGGAACAGATACTCTTACAATTTCTGGTGGCACTGGTCTTAGTTCGATTGCTAGTGCGACAGATACGATTACTCTAAATCTTGACAATACAGCAGTAACTGCTGGTTCATATGGCAGCGCCAGTAACATTCCAAGCTTTACTGTTGATGCACAAGGTCGTCTCACCGCTGCCGGAACAAATGCAGTTTTGATTGATCTTGGCACAAATACTAATGGCAACTATGTAGCTAGCCTCGTTGCTGGTTCAGGTATTGGTCTAAGTAATAATTCTGGCGAAGGTGCAACACCAACCGTTACAAATACCGGTGTTGTTTCCGTTGCTGGGACCGCCAATCAAGTTGCAGTTTCTGCTGCGAATGGAAGCGTAACATTTTCTTTGCCCAACAATGTAACAATACCGAATAATTTGACCGTAACTGGTGATTTATTGGTTGAAGGCAATACAACGACGTTGAACACGTCTACCTTAAGTGTTGAGGATAAAAATATTATTATTGCTAGCGGCGCGACGACCGATGCGGCAGCGGATGGCGCCGGGATAACGGTTAAGGCCTCAGCCGATGGATCTACCGATAAGACG
>Ga0194131_10003777_pt1 | contig 23473 bp, 10 predicted proteins | sample TA2KigO120mmetaG_FD_148631 | JGI IMG/M metagenome (GOLD analysis project Ga0194131, IMG submission 148631) | Freshwater microbial communities from Lake Tanganyika, Tanzania - TA2015053 Kigoma Offshore 120m | ecosystem: Environmental > Aquatic > Freshwater > Lake | place: Tanzania: Lake... | reverse complement strand
ACGGCGGCGCACGGCCGGCCAGGGTCGGGGCGTAGCTGCCCCGCTGGACTCGGAAACGATGAGCATCGTCACCCAGGCGACGCTCGCGTCGTTCACGCTGCGTCCGTGGACGCTCGCGGCGCTGGCCGTCACCGCACTGGTGTACGCACGCGGCTGGCGCGCGATGCGCGCGCAGATGCCGGAGCGCTTCGGGACGCTCCAGCTCGCGGCGTTCGTCGGCGGGCTCGCGACGCTGCTGCTGGCAATCGGCTCGCCCCTCGATGCGTTCGCGTCGCTGCTGCTCACGGTCCACATGGTGCAGCACCTGCTGCTCACCATGATCGCGGCCCCCCTGCTGCTGCTCGGCGCGCCGCAGATCCCGCTGCTGCGCGGGCTGCCCGCGCCGGTCGTGCGCGCCGTCTTCGGACCGTTCCTCGCGTCGCCGGAGATGCGCGCCGTCGGGCGGACGCTCACGCACCCCGTCGTGACGCCGATCGTGTTCGTGTCCACGACGACGGCGTGGCACCTGCCGGTGCTCTACGAGCTGGCGCTGCGCTCCGACGGCTGGCACTTCCTCGAGCACGCCTGCTTTCTGGTCGCCGCCCTGCTCTTCTGGTGGCCGGTGATCCTTCCGTGGCCGAGCACGGCGCAGTGGCCACGCTGGGCGATGCTGCCGTACCTGCTCGCGGCCGACGTCGCGAACACCGCCCTGTCGGCGCTGTTCTCGTTCTCCGAGGTGGTCCTCTACCCGACCTACGAGCGCGCGCCGCGGCTCTGGACGTCGAGCGCGCTCGCCGACCAGTCGGCCGCGGGCGCCTTGATGTGGGTGCTGAGCTCGATCTTCTTCCTGATCCCGGCGGCGACGATCGCCATCCGGCTGCTCACACCGCCGCTCGCGCGCCCCGGGGCGGCGCTCGACGACCGGCGCCGCGCCGCGGACCGCGCGCTTGCGGCGGCGCGCGCCGCGGTTCTCCGCCGCCGCGGGCGGCCCTTCGACCTGCTCGCCGCGCCGCTGGTCGGGCGCTGGCTCCGCCGGCCAGGCTTCGTGCGTGCGCTGCGCGCGGCGACGTTCGTCCTCGCGACGCTGATCGTCCTCGACGGCTTCCTCGGCCCCTCGATGGCGCCGATGAACCTCGCCGGCGTGCTGCCGTGGACGTGGGTGCGCGGGCTGCTGGTCGTCGGGCTGCTCGCCGCCGGCAACTGGTTCTGCATGGCGTGCCCGTTCCTCGTGCCGCGCGAGCTGGGTCGCCGCTTCCTGCCCGCCCGCCTGCACTGGCCGCGCGTCCTGCGCTCGAAGCTCGTCGCCGCCGCGCTGATCGTCGCCTACCTGTGCGCCTACGAGGCCGCCGACCTGTGGGACAGCCCGCTCGCCACCGCGTGGGTCCTGATCGGCTACGCGGGCGCCGCGTTCGCGGTCGACGGTCTCTTCCGCGGCGCGAGTTTCTGCAAGTGGCTGTGCCCGATCGGCCAGTTCGACTTCGTGCTGTCGACCCTGTCGCCGCTCGAGGTCCGCGTCCGGAACCTCTCCACCTGCGCGACCTGCACGACGCACGACTGCATCCGCGGCAACCCGGCGCAGCGCGGCTGCGAGCTCGAGCTCTACCTGCCGCGCAAGCAGGGCAACCTCGACTGCACCTTCTGCCTCGACTGCGTGCACGCCTGTCCGCACGACAACGTCGGCATCCTGGCCGTGACGCCCGCGACCGACCTCGCGCGCGACGTGCGCCGCTCGTCACTCGGCCGGCTGTCGAGACGAACCGACGTCGCGGTGCTGGCTCTGGTGCTGGTGTTCGGCGCATTCGCCAACGCGGCCACGATGACCGCGCCGGTCGCGGGCTTGATCGGCGCGTGGTCCGACGCGAGCGGGCTGTCGCGCGCGACGGTCACGATCGCGACGCTCGTGCTGGCCCTGGTCCCGCTGCCGCTCGCCGTGGCGCTCGGCTGCACGCTGCTCGGGCGCGCACTCTCCGGCGCCCGCGCCGGCGTGCGCGAGCTGTTCTGCCGCTACGCGCTGGCGCTGGTCCCGCTCGGCGCCGGCATGTGGACGGCGCACCTCGTCTTCCACCTCGCGACCGGTGGCGGCGCGCTGCTCCCCGTCGTGCAGCGCGCCGCCGCCGACCTCGGCGTGACGCTGCTCGGCGCACCGTCGTGGGACATGGCGACGCCCATGCCGGGCCACGGCTGGCTCCTGCCGACTCTTCTGCTGATCCTCGACGCGGGCCTGCTGATGACGCTGTGGGTCGCGTGGCGCGTCACGCGCGACGGCGGCGACGCATACGCGTCGAGCCCCGCGCGCGGCGCGGGACTCCTGCTACCGTGGGGCGGCCTCGCCTGCGCGCTGTGGCTCGCGGCCGTCTGGATCCTGCTGCAGCCGATGGAGATGCGCGGCACGATGGTGCACGGATGAAAGTGCGCGTCGCAGCCCTGCTTCTCGCGGCCGTCGTGACGGCCGCGTCGGGACGCGCAGCCCGCGCCGACGGCGGGCTCGTGCGCGCGAGCAGCGGGCAGAGCGGGCTCCTCGTGACGCTGTTCACCACGCCCACCCCGCTCCGCGCCGGCCCCGCCGACGTGAGCGTGCTGGTGCAGGACGCGGCCACCCGGGAGACCCTGCTCGACGCGCAGGTGACCGTGCGGGTGTCGGCGCAGCACGAGGGCGCGCTGCCGCTCACCGCCCGGCTCGACCGGGAGTCCGCGGCCAACAAGCTGCTGCAGGCGGCCACGGTCGTCCTGCCGGTCCCCGGTCCGTACCGGATCGTCGCCGAGGTGCGGCGCGGGATCGCGCGCGCGGCCGTCGCGGCCGACGTGACGGTCGAGCCGCCCCTGCCCCCGCTACTGGCGCTGTGGCCGTTCCTCGCGCTACCACCCGCCGTGGTCGGGATCTTCCTCGTGCAGCAATGGCTACGTCACAGGTCGCTCGGGACCGCGCGGGGAGTCTCCGCCGCGGCGCGGCGTGGGGGTGCGTCGTGATCGCGGGCAAGCGGGTGTGCGTCGTCATGCCGGCGTACAACGCCGAGCAGACCCTCGAGCAGACCGTCGCGGAGATCCCGCGCGACTTCGTGGATGACGTCGTGCTGGTCGACGACGGCTCGCACGACTCGACCGTCGAGGTCGCACGCGGGCTCGGCCTGCACGTCATCGTGCACCCGAAGAACCGGGGCTACGGCGGCAACCAGAAGACCTGCTACACCGAGGCGCTCCGGCGCGGCGCCGACATCGTGGTGATGGTCCACCCCGACTACCAGTACACGCCGCTGCTCATCCCGGCGCTCGCGAGCTGCATCGCGAGCGGGCTGTTCGACGCGGCGCTGGGCTCGCGCATCCTCGGCGGCGGCGCTCGCGGCGGCGGCATGCCGCTCTACAAGTACGTCGCGAACCGGGTGCTCACGCTCACGCAGAACCTGCTCATGCGGCAGAAGCTGTCCGAGTACCACACCGGATATCGCGCGTTCTCGCGTCGGCTGCTGACCACGCTGCCCCTCGAGGAGAACGACGACGACTTCGTGTTCGACAACGAGATGCTCGTGCAGACGTTGCACTTCGGCTTCCGGATCGCCGAGGTGACCTGCCCGACCCGCTACGCGACCGACTCGTCGTCGATCAACTTCCGGCGCAGCGTCAAGTATGGGTTCGGCGTGCTCGGCACGGCACTGGCGGCGAGGCTCGCGACGATGGGGCTCGCACAGCCGCGCTTCCTCGCGCCCGACGGCCGCAAGCTCGGCGAGCCCTGAGCGCCGCGCGGCGGCGCGCGGTCCGAAGGAACGCTCTGCCGGCTCCACCTCCGCCGTCAGCGAAGCGCGGGCGAGCGTCAGTCCATGTAGCCGAGCGCCTTCAGCTTCTCGACGGTCGCGTCGTCGATCTCGGGCTTCTTCGCGGTACCGGGCTTCGACTCCGCGGCCGGGGCCTCGTGCGCGGCGGCCAGGACGCTGCGGTAGGCGTCCTCGAAGACGCGCCCGATCGCCTCGATGTCGGGACCGTCGAGCGGCTTCTGCTCCCCGGGGTCGGTCGTGAGATCGAAATGCTTGACGCCGTGGGACCGGTTTCCGCTGGCGATCCACTTGAGGCCCGCGACACGCGCCGCGACGCGAGGCCCGGTGCCGCTGCCCCACTTCGGTGCCTCCGCGTACAGCACGCGGGTCGCAGGGAACCGCCCGCCGTGCAGCAGCGGCACCAGGCTCTCGCCGTGCAGCTCGCGCGGGGCCGGCAGGCGCACGAGATCGAGCAGCGTCGGCAGCAGATCGACCAGGGAGACCGGCGTGTCGATCGTCCGGCCGGCCGGCACGAGGTGCGGCGAGAGGATGATCAGCGGCACGTGCAGCACCTCGTCGTACACGGTCTTCGCGTGCCCGATCAGTCCGTGCTCGCCGAACTCGTCGCCGTGGTCCGCCGTCACGACGACGATCGTGTCGTCGAGCACGCCCAGCGCGTCGAGACGCTCGAGCAGGCGGTCGAGCACGTCGTCGGTGTAGCGCACCTCGCCGGCGTACAGGTGGCGGTCGCGCACCGCGGGCGGCGTCGAGGCGTCGATCGGTACGCGCTGCCCGTCCTTCTCCCAGTGCCGGAAGACGTCGTGCGCCGGCGGCGGTGTGTAGGGTACGTGCACCTGGTAGGTGTGCAGGAAGAGAAAGAAGCGCTCGTCGCGGTGCTTCTCGACCCAGTCGAGACCGGCGCCGAAGGTCTGCTCGATCTCGCCCGACGTCTCCCACATCGTCTTGCCCTTGATCTCGCGGTACTCGTCGAAGCCGCGCACGAACCCGACGTACGCGGTGAGCATGGCGTCCTCGGTCACGGCAGCGGTCGCGTAGCCGTTGCGGGCGAGGATCTCGGGCAGGGTCGGAATCGCCTTGTCGAGGTAGCCGGTGGCGAAGACCATGCCGTGCCGCGCCGGGTAGAGCCCGGTCAGCATCGACATGTGGCCCGCGGTCGTCGAGGGGTAGGTCGTGTACGCGTCGGTGAAGCGCGCCCCCGTTGCCGAGCGCGCCGCGAGCTTCGGCATCAGCGGCTTGCCGTCCAGCGTGCCGCCGAGCTGATCGCCGCGCAGCGTGTCGAGCGAGATCAGGATCACGTTGCGGCGTCCGTCGCGAGCGCGCGGCTCGAGGATCTGCGCGCTCCCCCAGAGCGGGAAGCCGAACGTCTCGCTGGCGGTCGCACCGGCGCGACCGATCACCTCGCTCTCGAGGCGGAAGCGGACCCTCTGCCCGGCGAAGCGCCCGAGGTCGATCTCGTGCGGCTGCCACCCCCGATCCTCCCCGGGGACGAGCTTCGACTCGAGCAGCTGCACGGGCCCGGACTCGGCGTCGGCGATCAGCCGGAAGCGGACCGGCGAGCCCCGCACGCCGCCCGCCGTGCGATCGAGACCCAGAGCCACCTGGAGCACGGCGCCGCGGCCGATCGGCAGCGCGCGGGTGAGCCGCTCCTGCCGGTTGGGCGGGACCGGGCGGATGAGCACCTGCACCTCGAGCTGGTCGCCCTTCACCTGCTCGGGCAGCGGGACCTTGAGGTCGACGGTGCCGCCCGGCGGGTACTCCATGAGCATCACCGGCGTGCGCCGCCACTCCTCGCGCGGACCCCGGACGCGCGGCTCGAAGACCACGAGGTCCGGCTTGACGTGCGGCCAGATCTTCACCGGCACGGTGAGCACACGCCCCTCGGGCCGCGGCATTCCCTGGATCGGTAGCGGCATGGTCGGCACGCAGCCCACCGCGGGACGGAAATCGTCCGCGACGTCGCAGTGCAGCGGGGTCTGGTCGAGCGGCGGGTCGAGGTCCTGCGTCAGGCGGAACACCGGCGTCAGCGGCGCGTCGGCGGGCGCGCAGCCCGGGAGGGTTGCGGCGAGGAGCGCGAGCAGGGGCAGCGCCGGGGTGGCGCGCCAGCGGCCGTACCGGCGTCGGCGGATCGGATCAGCGGACACGAAGGATTCTGGCTATCCGGGCGGGTACGGATTGTCGAGCCGGGTCCGGCGCCCGTCCGCACGCGCCGCCGTCCGGCGTGCGTCGCGACCGCCGGGGCTGCGGCGCACGTCGGACGGGGCTTCGATCAGTGTGCGACGACGGTGACCAGGGTCGGATTCCAGGCGCTCTTGCCGCTCGACACGTCGACCGCCGTGATGGTGGAGCTCCCCGGCGCGACGGCGGTCAGCACGCCGTAGGTCTTGGGATCGTTGCTCACCAGCACCGCGGCAGGATTGCTCGAGCTGAACACGACGCTCTGCGAGATGATGCGCGTCGAGCCGTCGCAGAAGGTACCGCGCGCCTTGATGCGTCGCGCCTCACCGGCCGGGATCGGCGTCGCGTCGCGCACCAGCGTGAGCTTCGTGAGCAGGCACGCCGTGGTGATGTCGGCGCGCGCGACGAACGTCGTACCCGGCAACGACGCGACGATCTGCGCGCTGCCTTCGGTGCTGCCGCCGAACGCGAGGCCCTGCTCGCCCTCGCGGTTGCTCACACGCGCGACCTGCTCGTTGGTCGACGACCACACGACGCGCTTGGTCACGTCGATGACGTCGTCGGCGGCGTTCCGGCCCCTCGCTCGAAGCTTGAGGTAGTCGCTGCCACGCACGGTCGCCTCGTCGGGCACGACGAACGTCGACACCAGGCCGGCTGCGACCGTGAACTGGCCGCTCGCCACGAACCCGCGATACTGCGCGGTGATCGTCGAGACACCGGTGCCGAGCGCCGTCACACGACCGGGATCCTCGTCGTCGTCGACGCTCGCGACCTGCGTGTTGCTCGACGTCCACTCCGCGAGCTTCGTGACGTCCTTCTGGGAGCCATCGGAGTACTGACTCCAGGCGCGGAACTTCTTGTCCTCGAGGGCAGTCGCGTCGTAGGCCACGGGGTCGACCTCGAGCCCCGTCAACGTGCCGATGACGGTGATCGGCAGCGATGCCCGCTTGCCGTCGCAGTTGACGTTGACCGTCGTCTGGCCGAGCTGCTTGCCCTTGACCCAGCCCTTGCCGTCACCGTCGACCTCGGAGCCTGCGTTGTCCACCTCGGCGAGGAGCGGATTCACCACCGACCAGGCGCAACGGTCGGTGATGTTGAGCTCGACGCCGCCCTCGTAGGTGCCGCGCGCCTTGAGCTCGACCTCTTCGTTGGTCGGCACCAGATCGTCGACCGATTCGATCTTCACCGACTGGAGGTTCCCGAGGACGACCAGGTTGTCGGTCTGCTGCGACTGGACGCCGCCGTAGGTCGCGCGCAGCGTCGTCTTGCCGGCCTTCTTGCCGAGCACCTCGCCGACGCCCGCGGGCGTGTTGCCGACCGATGCGACGGTCGGGTCCGTGACCGACCACGAGACGATGCGGCGCAGGTCGCTGGTCTCCTTGCCCGAGCTCAGGAGGCCGATCGCGCGCGCGTTCTTCTCCTCGCCGACCGCGATGCGGATGGGGTTCGACTGCACCTCGAGGCCGACGAGCGTGCCGCGCACCTCGAGCCTGGCGTCGTTGCCGCTGCCGGCGGTCGAGAGGTTCCTCTTCGGGTCGTACGCCGAGATCTTCACCGCCCCGTTGGTGATCGGGGTGACGATCCCGGCCTGGTCGCCCGTGCCGATCCGGACGACGCCCGCCGACACGACGGAGAACTCGACGTCGCCGGTGATCTGGCTTCGCGTGCCGTCGACGCGGTTCGCGTAGACGCGCATCGGGAACACGATGCCCTTGCCGATGACGACCCGCGGCGGGTCGAACGACAGGTGGGACACCTGCGCGCGGACCGTCGTCGCGCCGTCGGAGTTCTTGATCCCGCTCGCCTCGTCGAGCGCGAAGATCGTCGCCGTACCGACCTTGTGCGCGGTGACCAGCCCCTTCGTCGCCGCGGCGTTGCTCACCGATGCGACCGAGGGGTCGGTCGACGTCCACGTGACGTCGTTCGTGACGTCGTCGGTCGACTCGTCGAGGAAGAGAGCCGTCGCCCTGAACTGACTCTGCTGTCCGACCTCGAGGCTCTTGGTGGTCGGCTTGGTGGTGATCGAGACGAGATCGCCGTCGGTGACTTCGAGCGGTGTGCTGCCGCGCAAGGTGACGCCGCCCGACGTGAACGACGCCGAGATGCGGGTGGTTCCGGGGGCGACCGCCGTCACGAGCCCACGGAACGGCGCGATGTCGGCGACGATCGCGACGCCGACGTTGCTGACGCTCCAGGTGGCCTGCTGCGAGACGTTCGCCGTGCTGCCGTCGCTGAAACGGGCGGTCGCGACGTAGGCCTGCGTGAAGCCCGCCCGGAGCGTGCTGTCTTCCGGCGTGACGGTCACCGACTGCAGGGTCTGCGCTGCGACGGGACGCGCGACGGTGGCGAGAAGGAGGATCGCCCAGGTGAAGCCGATCGAAACGATCCGTCGGATGACCCCCATCCGACCTTCTTGTTCACACCCCGCGATTCGCATTCAGTCGTCCGTCCGCGCCCACGGCGCCGTGCAGCAATTCAAATGCCACAGCGGGCTTCGTCGCGACCGGGAAAACGCCGAGATTCCGACTCGCTGCGGGCCCGCACGCGAGGCCGCGCCGGCTGTCGGCGCGGCAGCCGCGCAAGCATCGGGCACCGGCGCACGATGCATGACCGCGGTATTCCGGCCTCGGACGCCCCCGGATGGAACACCTTGCCCGCTTCGCCCCGCGGGCCGGCGAAGCCGGCACGGACCTCGCATCCAGCGCCCGGCCGGTTCCATGCGACGTGGCCGGCGCGGCCCGCGCGGGCGTCAGGTGAACACGCCGTGCAGGTTCATCCCTCGTGGTCGGCGATGCCGCTGAGGGCGCCCGCCGTGGCCGCCGCGGCCGGTGCGAGCGTCAGTAGCGGTTGTGCCAGACCGCATCGAGCGCGCTCTCGCCCTCGGTCGACGACGACGTCTGGATGGTCACGTTCGGCGTCAAGTAGTACTGGACGGTCACCGACGAGCCGACCAGTCCACCCAGCTGCCGCGTCGTCCCGCCCTGCGGACCACCGAACGTCTGCCCGATCGAGACGAAGATGTCGTCGCCGAAGTAGCGCCCGACGCCGACGGAGCCGTACGACGTTCCCGTCGGCAGCTGGAAGGTCAGGCTCGCGAGCCCGAAGGTGTCCACCAGCGACTGCTCGAGCTCGGGGGCGACGTAGCTCGCCAGGATGCCGAGCGCCTCCTGCCGGAGCTCGGTGCCCTGCCCGCCCGTGAGCTGCGACGTCGTGCGACCGAACAGCAGCAGTGCGAGCACGTCGCTCTGGTCGAGCGGCGGATCGCTCGACAGCACGAGCTGGGGCGTGGTCGCGGTGCCCTCGACACGAATCGTCACCTGGTGCTCGGGTGCCTGGAAGGTCGCGGTGATCGTCAAGTACGGGTCGATGGGCGTCTCCCCGGAAAACGAGACGAACGCCGACTGCAGCACGATGCGCCGCCCACGGAACATGTACCAGCCGCGGTCGGCGGAGATCAGCCCGCTGACGCGCAGCGGGTCGCCCGGGGCCCGGGTCAGGTAGAGCTCGCCGCCGAGGCGCACGTGGGCGTCGATGCGCTGCACCACGACCGGGTCGCCGAGCCGCACGGTCACCAGCATGCTCGCGCGGTCGAAGAGCGTCGCCCCGGACCCGGCCGCGCCCTGCACCGCGGGCGTCGGCGACACCCCCTGCGTGTCCGCGACTGCCGGACCGATCGTCCGCTCGCCGGCCGGCGGGTCACCGGCGCGGATCACGTGGATCGTCGGATCGGGCGGCGGCCCGCTGCCGCCGGGCAGCAGCGCCGGGCGGATGGTCGCCGAGTCGACGCGCACATCGCCGGTGACGCGAGGGTTCGCGACGCTGCCGCCGATCCGCACGCTGCCGCTCGCCCGCGCGTCGACGTCGGGACGCGCCGCGACCTCCAGGCCGCGGAGTACGATCTCGAGGCTCTCGCCCTCGCCGACGCCGGCGAGCGACAGCGCGCCGCCGCCCGAAACCGAGCCGCCGTGGCCGTCGTGGAACGCGATCTCGTCGAGGCGCACGCGCTGGCCCGCGAACGCGAGACGGAGCCGCCCGTCCCGCCACCTCGTACCGGCCGCGACCAGGCCTAGACGCACGTCGGAGGCCTCGATCCCGCCCGACAGCTGCGGGGCCGCGAGCGTGCCGGCCGCCGCCACCTCGAGGCTCGCCTGCCCTGCGAGCTCCGAGATCGCCGTCGCGGCGAACGTCCGGAAGCCGTCGAGGCGGATGTCGTCGCCGGTGACACGGGCATCGAGCGGCCCCTGCAGGTCCAGGGTCGGGGCGGGCCAGCCGCCCGCCAGCGGCAGGCGCGCGACCAGCGTCAGCGGACCGAACGGCTCGCGCCCGATGCTGCCGCGCACCACGAGACGCTCCTCGGTCGCCAGCGTCAGGTCGGCCCCGCCGTACGTCTGCTCGGATAGAGCCAGGTCGCTCACCCGGACGCTGCCCGAGAGATCGGGCGCGCGCGGCGTCCCGGCGAGCCGCAGCGTCGCGTCGAGGTCGCCGGCGCAGGACGGTGCGAGGGCGGCGGTCGCGCATGCGTCCTTCAGATCGAGGTCGGCGATCGCCAGCGACAGGTCGTTGCGTCCGTCGCGCGCGAGCGCGCCGTCGAGCGTCACACGGCCGGCGCGCGAGGTGATCTCCAGCTGCTGCACGGCGATGCGCTCGGGCCCGTACGACACCTGCGCCGGTCGCGCGAGCGCCCACGGCGGCCCGCGGGGCGGCGCGACGCGCAGCTCGTCGAGGCGTGCGAGGAGCGTCTCGCCACGGCGCTCGACGAGACCCGCGAAGGCGTGCGTCCTGCGGTCGGGCTCCTTCGCGGCAAGGACGAGGGTCACCTGATCCGGGTCCCCGTCGTCGGGACGGGCGCTCGCGCGCGCCAGCAGCGCAGGCTCGCCGGGCGCCGGGCGGCGCCACTTCAGCTCGACGTCGAGGTCGCGCGGCGCCGGTCCGATCGCGTCGGCGAGCGCCGCCGTCGGCGCGAGCTGCGCGTCGGCGACGACGTCGGCGCTCGGCCGCGCCGAGGCTACGTCGCGCGCCTGCGCCGCGATCGAGAACGTGCCCGTGGCCCCCGGCAGCACGACCGTGCCGTCGCTCTTCACCGACGCCTCCGCGTCGATCGCCGCCGTGGTCCCCCACGCCGAGGCGCGCACGACGGCCTTGCCACGCGCGCCCGGCAGCAGCCCCAGGTCGACCGGACCGACGATGCCAGCGCGCAGGTGGCGCTCTTCGGGCGCGCCCGCGATCTGCGTCCAGCCCCACGCGAGCAGGCGCGTGGCACCACCCTCGACACGCAGCTCGTCGAGCGACGCGACGCCCGCCTCGAGCGCACCGCGCGCGGACGCACCATCGAGCGCCACGCCGCGCAGCCGACCGCGCTCGAGCTCCAGCTCTGCGCGCACCACGCGGTCGTCGCTCGCGACGCGGTCCGCGGTCGCCGTGACCCGGCCACGTACCTCGCTGTCGGCGAGCACCGCCGGCACCGGCTCCGGCAGCTCCGCCGGGCGCAGCAGCGCGAAGCGCAGCTCGCCGCCCGCCGGGTGCGGCTCGCCGACGCCGATCCACGAGGCGAGCTCGGCGCTCGCGGCCCCGTTCGGCGCTGCGAGCTGCGCGTCGAGGAGAATGCGCTCGCCGTCGCGCCGCGCCTGCGCGGTGAGCCAGTCCGCCGCGACCCCGGCGACCGCCGTGGACCAGAGTCGCGCATCTGCAGCGAGGGCGCTCGGCCAGCCGTCGCCGAGCACCGTGTCGACGTTGCCCGCGCCCGACACGCTCGCCGGCGGCGCACCGGCGACGAGCTGTGACGGGTCGAGCGCCAGCGCCTGCCAGGACGCCGTCAGCTGCATCGCTCGTGGCGGCTCATCCCGCGTGGCCGGCGAAGTCGCTGCGGGCGCGACCGGCGCGGAGGTCGACGGCCGGCCCGCCGGCACCTCGGCGAGCTTCCCCCACACGTCGACGGTCGCGGCCCCCGATGCGACGTGCAGCTCGACGCTCGGTGCGTCGAGCGAGCCCGTCAGATGCACCGTGCCGGTGACCGCGGCGCTCTCCACGAGCTGCGGCACGAGCGGCTTCAGGTCGGCGCCGGTGAGCGCGCGCACGTCGACCCCGACCTCGAGCAGGGACGGCGCACCGAGGTCGAGCCAGCCGCTTGCGCCGAGCCGCGACCCGGCACCGAGCTCTGCCGACAGCTGCCGGACCGTGAGCCGCCCGGGATCTCCGAGCACGACGACCGCATTGCCGTCGATCGCCGACAGGTCGAGCGGCTGGTCGGCGAGACCGCGGACGCGCAGCCGGCCCGCGTGCACCACCACGTCGATCGCGTCGAGCCACGCCGGCGGCGGCGACTCCGCGGTGGCCTCGTCCTCGCCGGCGAACGCGCGCACCAGGTTCCACTCGCCGTCGGGCAGTCGCGCGAGATCGACCGCGACGCCCTCGCCCTCGGCGCGGATCGAGACCAGCGGCGGCAGCACGCGCTCGAGGCCGAGGCGAACGTGCAGCGCGTCGGCCGCGATCACGCGCTCGCCGCCGTGCGACAGCGACACGCCGGTCGCGCGCACGCCCTTCGCGAGGCTCAGGCCCGTGACGTCGTCGATGCGCACGTCGAGGCGCAGCACCTGCGAGAGCAGCGTCTCGAGGCGCGGCCGGAGCGCCGCGCGCACCGCCGGGCGATCGGACAGGAGCAGGATCGCCACGACGAGCAGCGCGGCGAGGCCGAGCAGCCCCGCGATCGTCATCGTCATCCAGCGCAGCACACGCACGTCCGCTCCTCAGAAGTCCGGTCCGATGTTGAAGTACACCTGCATGAGCGCGTCGTCGGCCCGACGGTTCAGCCCGAAGCCGACGCCCAGCTCCGCGGGGCCGACCGGGGTATTCGCGCGCACGCCGAAGCCGACGCCGGTCTGGACGTTCGCGACCTGGAACTGCCAGGCCGACAGCTCGACGTCGCCCGCGTCGACGAACGCGACCCCCTGGACGGGCCCGAAGATCGGGTGACGCAGCTCGAGGCTGCCGATGACGACGCTCCGTCCGCCGAGCGGGTCGTCGGAGCCGGACAGCGGACCGACCCGCCGGCGCGCATAGCCGCGCACCGGATTGATGCCGGTGCCGCCGGCGTAGAAGCGGTCCCAGAACTGGATCTGGTCGGTCGAGCCGTAGGGCACGATGGTTCCGCCCGAGAGCCGCGTCGACGCGACCAGGTCGCCCACGATCGGCACGTACGTCCGCGAGTCGGCGTACAGGCGGTACCAGTCGAAGTCGCTGCCGAAGCCGGTGCTGGCGACATCGGTCGCGAACGAGACGGCGAACCCCCTGGTCGGGTTGATCGGGTCGTCGACCTCGACCCACCGCACGCCTGCGCCGGGGGCGACGGTGAAGCCCGAGGTCACGAAGCCCGGCAGGTCCGCCTTCGAGGCGTCGCTCACGCTCGACAGAGAGTCGAACGACGCGATGATGCTGAAGTTGACGTCGACGTTCGGTGCGGCACGCCACTCGATGCGCGGGATCACCCGCACGAAGTCGTCGACGTAGGTCGACTCGTCGTCCTGTCCAACGGTGAAGTTCACCAGCGTCCGGGTGGAGCGCGCCGGGAAGTAGGGCTGCGTGAAGTTGGCGCTCAGGAGTCGCCGCACCTGCGAGACGCGCGCCGTGAAGCCGAGCTGCCGCCCGCCCCCGAGCCAGTCGTAGTGCGTCCACGACGCGAGCCCGCGCACCCCGTCGTCCGTGCTGTACCCGGCGCCGAGCCGGATCTCGCGCTTCGGTCCCTCGGTGAGCGACATGCGCATCGGCGCCTCGTCGTTCTCGTCGATGCCCTCGGGGACCAGACGAACGATGTTGAACAGCCGGAGCCCGCGCAGCCGGCGAACGGTCTCGGCGACCTTGCGCGAATCGTAGACCTCGCCGCGTTCGTAGACGATCTCGTTGCGCACGACGCTCTCCGCGACGTCGCTGAGGCCGTCGATCGACGTCTGGCCGAACAGCGCCATCCGGCCCGCATCGGCGCGGTAGGTGACGCCGACGCAGCGGCGCGGCACGTCGACGACCGCGTCGCGCGTCACGGTCGCGGCCGCGTAGCCGTTCTCGCCGAGGTAGTCGACGATCTGCTGCGCCGCGCCCTGGTAGTCGCTCTCGGTGAAGTTCTCGCCGACCACGATCGCGAACTGCCGGCGCAGCCGGCGGATACCGTCCGCCTCGATCGGCAGGTCGCCGAAGTCGATGTGCAGCCGGCAGACCTTCACCCGCTCGCCGAGATCGACCACGATGCGCCCGCGGACGAGACCTGGGCCGTCGTCGGTCGCGGCGGGGGGACGGAGGACTTCTGCCTCGGTCGCGCCAGGGGGACGGAGGACCTCCACCTCGGCGCGCGCCTTCGCCTCGTAGAAGCCCAGCGCGTGCAGCTCGCGCGCGAGACGCGTGGCGTCCGCCTGCAGGTCGCCGGGCTGGAACTCGGGGCGCGCGCGCCAGAACACCCACCAGGGCCGCGTCTGCGTCTGCAGGCGCGGCACCCACAGGAAGCGCTGCAGCACGTCGAGGCCCTCGACGTCGACGGTCGTGACCCGCCACGAGCGGCGCGTGTCGATATCGTCGAGCGGCACGAAGCCGGCGTCCGCGGCGCCGGACGGGGACGCGACGAGCAGCAGGAGGAACAACACGCCGATCCAGGCTGCCGTCCGCGACCATTCCACCACGTCCAGCAGTACAGCGCGGCCAGGCAGATATGAAGGGGCCGGGTCACCACTCCAGCGGTCCCGGGCACGAGCGCGGGACCATCCCTCCGCCGACGCCCGTGCCAGCGGCCGGATCGCACGGCGCGCCCCGGCAAGCCTCCTCGGTACGACGACAAGACCCAGCTGCTGATCCGGAACCCGATCGACCGCTACGTACGTCATCGACTCGCCGATGCTGCCGAAGCTGAAGGACAGTCCGGACGGCTCGCTGACCCTCGACATTCAGAACGAGTCGCCGGGTGGCGTCTTCGGTCGCGTCGGGTCGGGTCGGGGGCGTCGCTGGCGGCGGCGCTGCGACCGGTGCGAGGCGGGCAGCGTCATCGCCGGATTCTCGTTGACAGCCGCTTCGTACGCCGCGTACCTTCCGGCGCCTTGGCGAGCGCAGCGGGAGACTCGATGCTCGACGACGGCCGGGCGGCCCTTGTCACGACCCCCAGCGCAGACCGTCCGGTCCACCGCCTGAAGGCGACCGCGTTGTGACCAGCCTCGCGCTGCTCGCGTACCTGGCGGTATCCCTCTGGACGCTGCGGGGAGTGCTGCCGGACCCGTCGTCGCTCCTGCTCATGCCGGACTTCACATCGCCCGCGATCCGCACGATCTCCGAACTCGACCAGAGCATGGTCCTCTGGGTGGTCACGCGCAACGCCACGGTGCTGCAGTCGGATCCGCTCCAGCTCTTCGGCTACAGCCAGTGCTACCCGCTCGCGGGCGCGCACGTGCTCGGCGAGCACATGGTGGGCGCGGGGCTGCTCGCGAGCGTGCCACTTCGCCTCTCGGACGAACCCATCTTCGCGTACAACGCGATGCTGCTGCTCACGATGTGGATCGCCGGCGCGAGCATGTTTCTGTTCGTGCGGGAGATCGTCGGGCGGCCGGGTCCTGCCTTTCTGGCGGGCCTCCTGTTTCTCCTCACGCCCGAGCGAACCTTCGATACGATCCACCCGTTCGTACACGGGGACCACTGGGCACCGCTGGTGGCGCTCTTCCTCCATCGCTGGATGGACCGCGGCCGGGCGCGCGATCTGCTCGGCCTCGGGATCACCTCGGCGCTCGTGATGCTGGAGAGCCTCTACGCGCTCCTCGCAACGACCGTGTTCCTCGTGGCCTACGCGGTGCACCTGCTGTGGGCGTACCGCCGGTCCGTCGGCGTGCGCCTGCCCGGTCTGTTGCTGGTCGCACTCGCGCTGCTGGCGCTCGCCAAGATGCTGTTCGAGCCGTACCTGAACGCTCGCGACGAGTTCGGGGTACTTCAAGGACGAGTCACCTTGCCGATCGGTCCGCAGCCGCTCCTGATCGAATCGAGCACCGTGCTGGCCGCGATCGCGCTCGTCGACCGCGTGTGGCGCGGGCGGTGGCGCGCGCGGCGGGACGACCCGCGTTTCGCCCTTCTGGTCGCGAGCATGGCCGCGCGATCGATGTCCGGGGTGCCCCTGGTGCTCGGCGGCTTCGTCGTGCTCCCGTCTACGCTGGGCATGCTGTACGGCCTGCTGCCGGGACTCGATGCGGTGCGGGCTCCCTACCTGGTGGCGCAAGCGGCGTGGCTGTGTTGTGCCGTGCTCGCCTCGTACGGCGTGGCGGCACTCGGTGATCTCGTGCGTCGCCCAGCGCTGCGCACCGCGCTGACGGCGGCGATCGCCGCGTACGTCGTCGCGGAGCGGTGCGTTCCCGCGATACGCAACCGCGTCCTCATCGTGCGGCCCGAGTTTCGTGCGTGGCACGCGCGCCCGCGAGACGAGGACGTGCGGCTGCTGCGCGCAACCAGCGGGCCGATCATCGACCTTCCGGTGCCCTCCAACACAGTCGCCGGCATGGGTACCGCCGACTACCTGCGGCTCGAGAGCTGGGCGCCGCGTCCGACATCTGCCTGCTACAACTCGTTCTCATCGCCGCTGGCCGAGCCGATCGCACAGCTGGCGAACCAGCTGCCCGATCCGCGGGCGGCCGATGCTCTCCACGCACTCGGCTTCCGCACCGTCCTCGTTCATCCGGAGAAGTTCTGGCCTCCATACTTGAACCGCTTCCGTCGCGAGCTCGCAGGGCCCGCGGCCAGAGATCGCGTGCAATGGATCGGTGGTACGGCGGTCATCGAGGCGTTTCGTCTGGTGAGCCGCGCGCCGGCCGCGGCCGACTGGCAGCTGGTCGCACAGCCGGACGAGGGGGCGACAGCTTCCGAGACGCCGGTCCACGTCCCGGTCGGTACCTGTCAGGCAATCGAGATCCCGGTGCGAAACGGGGGCGCCAGGACGTTCCGGCAGCCACCGCCGATCCGGCCGCGGGAGTTCGTGGCGCGCTGGTACGACGAGACCGGCGCCGCCACGGAGCAGCGCGCCCGCACGGTCTTTCCCCTGGCCCTCGCAGCCGGCGCACGGAGCAGCGTCGTGGCGGAGCTCGACGTGCCGCCGACACCGGGCGACTACCGCGTCACGCTGGCACCGGCGGAGGCCCCGGAGCTCTCCGTCGGGGTGGCACGCGTTCACGTCGACACGGCTGCGGCGCCCGGCGCGGGTGCGGCATGCGTCAAGGCGGCCAAGGATCCGTGACTGGTTCGTCGACCAGACCCGACCGGGACGGCCCCGACAGTTCCTCTCCAGAGCCCGACCTCGAGTAGCGACGGCGCACCGAGGTCGAGCCAACCGCTCGCGCCCAGCGTGGCGCCCCGGCCGCGGCGGTTTGTCTCCGCGCGCTCCTTGGCAGATACCTGCGGCGAGCGATGGAGACCGTCCCGCCCGCAGCTCCCGCCGGCGATGCCGAGGAGCGCTTCGACCTCTGGCGGCGGCGCATCGGCCTCGCCGCCGCACCGGTCGCGTTCGCCGCGGTCTGGCTGCTCGCGACCGGGCTCGAGACACCGGCGCGCCGGCTCGGTGCGATCCTTGCGGCGGTGGTCGTGCTGTGGGTCTCCGAAGCGCTGCCGATGGCGATCACGGCGTTCCTCGGCGTCGCGGCGGCGGTCGTCCTCGGCGTGGCGCCGGCGCAGGCGGCGTTCGCGCCGTTCGCGGACCCGCTGGTCTTCCTCTTCGTCGGGACGTTCATCCTCGCGCGCGCGATCTTCTTCCACCGCCTCGACCGGCGCTTCGCGTTCGCCATCCTCGGCATGCGCGGCGTCGGCGAGCGCCCGGGCCGGGTCCTGATCGCGTATGCCGTGACGGCGGGCACGATCTCGATGTGGATCAGCAACACCGCGACCACCGCGATGATGTTCCCGATCGGCGTGGCCCTGCTGCGCTCGCTCGAGTCGCTGTCCGTCGGGGCGTCGTCGCGCGGACGCGCGACCGGCTTCGCCGCGGCGCTGCTGCTGTCGAACGCCTTCGCTGCCTCGATCGGCGGCCTCGCGACACCGGTCGGCACGCCACCGAACCTGATCGGCATCGGCTTCATCCGGCAGGAGACTGGCGTCGACGTCTCGTTCTTCGCATGGATGGCGCTCGGCGTGCCCGTGGTCGTGCTGACGCTCGCGGCGATGCTGACCCGCTTCCGGGTCTCGGTCGTCGACCGCACGCAGCGTCTCGACGGCGTCGCGGCGTTCGTCGCGGCCGAGCGCGCGGCCCTCGGCCCGTGGACGCGCGGCCAGGTCAACACGCTGATCGCGTTCGCCTTCGCGGTGACCTTCTGGGTGCTGCCCGGCGTGCTGGCGCTGCTCCTCGGCGGCGACCACCCACTCTGCCGCCAGCTCGCGAGCGCGCTGCCCGAGGGCGTCGTGGCGCTGCTCGCCGCCGGGCTGCTCTTCCTGCTGCCGACGGACCTCCGGCGCATGGAGTTCACGCTCGACTGGCGCGAAGCGGTGCAGATCGACTGGTGGATCGTCTTCCTCTACGGCGGCGGCATCGCGCTCGGCACGCTCGCGTTCAAGACCGGGCTCGCCGAGGCGCTCGGCTACCGGCTGACGTCGCTGCTCGGCGTGCAGAGCGAGCTCGGACTGATCGCGCTCGCGACCGTGATCGCGACGCTGCTGTCGGAGACCACCAGCAACACGGCCTCGGCGAACATGGTGGTGCCGGTCGTGATCGCGTTCGCGCACTCGTCGGGCATCGACCCCGTGCTGCCCGCGGTGGCGGCCACCATGGGCGCGTCGCTCGGCTTCATGCTGCCGGTCTCGACGCCCTGCAACGCGATCGTCTACGCGTCGGGGCGCGTGCCGCTGACGGCGATGATGCGGCACGGCATCTGGCTCGACGTCGCGGGCGTCGCGGCGGTGATCGCGGTGGTCGCGCTGCTCGGGCCGCTGGTGCGCGGCGCGCTCGGCTGACCGGGCGGGCCGCCGGTCGCGCCATTCCGCGGGGCGGCGGCGCTCAAGGGTCGATGGCGAACAGCTGCACCAGCTCGTCCTTCGCCGCCGCTGCATCCGCGCGGCCGAGGTCCACCAGCCGGTTCGTGTAGGCGCCGTCGAACAGCAGGTACGACAGCAGGTCCTTGTCGGGGAACGCGCCGCGCGCGGCAGCGCGCATGGCGAGGTTCGCGACGCGGTCCGCGAGCGCGCGCTCGCCGTCGCGCGACGCGAGCACCTCGCCCGCGATCTCGCCGAGGTCCTGCGACGGCTGGACGAAGACGTTCGGCACGCGCCGCATCGGCGGGTGCCCGAGCTCGGAGACGTGACCGTTGAGACGCTCGAGGAAGTCCGGACCGAACTCCAGCTCGCCCGTGCGCAGCACGTCGTTCATCAGACGCAGCTGGTCGATGTCGTTCTCGACGCGGTCGAGCAGCAGCGCGTTGAGGATCTTGCCGCCGAGAAACGCCGGATTCACGAACGACGTCTCGCGGTGCCTCGCGAGACGGTCCTCGATGTAGGTCGGACGGCGGTGGCGGAGCCCGATCACCAGGACGCGATCCGCGCCGAGACGGAGCGCCGGCGAGAGCGGCGTGTTCAGGCGGAGCCCACCGTCGCAGTAGAACGCGCCGTCGATCCGGCGCGGCGCGAACAGCACCGGGATCGCCGCCGACGCGAGCGCGTGATGGTAGGAGACGCGTGTCGCGCGCGCGACCACGAACGGATCGTTCGGCCAGCTCGGCGCCGTGCGATCGCGGTTGTCGAAGAAGACGACGGAGCGCCCCGTCGCGATCTCCGTCGCGGTGACGGCGAGGGCGTGCACGTAGCCGCTCTCGATGTTGCCGTGGATGCGTGCCCAGTCGACCTCGCGCGCGACGATCTCCTCCAGCGGCTCGGTATCGAACAGGCCGGGAACCCTGAACCCCTCCTCCCGTTCACCGCCGCCGCTCGCCAGGCCACCGAGGCGTCCGAGCAGCCACAGCGGCATGCGCACCACGTCCCGGATGCCGAGTCGGTAGACGCCGGTCAGGGACATCTCGCGCCACAGGCGGGTGAGCGCGGCACCACCCCCGGGCGCGCAGGCGATCGCTGCGAGGTAGCACGCGTGGATCGCGCCGATGCTGGTACCCGTGACGACCGAGATGCGCGCGGGCCGGTCGAGGAACGCGGGGAGCTCGTCGAGCACCCAGGACAGCACGCCCGCCTCGTAGGCACCGCGGGCCCCACCCCCCGAGAGAACGACGGCGATGCGGCCTCCGCTGCGCTCCGACATGCGCGTTCTGTGTGCACCGGGGCGCGCCGGGCTTCAAGCGGCGGCACGTGGTCCGCGAGCGAAACGGACCGCGCGCGGCCCTCCGCCGCGCCGGAACCGCGTCCTCGCCGCAGGATTGCCGCCCGAACGGCGCCCTCGAGGTTGGGCATCCGCGGCAAACACGCTAGAGATGTCTGGAGTTCCCTAGCCGCCAGGAAGCGGGTTTCTGCGGCGCACGGGGATGACGGCAGGGAGAAGGAGTGGCAGCGCCTGACTTCGTGAACCGCGCGAACGCGGAGTTCATCGACCGGCAGTACGAGCGTTACCGGGCCGACCCGGAATCGCTCGAACCGACCTGGCGGGCGTTCTTCGCCGGGCTCGAGCTGGCCCGCGAGGAGGACCGGCGAGCGGGCGGACGTAGCGCCGGACGCAGCACCTTCGGACTCGTCAACGCGTACCGCGAGCTCGGCCACCTGCTCGCGCACATCGACCCGCTGAGCGACCCGCCGCTGTCGCACCCGCTGCTCGATCTCGCGCAGTACGACTTCACCGACGCCGACCTCGACCAGCCCTGCGAGGCGGGAGGGTTCCGCGGCGACCCCCCGCGCACCCTGCGCGAGCTCGTCACGGCGCTGCGCGAGACGTACTGCCGCAGGGTCGGCGTCGAGTACACCGGCATCCGCGACCCGCAGCAGCGCGAGTGGCTCGAGTCGATGATGGAGCCGGTCCGCAACCAGCCCGAGCTCGATCGCGACACCCGCTTGCAGGTCTACCGCAAGCTGATGGAAGCGGAGGTCTTCGAGCAATTCCTGAACGTGAAGTTCCCCGGCGCGAAGCGGTTCTCGCTCGAAGGCGGCGAGACCTTCATCCCGATGGTCGACGTCCTGCTCGAGGGCTGCGCCGACGCGGCGATCGAGCACGTCGTCCTCGGCATGGCGCACCGCGGACGCCTGAACGTGCTCGCGAACATCGTGCACAAGCCGTACGAGATGATCCTGTCCGAGTTCGAGGGCAGCTCGCTGCCGGACTGGGTACAGGGCGACGGCGACGTCAAGTACCACCAGGGTTACTCGCGCGACCACGTGTCGCGCAGCGGCAACAAGGTCCACGTCTCGCTCACGCCGAACCCGAGCCACCTCGAGGTCGTGAACCCGGTCGTCGAGGGCAAGGTCCGCGCGAAGCAGACCCTGATCCGCGATCGCGACCACGCGCGCGTGCTGCCGGTGCTGGTGCACGGCGACGCATCCTTCGTCGGCCAGGGCGTCGTTCCGGAAACGCTGCTCCTGACCCACCTGCCCGGCTACTACACCGGCGGCACCGTCCACATCGTCATCAACAATCAGATCGGCTTCACCACGCCGCCCACCTCGGGACGGCCGACGCGCTACGCGACCGACATCGCGCGGGTCATCGAGTCACCGGTGTTCCACGTCAACGGCGACGATCCGGAGGCCGCCGTTCACGCCATCCGGCTCGCGCTCGGCTTCCGGCAGCGCTTCGGCAGGGACGTCGTCATCGACCTCGTGTGCTTCCGCAAGTACGGGCACAACGAGCTCGACGAGCCCACGTTCACGCAGCCGTCGATGTACAAGAAGATCGCGGCGCACCCCGGCGCGCGCGCGCTCTACGCGAAGCACCTGATGGAGCAGCACGCCTTCTCCGAGGGGGAGCTCGACGAGGTCAAAAAGGCGTTCCTCGAGATCCTCGACCTCGCGCTCACCTACGCGCGCGACTTCCGGCCGCGACAGGAGGTGTTCACCTACGGTGACGCCTGGGCCGGCCTGGGCCCTGCGCCCGAGGACCGCAGCGCCATCACAGCGGTACCGCGCGAGCGTCTCGAGCAGATCGCGGCGCGGGCGCTGGTCCTGCCCGACGGCTTTCGACCGCACGAGAAGGTCTACAGGCAGTACGAGCAACGTCTCGAGATGGTCCGCCGGGGCAAGGGCATCGACTGGGGCTGCGCCGAGATGCTGGCGTACGGATCGTTGCTCCTCGAGGGCACGCCGGTCCGCCTCTCGGGCCAGGACTCGGGCCGGGGAACGTTCAGCCACCGCCACTCGGTGCTGCACGACCAGGAGACCGGACAGCACCACGTGCCGCTCAACGCGATCGCCCAGGAGGGTGAGTCGCAGGCGCGCTACGAGGTCATCGACAGCATGCTCTCCGAGGTCGCGGTGCTCGGCTTCGAGTACGGCTACTCGCTCGGCGCGCCGCTGACGCTCACCATCTGGGAGGCGCAGTTCGGCGACTTCGCCAACGGCGCCCAGGCAGTCATCGACACGTTCATCTCGGCGGCCGAGTCGAAGTGGCAGCGCGCGAGCGGTCTCACGATGCTGCTGCCGCACGGCTACGAGGGCCAGGGCCCGGAGCACTCGAGCGCGCGCCTGGAGCGTTATCTCCAGCTCTGTGCCGACGACAACATGCAGGTTGCCAGCGCCAGCACCGCCGCGCAGATCTTCCACCTGCTGCGTCGCCAGATGCGCCGCCCGTTCCGCAAGCCCCTGGTGATCATGTCACCGAAGAGCCTGCTGCGCCTGGGCGCCGCAACGTCGAGCATCGAGGAACTCTCGCAGGGGACGTTCCAGCCAGTGCTGTGCGATCCGGTCGACCGCGATGCCGAGACCGTCACGACGATCGCGCTGTGCTCGGGCAAGGTCTTCTACGACCTCGCCAAGGAGCGCGAGGCGCGGGCCGACCTGCGCGTGACCGCGGTGCGCGTCGAGGAGCTCTATCCCTTCCCGGAGAGCGGACTGCGCGCGGTGCTCGAGGCGTACCCGAACGCGCGCGATGTGGTGTGGTTGCAGGAGGAGCCGGTCAACATGGGCGCCTGGTGGTACATGTCGCAGCGGCTGCCGTCGCTGCTCGAGGGGCGGAGCCTGCGCTACGCCGGCCGTGACGAGGCCGCGAGTCCGGCGGCCGGCTCGTACCGCCGCCACGGCAAGGAGCAGGCCGCCCTGCTCGCAGCGGTCTTCGACCAGGCACCCGAGCGCCCGGCGTCGCGCCCGCGCCGGATTGCCGCCAAGCCGACCGTCGCCCAAGCCGGCGCCGGGAGCAACTGATGGCCTTCGAAGTTCGCGTGCCGTCGCTCGGCGAGTCGGTCAGCGAGGCGGTCATCGGTCGCTGGATCCGGCAGGACGGTGAGGTCGTCGGCGTCGACGAGCCGATCCTCGAGCTCGAGAGCGACAAAGCCAACATGGACCTCGCCGCCGAGCACGCCGGCCGCCTGAAGGTCCTGAAGAAGGCCGGCGACACGGTGAACGTCGGCGACCTCGTGGCGACGATCGAGCCCGCCGAAGGCGGGGCGGGCGTTGCGCTGCCCGCCGCGGCAGCCCAGGCGCCG
>Ga0194131_10003772_pt1 | contig 23505 bp, 20 predicted proteins | sample TA2KigO120mmetaG_FD_148631 | JGI IMG/M metagenome (GOLD analysis project Ga0194131, IMG submission 148631) | Freshwater microbial communities from Lake Tanganyika, Tanzania - TA2015053 Kigoma Offshore 120m | ecosystem: Environmental > Aquatic > Freshwater > Lake | place: Tanzania: Lake... | reverse complement strand
TCGAAATCCCTCCATGCTTCGGGTGAACGATATTTGAGATACTTATCAGACTCCCGAAAATGCCAGGGGTTTCGAGTTTTTTCAGAAATCTCCGCTGCTAAACGCCTCCGGGTTCGCTTGGTTGAGGGCTAGCCAGCGTCGCCTACGAATTTCACGATTGTCGGCGACACCAATCCGTGACGAACATGTGTCCCGGCTTGTGCGTGATGCAAAACTCCGGGCGCGTGTCCATGATGATGCCCTGGGGAGTGACGCCGCAGGCCCAGAAGACGGGAATCTCGCCGGTGCGAATCTCCACGGGATCGCCAAAGTCGGGACGGGTGATGTCGCCGATGCCGATGGTAGCCGGATCGCCCTGATGAATCGGCGCACCATGGCTACGCGGAAACGTAGCGCTGATCGCGGCGGCTTGCTTGGCTTGCACGGGGGTCATCGGCCGCATTGAAACCGTCATGGTGCCGCGAAACATCCCCGCTGCCCGGCAGGGCACGTTCGTCCGGTACATGGGAACGTTGCAGCCGGCTTCCAGGTGACGCACCGGCAACCCAGCTTCGAGAAGTGCGTCCTCGAAGGTGAACGAGCAGCCGAGCAAGAATGCCACAAGATCGTCCCGCCAGTATGCCCGAATGTCGGTTGGCTCCTCGACCAGGTTTCCCTTGCGATAAATGCGATAGCGCGGCAGATCGGTGCGTACGTCAGCCCCGGGCGCGGCCTCGCGCGGCTCGGGGTCGCCCGGATCGGACACATCCAGCAGCGGGCAGGGCTGCGGATTGCGCTGGCAGAAAAGTAAGAATTCAAACGCCAGTTCCTTGGGGACCACAACCAGGTTGGCCTGCTCGAAACCACGTGCCAGACCGGGCGTCGGCCCGTTCAACTCACCCGTTCGCGCCAGTTGGCGAATATCGCGTCCGGTGGTGTGTTTGAGGTCCATGAGTTAATGCTATGCCGTTGTCAAATTGAGGAAAGTCGCACAAGTGGGCCAGGACTGCAATCCAGCTTGACTGACGGGCAAGATCGCCCTGGGGTCCACACTACACCACGCAGGCCCGCTACACTAATGACATGGTCGCTGTTTTTTGCTTGCGGCTGGCATTGGGCATGATGGCGTGCTTGCTGGCGCTGCCCAATTCACAAGCGCCGCCGCGGTTCTATCGGGTGCATTTCTTGACGTCGCTGGGATTGACCGGTGTGGCGCTGGCATTCACCGGTGAACGCAGCGACCCCTTGTTCATCAGTGCGTTCGCTGTATTGCTTCTGGTCCTTTTTTTCGGCTCGGTGGTGTGGCACCTGGAGGGAGCGCCGCAAGGACGCGCCGCCATCATTCTCGCAAGCGTTTGTCTTGCGACGACGCTCGTATGGATGCGCTTTGGTGGATTCTATGAGCTGAGCACTGTCCAGCAGATGCACTTGCTGGGCTTGGTAGGCGACGACTTCTCCTCGGCCCTTGTGCTTGGAGCTGCCACGACAGCCATGCTCATCGGCCATTCGTATCTCATCGCCTCGGGGATGTCGATGACGCCGTTGCTGCGGATGTTGCTCGTGCTCGCCGCAAGTCTCGTCGTACGTGCCATCCTTTCAGGGATCGGACTATGGCTCTGGACCGAAGTGACGCCCGAGCCCTTCTCGGAAACCGAGACGATGCTGTGGCTGGCCGTCCGCTGGCTGCTGGGGATAATCGCGCCGCTGGTACTCGGCTGGATGGCGTGGGAGACGGCGCAGATCCGCTCGACGCAGTCGGCCACTGGCATCCTCTACGTAGTCGTGATCGTTAGTTTCCTTGGAGAACTCACTGGCCAGCTGCTTTTCGACAAGACGGGATATATCCTTTAAGTAGCCGCAAGCTGCCAGCTTGCCGGCAATCTGCAGTCATAGAGGGAACTGGCAAGCTGGCAGCTTGTCGGTACGACGGTCCCGACAGGTTGTCGGGACGGTCAAGGAGAATCCGTGCACGTTCGTTTTGAGTGTCCAGCGTGCGGCCGGCCAGGCCAATTGTCCCTGGCCTCGTCCGGCGATTGGCAGTGTCCCGCGTGTGACCATCGTCACAGTGCGACGACAGTCGATCCTGGGTTGGCGACTTGCCCATTGTGCGATAACGCGCAGCTGTACAAGAAGAAGGATTTTCCGCACGGAGTCGGACTGGCGATCTTGACAATCGCCTGCGTGGCGTCGGTGTTCACCTACGCCTGGTACGAGAAGTGGCTCACGTGGCTGATACTCATCGGTTCTGCGGCCGTGGATGGCTTGTTATATCTCTGGGTCGGCGACGCCATCGTCTGTTACCGCTGCGGCGCCCATTATCGCGGCTTCGAGGCCCGCGATGAACACAAACCTTTCGAACTGGTAGTCGGCGAGCGCTATCGCCAGGAACGACTGCGGCGCGAGCAACTCAAGTAGGCCAGCGCTTCAATAGCCCGACCTACGGATCTATATGGACGAAGCCAAGCGCGAGCGAACTGTGGACGACCTGAAGGGGTTTGTCAAAGGCGAACTCCACTTTGATGCCATCGCGCGCGCGCTGTACAGCACGGATGCCAGCATCTTTCAAGTGACGCCGGCGGGCGTGGTCGTTCCGCGCGACGAGGCGGACGTGCAGGCAGTGGTTCGCTACGCCGCGGAGAACGAGGTGCCGCTGGTGGCTCGCGGCGCCGGCACCGGAGTGGCCGGCGAAGCGCTGGGCAGCGGATTGGTCCTGGACCTGAGCCGGCACTTTCGGCAGATCTTGGAGATCGGTGACGACTGGGTGCGCGTGCAACCTGGGGTCGTGCATCATGAACTCAATGCCCGTCTCGCTGAAGTCGGACGGCGATTCGCTCCGGATCCGGCCAGCGGCCATGTGTGCACCGTCGGCGGCATGCTCGCCAACAACGCCTCCGGCGCCCACGCGCTGCGGCACGGCTACTGTCGTGATCACGTCTTGTCGTTGCGCGCCATTCTCGATTCCGGCGAGGCCGTGACGCTGGCGCGGGAGCCAGTCCAGGACTCGTCCGGAGCCCGACCTGGCCACCTGCAAGACATCTTGAGCGCGCTCGGCTTGTTGCTCGAGCAGAACGCGGGACTGATACGGGAACAGCGGCCACGCACGCCCTTCAATCGCTGCGGCTATCTACTTCACGACGTCTTGCACGAGAGCGCGCTGGACATGCCACGCCTGCTGGTTGGTAGCGAAGGAACCCTGGCCTTGTTCACCGAGGCAGTCCTGCGCACGCTCCCGTTGCCGGGGGGCCGAGCCATGGTTCTGCTCGGCTTCGCCAGCCTCGAGGGCGCGCTGCAGGCTGTGCACCTGACGTTGCCGACCGGGCCAGCGGCGTGCGAATTGATTGACCGCCGGCTGCTCAGCCTGGCGCGTGGCGCTGAATCCGGCAACGTGGCGGCGTTGATTCCTGCCGCCGTCGAAGCGGTATTGCTTGTCGAGTATGAAGCGGACTCCAAGAATGCGGCCGGCGCTGCCGCCAAAGAACTCGGTGGCTTGCTGGAACGCTCGGGCCTGTCCTGCCTTCTGCGTGCGTCTGCCCAGGCACAGGAAGAAATCGATCGCCTGTGGAACCTGCGCGAGATGGCCTTGCCCGGACTGTACGCCATGAAGACGGGGCCGCAGCCGGTTCCATTCATCGAAGATGTTGGCGTGCCGGTCGAATGCCTCGGGGAGTACCTCCGCAAAGTCCAGGAGATCATGCAGGAGCACGAGACAACGGCGTCGTACCTCGTGCACGCCGGGACGGGTCAGGTGCACACCCGGCCGTTCCTCGATCTGGCACGCGCCGAGGACGGGTCGCGGCTGATGGTCATCGGCGAGAAAGTGCACGCGCTGGCGCTCGATCTCGGCGGCACCGTCAGCACGCAACATGGCACCGGCCTGGCGCGCACCCCCTGGGTGGCCCGTCAATATGGCCCGCTCTACCCGGTCTTTCGCCAGGTAAAGGCCATCTTCGATCCCAAGCACCTGTTCAATCCGGGCAAGATCGTCGATCCCGATCCACGCATGCCGGCATTGCCGTTGCGGATCTTTCCCACGGCGCTCGCGGAGCCGGCACACTGGCTGCTCCGCTGGGAGCCGGGCGAGGTCCGCAAGGAAACAATGCAATGCAACGGCTGCGGACATTGCCGGCTGGAAGAGCCGGGTCAGCGCATGTGCCCGATCTACCGGGCCACGCACGCCGAGGCAGCCACGCCTCGGGCCAAGGCCAATCTGCTTCGCCATCTACTGCAAGACGGCGTCGAGTCACGCGGCATCTCGAGCGGCGAGGCGCGGGCCGTCGCCGACCTGTGTGTCAATTGCAAGATGTGCGCCGTCGAATGTCCAGCACACGTCAATGTGCCGCGACTCATGCTGGAAGCGAAGGCCGCCAACGTGGCCGAGCATGGCCTCGACCGCAGCGACTGGTTTTTGGCGCGCATTGAAGGCTGGTCGCGCTGGGCCAGCCGGTTTTCGTTGCTCGCAAATCTTGTGCTCGGCAGCCGGCCGACGCGCTGGTTGCTCGAGAAGATGTTTGGGCTTTCACAAAAACGTCGCTTGCCGCGCTTCGGCTTCCGTCATTTCTTGTCGCTGGCGCGGAAGCGCGGCTGGGCGCGCCGCAATGCCTCGCCCCGGCCGCGGGTCGCTTACTTCGCCGACACCTTCGCAACCTATGCCGATCCGCAGCTCGGTGAGGCCGCCGTCGCCGTCTTGCAACACCAGGGACTGGAAGTGCACGTCCCATCGGGCCAGCGCGGCAGCGGCGCGCCGGCGCTGACTGTCGGCGATGTCGAAAGCGCTCGCGATAGCGCACAGAGCAATGTCCGCCTCCTGGCCGAACTGGTTCGCGACGGCCACACCATCGTTTGCTCCGAGCCTACCGCCGCCCTCATGCTCCGCCAGGAATATCTTGATTTGCTGGACGATCCGGAAGCAAAACTGGTAGCCGATAACACTGTCGAGATCACGACCTTCCTCGCCGATCTGCACCGCGAGAGACGGCTGGAGACGGATTTCCAGCCGCTGCCGATGACGGTGGGCCATCACGTGCCATGCCACCTGAAGGCGCTCGGCACGCCCGCCGCCGGCTCGACTTTGCTGTCGCTCATCCCCGGTCTTGAGGCACTAACCATTGACGTGAGTTGCTCCGGAATGGCCGGCACCTACGGCTTGAAGGCAGTCAACTATGAAACGTCGCTGGCAGCGGGCCGGCCGATGCTCGATGCGCTGGCCCGGCAGGAGATTCGGTACGGCGCTTCCGAGTGCAGTTCGTGCCGGCTGCAGATCGAGGAAGGCGCCGGCAAGCGCGCCTTGCACCCCGTGCAGTACCTCGCGATCGCTTACGGATTGCTACCCGAGCTGGCGCGGCGACTCGACGCCCCCATTCGCGATCTTGTGCTCTGAGGATGGCGTCATGCGTCTCCACGTTCAACTGTTTGCCAGGGCCCGCGAACTGGCCGCGACCGCTACCGTTGTCATCGACCTGCCGGACGCAGCATGCGTCAGCGACCTGCGCCACGCGCTGTCCACTCAGCATCCGCAACTCGCGCCGCTCCTGCAACGATCGGCCCTCGCGGTCAACGGCGAATTCGCCGACGATACCGACTCGCTGCCGGCTAACGCCGAAATCGCCCTGTTGCCGCCAGTCAGCGGTGGGGGAGAATGAGAGTTATGGGAAGTTATTCGATCCGCGCTGCATGGTGACGTCTTCGTCCGGCCCGTGTCATGAACATTGCGGGGCGTGAGCGATGCTTAGCTCCGACCCTGGCCAGCGCTGCGGGCCTCACTCCACATACACGAACTCATTCAGACACATCAGCACCTGGCAGAAATCGGCGAGCGCCTGCTCCTGTCGGGCTGGGCCGGCATAGCTGGTCTCTTGCTGGCGAATGAAGTTGACGGAATCGGCGGCTTCCTCGGCAGTCGGCGGCCGTGCCAGCGCCATCTTGTAGCCGGCGCGGACCGCATCGTCCAGCGACGTCTTGGCCACGGGCACCAGCCGGCGCGCGAAGCCCTGGGCATACGCACGCACTTGCGGGTTGTTCATCATGTAGAGCGCCTGCGGGGCAATGGTCGTCGTCGGCCGTTCGGCGATGCTGCTCAAAGCCTCGGGCGCGTCGAAGATCGTCATCATCGGGATGAGCTTGCTGCGCTTGACGGTGAAGTAGATGCTGCGCCGCTTGCTGGCCTCGTCGAGCGTGCCCGGGCCGAACGGCGTCGGATCAAGCAGGCCGCTGACGGACAGCAGGCTATCGCGGATAACCTCGGCCTGCAGTCGGCGCGGCGGTACGCGCCAGCACAGCTTGTTGTCGCGGTCGATCTTCGCCCTGGCCTCATCGTGGCGCGAGCTTTGCTGATAGACAGCGCTGGTCAGGATCAGCTTGTGGATGTGCTTGAGCTTCCAGCCGGTGGCGATGAGTTCGCTGGCGAGCCAGTCGAGCAGCTGGGGATGGCTTGGCCGTTCGCCGCGATTGCCAAAATCGCTCGGCGTGGCCACCAGGCCGCGGCCCAGATAATGCTGCCAGAGACGATTGACGATGACGCGGGCGAGCAGCTTGCCCGCGCCGTGATCGACATCCGTCAGCCAGTCCGCGAGAGCGCGGCGCTTGTAGCTTGTCCGCCAGTCCGTGGGAGGAGAGGACTGCCAGCGTTTCCCGGCATCGGCCGAGGGCAGCAAGACTTGCAAGAAGCCCTGGCTGGCCACTCCTTCCTTCATGTCCGGATCGCCGCGGCGGAGAAAATGTGTCTCGGGCAGGAAGTCATCACCCTGCGTGTGCAGCCGGACCGCCGGCAATCCTTCTGTCGAGATCAACACCTTGGCGAGCTTTGGTTGCGGCGCCTTCTTGAGATGCTCCTGCCGGGCCTGCTCGAACTTTTGCCATTCGGGGTCAAGTAAGCGGTACCAGGTGAGCAGCGCCGCCGTTTGTTCCCTGGTGCGTTTCTCGGATGGCATGGACAGGATCGCGAAGATGCGCGCGGGCAGACCGGGAGCGTCGAGCGCGACCTTGTTACCGGCAGTGCTGACGGCCAGACGCGTGCGGCCGATGTTGTGGCCGTCGTTGTTGTTGAACGACAGCGCGAACGTCAGCGTCGTACCGCCGGCATCGCCGATAAGTGTCTCGGTCTCGAAGCTCGCCGCGTGGTTCTTGCCGAATTGCGGATCGACAGCCCAGGAAGAACGAGCGTCAGTGTCGATGGCCGCGGCGATGGGGAGGCCCTTTTGCTCGAAGGTGGCGCGCGGGTTCCTCAGCTTGATGGGCGTCTCATCAGGGGGCTTACGCCCCCCGCTCGCCTTCGCTGAGAGTTTGAAGTCAGAGAGGGCGAAGTTGCCGTTGCTCGCGCGGCCGGGGCCGCCCTTGACCAGCGACGCGTCGGCGAGCGCTTCCAGTCGAACGGCGCTGATGCCGGTCGCCGATGTCGAGGCGGTGAACGTGTACACGTCGAACTTGCCGTTCTTGCCCGTCGCCAGCAGCGAGCCGTCCTCCAGCTTCTTGAAGATGGCTCCTTCCTTCGAGACGGCCTTTGACGGCTCGAGGATGATCCACGGAAACTTTTCTGCCAACCGCGCGGTGCGATTCTGAGCTTCACCGAGTTGACTTTCCCAGCGTGCCAGCCGCGAGGGCAACTCGTCGCGCTCGTAGTTGCTCAGGGCTTGTGTGAACGGCTCGTGCAGGCGATCGAACTCGGCCTTGGCCTTGCTGTAGCCAGCCGGATCGACATTCATGTTGATCTCGCTGCGCACCGTGGTGGTGAACGTGGCAAGCAGTCGATAGTAGTCGCGTTGCGGGATCGGATCGAACTTGTGATCGTGGCAGCGGGCGCAGCCGATGGTGAGCCCGAGCATCGATGTGCCGATGGTGGCGAGCATGTCGTCCATCTCGTCGTAACGATGCTTGGCGACCTCGTTCTTGGTGATCTGCGTGCTATGCACACCGGCAGCCAGAAAACCGGTCGCCTTGAGGGCAAGATTGTCGTTCGGAGCATACTCATCGCCGGCGATCTGCCAGCGGACGAACTGGTCGAAAGGCATGTCGCGGTTGAGGGCCTCGATGACGAAGTCGCGATAATGATACGCTGACGGCCGGTCGTAGTCGTGCTCGAAGCCGTGGCTCTCGGCGAAGCGGACCAGGTCGAGCCAGTGCCGGCCCCAGCGCTCGCCGAAATGCGGATTGCCCAGCAGCCGGTCGATCAGCCTGGGCCAGGCGTCACTGGACGAATCGGCCAGGAATTTCTCCACCTCATCAGCGGGAGGCGGCAGACCGACCAGGTCAAAGTAAGCACGGCGCAGGAGCTGGCGTTTTTCCGCCGATTCGTTGGGCCGCAGCTTCGCCGCCTCCAGCTTCGCCAGGATGAAGCGGTCGAGCGGCGTGCGGCACCAGCTGTCGTCGCGGACCGGCGGCGGCGCTTGCTTCTTCAACGGCTGGAAGGACCAGAATCCCTTGCTCTCCACTGGTAAGACTTTCTCGGTCCATGACGGGACCTTGATCCTGGACGCTGTCAACGGATTGTCATAAGGCGCGCCCAGGTCGATCCACTCGGCAATGCGGTCGATGGCCGCCGCCGGCAGCTTGCTGGCCCGGTGCGGCATGTGCGGTTCCCTGGCATGGATGATGACCTGGTAGAGCAGACTGTCACGCGCCTTGCCGGGGACAACTGCCTTGCCCTTGGCGCCGCCTTTGAGCAGGCTGTCGCGATCAGCCAGGCTGAACTCGGACTCGACCTCCTTGCCGCCGTGACATTTCAGGCATTTCTGCATCAGCACCGGCTTGACGTGTTTCTTGAAGACCTCCAGGCCCTTGGCCATCTTGACGGCGTGATCCTTGGGAACGTCGAGGGGGTTGGACTGGGCAAGCAGCGAGGAGGTTGCCACGACGCTTCCCAGCGTCAGGCATGTGAACCATCGGCGGGAACTCATTTCAAGCACCCTGGGATTTCTGCTTGGGGATGATGACTCGGCAAATGGGCGGCACAGGATTCGAACCTGTGACTTCCACCGTGTGAGGATGGCACTCTAGCCGCTGAGTTAGCCGCCCAGAGAAAAAGCCGGCCGCTGGAATACCACCGGCCGGCGTGGTTGACATCAAGCCTTCGGCGGGACCGCCGGGCTGTCCTCGAACTTGGGGGCGGTGGCGGCGACGCGCTGCGGCGGGCGGATCTGCTCCTGCGGAGGCGGAGCGTTGCCGGCGCCGGCAGCCTGGCCGCCAAAGCCAGGATCGAGGTCGTCCTCCAGGCCCTTCACGCCCTTCTTGAACTCGACGATGCTTTTGCCAAGATAACGGCCCACGTCGGGCAGCTTTCGGCCAAAGAGCAGCACGCCAAGGACAAGCAAGACCATGATCTCCGGCCAGCCCAGGCCCGGGAAAAACGCCAGCAAGGATGAACTCATGTGGTTCCTCGTTTCAGTGTTCGCGTAAACGGTTTCAAGAACGCCATCGTCAGCGCGGGCCCGGCACCGGGGGCAACCAGGGGGCCAAAACTCCATCGCTCATCAAGCAGCAAGCACCCCTTTCGAATGGTGGCAACGCCACGCTGGCCCGCAAGACAGTCTCGGCAAACCGTTTCGGAAGGATCCGGCTGGGGCCGGACATTGTGGCTGGGTCAACAACCAAAGGCATTATAAAACCCAGGCTAGCCCTTTTACAAGGAGGAAAACCAACAATGTTCGCCGATTGCCGGCGGCGGAAGCGTTCTGGCGGGGCGGGAACGACAAGGAAAGCACCATGCCCGGGTCATTCATGCTCCCGGACGTTAAACTCGAGTTTCCAGCGTTCCTTGCCGTCGCGGCTCATGCACCACAGTTCCAGGGTGCCGACCTCGGTAACCTTGCTGTGCAAATGCACCGGGATGGTCCTGCCGGTCTTGCCGGCGGCTTCCAGCGTCGTCGAGAGCGGACTCAACTCCTCGATCTGCTCGTGCCAGTCCTCGATGAGATTGCCGGCAGCATCGTTGCGGCGCAGGTTGGAGCCGAGGAAGCGAAACTCGACCGGCTCGCCGACGACGAGACCGAACTCCTGCGCCGGCACGTCGGCCTCGGTGCCTTCCTCCATGCCGAAGGGGACAACGCACAGCGCCTTGAGCGGCGGCGGACTGCCAGGCACTGCGGGTAGCGACGTCTCGATGCCGATGTAGTACGCGCGCGCCGTGCCGCCACGGATGCGGATGCCCTTGCCGCGACGGACGAGCCCGTAATAGGCAGCACCCTCGGCCACGGCCTGATCGAGATCGGTGCCCGGCAATTCCTTGACTGCGGGGCCGCCGGCGCTCTTGGCCCATTGATTGAGGACGTCGAGTAGCCGTCGCCGCAACGACTCCGCCTTGAAGACGCCGCCGTTGAACAGCACCGTTGTCGGCTGCGACCGCGGCGCAGCGGCCTTCTTGCCCTTCCTTGGCGGCGTGCGTTGCGCCAGCACCTCGGCATTTTGCCGCAGGAAATTGGCGAGATGCTTGGTCGCGGCGGGATCGGCGGCATAGGGCAAGCCCAGTTCCTGCAAGCCGACCGTGCGCTGTCGTTGCGGCTCGGCATCTGCCGGGCATGCCGGAAAGAAGCCATCCACCAGGACCTTCTCGATCTCGGCCCGTGTCAGCTCCGTCTTGAGCGTGCCGCCGATGACCTTGCTGCCACGGCCCAGCACGGTCACGGTTGTGCTCGTTGCCTTTGGATCCTTGAAAAGGTTCTCCTTGGCGAGCCGGCAACTGTGCCAGAGCATGTGCATCTGCCCGGCATCGAGTTTCGTTCCCTTGGCCGCGAAGGCCTGGGCAACATGATGGGCCAGGGCGAGGTCCATGTTGTCGCCGCCCAGCAGGATGTGATCGCCGACGGCCACGCGCGACAGGACCAGCTGGCCGGCTTCCTCGCTGACGGCGATCAACGACAGATCCGTGGTGCCGCCGCCCAGGTCGCAGACCAGCACCACGTCGCCGACCTCGACCTGGTCGCGCCAGCGGTCATGGCTGGCGCTGATCCATGAGTAAAAGGCGGCTTGCGGCTCTTCCAGCAAGGTGATTCGTTCCAGGCCGGCGGCCCGGGCGGCCTCCACCGTCAGCTCGCGAGCGACGGCATCGAACGACGCGGGGACGGTGAGGATGATGTCCTGATTTTCGAGCCGATGGCCGGCCACGTCTTTCGCGACCACGTGGTTCCAGGCCTCGGCAAGATGCTTGAGATAATGGGTCGTCGCTTCCAGCGGCGACACGCGCCGCGAGTCTTCCGGCGCCTTCCACGGCAGCACCGGCGCCTTGCGATCGATGCCGGGATGGCACAGCCACGACTTGGCGGAGGCGACCAGCCGCGTCGGCACCTGGCTGCCGAAGTTGCGGGCGAACTCGCCGGCGGCGAAGTCGCGCTCCGGCGCCCACGGCAAGCGCAGGCTGCCCGCCGGCTGCTCCTTCGGACCCGGCAGGTAGAGGAACGAGGGCAACAACGGCCGATCTTCCACGACACCGGCTTGCACCACCTGCGGAATGGCCAGATGTTGCAACGGCGGTTCATCCCCCGCACCGGTGTCGAAATAGGCGAGAGCGCAGTTGGTCGTCCCCAGGTCGATGCCGACGACGAAACGCGAATGCATGTGGAAACCTTTGAGTCAGTTTTCAGCAAGAGAGGCACGCGCGTTCTTCACTGAAAACTGAACACTGAACACTGAACACTGAAAACTATTCTACGGCAACTCCACCTCGGCGGGGTGCAGCACGAGGTCGTCCTGGCCCGTGGGCAGTGGCGCCAGCTTGATGTCCTTGGCCCGCCAGCCGTGGTGGCGCAGGGCGCCGCGGAAGGGCGGCTGGCCGGTGACGTTGCCCGTGAGCTGGATGGCGGATGGATCGAAGCCGGCGGGAACCTCGACCGTATCGCCCTCGGCACTGGGCAGCACCGGTTCCAGGACGAGATGCTCCTTCAAGGCATGCTGACACTGGCGATGAATGTCGCGAACGGCGGCGCCGACTTGATCGTTGCTGTAGGCATCGATGTCCTCCAGGAGGAAGTCGACGAGCCGGCCCTCGCGCTGCAAGAGCGCGAGCATGCGCAGCGGCACGCCGGACAGCTTCGGCGCCCTGGCGGGCTCAGATGGGGCAAGCAGCGGCTCGATCTTATCGGCGAAGTCTTTATTGCGGAGTATGCGCAGGCTGGCACGGATGGCGACCTTGATGCGCGCCACGTCGCCGCCGGCCAGGATGAGCACCATCAAGAGGCGAAGCGCGATCAACGCAACAACGGTGGCGAGGACGATCATCCAGGGTTCGGTCATCAGGTACTCCGGCGGCATGGGGGGCGGATGTCCTGGCCACGGCTTTGGCCAGGCGAGATGCCCACAATGCCCACGCAAAGCCGTGGGCATGGCACACAGCGTCATCGATTCCACACTTTTTATTGACCGGCGCGCATTACTCCAGTAGGTTCACGGAACATGAATCAAACCCTCCAAGACGACCCATTGCTGGCTCGGCCGACCTACGTGCGCTATCATGTCCTGGCGTGGGTGTGCAGCCTGTCCATGCTCACCTACATCGACCGCGTGTGTTTCAAGCAGGTCGAGCAGCCCATCCGGGCAGAACTGGGGATTTCCGAGCAGGAGTTCGCCTGGGCCTTTGCCGCTTTCGGGCTGGCGTATGCGCTTTTCGAAGTCCCCAGCGGCTGGCTGGGCGATCTCTTCGGGCCGCGCAAAGTGCTCATCCGCATCGTGCTGTGGTGGTCGTTTTTCACGGCACTAACCGGTCTTGTCTGGCAGTTCTCGCTCGACCTGGCACCATTGCCGGTCACGCTCAACGGCTTGGTGCTGCTGGTGGCCATTCGCTTCCTGTTCGGCGCCGGTGAGGCAGGCGCCTATCCCAACATCGCGCGGGCAATGCGCAACTGGTTCCCGTACAACCGCCGCGGCATGGCACAGGGACTACTGTGGATGTTCGGCCGCTGGGGCGGCGCGATAGCTCCTGCCCTCATCCTGATGCTATCGTCGGCGTTCGGCTGGCGCGGCGCCTTCTGGGCCTTCGGAATCGTCGGCGCGCTCTGGGTAATCGCCTTCGCTGCCTATTTTCGCGACACGCCGGACGAACATCGCGGCGTCAACGAAGCCGAACGACAGTTGATCCATGAAGGCGGCGCCGGCGCGAAAGCCGCTGTGCCGCCCTTGTCTTGGGCAACCATGCTTTCGAGCCGGACGCTCTGGTGCCTGTGCCTGATGTACTTTTGCAGCAATGCCGGCTGGTGCTTCTTCATCACCTGGGACAAGAAGTACTACGAAGTGGTGCTGGGACTGACTGACACGCCGCTGGCCATCGCCTCGGGTGCTCCGCTCTTCTTCGGCGGCATCGCCTGCCTGGTCGGCGGTGTTCTGACGGACAAGCTCGTCAGGGTCCTCGGCCGCCGCTGGGGGCGCACATTACAGGGCATCGTTTCCTATTTTCTGGGCGGGACGTTCTTTCTGCTGGCACTGTCGACCGCTGACCCTTGGCTGGCAGTGCCGTGCCTGTGCATTGCGTCGTTCCTCAAGGACTTCGCGATGGCCGCCAGCTGGTCCACTTGCATCGACATCGGGCATCGCTATTCCGGAACCGTGGCCGGCTTCATGAACATGGTCGGCAACCTCGGCACGTTCGTCAGCCCGCCCATCGTCGCGCACCTCGCCAAGCATGGGCAATGGGAACTGGCGCTGGTTTACTCGGCGAGCATGTTCTTCGTCGCCTCGCTGGGCTGGGTATTCATCAACCCGAAACGCGTCGTCGTGTATTTGCCGGAGGATCGGCGGCGGCTGGGACTTTGAAACCGCTTGCGGCCTGGCAAGGAAGCACGCGAGCCTGTGCGCAAGACTACAAGCGAGCAGGACGCTGTAAACCTTTCTTAGCGCGGCGGCTTGACAATGACGCTTCTCTGACCCATGTTTTTTTAGTGCAACATCGGAACAGGGACGGTTTTTCCCGTGACCTCGCATCCGTCCGCGAGGGCTGGGGGGGATCCCGCGCATCTTGAGGCGGCCGGTGCAGGACAAACACCAAAACTCGGGCAGCCGCGTGGCCCTGGTGGCCCACGATTTGAAGTTGGCGGCCGCCGTTCAGGATCATCTGCGGCGGCACCTGGGCCAGCCTGCCTTCCTGTGCTCCTTTGACGACATCGGCAATTACCTGGCCCGAGACACCGATGGTCCCATGCTGCTGGTCGTCGCTGTGCCGGCCGACGGCGACAGCGCTTATCGCCTGGTCCAGGACATCTGCCTGCAAAAATGGCCGCCCGTGATCATGCTGCTGGAAGGCGATGCCGACACGGGGCCGCGCCTGCGGCGACTGGATCCGTACATCGCCAGGCGCTTCCGCTGGCCAGACGATGCCGAAAGTCTCGTGCGCATGGTCCGCGACCGCTGGGGTCGCGGTGTTGAGTTCACCGACGCGCAACATGAATCGCTCGAGGAAATCTTGCGGCGGCGCCCGCTGGCACAAACACCGTCACTGCTCTCCTTGACGGAGCGTGTCGCGCTGGCCGCCAATCACGATGTCACCGTGCTGTTGACCGGCGAGACCGGCACGGGCAAGACGTTCATTGCCCGTCTGATTCACGAACATTCGCCGCGCCACGAGCACCGTTTCCTCACGGTCCCGTGCGGCGCCCTGTCGGACAACCTGGTGGAAAGCGAGTTTTGCGGGCACGTGAAAGGCGCGTTCACCGGAGCGGATCGGCCCAAGGTGGGCAAGTTCGCCGCCGTCGGCGCCGGCACGCTGCTGCTTGACGAGATCGATACCCTGAGTTTCGAACAACAGGCAAGCCTGCTGCGCGTCATCGAAACCGGCGAGTTCGAACCGGTGGGCAGCATCGAGACGCAGCAGTGCAACGGCCGCCTGATCGTGGCCAGCAACCTCGACCTCGAGGAGGCGGTCCAGCACGGCCGCTTTCGTCCTGATCTGTATTTCCGCCTGAACGTGATGTCGTTTCACCTGCCGCCCCTGCGCGAACGCGTGCAAGACATCTCGCCGCTGGCGCGCGGCATGGCGGCCCGCTTCAACCGGAAGTTCCACAAGGATCTGTTCGACATCTCGCCGGAAGCGATGGCCGCCCTGGAAAGTTTCTCCTGGCCCGGCAACATCCGCCAGCTCGAAAATACCATCCAGCATGCCGTCCTCATCTCCAGTGGGACCGAACTGACCGTCAACCACCTCCCGCAAGCGCTGCAAGACCACGCCTATCACGCAACCATGCACACCAACGGCAACGGCGTCGAGTCGCTGCACCGCCACCGCGATCTAACCGAACGCAACGTCATCCAGCGTGCCCTGGTGAACCACGGCTACAGCCGCTCTCGCGCCGCCGAGTCCCTCGGCATCAGCCGTGTCACGCTCTACAAGAAAATGAAGAAATTCGGCTTGATGGACATCCCGCTGCAGTCTGTCTGAAAGTTGCTGTTCCCAGTCCCACCCGACGACACGGCTCGAGACACACCCCCATGCATGCGACGCATGCCTTGCGTCGTCGAGCAAGCTGCAGCCATGGCTTGGCTGGCATCCTGGATGGTGTAGAATGGTGACGTGTAAGCGTGTCAGCGTGTCAGCGTGTCAACAGCCAAGTGTCATCGACGTAAGTCCTTCCAGGGCCTGTAGCTCAACGGTCAGAGCAGGGGACTCATAAGGCTTTCGATAGCGAAAAAACCTAGGAAAACAAGGGTTTTCGCGGTTGTCAACTGGCCTAATCGGGCCTCTCTGGGCACGAAACCGGTTGTCAGCGGTTGTCAGGATACATTGCAGGTCGCAAATTGTCGGTCAACCGTATCGCACAAAAAAACCGCCGGACACCGTGGACGGGATGGCCGGCGGTTCATTCCCTGAAAGGACAATCAACCGTAGGTCACGCTTGGCGGTTGTCAAAACGAAAGCCACGTCATCCCACCCGCCGCAACATCTCCTCGTCCACATCCGTCGGATGCGTGCCGCTCGGCAGCACAACGCCGCCGCCCAGGTCGCGGGCAATCAGCAATCCTTCTCGTCGAGTGCTGCTGCCGGAGATGCCTTGCCAGCCCTTGCTCGGCCCGGCCCATTGCCAGACGATGAACGGCGGGGCCTCGCGAACGACGCCGAAGTGTGATTGGTCGGTGATTTCCTGACGGAGCGAAAGCGATTTGTTTTCCATGCTGCATTGTACCGCTGTATCACATCGGCACAAGTGGAGTGTATCGATGGGATATAAGCCCGATGCCAGACAGCGACAGAATCGCCACTGCTGGCACCGGGTGACTGACGTATGCCGGACCATGCCTGCCAAGCCGTTACTTGCCTGGCAACGTGCATTGCGCCCGACGACAGGTAGGCAAACCCGCGGCAATGCCGAAGGGGGGTTGCCAAGGTCGGCCAACGATGGACCGCGTCGGCAGGCATTCAACAACCATCATTCCGGCACTGACGGTCGATTACTGCAACGACTTCAGCAACTCCCGAACAGCCGGACCAGCTTCCGTAATCGATTTGACGGTTCGCTGGACCTGCGTCTCGATGTCGGCGAGCAAGGCGGGAAGTTGCGGAAACGTCTTGAGCTTCAAGTCGCGCGGGCATTCAAGCCAGGGGGTTTCGGAAACTGTTTTCCAGGACTCGCCGTCATCCTCCGGTTCGTCAATGGCCACGGCGATACGGAACTTCCCACCGATGCGCTTGAACGTCAGGCAAGCAAACTCATCATCCTCCATTTTCAGCACCTGCACTGACGCACGCACTCCCAAGTCGAGTTCCTGGAGAGCCTTCTCGATGTCACGGACCAAAGCGGTTGCGTCGTCGGCGGCACGGTTCAATTCCGGCGCCAGCTTGCGAAGCGATTGCAAACTCTTCTTGATGTTAGCAACCATGTGGTTGCTCCTTTCCACCCTGCTCGGGCATCTGAAATGTTGGACTGTCCGACTTGGACCTTTGGCCGCTACTCGCAGCCGACACTCACAATACCACGACAATCGCGAATGTCAAATAAGAAAACAGGAAACGCCTGACGGACCACCCGCCAGGCCGTTCTCGACATCCTTGCCGCTGGTTCTTGCCCTTTTCCATCCGCCCGGCGACAATACTCCCATCGATTCCTCGGCCCACCGGCAATTGTACGGTGGGTTCTCGACCAGGAGGCGATGCGACCCATGCAAGTCACCTGCCCAAATTGCGATGACCTTCTCGAAACCAGTTCGCCGCCCGGCTCGAAAGCACGCTGCGGAAACTGCGGCTCGGTGTTCACGCTGCCGTCGGCCAGGCCCCTGCCGCGCAGGGCACGCCAAGACTTCTCAGCCGTCAACGAAACACCGGCTCACGCCGGCATGAGCGTCGGCCCGGTTCCGTGGTTTTATTCATTCGCAAAGTTCGTTTGTTACACGTCCATCGTCGTCGGCACGCTCGTTAACGCGGCCTATTTCTACGTCGTGGTCGATGGTGCCGCGAGGGCGCGGCAAGCCGGATTCGGCGGTGTGTCAACAGCCGGAAGCGTTTTCGTCATTTCAACAATCCTTTTCATCGTCGCTGAGCTTCTCGTTTTCTTTCTTCCCTGCGGAATGCTCATCCTTATCGACATCGGCGAGATTCAGCGCCGGTCGGTTTCCCGGAGGTAGTCGCCGCCATGTACGATGACGAAATCCCGGTCGCCATGCCGGTGAAAAAGCAAGACGGTCAATGGTGGTCCGCGCCGCCGCCCGTCCGCATTGACGAGCCGCATGACGTGGCGAATCCGAATTGCAATCCAGTCCTGGTCGGAGAGCGAGAAGGCTGCGACGTTGAACTTGCATCGTCAGCCAGGCGGTCCCCCTGGCGCACGCTCATTGCAAGCATTTTGATTGTTCTTGTGCCGTCCGCAATCACATACGCATTGCTCTCAAACGCGAAGCCGCCGCAACATCGACCGGCAACGAAGGTCGCGAATAGCAAGCCGCTCGCCGAACAACTCACGGACGCCGGCCCGGTAACGAAGAACAAGCAACCTGGCAACGATACTGATGCCGACAAGGCCGAGAAAGACCTGCTTGCGGCAAATGCAGCCAAGATAGGGGCCGCCAATGCTTCCAAGGAAAAAGACCGCAAGAATGACCTCGCCGACCGTATCGCCGCAGCCATTGCCGTCGCCCATGCAATGCACGCCGAAGCAGTCGAACGCCGCGATGCCGTCGTCGCACGAAATCGCGAACTCGCCGACGCACACGGCAAGGCACTCGCCGCTTACGAGGTCGCCAAGACGAAATACGACGACGAACTGCCGAAGCATAAGAAGGCCGCACACGAAGCGTCCGCCGTTCGCCGTCTCGACTTTACGCGGCGCATCCAACAGAACATCGACAACGCACAGACATCCGGCGAGGCCGGCGCAATTCGCGACCGGCTCGATATGTGGCTGCGGGATATCGTGAAGGAGTTTCCGGGTACGCCCGCGGCTGATGAAGCCGCAGCAAGACTGCGCGGTCGCAAGCCTCGCGACGTGACAGCTCCTTCAGTCGGTCCGGCGCCCGTTGAACCGAAAGCCCCACCGATGCCACGCTTCGAGAACGAGGGGCGGCCGCCGACGCCGGTGGATGCCGCGAAGATTGCTGCCGAGGTGACGCGGAGATCCAAGGAGTAGGGCTGCGTGGCCAGCCTGAAGCAACGCCGAGTCCCGCCACGTCAATAGCGCGCACCGCGTCACTTCTTTCCAGCTCGCCCCGCTCCCGACTCACACGACAAGTAGTGGACGTGCACATACAGCGCGTAAGCGGCGTCATGGGCGGCACACACCAGCTGTAAGAACCGATCATCGGCGGGAAATCCCGCCTTTTCCATTCGTTTGCGAAGGCGGCCGAGATAGTTGAATCCGGGGAACAATGCACGATGGATACGGCGAGCTTGCCAGGTTTTCAACTCATCGCTGTCCATTGCCATTCCCTCCAATCGCGGACGTTAGATTACAAACTAAGGTACACATGTCCACTATTGGAGAGCGTTTTGCGTTGCCGGCGAAATCTCTAGCGGGGCAAAAGCCACGCCATGATGCCGCAGATCACGGCTACCGCGAGAAGAACAAAAATCATGGCAAGAGGCCGGGTCGGATCGACCAGCAGCAGAACTACAACAACCGCGGCGAAAGCATCGGCGACGATAAAGAGGAAACGCTTCATTCCGGATAGCTGCGCGGTGTCACCGCGATGTCGCTCCCTTCCACAATGCCGTTCGAGGCGTTTGTCATCTGAATATCACACATTTTGGTAAGGCATTGCGGATGTCTTTCTCGCCCACGTCTGACACCTCGGTGCCAGAAACGTTAATGCTGGCCAGTTTCTTGAGGTTGGCTATGTCCTTTGCGCCCGCATCGGTGATTTTGGTGCCGCCCAGGTTGAGGCTGGTCAAGTTCTTGAGCTTGGCGAGTTCCTTCAGTCCCGCGTCTGTCACATTAGTGGCAACAAGGTTGAGGCTCGCCAGGTTCTTGAGATTCGCAAGTTCCTTCATGCCAGCATCTGTTACCTTGGTGTGCCCCAGGCCGAGGCTCGTCAAGTTCTTAAGGTTCGCCAATTCCTTGAGGCCCGAATCCGTCACCTTCGTCTCGCTAAGGAGAAGGAGAATCACGTTCTTGACGTTGGCAAGCTCCTTCAGTCCAGCATCTGTCACTTTGGAGTTGGCAAGGTCCAAGCCAAAAGCGAATGACACGGCAGGTACGTTCTTCAGGTCTCCATCCTTGGTTCTCGTCGGCAAAATAAAACAATAGACTGGTTGCTTCTCAAGAGGAATCTTGATGAGGCGTCCTCCCAGCTTTCTAAATGCCCTTTTCGCCGCCTCAAGCTCCTCCGGCGTTGGCTGGGAATTCTGAGCGGGGACGCTGCTCACGCTCAAGAATAAGAACAGGGAGAAGCCAAGGCACGCAATCAACAGAGGTTTCATAGTGTCACCTTACGCGTGAGCTAACAATCTCGCCAACGTCATCCCACCCTTCAATCCCCTCGCTCCCCTATACAAAGCTGCTTGAATCGCGGACCAGCGCTCCGCCGTTCCGGCGATAGCCCCGGACCCAAGCCGAGGCCACTCCCCGGCTTGCTTGCGGTGGGCGCGGGCCCAGACGAGTATCTGCTTCTCGGTCAGGCGCGGCAGTGCCATGCGGTTGGCGAAGCTTCGCTTCGCTTCCAGCAGTTGCGCCAGGCTGGAGTTGCCGCAGAGCCCGCGTAGGCTGCGTCAATGTTGCCCCAGCTTTCGGCGGGTGATTCTTTGACGGGACCGCTCTTGATGTTCGGCCAGCTACCGGTGCGGCGGTGATGGGTGTCGGCCCATGCTAGAATTTGGCGTTGCGTTAGCGGCGACAGCCCCTGGACGTTTGGCACTCCCCTCTTCTGCTCAAGGAGTCGTGCCAGCGACGACCGGCCTGGCAGACCGCGAAGACCGTAGCGGAGCGCATTGTCAACACGCCGCCAGTTTTCACCAAGCAGGTCGTGGACTGGGCCGGAGTGCGACTTCGGCCAGGCGCCTGTCCGATTCTTGTGGGCGTCTGCCCACTTCAGGATCAGCTTCTCGGAGAAAACAGGGCGAGGCCGCTTCATGGTGATTCAACTATCGCATCAGGTTCAATGAGTTCTTCTTCAGGAATGTACCAAACCCCGTGTACCTTGTCGCCGTCGTCATCGAGAATGTACTGGCGACCAGACGACTCTCGATAGACGGCTCGCTTTGCTCCGTCGGTGAACCAGACATGAGCAACGATTGGGTCGGTGATCTTCATTGCGATTTTGGCAGGCCTTACAAGAGCTTCAACTGGCGTCTGCGGTCCCCAATCGTGGCACATCCTCGAGAATGTAGCATTTCTTCAGGTATTGCCGAAGTGCGTTTCACGCAAGCGATTTCTCCAGCCGTTGCAGGCAGTCGGCAAGATCGATGCCCTCGCCAAGCACTCCAGCCCACAAGTCCCCCACCTTGGCGATCCGCGCTGGCATGGTCTTGATCGTGAACCTGCTCGGGTCCAACGTCTTGCGAACTTCACTCCACGCCAGCGGTGCTGACACCGTTGCGCCGGGATAGGGACGAGCCGAGTAAGCAGCGGCAACAGCTTGCGCCCGCGCGTTGCGTGTCTTATCGAGATAGACGCAAGCGAATCGCTTTTCCAGTCGCGGGTCCAAGCAGGTCAGCGCCGGCAATTCCCGATGCACCAGCCGGCCCACGATCTCGCCGAATAGCTTCGCTTGCTCGTGAAGATACTTCGCTTCCAGCGGGATGTAGACATGCATTCCCTTCTGCCCCGAAGTCTTCGGAAAGCTCGGCGCTCCAGCTCGGTCAAGGACTTTGCGGACGACCAGGGCCACTTCGACGACGCGGCTGAACGGCACGCCATCACTTGGGTCCAGGTCGATGATGAGGTAGTCTGGCCGGTCGAGCGATTGCATGCGCGAGTTCCACGGGTCGAATTCGATGCACCCGAAGTTCGCTAGCCAAAGCAGGGTAGGCCAGTTCTGGCAGAGGTGGAAGGTCTTTGGCTTGCGTCCGATGACGATGATGTCCGCTACCGGAACCCAGGCCGGCCGCTGCCGGCTGACACGCTGAAAGAACTCCTTGCCAGCGTACCCGTCAACGTGGCGATGAAGAATCTGCGGTCGGTCGATGAGGTACGGCAGGATTGCGGGGGCAATTTCCCGATAGTAGTTGAGGAGGTCGCCTTTCGTGTAGCCGTGCTCGGGCCAAAAGACCTTCGTCAGGTTCGTCAGGTGGAGCTTGTCGTCGCGAGCGAAAGTCGTTTGCATGGCCGGCGGGTTTCGTCCGTGAATGACTCCTCGTGGACTAGCTAAATGGTCGTTTGGGAAAGCCTACATTGCGTCGGCAAGCTGAGCAAGGCCTGCTTCACTGGACTTTCACCCGGCCCGCGGTGACGGATTCAATCATTACCCTGACGCCTGCCGCACCGCGTATCGCTTGCCGATTAATCCAGACGGAATTAGTCTGGTTTTCGCATCGTTTGCCCTGCTCCATAATCCTGTGTCCCTTGTCCGAGCCGGCTGTCGCTGGAACGAATGAAGGTGAAACGGCAGCATGGCTTTTCGACGAAAGGCGACAACGCGATGACTCACATTATCCTATCGAGCTGGGTGACTGACTTTATCCTGGCGTGGTTTTTGGCGGCAGTTGTGACGGCCGTCGTATTCGCCTGCCGCAAGCAAGCGACGGCTCGGTAATGGCCGCATGGTGCACTATCGAGGCCCCGGCACCTCGTTGGCGGCGTTTACGATGGCGTCAACGTCCAGTTGGGTGATGTCGCCTTGGGCGACTTGCATTCGGTGCTTGATGTTGTTGGCCACTGAGCAGCCCTTCTTCTTCCCGAGCGCTATCGTTGTGCAGCGTTTAAGAAAGCCTACATTGCGTGGACAAGCTGAGCAAGAACCTTCCGTCGGGAGAGTGGCCTTCTTTTTTTTCGTCGCAACTCGCAGAGCGGGCTGACGAACGCAGAAGTACAGAAAACCATCACTCTTGGACCACGAAGCACAAGTAAGCCACGCCCGGAATTCCCGCATCACCATAGGATGCGCCGGTCGCGAGCGTCCTTGCTGTCCTTGACAATGTGTGTGGTCGGGGCAGCGACCGCCGGGGCGGCTTCCATCCCCGGCGGTTTTTTTTGCCTACGTCATGTCGCTAAACTTGCACCGTCGGCACTTGACGGCATCGCAACGTGCGATGGTCGCGGCACGCGCCAGGAAATGCTACGACGATGATGCTGCCAGGCGGAAACACGAAGGTCAGAAGTCTGGCGGGAAAGCTAGACATGGCAGCTTGCCGGAAAAATTACCGGCAAGCTCAACCAGCGACGCTCGCGACCAAGCCGGCAAAGCTGCCGGCGTCAGCGGTAGTTAAAATCCTTTTTCTCAACTCGTCGCATCGATTCTTCAATTGAACCAGCGTGCTCCTGGCTCAACTCGAGCATCCTAAGTATCCTCGCTATCGTGCCCTCAAGTTCGGCCATCCTGTTGGTTAAGCAATCCACCAACTCCATCGTCTGCAAAAGTTTCTCGTCCATGACAGGTCCCTCCTTGGGTTGATGACGGCGTTCCACGTCGGCAATGCTGGCGAGAAGGCCGGCTAGTTCGCGCTTTACGTCGTCACGATGTTGGCCGTCTGGCAGTTGCCACATCAACGCCTTGACGCAGCTTTTCCTTGCGAACAGGCCGCCAAGTTCGTCGAGTAGTTCGCGGGGCGCCGTGCTGATCAACTCGGACGCTATCGCCTCTTGCTGCTCAGCCGGCAGATTGCCGCGAACAAGGCCGTGGGCGAGCTTGTTGGCGAGCCGGCCGCGGCGATCAGTGGCGGTGGCGGTCATCGGAGGATTCTTGGGAATAGGAAAAAAAGGCGCGCCCCTTGCGAGGCGCGCCCCGCCTGACTTGACGGCCACGAGCCGTCGAGCCCTTTTCGGTCATGGTTCCATCATTGCGATCGTGACGGCCTGCTCTTCACTTTCGGCCTCGACGAGCTGTTGATTGAGCACCTGTAGCGCGTCGTCACGCACCTTGCCCGGCGGATAGCTGCGAGACGTAACCGTTCACAGGTCAGTCTAGCGTTTTCTACTCGGAATGGGGTATCCTTGCCGCTGGCATGGATGCTTCTCCGGTTGTTTCTGAAGCTGATCTCGC
>Ga0194131_10003768_pt1 | contig 23518 bp, 23 predicted proteins | sample TA2KigO120mmetaG_FD_148631 | JGI IMG/M metagenome (GOLD analysis project Ga0194131, IMG submission 148631) | Freshwater microbial communities from Lake Tanganyika, Tanzania - TA2015053 Kigoma Offshore 120m | ecosystem: Environmental > Aquatic > Freshwater > Lake | place: Tanzania: Lake... | reverse complement strand
TTGATCATCACAGCCATTGGTTACGCTCCTCAATTGAGAACAAAGACGGCGCCTAATTCACTGCCGCTTCGAGCACGGCTTTGGTGGGGCCGTGCAGGATGTTGCCGTCGTGCGTGATGCACGTGCCTCTGGTAATCTCGTCGTTCCAATCGAGATTGAGGGCCTTATCCCTGGTGAGGTGGTTGAGCAGCGTGAGCACGTTGCGCGAGTACATCTGGCTGGCGTGAATCGGCATCGACGCCGGCACGTTCAACACCCCGTTGATAATGATGTCGTGCGCAATGATTTCCTTGCCCGGCTGCGTCAATTCACAGTTGCCGCCCATTTCCGAGGCGAGGTCGATGACCACTGAGCCGGGCTTCATGTCCTTGAGCATTGCTTCGGTGATGAGCTTCGGCGCAGGTTTTCCTGGAATCAGCGCCGTGGTGATGATGACGTCCGAGTCCTTCGCGACCTTGTGGATGGCCTCCATCTCGCGGCGAATGAAATCCTCGGACTGCTCGGTCGCGTAGCCGCCCTTATCCTCGGCGCCGTGTGGCACGTCCATCTCAACGAACTTGGCGCCCAGGCTCTCCACTTGCTCCTTCACCGCGGGGCGCACGTCGAACGCGTAGACGATGGCGCCCAGGCGGCGCGCGGTGGCGATGGCTTGCAGCCCGGCCACGCCCGCTCCGAGAATGAGCGCGCGGGCCGGCGCGATGGTACCGGCCGCCGTGGTCAGCATCGGGAAGAACTTGCCCTGGCGGGCGGCGGCCAGCAGCACGGCCTTATAGCCGGCCACGGTGCTCATGGAAGAGAGGGCGTCCATGGACTGGGCGCGGCTGATGCGCGGAATCGCATCCATGCTGAAGGACGTGATCTTGCGGGTGACCAGCTGCATCACGAGGTCCGGGTTCTGGACCGGGTAGATGAAGGTGATCAGGACGGCTCCCTCGCGCATCCCGGCGATCTCGTCGGGAGTGGGCTTGCCGACCTTGAGGACCACGTCGGCTTCCTTCAGAAGGGCAGCCTTGTCGGCGACGATGCGCGCGCCGGCCGCGGTATAGACCTCATCGGCGAAACTGGCGGCGCTTCCGGCCCCGCTCTCCACCAGGATTTCCTGCCCGGCCTTGATAAGGCGGCCGGCCGACTCCGGGACGAGGGCGACGCGGGTTTCGCCCTCCGCGGATTCCTTCAGAACAGCAATCTTCATTTATCTGCCTCGATTGGAGTCGCGAACGACGCGGGGCGCGCGGCTACCCCACAGCGCGACAAAGTGAGAGCGCGGGCCGCTTACAGGCCTTCCGCGCGCGGGGAGGTTCGCCGGACAGGACTATGTTCCTTCTTTCACAAAGTCCCGGAAGAAACCCCTGGCTAGATCAGCCCGGAGACGATGCGCTCTTCGAGGACGGCGAGGAACTGCGGGTTCTTCATGCGAGATGACTCGTCGGCGATCCCTTTGATGGAGATGGTGTCCCGTCCGAAAGCGGACTCGGGCGAGTCCTGGTAGCCAGCGCAGTAGGATTCCATGTGGCGAGACTCCAGGCCAAAGCTCTTCGGGAACTCGAACCCCCCATTGGCTTGCATCGGATGGGACCTCCTTTCGCCCCTGTGGGGCTCGTTCTTGATGCCAGTCTACCGTCAGGGGCTGAAAAGGACCTGAAAGTCCCGTGAAACGCCAGGATTTCTGGGAGGCACAGTCGGGTCTATTTTGTTGACCCGACTTGCTCACACCCCGGGCGAATTGACAGTTGCTTGAACGCCTTGCTACAATAGGGGGCGCCGTTTTCAACGGGAAGGCCGAGGGGATGCCTATTGTGACGCCCGCCGCCCGCTCCCAAGCGCAAGTAGGAGGTTCTTCGTGTTTGAAGTTCGCGATCTGTCGCGCCACACCCCGGTGTGCGGGATTATCCGCCGGATCCTGGAGCAGACGAAACAGCCCATCTCGTGCGACGAGCTGACCGTCCACGTGTTGGAGGCGTGGCAGCGCAACTTCCCCCCCAATCCTTATGAAGACCCCTGCCTGGTGTACAAGCTGGCTGGCTCCTTCAAGGACGTCGAGATGCACTTCGACGACCTGCCCGACGTCCCGATGCTGGCCGCCGACACCAACGACCCCGTGCTGGTGAGCCCGAAGCAGCCCGCGGAGGTGCTCAACGAGGCCGTCGACCAGATCAAGCGGGTGAAGTTCTCCCTTAAGAAAGAGGGTTGAGGCTCTTCGTCGCCGTCGTCCCACCGGATGACGTGCGGGCGGCCCTGACCTCCATCCAGGATGCGCTCACGCGCGCCGGTGGGGACGTCAAGTGGGTCGAGCCGGAGAACATCCACGTCACGCTCAAGTTCCTGGGCGAGGTGACCGTCGAGCGCGCCGCCGAAGTCCGTGCCGCCCTGTGCACTATCGCCGCGCCGGCCTTCGTTATGGGGACCGGCGATACGGGCGCCTTTCCGCCCCGGGGCAAGCCGCGGGTCGTGTGGATTGGCCTGGAGGACAGCGGCCCGCTGGTCGCGCTTCAGGCAGCCGTCGAGCGCGTGCTGCAGCCACTGGGCTTTCCCGGCGAGGATCGACCGTTCGCGCCGCACCTGACGGTGGGCCGGGTGCGCTCTCCCAAAGGGGTGGAGGGGCTCCAGAACGCCATCCGAGACACGCGCGCCGCCCGCCAGCAGTGGGCGGTGCAGAGCTTCACGCTCATGGAGAGCCGGCTGTCCACCCGGGGACCCACCTACCTTCATGTCGAGGACTTTCCGCTCGGCGAGCCCGCCAGGGCGCCCAGATGAGGGTAGCATGCCGTTAAAACCCGGCGGGGGTCGGCGCAGCCGACCCCTGCCTTGACTGCCGGATAACATTCAAGGGCGTGGTTCCGCCATCCGGTAAAAATCCAGGCGCGACCAGGAATTGCGCGAATCGCCCTCGAATGTCTTTCACGAGAAGGTGATCCTTTGAACACCCATTGCGCAACTCACGAATCTTTGGAGGCCTGAGATTTCATGGACAAGCATAAAGCACTAGAGCTCGCCATCGCCCAGATCGAGAAGCAGTTCGGCAGCGGAGCCATCATGAAGCTTGGCGAGGCCCGCGCCAAGATGCACGTGAGCACCATCTCCACGGGCGCCCTCACCGTCGACCTCGCGCTGGGCACCGGGGGCCTTCCCCGCGGGCGCGTCATCGAGATCTACGGCCCCGAGTCCTCGGGAAAGACCACGCTGGCCCTGCAGGCGGTCGCCGAGACCCAGAAAAGCGGCGGCGTGGCGGCCTTCATCGACGTCGAGCACGCGCTGGATCCGACGTACGCCCGCAATATCGGGGTGGACATCGACAACCTCTACGTCTCGCAGCCCGACACCGGCGAGCAGGCGCTGGAGATCGTCGAGTCGCTGGTGCGCTCCAACGCCATCGACATCATCGTGGTCGACTCGGTGGCGGCGCTGGTGCCGCGCGCCGAGATTGAGGGCGAGATGGGCGACGCCCACGTGGGCTTGCAGGCGCGGCTCATGTCCCAGGCGCTCCGCAAACTCACCGGTGTGGTCAGCAAGGCGCGCACCTGCGTCATCTTCATCAACCAGCTTCGCGAGAAGGTCGGCGTGATGTTCGGCAACCCCGAGACCACGCCCGGCGGCCGCGCGCTCAAGTTCTACTCGTCGGTGCGCCTGGACGTCCGCAAGGGCGAAGCGATCAAGGTCGGCACCGACATGGTGGGCAACCGGGTGAAGGTAAAGGTCGTCAAGAACAAGCTGGCGCCACCGTTCCGCCAGGCTGAGTTCGACATCATCTACGGCAAGGGGATCTCCCGCGCGGCCTCCCTGCTGGACGTCGGCTGCGACGCCGGGATCGTGGCGAAGAGCGGCACCTGGTTCACGTACGAGTCTCACAAGCTGGGCCACGGCCGTGAAAACGCCCGCATCTTCCTCGAGGAGCATCCCGAGGTCGCCAATGAGATCGAGAAGCTGGTGCGCAAGGCGTTCGGCATTGTCGAGCAGCCGGACGCCGTCCTGGTGGGCGCCGCCGCCGAATAGACCGGGCCGAGGAAACGCCCGTCCCCCCGGGGCGGGCGTTTTCTTTTTGCTCGGGGGCGGGAAGGTGTGAGGGGTTAAGGGAAATCATGGAGCACCCCCTGAGGAGTCCTCTTGGCTTGACCGTAGACCTCCATATGCACACGACCGCCTCGGACGGCACGCTGACGCCGAGCCGTGTGGTTCGACGCGCCGTCCGCAAGGGCGTGCGCGTCATCGCCATCACCGACCACGACACCACCTCCGGCCTGGATGAAGCGCTGGAGGAGGCGGCCCGCTGGAGCCTCGACATCATCCCGGGCATTGAGATCAACACGGATTACGGGGGAACTGAAGCGCACATCCTGGGTTACTTCATCGACCCCGGCACGCCCGCGCTGCAAGAGGCGCTGGCCCGCATCCAGCGGTCCCGCGAGGAGCGCTCCAGCGCCATCCTTGCAAGACTCCGGGAAAACGGCATCGATGTGTCCGAAACGGAAGTGGCGCGCCACGCGAAGGGCGCCTCCATCGGGCGGCCGCACGTCGCCCTGGCGCTGGTGGACCGCAAGGTCGTCGCGCACGTGGGGGACGCCTTTGACAAGTGGCTGGCGCGCGGGCGCCCGGCCTACGTGCCGCGCGCCTCGCTCACACCCGCCGAGGCCATCGCGCTGATCCACACGGCGGGCGGCATTGCGGTGCTCGCGCATCCCAGTTACCTGGGCGGCGAAGAGGCCATCGCACCGCTGGTGGCGTCCGGGCTGGACGGGCTGGAGGCGCGCTACGCGCAGCACGACGCCGCACAGACCGCCATGTTCGTTGACATGGCGCAGCGCTACAACCTGGTGGTGAGCGGGGGGTCAGACTTCCACGGCCCCAAAGTCAAGAAGAAGGTGGACATTGGCGACGCGCGCTTCACCTTTGCAGATCTCCGCGCGCTTTGCGAGCAAGTCGGGCGCGAGGTGCCTCGCCTCGCCCGTCAGCGCGGCATTGGCGGTGCGGCATGAGGACCGCACCTCCTCGGTGAGCAATCGCGACCTGCACGGCACGGAGGCCGCCCAGTGGGCTCCCTTGCTCTGGAAGAGCCTCGAGGAGGCGGTGCGCGCCAGCCAGAACGTGCTGGAAGGCGAGCCCGGCGTGCAGTATCGCGGAGCGTGCTCGCACACCATGTTCCTGGCCGCGGCACGCTACCTGCACGACAACGGCGGCCGCCTGCTGACCCTGGCCGCCAGTCAGCACGAGGAAGGCGAGATACACCTTACCTACACCTTTGAGATCGGTGCGACGGCGCACATCGTCATCCGCTCGGTCACCGATCGCCGCAGCATGGATTCCTTGTTTTCACTGTTCGCCTGCGCCGATTTTCTGGAGCGTGAAGTGAACAATCTCTTCGGAATCAAGTTTCTGGGTCATCCGAATTTGAGCAACGTGGAGAGCGCGTGATCCTTTTTTTGTTGTTGCTCATGCTGCTGAGTGGCGCCGTGCAGGCGGCTCCCCAGCCGGATGAGGCCAAAGCCTACGCGCTGTTTGACGCGGGCAAGCGACAGTTCAGCAATGGCCGCTGGAAAGAGGCCGCCGACCAGCTCGACAAGGCAGTGGCCATCAATCCCACGATGAAGCAAGCGCATTTTATGCTCGGCGTGTGCCGCTACCAGCTTTATGAGTTTGACGCCGCGGAGAAATCCTTTCTCCAGGTCGTGGGCCTCGATATGCGCGACTATAACGGCTGGGTGCAACTGGCCCAATCAGCGATGGCGCAGGGAAAATTTGACAAGGCAAAAGAGTATGCGCAGTCGATACTAAAATTCGATCAACGCTCGTTTCTCTCTTATTACGCGGTCGGCGTGGTCGCTTACAAAGCGGGGAAATTGAAAGAGGCGGTGGACGCCTTCGATCGCAGCCGCGCCCTTTACGACGAGTACGCGCCGAATATGTACAACCTGGGGGTCGCGCTCTACAATTCGCGCACGCCGCAGATGGCGCTGGCCCGGCTGCGCAAGGCGTGTCTGCTGGAGCCGAAGAAGCCGATGTACCATTTTTCCCAGGGCTGGGTCGCCTTCCAGATGAAGGACATGGGCTACGCCTACAATTCTTTTCGCCGAGTCCTCGATGAGGATCAAATGGGACCCTACGCCCCGACCGCGCGCGGCTTGATGGCCATGGCCCGGCAGAATTTCAAGGGCGCCCGCAAGGAGGTGGACGAGGCGCTGAAGCGCGACCCGGCAATGGTGAAGGCCCTGGTGCTGAAAGCGCTCCTGCAGGTGCAGGAGGGCAAGAAGGACGACGCGGTCAAGACCTTGCAGGAAGCGCTCGAAATTGATCCGCTTGACCTGGACGCGCGGGATTCAATGACGCGGCTTGGCATGAACTTGCCGCCGCCCGGGCCGGCCCGGTTGCCGAAAAAGCCGGAAGAGACAAAGCCGGAGCCGGCGACGCCTTCTCCGAGTCCGTCGCCGGCGGCTTCTCCCACCGCATCCCCATCGCCGCGTCCCATCGCGCCACCCGGCGCGCCTGTCCCGCGTTGAGGCGAAGAGATCTCCTGCTGGCCGCACTGGCCGTCCCCTGGGCCAGCGGATGCGGGCCACCGTCCACAAGGCGGGGTAATGCGCTGGAGTTCTGGACGCTTTCTCTGAAACCCACCTACACCGGCTATGTTGACGGCCTGCGGGCGCGCTTTGAGCGCATGCATCCAGGAGTGGACGTGGGCTGGCTCGACGTCCCCGAGCGCGTGCTCATGCAGAAATTGCTGGCCTCGCTGGCCGGGGGTGACGCGCCGGACCTGGTGAACCTGGGTCCGGTGGACGCCATGCGCCTTGCGCAAAGCAACGCCCTGGTCAGCACCGATGGACTGGTGGCTGCGGCGGACCGCAAAAAATATTTTCCTCAGTTCTGGAATGCAATTTCCGCGGGTGGAAAGCCGTACTCGATTCCCTGGTACATCACGATTCGACTGTTGCTGTACAATCGACGGATTTTTCGTGAGGCGGGGCTCGACGAGCGCACGCCCCCAACGAGCTGGGAGGAAATTGTAGCAGCGGCGCGCGCGATTCGAAAGACCGGGGTCTACGGCCTTCTTCCCACCGTGCGCCTGCTCGATGATTGGCAGCTCGAGGGGCTCCCCATCGTGGACGCCAGCGGCCGTCGCGCGCTGTTTGCCACGCCGGCCCACGCGGCGGCGGTGGATTTCTATACTCGCCTCATGCGCGACGACCTGATCCCGCGCGAGACGCTCACCGGAGATTATCCCGAAGCGGTGCGCCGCTATAAAGTGGGCACGCTGGGAATGCTGGTGACCGGTCCGCAGTTTCTGCTCAGCATGCGCAGCGAGGCGCCGGACGTGTACGCGGACACCGGTCTGGGCCCCCTGGCAAAAGGAAAAGCCGGCCTCGTGCCGGCCTCGTGCATGCACTTCGTCATCCCCCGCGCGTCAAAAGACCACGCGGGCGCGTCCGCGCTGGGACTCTTTCTCACGGACGCGGAAAATCAGCTCGCGTTTTGTCGGCTGGTGCCGCTGCTTCCCTCAGTGACAGCGGCGGCGAAGGATCCACTATTTTCCGGGGGCCGCGGCGAACATCCCCTGGAAGACGAGGCGATGCGCATTGACGCGGCGCAGCTGCCCTACGCGCGGGACCTGACGCTGTCGCTGCCTTCGCTGTCACGCCTGAATCTCGCTTTGAACGACGCGGTCGAAGCCGCCATCAACGGACGGGCTCCCGCGCTTGCCATGCTTGAGAAGGCCGCCGCACGCTGGGACGAGATTCTAGCCCAACCTTGAGACTAAAATTGCCGAAGCCAGCAAGATCTGGCGGCGCAGCATCACCCGGCGAGTGTCACGGGTGCGGGTGGTCTCAACCCGCGGACCTCGGTAAGGCGTCAGGCGGGTCCCGTCGGTGCCCTGGGCGCGGACGAACGGCTTCACAAGCATACTATCGGACCCGGGCCGGTTCATCTAAAGCCGGCCGGCTTAAGTTTTCGCGGAACTGGCCGATGAAGGACGTTTTCCGGACTTGCGGATGGCAAGCTCCGACCGGCCGGGCTTCCCCCCGCGGGCCAGCATGGTGCGCCGGTCGTGGTCTAAAAAGGTGTACGGGCGCAGATCGAGGCTGCGCATGAAGCGTCCGGCGAGCTCAAGCGCGCTGAGCACCGCCGTGCGGAAGTCCGCGGCGTCGCTCGCGGCGGTGAGGTCGCGCTCCAGGCCTTCCAGGAGCGACCGCAGCTCTGCCGTCGGGACGCGCGCGGCGAAATAGCCCTGCGCGATGGAGGCCGCCATGGCCGGCGCGTCCGCGGCGCCCTCGACCAGGAGTCCGATGGCTGCCCAGGACCACACGCCGGCGGCCTTCGCCACGATCCCCTCCGCCTCGTCCACCCTCGCCAGCGCGCGGATCTCGGTCAGCAAAGGGTCCAGCACCGCGACTCGGTGGGCGTTGCGGGGGATGGGGAGGGGCGCGTCCGCATCCTCGTCATCGAGCCGGAGAAGCGCCTCGTAGGCGGCGAGGAGCGGCCGCACGTGGGTTTCCAGCGCCAGCGAGTCGAGGGGCCTTTGCAGCAGGCTGTTGCGGCCGTTGCCCGGCGCGCCCACGGTGACCGGCACCATGGGCGGGCCCTCTTGAGCGGCCTCGTCTTCCGAGCGCTGCAGGGAGACGCCGTGTGTGAAGCAGGTGCGCGCGCCCAGGTGGCAGGTGACGTCGCCGACCTGCTCGACTTCGAAGACAACGGCGTCGGCGTCACAACTGAGCCACACGCGGCGGATGTGCTGCACGGCGCCGGAGGTCTCGCCCTTCTTGAAGGAGCGGGCGCGGGAGCGGCTGTGAAAGTGGGCGGTGCCGCTGCGCAGGGTCATTTCCAGAGACTCGCGGGTGGCCAGCCCGACCATGCGCACCTCCCGGGTCTGGGCGTCCTGCACCACGACGGGAAGCGGATCGCGGCTGAAGTCCACCCGGTTCAGGAAGGCGGCGATGGCGGCACGGTTCTCGGGTGCGGCGGGCTCGGCGCTCACGGCAACATCCCCCAATGATGCGCTCGGAGGCGCAGAGTGTCAATTCGGTCGAGCGGGCGGGCGGTCCTGTGGTGCCTTTACGGCCAGCCCAGGCGCAGATCGCGCCACTCGGTGGCGTCCGTGGTCCACTCCGCGTAGAGCGCGACGCCGTCGAAGTTGCGGCTGGGACCTGCTCGAGCGAGTCCCGCGCGCACGCCGAGGAGCGCGGTGGCAAGCGTCTCGGCGCCGCGGAAGTGGGTGGGTCCTCCGTCGTCGTAGCTGGGTACGCCGATGAGCAGCCGACAATCGCTGGATTGCAGGCCGCGAGCCAGCGCGGCGGTTTCCCAGGCCACGAAACGGGCGTATAGGGGGGGCGTGGGCATCGCGGTGTCGTAGGCCATCACCGCGATCTGGTCGCAGCGGGTGGCTAACTCGCGGAAGTAGTCGAGCGTCCACAGGGAGGCGGTCAGCACCCGATGATCGAGCCAGCCGCCGGCCGGCCAGGGGAAGGGAGGACGGAGGTTTGGCGTGGCCACGGACAGCGGAGCCACCGGACGGGTGCGCTCGAGAAGATCGAGCCAGTCTCGATCACCGGTGGCGATGAGCTCGAGATCGTAGTGGATGCCGTCGAAGCCGCCCTTCGTTATAAGCGAAGCGCAGGTTGCCGCGATGGCCTTCCGGGTGTCGACGCTTGCGAGATCCACGACGTCGGCGGCGGGCGCCAGGGCAAAGTCGGTGACGCCGCCCACCCAGGCAAAGAGGCGAGCGCTCGGCAGCAGCGCTCGAATACGGTCGCGAGTGACGCGCCAGGTTTCCGCATCCCAGGCGGGGATGTCGCCGCGGGCGTCCAGGGGACCGACGTGAAAGAAGAGATCGCGCACGCCGTGGTCGCGCAAGCGCCACACCAGGGATTCGAGCGCGCCCGGCGCGGGCATCTCCGCGAACCAGCGATGGCGCAACCAGATGGCGTTGCGGCCGCTCGTCGGCGCGGGGGCGTCGGCGGGAGGCACGGTTGCGAGCCACCCGCCCCAGAGGAGCCTGGCGACGGCGAGGAGTCTTCGTACGTGGCGCTTCACAGCACCATGATAGGAGGTGCGGATTGCAGCGGCGTTACAGGCGGGTCACAAGGTATAGACAAACGCGCCTCCGGCGGGGATAATGTTGGGTACCCATGCTTGATCGGATCCAGGCGACCAGCCAGCCCCCGGCGAGCGTGCCGCTCGGCGCCTCGGCCGCGTATGCCGCGGCCGTGGACGGCATGCTGGACGAGTCCACCCGACCGGAGGAGCGGGCGCTCGCGCTCGAGGCCTGCACGGCGTACCGGCTGGACCTGGTGGAGATGCTCCACGAGCGCGGCTACAAGATCGCATTCAAGGACGACATGTCCATCAACACCGGCGGGCTGCACGTGGAGACGAAAAAAGAGATCCACGTGAACCGCAAGTGGGCGCGCAATGACCACAAGCGGGTGCTGATTCACGAGATGGCGCACGGCATCGACTTCCAGCGCCATCGCGACAAGACGACCTGGCTGTCCCGCGCGCTGTGGAACCCGGCCCAGAGGTACGACTCGCAGACCGACCCCGCGCTGGAGCGCCTGTACCAGCAGTATCAGCTGCGCTCGGCAGTCGACGTGGCCGCGCACGCGCGGGACGAGATCAATAAATTCCCCACCGCGTTGTCACGCACGAATTATTTCGGCCGCACCATCGAAAATACCCGGGGCACCAACGAGGCGGGTCGAGAAACGATCACCGAGACAAGCAGGGACGACAAGGGCGGAAACATGCGCGTCACGATCCCGCTGGTCATGGCGGCCCTGCAGGGCGCGGGCGCGGTGGCGGTCGGATTCGCCGCGCCGCTTCTGGCCCCGTTGATGGCGGCGGGAGCCGGCGTCGCGCTCTGGTCGTCGTGGGCCGGCAAGCGGGAACTCGCGGAGGAGCGGCGCTTTGACGCGGTGTCCGGAAACGTCCCGCTGGCGAACGGCACGACGCTCAAGGTTTCCAGCGAGGGCGAGACCCGCACGGTGGAGACGCCGCCGGCAGGCCACAAGGACGAGTACGACTGGAGCGACTACGCCGCCCGCACCCGCAAGGTCATCGAATACTACGCCGAAGCAGTGGCATTTTATCTAGCGTCTCCGGTGCTGCGCGAGAAATTGCAGACGATGGACCCGGACATGTACGCGTACATCAAGGCCCAGGGACTCGGCGCTCAGGACGCGGGACCAGGCCAGCGGGCATCAAAAAACCCCGCCGTTGCGGGGCTTCGTGTGGTGCCGAGGGCCAGAATCGAACTGGCCACACCATGATTTTCAGTCATGTGCTCTACCGACTGAGCTACCTCGGCAATATTGGCGGGGCCGACGAGATTCGAACTCGCGATCTCCGGCGTGACAGGCCGGCACCTTAACCGCTAGGCCACGACCCCGCGTTGTCCTGGCGAAACCAGGACACCGTTTTCTATTGTGAGTGCCCGAAGGCACTCGGTGGTGGGCGAAACAGGACTTGAACCTGTGACCCCCAAGATGTGAACCTGGTGCTCTAGCCGACTGAGCTACTCGCCCTTGGGGTGCGCTCGCGCGCAATAGCAAGAGTTTACCCGAAGTGGTTCGGGTTGTCAACACTCGCGCCGGAGGGCGCAATGGCGCGCCCGGAGCCCATCGGGACTCGCTCCCGGCCAGGAAAGGGGACCCCGCCGCGCGGCGAGAAACGCTGGCCCATGGCTGTGCCCAAGGTCGCCGTCTACTTCAAGCCCCAGTGCCACCTCTGCGAGGACGCCAAGCAAGTCCTGGAGCGGGTCCGACCCTACCACATGTTCGACCTCGAAGAGGTCAACATCAACCTCGACACCGTGGCCTACGGGCTCTACTCCGACAAGATCCCCGTGGTCACCATCAACGGCCAGATGGCCTTCAAGTACCGCGTCGACGAGGACCGCCTCATTCGACGCCTCAAGCTGGCCGTCGACGAGATGCACCGCGAAGAAGAAGAGCGCCGCAAGCAGAACCAACGCCGCCACTGACGCACGAGGACGGCCCCGGGCCGGGCGCACATCACCGGCCGAGCGCGGTGGTGTCGGGCGCTTCTCTAGCGGGCGCGCGTGATGAAGTTCTGCAGCAGCCTCCGCCCTTCGTCGGTCATCACCGACTCCGGGTGGAACTGGACGCCCTCAATCGGGAGCGTGCGGTGCCTCAACCCCATGATTTCGCCCTCTCGGGTCCAGGCGGTGACCTCCAGGCACTCCGGGAGTGACGCTTCCTCGACGATGAGCGAATGGTAGCGGGTCGCGTCGAACGGGTTCTCCAGGCCCTTGTACACCGTCCGATTGTCGTGGTACACCGGAGACACCTTGCCGTGCATCAGCCGGTCCCCGCGCACCACCTTCCCGCCGAACGCCTCCGCGATGCACTCGTGGCCCATGCAGACGCCCAGCAGCGGCCGCCGTCCCTCCTCGCCCAGACGGCGGATGACCTCGCAGGAGATACCCGCATCCGACGGCGTGCCCGGCCCCGGGGAGATGATTACGGCCTCAAAGGGGCGCCCCATCGCCTCCTCGGCGGAAACCGCGTCGTTGCGCACGACCTCGACCTCGGCGCCCAATTCTCCCAGAATCTGCACGATGTTGTACGTGAACGAGTCGTAATTGTCGATCACGAGAATTTTCATTCGAGGCCCCTCTCGGCCATCTCCACGGCGCGGCGCAGCGCGGCCACTTTGTCCAGCGTCTCCCGGTACTCGCGGTCCGGGTCGGAATCGGCCACGATGCCGGCGCCCACCTGCATGTAGGCGTCCTCACCGATGCGCAGGATGGTGCGGATGGTGATGCAGGTGTTGGTGTTTCCGTTGAACGCGAAATAGCCGACCGCGCCGCCGTATGGCCCGCGGCGGGTAGGCTCCAATTCCTCTAATATCTCCATCGCGCGGATTTTCGGTGCCCCGCTCAGCGTGCCGGCCGGAAAACATGCGCGCACCAGATCGAACTGGTCGTGCTTGCCGTTCAGGCGGCCCTTCACGCTGGAGACAATGTGCATCACGTGCGAGTAGCGCTCCACCTCCATCAGCGTGGGCACGCGCACCGTTCCGTACTCGCACACCCGCCCCAGGTCGTTGCGCCCAAGGTCCACCAGCATCACGTGCTCCGCGCGTTCCTTGGGATCCGCCAGCAACTCGGACGCCAGGCGGCGGTCCTCTTCCTCGTCGGCGGCCCGATGGCGCGTCCCGGCGATGGGGCGGGTTTCCGCCACGCCGTCCCCCAGTTTCACCAGCATTTCCGGCGATGATCCGATGAGCTGGAATTCCCCCATATCCAGGAAAAACATATACGGACTTGGATTGAGCATGCGCAGCGCGCGATAAATCTGCAGCGGCTCTGCCTTCGTGTGCCGCCGCAAGCGCTGGGACAGCACCGCCTGGAAAATATCCCCGGCTCGGATATGTTCCCCGATCGCCTCCACCCCGCGCTTGTAGTCCTCGCTAGACATCGTGGAGTCAAAGGCGTCTGTGTCCGGGGCTGGACCCGGCGCTTCGGGCACCTGGACCGGCGCCCGCAAGGCCTCAATCTCGCGGGCGATCTCCTGGCACGCCGCTTCGTACGCCGCGACCGCGTCCCCGCCCTCGGGCACCTGGGCCAGCACCACGATCTGCATTTTCTGCCGCACGTGATCGAACACCACCACGCGATCGGTCAACAAGAACATGCAGTCGGGGACGCCCAGGGCGGGACGCTTCAGATCCGGCAACCGTTCGAACGCGCGCACCACGTCGTAGCCCAGGAAACCCACGGCTCCGCCCCAGAACGACGGCAGCCCGGGCACCTCGACCACCGGATGCGCGGCAATGCAGGTTCGCAGCCAGTCGAGCGGATCGCGGTCGCCAAGGGGCTCCTCGTGCAGCCGATTGTCACTGCCCGCGCCCACGAAGGAGCCGTCGCGCCACTGCACGCGGCCGTCGCTCACCCGCAGCAGCAGCGAGAGATTCGCGCCGAGAAACGAGTAGCGGCCGACCTGCTCGCCCTTCTCCACGCTTTCCAGCAAGAACGAGTAGCCCTTGCCGCGCAGCTTGGAAAAGGCGGATACGGGGGTTTCGAGATCCGCGGGCACCTCGCGGTACACGGGGATGAGCTGGCCACGCGCGGCCAGCGCGCGGAATTCGTCAACCGAAGGGTGGTACGTCACGCGCCGCTCTTACTTCAGGGCGTGCCGGCGTTCCTCTTACCCCAGGTCCCCGGAGCACGCGAGCGCCAGGGCGGGCGCCACGATGGCCGCGGTCTCGGCACGCAGGATGCGGCTGCCCAGCGTCACCGTCCGCACGCCGGCCGCGCGCGCCAGAAGCGCCTCCGCCTCGCTGAACCCGCCCTCGGGACCCACGATCAGCGACATCCGGCCCTGCCGCGGCACGACTTCAGAGAGACGGCGCGTCCCCTCGCCCTCCCAGAGCATGCACGCCACTCCGCCGGCGACCGCATCCGCAAGCACCTCTGAAAAAGACAGCGGCCCGTCCACCTCGGGCACGCCGGCCCGCCCGCACTGCGCCGCCGCGGACGCCACAATTCGTCCCCAGCGCTCCTTTTTCTCACCCCGCGCCACCGTCCGCTCCGACTCGAAGAGCGCGATGCGCGCGACGCCGATCTCACACGCCTTCTGCAGCACCCAGTCGAGCTTCTCGCCCTTCAACAATGCGCAATAAAGATGCACCGATAGTCGCGCCTCATCGGCCAGCGGCCGCTTGGAAACCACGCGCGCAAAGAGTGAGCGCGTCGTTACCTCTGCGATTTCGCAGGTGAATTCCAGGCCGCTGCCGTCGACGATTAAAATCACGTCCCCTACACCGACACGCAGGACTCGTGAATGCTTTAAATCGGCGCCCTCCAGGCGGAAACCGGGCACCGGATCCGTGGAAAACGCAGCGGGCGAAACGGTAATTCTAGCCAAGCTCGGGCACGCCGCGGCGGGCGACCACCGAGACCCACTCGCCGGCGTAACCCCAGTGGCGCTCGTGGAAACCCGCCAGCGCGAGAGAAGCCTCCACGTCGGGCTTGCGCTCCACGATGATGCCGCTGCCCACGAAGCACCCTTCCGGGCTCAACCAGTCCAGCAGAGACGGCGCCAGTCCCTTGATGAGATCCGCCACCAGATTGCCGGTGATCACGTCAAATTTTCCGTCCGACCCGGCAAGCCCCTCGAACCCCTCGCTCATGCGCACCACGGCACGCTCCGGGCCCTGCCCGTTGGCGCGCAGATTCTCTTGAGCCACCTCGACCGCCACGTTGTCGTTGTCGATGCCCAGCGTGTACGACGCGCCCAGCAGCAGCCCGGCCAGCGACAGAATTCCCGAGCCGGTGCCTACGTCGAGCAGGCGATCCCCTGGCCGCACCACGGTTTCCAGCCACTCCAGGCACATGCGCGTCGTCTCGTGCGTCCCGGTGCCGAAGGCCATTCCCGGATCGAGACGCATCACCAGATCGCCGTCCACGGGCGCGTACTCCTCCCACGACGGCACCACCACCAGTCGCGCGCCGATGCGCATGGGCTTCCAGAAGCGCTTCCAGGAGTGCGCCCAGTCCTCGTCGTCCACCAGTGAATTCTTAAAGCCGATTTCCTCCCCGGATTCCTGGAGCGTGGAAATCACCTGGCCGATGCCGTATGGCGCCAGGGATTCCTCCAACAACAAGGTCGTTTCGCCGCGTCCTTCTGATAAATCTGGCTGCGATACGTAGACAACAAAAAGAACCCCGGAGGGCTCTTCAACCTCTTCCCAGCCGCGGAAGTCCTCTTGCAGCAGGGCACCCCGCGCGACGTCCGCGAGGGCTTCGGGGACGCGCAATTCACAGCGCAGCCAGTGCATCTAGCCGAGAATCGCGTCCATGATCCGCCCGAACCACGAGCGGCCGTTCGAACCCTGCGCCTCCTGGCTGCCCGCGCCCGCATATTCCTTGAGCAATTGCTTCTGCTTCTCGTTGAGGTGCGTCGGCACCATCACGATGACCCGCGCGTGGAGGTCGCCGCGGGCACGCGTCCGAGCGCTGGGCAACCCTTTTCCGCGCACCTTGAACGTCGTGTGGCTCTGCATGCCGGCCGGAATCTTGATCCGGGTTGGCCCTTCCAGCGTGGGAATTTCAACTTCGGTACCCAGCGCGGCGTCGGTGAAGGTCACCGCCTTCTCCAGGAAAAGGTCGTCGCCCTCGCGCTGGTAAACCTCGTGGCCCTTCACTTCCAGCACCACGAACAGGTCGCCCGGCGGCCCGCCGTTGGTGCCGGCGTCGCCCAGTCCGCTCATGCGGATGTAATTTCCGGAGTCCACGCCGGGCGGCACCTTCACGTTTACCCGCTTCTTGCGGAAAACGTGCCCGGCCCCCTTGCAATCCTCGCAGGGATCGGTAATCGTCTGGCCCTGTCCGCTGCAGGCCACGCACGGCGCGGTACGGATCACCTGTCCGAACGGCGTGCGGGTGACCGCTTTTACCTGCCCCGCGCCGCCGCACTGGCCGCACGCCGTTGGCTTCGTGCCGGGCTTGGAGCGGGTCCCGTTGCACGTGGAACAATCCTGATAGGTGTTCACCGTCAGCTCGCGCTCGGTGCCGGTGAACACTTGCTCCAGAGTCAACTGGAGCGTTTCCTTGATGTCCTGGCCGCGCTGCGGACGGTTGGGACCGCCCCGCATGCCGCCCATGCCAAACACGGACTCGAAAATATCGCCCAGATCGAACATGTCGCCGAACGGTGAGCCGCCAAAGCCGCCGAAGCCTCCGCCCGAGGGCGGTGCGTGTCCGAAGCGGTCGTAGTGCGCGCGCTTGTCGTGGTCGCTGAGCACCGAATACGCTTCGTTAATCTCGCGGAAATGAATTTCCGCGTCGGCCTTGTTTTCGGCGACGTCCGGGTGATACGTGCGGGCGAGCTTCTTGTAGGAGAGCTTGATTTCCTCAATGGAGGCGCTCCGCTCGACACGCAGCACCTCGTAGTAATCGCGTTTTTCCGTGGTCATCGCTAATATTTACTTCTTAAACCAGTTGAAAAGGTCTTCCTCGGACGGCTCGTCGACCTCGATGTTCCCGGCGCCGCGGCCCTTGGCCGCGGCGCCCACGGCCTCCTTGCCGCCGCCGCCGACCGCGAAGTAGGCTTCGGTGGAGATGCTGTACATGACATCCTGCAATGCCTTGGTGTCGTCCTTGATCTTGGGAATGTCGTAGGTCTGCAACGACATGCGCAGGCGCTCGATGGAGTCGCGCATCTTGCGCTGCTGATCGAGCGGAATTTTTTCGGACAATTCACGCAGCGTGCGCTCGGCGGTATCGACCTCGACGTTCGCCTTGTTGCGGATCTGCGCTTCCTCGCGCCGCTTGGCGTCCTCTTCCTGGTAGATGGCCGCTTCCTTGACCATGCGGTTGATCTCGTCCTGGGTGAGGTTGGTGGGCGACTGAATGGTGATCTTCTGCTTGTTGCCGGTCGCAAGATCCTTCGCTGACACGTTCACGATGCCGTTCGCGTCGATGTCGAAAGTCACTTCGATCTGCGGCACGCCGCGCGGCGCCGGCGGAATATTGCGCAATTCGAAAGAGCCCAGCAATTTATTGTGGGCTGCCAATTCGCGCTCGCCCTGGAGCACCGTCACTTCGACGACGGTCTGGCCGTCGGCGGCGGTGGTGAAAATGCGGCTCTTCGAGCACGGGATCTGGGTGTTGCGCTCGATCAGCTTGGTGAACACGCCGCCCACCGTCTCAATCCCCAACGACAGGGAGGTGACGTCGAGGAGCACGATGTCCTTGACCTCGCCGGCCAGCACCGCGCCCTGAATCGCCGCGCCCATGGCGACGACCTTGTCAGGGTCGATGTCCTTGATCGGCTCCTTGCCGAACAGTTTGCGGACTTTGTCCTGGATGGCCGGCATGCGCGTCGAGCCGCCCACCAGAATCCCCTTGTCGATGTCCTGGATGCGCAGCCCGGAATCCTCAAGGGCGCGCATGGCGGGCTCCACCGTCTTCTCCACGAGGTCGGCGGTCAATTCCTGGAATTTCGCGCGGGTCAGGTCCATGTCGAGGTGCTTGGGACCGCTCGCGTCCGCCGCGATGAACGGCAGGTTGATGTTCGCGGTCGTCTCGGTGGACAGTCGGATTTTGGTGTTTTCCGCCGCTTCCTTGAGGCGCTGCATGGCCACGCGGTCGGTGCGCAGGTCGATCTGGAAAGCCTTCTTGAACTCGTCGACCATCCAGTCCATGATGCGCTGGTCCCAGTCGTCGCCGCCCAACCGCATGTTGCCCGCGGTGGCTTTCACTTCGAAGACGCCGCCGCCCAGCTCGAGAATCGACACGTCGAACGTGCCGCCGCCCAGATCCCACACGAGGATGGTTTCCGAGTGCTCCAGCTTGTCGAGCCCGTAGGCCATGGCGGACGCGGTCGGCTCGTTGATGATGCGCAGCACCTCGAGCCCGGCGATGGTGCCGGCGTCCTTGGTGGCCTGCCGCTCGGAGTCATTGAAGTAGGCGGGGACCGTGATCACGGCCTTCTCGACCGGCGAGCCCAGGTACGCCTCGGCGTCGGCCTTCAGCTTCTGCAGGATCATGGCCGAGATCTCTTGCGGCGAATATTGCTTGTCGTCAATCTGGACCTTGTGCTCGGTGCCCATGTGACGCTTGATCGAGATGACCGTGCGCTCGGGGTTCGACACCGCCTGGCGCTTGGCGACCGCGCCCACCAGTCGCTCGCTGGTCTTGGAAAAGCCCACCACCGAGGGGAACAGGTAGTCGCCTTCCGCGCTGGGGATGACGATGGGCTGGCCGCCCTCCACGATCGAAATCAGGGAGTTCGTGGTCCCCAGGTCAATACCGACGATCTTGGGCACTTAAGATTCCTCCTGGTCCTTGAGGGCGATGAAATACGATGGTGGCTTGGTAGTCGCCACGTACACCATGGCGGGACGGAACACCTTGCCGCCGAGGTAGTACCCGCGCTGCATCTCTTCGCAGATGGTGTCTTCGGGCACCTCGTCCGTCTCGACCAGTTTCAGCGCCTCGTGCACCTTCGGATCGAACGGCGTCCCCATGGAGGCGGGGATCGGCACCAGCCCCTCCCGGGAAAGGATGTCGTCGAACTGGCGTGAGATCATCTGCACGCCACTCAGCACTGACTCCACGTTGGTCGCGCCAGAGCTGGCCTTCAAGGCGCGCTTGAAGTCATCTGCGACCGGTATGACGCGGCGGAGCAATTCCTCGTTTGCGCGAACAGTCATCCCTTCCTGTTCGGACTTTGTCCTTTTTCGATACCTGTCGAAATCCTCCTGCAGGCTTATAATGGCGGCCTTTTCGACACTCACCGCCTTCGCGGACTCGACGGCTTCGTGCTCCGCGTGGACCAGCACCCTGCGCATCTTGTCCAACTCCTCTTTGATCAGCCTTGCGACCAGCCCGTAGAAGCCCAGCAGCGAAGCCATGTCCAGCGTGCCGTCGCTCTCCGCGCGCCGCAGCCGGGGCTCCACGAACTGCAGGAACGGCTGGTCCCCGACCAGATCCATCAACGCCTGGCTCTCCGCCCTGATCTTGCGCAACTCCTCGTCCCGCCGCGCGGCAGCCGCCTTGTCGTCCTCGGGGGATATCGTGGGCGCGGCCGGTTTTTCCGGCTCGGGAGGCGCGGCAACGGGCTCGGGGATATCCGGCGCGCCCTCGAGCATTACCTCGAGGTCCGACACGCCCTCCAGCAGAACCTCAGGCTCCGCGCGCTTCTTCGGGGTCGGCACGCCCCCCATTTCGGAGGCCAGGGACATGGCCTCGTCAAGGGCCGCCTCGCGGATGGAGAGGTCGTCCTCGCGCTCCTGCAAGGCGTGCTCTTTCACCGCGACGGCCTTTTCGCGGCCGCTCAGCGCGTCCTCGCGGTCGGCCAGGGAAAGCTCGAGAAGCCGCAGCGCGCGCTCGCGAACGCCCATTGCGCGCTCCGACTCGGCGGTTTCCGCCGGCAAAGGCGCCGCTTCCGCCGGCAAAGGCGCCGCTTCAACGGGAGCCGCGATCTCGGCCGGGGGCCCCTTGCGCCCGCCGCGGACCACGCCGCTGCCAGATCCGTTGGGCGGTGCGGAGGCGGCTTTCGCACCCTTTTCCTGGCGTTTCGCCATCAGTCGGTCCTTTCCCAAAGGCAAATAAACTGTCAGGAAAATTGGCGGGTCCATGGACCCAACCCTCCCCCAGGGATAAAGAAGGGTTAAGAACCCGTCGCGCGCCCCAGGCGGTGGCTGAACGAGTCGGCCACGTACTGCACGATGGAGATCACCCGATCGTAGGGAAGCCTCGTCGGACCGAGCACGCCGATGGTCCCCAGCAGCACGCCGTCCACCTTGTAGGCGGCCGTCACCATGGTGCACCCCTGCATCTGGGAGATGCGGTTCTCGCCGCCGATGATGACGCCGACCGCTTCCTCGGCGAGGCTCTTGTCGAGAATCTCGGCCACGACTTTCTCCTGCTCCAACACCTCGAGCAGCGCGCGGGCCTTCTCCACATCGCGGAACTCCGGCTGGCCCAGCAAGTTGGCGGCGCCTTCGTAGACCACCCGCTCGCGCGACTGCATCGACAGGTCGTGGGTCGCTTCCGCCACCCGATCGAGGATCTCGGAGTCGACGGGCAGCGTGCGCAGGAACTCGTTGTTGATGGCGTCCACCGACAGGCCGCGCAGCCGGTCGTTGAGCAGGTTGGTAATCCTCGCCAGATGGTCGGCGTCCACCGACCCGGAGATTTCCACGACGCGGTGGACCACGCCGCCAGTGTGGGTCATCATCACCAGCAGCAAGTGGTGCGGTCCCACGTTCATCAACTGCAGGTACTTGAAAAGACTGCGCCCCAGCCGCGGCCCGAGCACCAGCGACGTGTAGTGGGTGGCCTGCGACAGCAGGCGGCTGGTGTGGTCGATAAGCGCGTCCAGCTCAAGCTGCGCCTCGCCCATGCGGTGGGCCAGCTCCTCCGCGTCGTGGGGCGGCGTGATGCGGCGCTCCAGCAGACGGTCCACGTAGTAGCGGTAGCCCTGGTCGCAGGGAACGCGGCCCGCCGAGGTGTGCGGCTGATACAGGTAACCCATCTCCTCGAGCCGCACCATCTCGTTGCGGATGGTGGCTGAGGAACAGTTGAGGTTGTATTTGGAAACGAGAACGCCCGACCCGACCGGCTCCGCGGTTTCAATGTACTCGCGGATGACGGCGAGGAGGATTTTCTCTTGCCGAGGCTCCAGCACCTCGAGTTCACCTCATCCCTGGCTCAAGAACGCCAACCTTGAGGGTATCATCGGCCTCGTCCGCTGTCAAGTAAGCCGGCAACTCAAGAATCCGCTCCATGACGCCGTTTGAGACTTCCACGCCGGGGTCGGTGAGGGCCAGCCGATCTCCGTCCCAACGGACGAACCCGCCGTCGAACATCCCGGCGCACACGCCGGCCACCAGCGCGCGAAGCCGCACCGGGGAAACCCCGAAGCGCGCCGCGCACGCCGCAACGTCCACGCCGGCGCGCGTACGCAATCCCAGCACCAGCGTCTCCGCGACAGACACTGGCCACGACACGCGCTCGCCCTCCTCGACGAGCACCGCCCTCTCGCGCACCCGGCGGATGTACTCGGCGGGACGTCTCGTCTTCGTGGTGCGCCACCCGTTGACGTACGAAACGGCGCCCGGCCCGACGCCCACGTACTCCCCGTTGGCCCAGTACATGAGGTTGTGGCGGCACTCATGGCCGGGCCGCGCGTAGTTCGAGATCTCGTACTGGGCGAACCCCGCCGCGCGCGTCACCTCGACCGTGGCGTCGTACATATCAGCCTGGCTGTCGTCGTCGGGGACGTGCAGGGCGCCGGCCGCGTGCAGGCGTCCGAACGCCGTGCCCTCCTCGATGATGAGCCCGTACAGCGACAGGTGGTCGGGCCCCAGCGCGACCGCCTCTTGAAGAGTCTTCCGCCAGGACGCCTCGGTCTGGCCGGGGGCGCCGAAAATGAAATCCAGGTTGAGGGACGGCACTCCGGCGCGCCGCGCGAGCGCCACCGCCTCTTCGGCCACGACGCGCGTGTGGACCCGCCCCAGCGCCTGGAGCGTCGCATCGTCGAGCGCCTGCACGCCCAGCGAGAGCCGCGTGAGGCCGCCGTCCAGCAGCGTTTCCAGGAAGGACTCGTTCAGCGACCCGGGGTTGGCCTCCGAAGTGATTTCGACGTCCTCCGCAAAGCCGAACGCGGCGCGCGCCGTGTCGAGCACCCGGCGGATGAGCGGCGCGGGCAGCGTGCTGGGCGTTCCGCCGCCGATGAACACGGAGCCCAGCGGACCCAGGGGATGTGCGGCGGCGGACCGCTCGATATCCTCGCAAACGGCGTGCACGAACGCGGCGAACTCGCGCTCGCGGCCGGCGAACGAGTTGAAGTCGCAATAGTGGCACTTGGCTTCGCAGTAGGGAATGTGGATGTAGAGGGCCATAAAAACGAGGCGCCCACTTGCTTCGTGAAGTTTCGAGCGGGGCCTTCCCGTTTCTGGTATAATATGCGGGCTCATGCGCAGACCGACCTGGCCGGGGTGCGGGCACCCAGAACAGGACACCTGATGGCGGCTGACTACGCGCGCTTTCCACTGGACGGGCGCGAATGGGATGAGTTCTGGTACCAGTCTCGTCTGGAGGAATGCCGCAGCGACCTCGAGCGAGAATTCTTCAAGAGCCAGGAACTGGTGCGCAGCGAGGTTATCCAGCGTCTGCCCGACGATCAACTGCAATCCCTCGATCAGAAGCGCTTGAGCGACTACTGCCGGCTCGCGATCGCTGCGCGCTACCACGAGGACGGCCAGCGCGACGAAGCGATGGCGCTGGTCGAGGCGGTGCTGCACGGCAAGCAGAACCACCCGCTCATCGATTATCCCCAGGTGTTCCGCGACGCCATCGCCGTGCGCCGCTCGCGCAATGACTTCGCCGCGGCCATCGGGTTGCAGCGCGACTTCGTGACCTACGTGTCGACGCAGCAAGGCGAGGCGGCCGCGCGCGCGCAAGCCATGGACCTCGCCCAGCTGATGGTGGAGAGCGGCGACGAGAGCCGCGGCGCGGACATCTTCCAGGAGTGGTTCTCGGAGGATCCGAAAGCGCTGGCCGCCTCGAACCGCGAGCTCATTTCATCGATTCGCCCGGAGATGCTGGCTGACACCGCCCGCGACATCCAGCGGATGTTCGCGGAGGCGCGCCTGGAGGGCGATCAGGGAAAGCTCGAGCTGTTCCGCGAGTTGATGGATACGCCGCCGAATTCTTAAATCGACGTGGTTCCCAGCGTCAGGAACTGCGACTTGTAGAGCGCGCCTTCCATGAACAGCGTCTCGGTGTTATAGCCGGTCCACAGGCAGACGTAGAACTCCACGTTGCCCGGCATGAACCGCCGCGGCATGGTCCAGACGAATTCCTTGACATCGGTCTTCATCAAGCGCTGTTCCAGCGGCAGATCGTATAGTCGGCTGGAGTCGTCGCGGAAGATGACCGACAGGTAGCGCCCCTTCGTGGCCCGCGCCTTCACGTAGAAGCTCGCCCCGTAGGGGATCTTCACCCGGCGCGAAAGCATGAACTTCCCGTTGTAATACACCACAATCGGGTCGAGCCTGTGAG
>Ga0194131_10003767_pt1 | contig 23519 bp, 21 predicted proteins | sample TA2KigO120mmetaG_FD_148631 | JGI IMG/M metagenome (GOLD analysis project Ga0194131, IMG submission 148631) | Freshwater microbial communities from Lake Tanganyika, Tanzania - TA2015053 Kigoma Offshore 120m | ecosystem: Environmental > Aquatic > Freshwater > Lake | place: Tanzania: Lake... | reverse complement strand
CTTGATGTCTGTTGTTGGCTATTCCCCGCTCCTTCGCTTCGCGAAGGGGCGGGCCAGCAGACACCAAAAAGTCTTACTTAACCAGTGGTCCGAATTTTGGGGGGAAGCTCATTTCAGGGAAAAAAAGAAAGTGTCTGCCCGTGGCGAGAGCGAACCGTCGAAGTTCGTTGCTGCCGAGGCAATCATCGCCAAGGATTATCGCCCGCTCGGTCAGTCTGTCCCGAATTGTCCGATACTCTTCACGCTCGTATTCACGCGAATGTGCGCTGTCGTTTATGAAAATGTCGATCGGCTGAGTGAAATCCCTTAGAGTTTGTATGGAGTCTCCGTAAAGGATACGCCCAAACTCCTTATAGATCCCCTGGACAAGGAATCCTGCGTTGGGATCAATATCGGTCCCGTAGGTTACCCCTGGGTGCCCATTTTGCGCGTTGCGCATTAAGGCTCGGGCAATAACGCAAGTCCCCATCCCTTTCTCGACTCCAGTTTCGACCACCACTCTTGGTTTGAGGGCTCGGACCAAAGCATACCACCCGATCCGGCGGCCATACTGAACATTCAGGTCGCAGAAGTATCGATGCGCGCCCTGCAAAATGCATCCCCGAATGTGGCTGCGCAAGTCTTCGTCTTCACAGATTTCGCGGATGTACCCGTCAATTTCGTTTACCTGTCGTCCCGTCACCAAAGCAGTCATTGACGCAAGGTACTCCTTGTTCAGCTCCGTGATGTCGTATGTGTAGTTCGTCGTTTCATTTGATTCGATGAGCCACAGAAAAAATTTTTCCAATTGCGGTTGAAGATAAAACCGAAAATTGCCTTCACCGCGGTCCTTCACGGAGCAGAGCTTCATATGCAGGAATTCCATGCCAGATGGATTCTTTACCAGCTCCCGGATGAGATTTGTCGATGCCCGAATCATCCCCTCTTGATTCATCAAGCCGTCGAGAAACTGACGAGCCGCATCGACGCCAGCTTCGACGATCAAGCGCACGATTCTCAGTCGTGTCTCTTCAAATTGTTCTCCGCCAATACCAACTAAGCCACTATCGCTTCTGCCAATCGGGTCGTCAGCACGCCTGATAGCCTCAACCGCGTTGCAGTCACCACTGCCAGATGGCGCTCGCCCTGGCAATACAAATTCATCACCTTTCATAAAGAGATAGGTCGCCTCAAACTCGTCCGCGATTGGATCGGCCACATACTCGACTTTGGTCCGAAAATGAAGTCCACATTTTGCGAATTCAGAATCCCCTCAGCCCGTACTGAAATGGGTATCCGTGATTCCTCAACGACTAGCCCGGTTTCTGACATTGCCAAAGCAAAGTGACTCGATCCTTGGAAGTGTACGTGCTGACTTCGGCCTCGGGAAAGACCTTTTCCAACTCGCGGCGCATTTCTTCTTCGTCCTGCCACTCGAACTGATGCGCCTCATGGATTTTCGAGCCCTGGCTCGCGTTCCCAACCGTGTCGCCACAAAACCATCCGCCCGGTTTGAGATTCTTCAACGCCAGATGGAAGAGCTTCTGCTGATCCTGACGGGAGAAGTGCTCGATCGCTCCGCGAATGCAGACCACGTCGAAATAGTTGGGCTTTCCCTCGTAAGCGAGCACATCCTGGCGCAAGTAAGCGATGCCTGGCGACGAATGCAGCCGAACCGCATGTCCGAGCGCCTCGCCGTTGATATCGACACCGACGATTTCGCCAGCCCGTTTCCGGTAGAAATGGAAATCGTAGAAACCATCCCCGCAGCAGAGGTTCAGCAGTTTTCCATTCAAAGGCAGCTTGGCTAAGACATTGTCCGGGGAAATCGTCCAGTAATCCGTGAAGTGCTTCTCCGGGTTCAGCAGATGGTGGCGGTGATCGAACCAATCCGGCTTGGCCAATTCCCATTGGGCTTTGAACAAATTCTCCGAGGCGATCCGTCCGGCAATCTCCGCGATCTTGGCAAAATACTCGCCCACCGCCAAATGAGCCCGCTGCTCTGGCGTCTTCCCCTGGAGATCCCGCTCATGGAGACCGAGAAGGTGCAGGGACTTTGAGATCTGCGCGGCTGTTTCGCCGGTGACCTGGAGGTGGTGGAAGGCCAATAGATCATTCATGGTTAGGTTGGCAGTGTCGCTCTTCGATTCACGATCCGTCGGCTGGGAACCTGCGGACGCGCGTTCCCCATTCCGCGCCTCGCGGTTCTTACGGCGGGCCCGTCGGCCGGATCCTTTCTTGAAAACATAGGTAACATCGAATTGATCGGCTCCCGCGTTCGTGGCGAATTCCAGAGCGCTCACCAACTCCAGTCCTTGGTCCAAGAACAGCCTCAGCAACTCGGCCTCATTGAAGCGCAATTCGACCGTTTCCGCGCCGTAGGCGAGCTTCTTAAAGTATTGGGTCTGACGCTGACGACAGATCGGCGTTCGATGCGCGACCACGAACCGTTTGGCCACGCGCGCGGTTTCGAGGATGTGTTCCGCATAATTGGGCGCATGCAGCAGAACACAGGAGGAAATGGCGATGTCGAACTGCCCCTCGGCAAAGGGCATTTGGGCCCCGTCAGCCACTTTGAATTTCGCCCGCGGGTAATAGCTCTGCGCCAGGGTAATCATAGGCTCGGAGTAATCCACTCCGAAGTAATCGATCGACCGATTCTGGAAATATTCCAGCACCTCAAAATAATAGCCGCTGGAGCAGCCGATCTCCAGTATCGACGTTCCCGGCTTGGCGATGGGCCGCAGCGCTTCACTCAAGACGCGGAACACCAACGGGGGTTTGCCTCGGAAAGTGCTCTGCAATTCTTGCTGCACGAGAGACCGCTGCCGCAGGGCCATTTCCGGCTTCTTCCAAGACAAGGTCAAATCTTCCGTCACTTCGTTGGCGGCAATGGCCTGGTGGCCGTAGGAAACCTTGGCCGGATCCACCGGCACGCCCCGCGCGGCTTCGCGCCGGTAACGCAGATGCCGCTCCAAAATCTCGGCCACCCTGGCCATCCGCCCCGCGTAAGTATGGTCCCGCAGGGTCCGCTCTTGTCCGGCGCGGGCGATCGTTTCGGCCTCGCCTGGATGCGCCAAATAGTACTTGATCAAGGCCGCGCATTCCTCGGGAGACCGGTAAGCGACGACTTCCTTTCCGATCTCGAAAAGGTCATTCAGGTTGTCCTTGTAGTCCGTCATGAGCAACGCCCCGCATCCCGTGGCTTCGAACAGGCGCATGTTGTTCGCGCAGTTCTCCGCCACATCGATATGGCGGTTCAGCGTCACTCGGGATTGGCCAAACAAGCTGAACATCTCCAGTCCCCAAACCTCGCCATGATGCCGCGCGCGGATTGGGGAATTCGGCCTTAGAGTTTCCACTCCGTACCCCCACATATCGATTGGCACACGTGCGCTGAGGTACTCCAGGAACTCTGTTCCCTTGCCGTGCGCTTTCGTGAGTCCCCCAATGAACGTGACAGAATGGGTACGACTCGATTGGGGTAGTGCCCTGAGGACACGGGGCTCGAAGGCTAGGGGCAAGTAGTAAGCCGTCAGTCCTTGTTGGCGGAACCGCTCTACGAAGTGAGGAAACGACGAAAAGATGAGGTCAATTCTCCTCAAGTCAGCGTGTGGAGGCACGCCGCTCGCAATCTGTCCGATGATCAGTTCGGTGTGGGGACGTATTGCTTGCAGAAACTCGGAAGTCGCGATACCCAGATCCTGAATGTAAGTCACTTGGGGCCTCAAGCGTTCAATCTGTTCGACAGCGACTTCCAAGCCATGCTTGGAAATACCTATCTCATGCGCCCAAGCGTCTTGAAGATCGCTGCAATTGACTACGATGTTGTCCGCGTCCCATCCGGCCTGCTTCACGCCCTCGGAGTAAAAGTCGCTATCCCCAAACGACTCACGGAGCAAAGATTCTAGCTGCTGTCGGTAAGGCAGTGCACGGAGTTCAGGTTTCCTCTCGTAGAGGCTTCTCAAAAAAGAGGGATAGTACGTGTTCACGAAAAGGCAAAATGGCCTAGTCGTGCATCCACCAGTGTTCAAGTGAGGTTGGGTCTCAGAGCCTAGCCCAAATTTCGCATAAGACCGATTTTCACCAGCACAAGGAATGGCAACATCAGTCGCCTCCGAAGCCCTCTCAACTGCCTTGCACGGAATCGCTAAACAATGGTAAGCGCGTTGGGTGTCCTTGCCCGGGTCCAACCGGTGCCCCTGCAAATCCCAGAGCTCGTACTGCGAATCGAGCAACTGTTTACGCTCAGCCCACTCCGCTTCGTCATGAAACTCGATGAGCAGAACGGGCCGAGTGTCTTGGAGCAATCGTTGCATGCCTCGAAAAGCGTGCCCCGCAGCCCCTTCGATATCGATTTTGACAAAATCCAGCCGCGCGCCGCGTGGAAACAAGTTGTCCAGACTTCCTGCAGGAACTTGAAGGCTCGCCCCGGTAGGATTTCCTTCGACATCGTACCCTCGGATGTTCCATTCATAGGAGGAGGATTGCCGGCCACGGTAGAGCCAAACCTGCGGCTGCGAGCCGTCGGTAACCGCCAGATTCTTGATTTCGACTCGATCCGCATAACCCAGCAACTCCACATGTTGCTGCAAGGCTTTCGCGTTTTCCGGGTGCGCTTCGATGGCAACGACTTTACCTGTGGAGCCAACTCGATCCGCCAACACAGCCGTAATCCCTCCCACGAGAGCGCCGACATCGGCGCAAACCCATCCCGGTTCGACAATTTCATGGATTACTTGGACGACGTCGGGTTCGACGGTGACAGCAGCTAGTTTCATAGACGAACGGGGAGTGACTTCGACGGCGGATTTGACTTGATACAGGCCTAAGTCTACACATGGAATCAGAGCCCTGACAGACAGTCATGTCAAACTCGCTTAAACGCGATGAAAAACGATTGAGTGATGAGATCAAACATCGTCACATCTGATTTAAAGCAGTGAATATCTCGCAAGACTTCTTTGAGAGTTGCGGGCCCGTGGTCACCAGGAATCTTCCAGTTGTTAATCTGGCTTGGTATCTTTCCGTCCAGTGGGACCAATCGGTGGACTCCAAGCGGCGTCAGGCCTGCACTCACTGCAAGATTCAGGTAATCGTTCAAAACATAGCCGGTTTCTCCACAGTGCCAATAACCGTAAGCCCGCTGGGCCCGTTCCTTTTCTTCGGGATAGTGCTCATCGAAATAGCGCCAGAGATCGACTGGTGTTAAGCGCTGCGCACCATATGAGAAATCAGCGTAGACCATTGGAGAATTCAGGACCCAATACCAATTTATATGCCAAAGGCAAAGCATGCCACCGGGCCGCAACAGTGACTGCGCTTTCTGGAAGAAAGAGAATGGCGAAAAGTGATCCAGCGACGAAAAAGACGTGATGCAGTCATACGAATCTTCTAGTTCGTAATAGTCTCCCCAGATATACTTATGCAGCGAGATGTCGCTTGTCGGCAGGATTTTCCATACTCCTTTTGGCAAAGGAGATGGATGCTGATTCAACTCAGCCTGAAAGTTCCGAAATACAAAGCCAGCTTCCGCTCCAGGCTTACCTCCCACGATTTGCTCTCTGGCGCATTGGATCGTAGCCAACATACCGATAATCCTTTCCTCCGAGAGCACTTCAGAGTAATCAACCTTGTCGAGGCAGTGAACCTCTTCTGCCCGTCCTGTTGCGTGAAACAGCCGTGCGATTAAACCGGTATTTCCCCCGACATCAACGAGTTTCCCATGTTTTACCGGCTGGCCAAGGAGCAGATCCAACCAGTCATCCGTGCAAACTCGCAGATGTCAGCCAGAATGCCGAAATCACCCTCGGCGGCAGGCTTAGTATTGGGGTTGTAGAAGGATGGATCGAACATCGGAGGCATCTGCTCTCGATATCCGTCTAGAATCCGAATCGGATTTCCAAACCGAGTTAAAAAAACATTATCCATAATTGCCCGAAGTTCATGATTTTACGTTCAAATTAACTTTGTAATCCGTGACAAGAAGAGCACCACAGCCCGTGGCCTCAATAAGCCAATATTGTGGCAAAATCACCGGCGACATCTATGTGACGGTTAATGGTAATCCTGGAATCGCGAAGTCGACAGAACATTTCCATGCCCCAAACAGGTCCATCATGTGAATTCTTGAGCTGGCAAGTGTCCGGAAGCGCTCCCATGCCATATCCCCATAAGTCGAATGGAACCCGTTGAACTATTTCCTCCGATATCAACCTTCCTCTCGAATGTGCCGCTGAAATTCCACCGATAAAACTGACCGAAACCCTTCTCGAGACAGGAGGCTGTATTTGGTCCAGGATACTCGACTATGTTGGCAGCAAGCCACCCGGTCTTGCGCAAGCCGTTTGAGTAGAAATCGCTTTCCCGGAAACGGCTTTCTTCCGGCGCTCTTGTTTGTACCTCAAAAGGCGCGTTGGACAAGGCCGGCTTTTGCAAGTAAAAATCCCGACGAAATGCGGGATGGTACATGTTCAAGAAAATGCAGCTTGCATCCTTCATGGGTGTTCATGCAATCGATCAAGATGATACCGTACGCGGCGCTTCAGATGGTTTTCCGGCGACCGCATTAACGCTTCTTTCAGCGCATGGATCGCGGATGTCCATTGCGCTTCGTTTTCGAGGGTGAGCGCGTGCCAATAGTGCAGCCACGCGTCTTCGGCGGCTTCTAGCTTCAACATTTCCCTGAGAGAAAACTTGAAGCTTGGATGCTCTGGCATCGCTGCAATGATGGCCTCGGCCCTTTGCCAGTCGGAATCAGTCGGGCACCCGGACAGCGTCTGAAACAAGGCTTCGCTCAGTTTTGGGCTGAAGCCAGCGAGATGTTTCGCCCAGGATTCGCTGTATCGAAAAACCCGGTTCCCCGACGGCCGTTGAAACTTCCGGCCGTTGACTTTCTGACCACACGCCAGAGTGGCGCAGATCTCATGGTTGATCAAAAGCTTCGCGGCCGTTTCATTCCAGATCCGCCACGGCCCGGGCCACGCCGGCTCAACATCATGGAAAGCGATCCAGCCTCCTTCCTTGACCAACGGGTAGATCAGTTCCAACTCGTGCACGATATCGTCGTAGTGGTGCGACGCGTCGATAAAAACAAAGTCAAACTGTGGGATATCATGCCATTCCTTCAGAACCCGCTGCGAAAATCCCGCTTTCGGCGAGACGATATGGTCAAGGCCCGCGCGCCGAATGTTTGTTTGCCAGACATCATAAAATGTCAACCCTCGCCGGCGAGTTCCACCAGCGACGTTTCCCATAAAAGTATCGATGGCGTAAACTTTCTTGCGAGAATTCAAACACCCGAAGCCGAGCGCAATGGTCGAACGCCCGAAGCAGCTCCCGATTTCAAGAATGCAAGCATCGTGCGGCAAGGAGCGCGCCTTTTCGAACAGGTACTGCTCCTGACCCGGAACGAGCCATCCCTCCACAGAATTCACGGATTCGGCTATGTCCTGATAGCGGAGCGGCTGAATCTTCAGAAGATCATCCAATCTTTCCATCAACGCGATAACTTGTTCATCGTCGGGCTGGCGTGCAAGCCGAGCCTGTGCTACCGCGACCGCCTCCCAGATTCTTCCGAGCCATGCCTTTGCCATGATTCGATATAGTTGCAGATCTGGAAACGTAGGGTCCAATTCATTCGCTTGTTCAAAATATGCGTGCGCTTCATTCCAGCGGTCCTTCTTGATCAATGCGACGCCATTCGCGGCAAGATTGTCTGCCGCCTGCGGCGGGTAAAAGACGATATTGGGGAGACGTGATTTCGCCACACAGAGAACGCGTTCATTGAAAACACTCGTGAATATCGCTTTCGCCAAGGAATCGTATGAATCAGGTTTCTCTTGAAGCAGGCTTCTCATCCATTCTGACAGAGCCGCTCTCCTCCAGACGAAAAGACTGAGCACAAAGATTGGATTTCTGAGCAGCGCGAACTGCCCGCACGCCCCATCATAATCATCCGTGAATTTGCGTTGGGTAAAAAACTCATCCACGATGACGCCATTTTTGTCCGCAAGCCACGCACCTGAAGCAACGGCGCCGTACTCGGCGTTCGACTTCATCAAATCGATCGCCGTCGAGAAGAGCGACTCGTCCACATGGACAGTGTCAGGCCCGAAATAGAGATAGTCTCCCTTTGCCGTGTCCACACAAATCGACAGTTCGTTCAGAAATTCATCCAGAGAAAAATGAGGTGGCGAAGCCATTTCGATGGATTCGATGGTCTTGTGCCGAGATCGCGCGCTTGACTGGGCTAGATAGGTGTTACCTGGCTTCTGAACGCCATTCTGACGAAACCGAACCAACGAAAGCAGAGGTTCACAGATATTTTCCGAGATGGCAGCGCGTCGCTTCAGGTCTGATCTAGTGAGCCTGATGCGGGCCAACTCCTTCTCTAGGAATGCGGTTTCTTCTTCCAGCGAACGTCTGGTTCCATCGTTCGATGGAAGCGGATAGAGGGACGTTCCCCACATGATATGGCTGCAGACCTTATCCAGCGTTTCGTCGTGCCCAGGCAACAGTGCATTCAGAGTTTTGAAGCGAAATTCAGGGGTAAACGGATCACGGAACCCAAAGGACTTGAACCGATAATTCAGTCGCAGAAAAATCAAATGCGCCCCTCTGTAAACTCGCCGAAGGTCTTCCAAGTCGAATGCCCGGGTCCGCTCCAAACTCTCAGAGATCGCGGCCCCCAATTCTTTCGATCCCAAATAATTCAATCCCAGATCGATCACGCAATAGAGGTTCTGAAACATGCTGAGGCCAACCAGCCCACGCGCCAGGGATTCCACGCCGGTGGTGCTGCCGTACGTCAGCAGCCCGTCGGCATTCCAACAGATCGAATAGGAAGTCAATTTCTCTGTCGGCATCAATACACGGACATTCTTAGGCAGAGTTCTGTTGAACTTGTACAACTCGCTGAGGAAGTACCAGCCCGTGTGGCCTTCCCCGACCACATTGGGATGGTGCCGAATAATCAGGTACTCTTCTCGGTTGCGGAAAACGTCCACTACTCGTTTGATAGCTTCAACTTCAGTCCTGAACGACGCTTCAATATCTCGCTCCTTTTGGCCAACTTCCCAATCGCTGGATGTAAAGAACGCAACGACCTTCGCGTTCGCAGGAATCCGAAGGGCCCTCCTCAGGTCATGCGCATCCGACCGGAAATTGTAAAAAGCCGTGAAATTAGTATTTTCACCGATTTCGCGATCAAAGAAATACCGTTTCAGGGCCTGACATTCGTCGGGCGTCAACGGAGTGTTCTGCCATGATCGCCAGACCTTTCTCCTGCCGATGGCGCTGTTGATATTCTCATTCTCATGAAGTTGAAAGGAGTCGTCATTAAAACCGCGTTCATGCGTCAAGACTCTCACATCTCGACGGCGCGCAAGTTCAAGTGCTATGCGGTACTGGTGCAAAACACCGTTGAAGCAAATCATTTGATCCGCTGGAAAAAAACTCAAGAGCCGCTCCAATGCCGTTTTCAGAATTGCCCCGTTGTAGAGAAACGCTTTGTATATTCTAATGGTGTCGGCCTCCGAATAATCCAGCTCTCCCCGGAGAAGATAGGGAAAGACACCCGAATACACCCAGTTGCTCAAATTGACTCCGTCAAAGGTCGCATTCTGAACCTGGTCCGATGTGAGACTTTCAGACCAGCGTCGGCATTGATCTAGATCCTTTGCATGAAGGAAGGCCCGCAATTGAAGAACCGGAAGTTGAAACTGTTCAAACAATCTACTTCCACTCTGGGCACACAACTGGCAAGTCGTGTTATTGGTCGGTTTGCCCGCGACCGGACAGAATTCGAAGAGTCCATCGCAGCAGACGGCCGTGACCTCACAGCCGCGCAATTGCAACGACTTGCCCAAAACCGCGTCCAGTTGATGGTGAACCCTCCACAGCCCATAGGGAGCAAAGAGCAGAACTTTTTTTGAATTCATGAACCGGCTTCCGGCCAAGGCAGAAGATCACGTTGTCACCCTTCGTTGAGAAACCGAGCCAACAGGTTGATGAACTTGCCAGGATCCCAAGAAGTCAGTCCTGCGCTGAGCCAACCCAGTTCTACCAATCTTTGGACCGTCTCGGATTCGAATTCAGTCGAGGCAATGGGAAGGGATCTCTTGCCTAGAGCCATGAGCTCGTAAAGCGTTCGCCCTCCGGCACAGATCACCAGACTGCTGCGTTGAAAGATGGGGATAACATTCTCCGGATTAATTCGGATCTTGAATGTGTCGGACTGCTCCTTAACCAAGTCTTGCATACTTCGTACAGGTTTGTATCCCGGTCCCAAAACGATGTTAAAGACCATTCCCAGAAGTTCCTGAGAAAGCAAGGTTTCAACGGCTCTCCTCGTCAGATCTGTCGGGTCTGCGCCTCCGAACGATAACGTGATTTCAGCCGGATCCTTCGAGGCCGAAATGTCGGGATCGACTAGCGAGTGATCAAAAACAAAGTACTCTGGTCCGAGGAAATGTGTTATCAGCTTTTCCTTGTTAGGGAAATGATCATAGCTGAGAATGCTGCTGTTCAGGTAAGCATCCGCGCCAGGATTCCTGAACCTCCAGTCATCAAGGAAGAGCACCGAGCTTCTTCTGGATCGGACGGTATCGATATACGCGAATGAGTCTTTGTAGGGAAGGTCGATAACAACCCAGTCTGGCCGGTAGATGTCTATGGATTCGAGCAGGAACTCGTCATCATCCTTGCAGGATATTGGAATTGTTCTGGTTGAAACATGGAATCTTTTTGCATGAAGGACAGCTTCTTGGTGGTCTTTCATCACAAAAAGGCAATCGCTCCGGTACGAATTGAAGAGCTCTTTTGCCAGAACCAGGCACCGCGACAGGTGTCCGAAAGAAAGACCCGCCACTGCGCCGGCATCGACCCTAAAGAGGCATTTCTGCGGTCTTGGCCGCTGAAATACGTCTCCTATCCAGCCGCTTAATGGCTTCGGAGAGCGGTAGATTCCATGGTGCGATGTCACTTGAACGAAAGATGGATTTGACACTCAACCAATCTTCATAGGTATCGATCGTCAGACGCAAATCTGGTCGGGCACACTCTCCTCGAACCAGCCTTCTGAGTATGCGGAACTTCTCGGAATGTCGTAGGATATGCAGGTTGATGTGCTCTCGCTCGTCGAACCGCTTCACGGTTCCGGCCAGGCGATCCAACAACAGCGCGGAGAAGACGTCAACCCCAGAGCCAACGGGCAGATCTAGGAATTGTCCGTATTCCGCCCCTTCCCTCGCAACGCTCCTGACGAGCTCCGAGAGCAGGACGGGGCAGGTCAGAGGGTTATCTGCAGTGACGCGGACGACCCACCGGGGGTTGTACCTTTGAAGGCAGTCGATGTACCTCTGAAGCACGTTCGATGCATCACCGCGAACTACATCCACGCCCTCGGATTCTGCCCAAACAGCACAAATGTCGTTCGGTGTCGTGCGGGATGTAGCGACAACGACACGTGAGTTCAGACCAACATTCTTCAAACGACGAATGAGGAAACTCAGAACCGGTACCCCACAGAGTGGGTAAAGGACTTTGGCGCATAAGCGCTTTGACTGTAGTCGGCACTGAATCACCAGTAGTGTACTTTGAGGCACTCCCGATTCGCGCGTTGAGCAGCAGGCACGTTCAGATTTCAAGCAGAATATTCGGGACTCCGACCGAGTCATACTCTTTCTTCCTGCAGATCGACACGATGCAATGTTTGCAAATATCAATATCTTTGCGCTCATTCCGCATATGTGAGCGCCTAAATTCCATCATCTTCCGTGAGTTCCAAATCTCTGCCACAGTTTGTTTCGTCACATCGCCCATATCGAATCGTGCATTATAGTCAAAACAGCAAGTCGTCACCTGGCCGTTCCAAAAAACCGCCAGCCGTTGCATAATATATTCACAAGGGCCCAAATCGTAGTTCGTCTGAAGGTCCGGATAGCCATCGACATGCTCACGAAAATCATGAATGCGATGCACCGCAATGATATCGGCCAGCGGAAATCTTTCGCGCAAATAGGATTCGGTCTGCCTTAGAGCTTGGATGGTTGGATTATCAAGACTTGCCTGTAGCCGAACTTTAGGTCTCGTATTTTGACGCTTCTGTCTCCTTTCCAAAAGGAGCTGGATCGCTTCCTCAATGCTCGTGTAGGTTTCTTTCTTGTTGCGATCACGAAAGCTATCTCCATGATGGCTATCAACAGAAAAGATGATCAAATCTAGACGAGATTCCAAAATATTCTGAATGCGTTTCTCATCTAACATCGTACCGTTCGTGGTTATCTGAACATCGAGAATGTCCTTATCTTTGGCGTATTCTATGAACTCAAATAGCCGCGGATGTAAAAAGGACTCTCCGCGGATTTGGAGTTTGATGGCGCACAAACCTTCCGCGGCTCCCTCATCAATAATGCTTTTGAACAATTCGAATGTCATTAATCCAAGCGGGCGTTCGATCAAGCCGTTCTGGAAGCAGAACTCACACTTCAGATTGCATACACCACTGACTTCGATATCAAGGTGGAGGGGAAAGCTGGTCAGGACCTCGTACTGCGAAGCCTGAAGCCACAGTTTTCGATAGAGATCGAACTTATCCTGGTCAGTGAGTCCTCCAAAAAGGGCCTTCAAATCGACTGTTTCTTGAAGTTGCGAGATGTTGGTTGGAATCATGACAGATCGGCCTCCAAGATTTCGGAGAAACAACGGACGTCTTTAGTCAACACACGTCCTAATATCCGTTGTACGTCATTGGGAGAGAGAGTGGAAACCGGCCGGGCCAATAGGAGATTCTGTTCGGTTACGACCTGCCCCATTTTCAGATCCGTCGCTGAATAGACTCCTCTCCTGAGAATCTTGGCCTGGGATCTGTCTGGCCGATCTCGTATGGCCACGGGTGTTCCACGCATTCTTTCAAAGAGTGTTATTTCCGAGATCAACTCCCGCAATTCGGATGGCTCTACTGAATGGCTGTGATCACCACCTGCCTTCCGAGAGTCCATAGTAAAATGGGTCTCAATGATTTCTGCCCCTAACATCGCTGCCGCAAGACAGGCCTTTATGCCGACAGAGTGATCAGAGTATCCGACCGGCCGCTTGAAGACCTGCTTGAGTAGAGAGATGATCGACAAGTTCAACTCTTCCTGTTTGGCAGGATAACAGGAGACGCAGTGCAGCAGTGTGACCGGACCACCTTTCATCGACTCTAAGAACTCGAGGGATCTCGAGATCTCGTCTAGCGCGGCCATGCCGGTCGATAAGTAGATTGGCTTGCGCGTTTGCGCGACGATACCGAGCAAATGCTGGTTTATGCAGTCCATCGACGCAATTTTATAGGCGGCGACACCAAGCTTTTCCAGTAGTTCGACCGCCCATGGACTGAACGGCGTGGACAGAAAGTCCAAGCCTGAGTCCACTGCCACATCGTAGAAATCACGATGTTGTTCAAACGTCATCTCGCCACCCTCAATTAGACTGAAATGTGGACTGCACGGGAGGGCGATGTCTTTCGCACGGAACGTCTGGAACTTGACTGCGTTTGCGCCAGCCTTTCCGGCTTCCACGATCATTCTTCTTGCTAGCGCCATATCGCCCTCATGATTGAAGCCAATTTCAGCGATGATGTACGCCATGAGTTTCCTCTTTGATTCTCGCAGCCTTGGGTAAGACAGTGGATTGTAATGGGGATTGAGCCGCAGAAAGCCCATCCCTGGAGATTCAAAAGATTCAAAAACGCTGGTTGACTTCTACAACGATCATTATGTACTTTCCCGGTCCCTCTAATCCTTCCCATCGCTCGACATTCTTTGAGGTTCTCTCCGCGTGGATTCTGTATTGCTCTCCGAAATCTTTGAAAGTGCAGAACTTCTTTACTTTGAAGCCCAGACTTTCATACAGGGATTTGTAATCATGCGAGACAATGTTGGTTTTGAAAGCTCGCCTCTCACGCAAATCGTTGGTGGTATTGCTTTCATCATACTCGAGGTGAATTACAAACTTCTTCGAGACTCGTGTGAGTTCCAGCAGAGCTTTCCTAATCCTGCCAGCGTGAATATTCATGAAAACTCCGAGAGAAAAGCCGACATCGAAATGGCCATTATCAAAAGGCATTTTGCAGATGTCTCCTTGCCGGATCTCAGCGTTCATCCCTTTGAGGTAGAGTTCGGAGTTCTTCAGTTGCGTGGAACTGAAATCTAAACCGCCTACTCGGACTTCCGGGAACTCTTCTTTCACCCGTTTGACATTCCACCCAAAACCGCAGCCTGCTTCAAAAGCGCTTTCGAATTGGAGCTCCGTAAGCTCTTTAACTAACAAATCTTGAAAAAACCTCTCATACTCCAGATATCCAGATCTGAGTATCTCGTTCATATAGACTTGCCCTCTATCTTCCCAGTATTGGTGCTGGTCTTTCAGCTTCGGTAGCTTAATGCCCAGATACTTGTAGAAGAACCGCTTAAAATACCAATCGTACTTGTACGACTCGATACCGAAGTATTTTCTCCAGTGATTAGATGCCATTGCAGACCGGTTGGGAAGCAAGCTAATCCTCCGTGATGATCTCTGATTCTGTCCCTCCTTTAATCGCTCAATAGTTTTCATCTTTCCTACGGTTTAAGCCAACGCCCGAGAACTGCTTCTCGAATTCATAGTTGAAACCATCCGAATAGTTGGTCTCGCCTATCGTGACTAGGCGCGGTACCTTTTTGGCGCCGTGGTGGCACTTCTGGCAAACGACGCTATCCTTTTTACGGAACGCTAGATGCCGTCTGCGATTTCGTTCCTGTTCTTGATCCCAGACTTCTTTGATAGTCTTGTTGTTAATGTTCGCGAGAACCTCCTCTTTTTCAAAATCCGACGGACATTTCAGGAAGTCGCCACGACTCGTGATAGCGAGTCTGAGCCAAAGTCGCGGACAGATGAACTCATCATCTGGCACCAACATGATTTCTTTGAAATTCATGTCAGAATTATAGGCAACACGATCCACGATTGGCCGCATCACGTCGAGATAAGCCTGCGGGTCATGCTTGATAGCTGACCATAGTGTTTGCACGTTCAGCATTGTGCCTGGACTATATTTGTCCCTGCAACTGCGCAGCAGCTTGAGTTTCGCAATTGATTCTTCGTATTTCAGCGGCTTGCGAATGCTTTCATACATACTCCCCAGACCATCGAAGGACACGGTGATCCAATCCGGCTTAGCTTTCATCAATTCTTCGGCGAGCGTTTCGGTCATTCGGCCAACATGAGTATTGATCCATATTTCCCTGACACCCCGCTTCTTGGCGTACGCGACCATTTCAGGAAGACGTTTGTTCAGTGTCGGTTCACCGCGCATGCTGAATTTTAGCGTAAACAACTTATATTGCCCGCATTCATCAATAATCTTTCTGTACATGTCGAAGGGCATGATGTCGTTTTCCTTCATATCCATGTATTGTCTGAAGCAGTGATCGCACTTGAGGTCACAGGCACTGCTCGCCTCGATGTCGACGTTAAGGGGGAATCGCGGCACGATTTTCAATCTTGGGAAAAAGTTCCATTTGAATTTGAACCAAAGATAAGACCACAATTTGCCACGGGCGCGCTTCCATTCGTGCTTGAGATATTCGAAGCGACTTTCGAAAGTGAATTGGACTTTGGTCTCTGATTTTCTTCCACCTAATCGCATAGTGATTCCTTTTGGTGTTTCGGTTAGTGGTTAGGATGCTTCTTCCTATTTTCTGTCCTTTGCGGTCACCGTGAAAACAAATCGATCTACCAGGATAGGGACTTGAATCTTCATCTTTTCAACGATGAACTCCAGGTTGTCCTCTTTCTCGATGGGAACTCTAACTTGTTCGATGATTTCACCGGTATCGTAACCTTCGTCTATGACATGGCAGGTTATGCCCGTTTCCGTTTCACCGTTTTCTAAAACAGCCTGTGTTGGCCTGCGCCCTCTGTATTTTGGAAGCAAAGAAGGGTGGAAATTGACACTCCCTCTTTTCGGGGTACTGAATACCGGCGCCGGTAGCAGTTTTGGATAAGCGTGAACGATCAGATAGTCCGCTTCCGCCAACACGCAGGCTTTCCTGATCACACCAAAATCTGACGCATCCTGTCTTAAAGGACTGTACCCCAGTGATTCTGCTCTCCTATACACTGCGTTTGTCCAGCGATCCCGGGGTTCCTCCTGAAACTGAGTGATCACGGTTCGCAAATCTACGTCTTGATTGCGCCAGAAGGCGCAGAGCATTTCTTCACCGATGCCCCAGTTTGCCAAGAGTACTATTCTTATTCTCGGCATATTCTTTTTTGGCTCAGTGCGGGCGTTCTTTTCCGTCCAGGTTTATCCATTGCGGAATTTCCGCCCATCCCATTCCATCTTTGCCATATCCCAACTCTCTGGCACCCATTGTACGCCGTGCTTGACCGCTCCATGCCGACAGTTTCGGCAACCTTTGATGCTGGTTCGCATTCCGGATCTATGCAATTCGCGAATGGATTGAAGTTTCCTGCAGTGCCAGAGTTCCTCGATGCACATTTCAGGTAAACTAACGTCTTCAATGTCACCACGGACATTGCGAATCGCCTTCGAGGGCGTTCCAAGGTACCGGCCGAGAACTAGCGAGATCTCTTCATTATGAGCCCCAGTACAGGGAACCACAACACCATTTGCGGAAAGCATTAGTCTTTGAAAGGGATACTGACACGCCCAGTTCTGTCGCACTGCATCCACGGGCAGCTCCTCACCATCATTTCCAGAGCCTCGAAAATCGAGGATTTCATTAACAGTGACCCAGTCCACACCAATCTCCACCATAAAACGGTAGTACGCGTCTGGATCGTTGGCAATCGGCGGGAAAATGGTATTCGTGCGAATTTGTGGCCTAGTTTTACCTCTTGCATTCCGGATGTGGACGAGCCGTTTGACATTTTCGGTGACAACTTTGAAGGCGTCGTATTCCGTCCCCTTTCTGTTTCTCGGAGTGCGGATCTTATTGTAAACATCCCCCAATCCATCAATGGAAACGTTGATCCAATTCGGTTCAGCCTCAACGATTTCTTCTGCCATCCTTTGATCTATCATCTGTCCGTGGGTGAGCGAGGAAACCTCAAGGATTCCCTTGTTCCGTGCATAAGCTAATGCATCCGCAAAATTGTAGGTTCTGCCATTCTCAACGCTTTTGTATAAGGTCGATTCTCCGCGCCAACTGAACAGAATCGAACAGACGCCGAGCGCAGCGCATTCGTCGATAACTCGGATGACATGCTTCCACGGCAGCATCCTCTGAGCGCCGACCACGGAGTTCTGGAATTCATCCGTAATCGTGTAGCACATCGTACACCCCAGATTGCACGTGCTTACCAATTCAAGGCCGACCGCGAGCGGAAATTCTCCTGGATCAAACTCCTTGGCTCGTCGATACCATTCCTGGCGGTAACGTTCGTATCGCGCACGTTCCTCCTTGGTGGGATATTGCGCGCACACAAATGCGGCCTGCCGTTCGGGCGTGTCAAAGCTGTGCTGTTGTTCATTGACCGGAATGACAGAGTTTTTTCCTCGCCATTTCTCATAAATCTCAGCTTCACGATGTCGAAACTGCGGTCCGACGCTAAACTTCCTAGTTGCAGGCATGGGATGCGTCCTTTTTGTATATCTTCAGAATATACTCCTGGCCTCGATGCTTAAACCAAGCAGGAAACCTCTCATTGTCGACGATACGAAGATGATTGAAGTTTTCTAAGATACTCTTTTCAACATCGAGACGGTCATCTTCACGCGATCTCCGCGAAAAGTAGCTTGGCTTTCCTTTCTGCTTCTCAGCCTTCAGCTTCGGATACATGTCGATGATTCGATGGACGAGTTCAACCGTCTTGGCCCCTTGCTTTGCTTTTATTTCATTGAGAAGTTCTGTGCCGTCGAGTTCGAGAAAATCCCTCAGGTAAATATCTCCTGCATCCAGCTCCTCAATGGCCTCAAACACGACCATGGGAATGCGGTTCTTGCCTTCCAGAACTTGCCAGGAAATGGGCGACCAACCACGACCTATCGGAAGAGTGCTTTCATGGATTACTAGGTTGTGCCTGTTCCTTTTCAGCGCAAGTAACGGAACACGCTTTGTGCATCCGAGCAGGAACAACACTTCGCCCGTAGGAATATCTACGTGATCGTGGATCAACCTGCAATCATGCTTACTTGCCAGACTCTCTAGGACTTGCTCTGCAAACGGAGTGATCCAAGACTCCGAATTGTCAACAAGAAGTGTTATCGTGAGTTTAGCGGACATTTTGCTTTCCACAGTTCATCATAAAGTCGATCACAGACAAGTTCGGCACGAAGCCACCGTATAGCTGCGGGTAAATTGGATGTGGAAAATCTTGCCAAATAACCCGAATGCCGGCTCGACTAAAGAGACCCACGTCGAGGTAATTCTTTGAACCTGTTCCTGTCAGATAGTCCGTGCCGCCTTCCTGCTGAATGAGATGAATAAGCCGTTCGCTTTTACGGCCTGATACGTTGTACCGTGAGGCGAGTATATAAGGAGTGTCGATACCCAGCAACTCGGCGGCGATTTCCAGGAGTCTGAGGTTAAATGAGACAAGCAGTTCAGTCTTCCCCAAGTAAGCGTCATGCAGCGACTCAAAAATGGATTCGAAAAACGGCGCCTTCCGGTATACGTGACGAATTGTAGCGAGGTGACGTCTCTGCCAGTCGCTCTGATTATCGATCTTCACCTGATTGATCATTTGTTCGAAATTGCCTTTCTTCTGAACTGGAATTGTCAGCCAAGCAAGTCCGTCTCGGGTTTTTATCCTATCACGGTGATGCCATCCCCTTCTCAGGAACTGAACATCATCGAGAATAATCAATAGGTCGCTCTGTTTCCATCTGTCGAAAAAACCGAGCCAAGGGAGAAAATCCGGCTGATGGATCGTAATTGTCCTTTTCATCACTCGACGGGCGACCCTTTTACCTCAGATATCGCACAACTTCAAAGCACTCAGCATATTGCACGCCAACCCTCATTCCGTCGTTTGCACATTGATTCCTTACAAAGTCGATCCATCTGTGACGCACGCGCTCGAGCTCCGACTTATGGGTGTTCACTACTTGTATCTTCCGTTCCATCACGAGAGATATATCTAAGTAAAAATTTCCGCGAAATTCCCGATCTGAACCGTAGTAATTGCTTCGGTACATGAGAAAACGCGGCACGTGTCTGCCGGCCATTAGAGCGCATTTCCCGGAGTACTCGTGGTCGCGATGTACGTCGTGGATCCAATGGCTATAGATAGTATCGATCCTGAAATTCTCAATGCATTCAAGCAGCCGGCGGGTCAGGCCTTCATCATTCGGTACCAAAAACGTTTCGTAGTTGAGTAAGATCAACTCCGCACCAATCAAATCGGCTGCAGCTTTACCCTCCTGAAGTGCAACCTCTTTGCTTCGGACTGGTACCCCACGCGCGTTCCTGTAACCAGAATCAGTGACAACGAGCATATACACAGTGTCATCGTTTTCCACATGATTCATCAAAGTGCCTGAGCAGCCCAGCTCAAGGTCATCGAAGTGAGCGCCGATCGCAAGGATATTCACTGTTACGACCTCATTGATTGAAATATTTGCTTACGCAGGCGCATACCAAAGCAACATCATCGTTACGCATCGAAGGATAAAGCGGTAAACTGAGCAATCGCCCAGCAATATCTTCAGTCACGGGAAGGTCGATCGCTGTGTGTCGGCCGAGGCCACGGTAGTACTTGAACTGATGAATGGGTGGGTAGTGGATACTTGTCTGTATCTGTTTCTTTCTTAGGAACGTCATCAGACCTTCTCTTTCTTCAGGATTCTCCAGAAGAATTGGAAAAAGATGGTAGGCCGACTTATGATGTGCCTGTGAGAAAGGCATAGTGATCTTCTCAATACTTGAAAGCGAGCGTCGATATAATCCACTGATTTCCTTTCTGCGATCGTTGTACGAAGTGAGCTTGGCGAGTTGCGCCAATCCTATCGCAGCACGCAATTCATCCATTCTGTAATTGAATCCCTGGGTGACGACATCGTAGGTGAACGCCAAACCTCGATACCTGTCCATGGTTTGTGCAGTCATTCCATGAGACCGTCTCAGCCGAAGCTCAGCGGCAAAATCATCGTTGTCGGTGGTTATCATACCACCTTCTCCTGTCGTCATGTTCTTGTTAGAAAAAAAACTAAAGCAGCCAACATCTCCCCATGATCCGACATTAATATTCTCAAATGAAGCACCTGGTGCATGTGCACAGTCCTCTATGATCATGAGATGATATTGGTCGGCAATGGCGCGAACCGCTTTCATTTCACAGGTGTAACCGCCGTAGTGCATCACCTGAACTACACGAGTTCGTGAAGTGATTTTGGCAAGTATACTTTGCGGAGATATTGTCAGGTTGTCTTCTGAGCAAACGTCGGCAAAAACCGGTTTCAACCCACAATAGAGAATGGCGTTTGCTCCCGCGACAAAGCTCAGAGAAGGACAGATCACTTCATCTCCGGGATCCAAGTCGAGTATGTTGTGCGCGAGGTGAAGAGCAGCGGTTCCATTAGCTACGGCGATCGCGTGCTTAGCGCCAATCCATTTCGCGAATTTGACCTCAAACTCCGCCGTCCGCTCACCCATGGTCAGCCAGCCAGAATCGAGGACGGCCAGAACCATTTCTTTCTCCTGTTCGTCCAGTCGAACGTCAAAAAACGGGACCGACCATCTGGATGGCAGCGCCATTCGACTCTCGGATCGGTCACCCCCCCCTCGCAGAGAACGTTTGGACGTGGCCCGAATTGTGATCGGTTCGTTTTTCATATTCGAGAAGGCATTCGGCCTATGGTGTTAAAGACCTACAACTCCACCCTCCAGAGCATCGATGGCATTTCGGTATTCGGACCACTCACCTATATCGATCCATGAGTTATCACCAATTGGGTATACTCCGATACTGCCACCCTGCTTTTTCACTTTGTTTATGAGGTCGGTCATATGGAAAACCGTTCCCTCAGGTATTGCGTGAATCACTCTTTCGTTAAGTATATAGAGTCCTGTGTTGACAAGAAAGTTGAACTCGGGCTTTTCCCGTATCATACTTAGAGATCCCGATTTCTCGACCTCGCAGACGCCGTAAGGAATGTTGAATTCCTTCAACGAGGCGACGAGAGTGATGTCGTAATTGTTCTGTGTATGAAACGCGTGAAGATCAGCGTAATCGGTATCGATAATATTGTCACAAGTGCTTATGAAAACCGGACCTGTTACTTGACCTATCAGCATCCGTAGGCTGCCGGCTGTTCCCAGCGGCTCCTTCTCATCTAAATAGGAAATCGTGCACCCAGGTTTTCGCTCTTCGAAGTAGGCCTTGATAATTTTGGCCTTGTGATTGACGGAGATGTAAAAATGATCCAGACCGAAATTCCGAAACTTCTCCATTATGATATCGATCACGGCACGTCCGCCAACAGGCACTAACGGTTTTGGGAGAATCTTCGTAAAAGGTTCCAATCGCGTGCCTTTGCCACCAGCCATGATTACTACTGGAGCATAGATCTGCGCACGACCATTTGCCCCAGCCGTCGTCCCTTTGGACACATCCTCGATTGTGAGGTAATCGACAAGCTTACCTAGCCTGTTCACAACTGGAATGACTGAAATTCGATTTTCTTTAAATAAGTTCTTGAGGTCGTTTTTGGTGTAATCGTCCTTTTGTACGGAGATTGGATTCTTGCAGTAACCTCCGGAAATATTGCGGTCGAGGTTGTTATCCTGCAGAATATAGCGACGGATGTCCCCATCAGTCAGCGATCCCAACAATCGCTTTTTCTCATCGACGACGAGCAGGGTTTTTTCGGGCGTCCTATCCAGAACCCGCATCGCCTCAGCAATCATAGCGGAAGGACGTATTGTTATATCACTTTTCATCCAGTTCAAACCAGGGGAGTGTTAGATCGCATAGACCTGTGCCTTGTAGCCGACCTTATTGCGTATCATCCATTGGAGCGTTTCCTCCAAGCCAGCATCAAGACTTACAGTTGGCCTCCAATTAGTCATCCGCTGGATCTTGGAATTGTCACTAAGAAGCTTATCGATTTCACTCTCCACGGGCCTCTGTCTGGCTGGCTTTTGGACGATCTGGATTTTCCGGTCGCATATTTTCGCTATCTTGTTGACGAGTTCAGAAATCGAGATTTCAGCGTTGTTGCCGATGTTGAGGACTTGCCCCTTGGCTTGGTCGCAGGCAGCTATCGCCAATAATGCGTCCACGGTATCTTTGACATACGTGAAATCACGCGTCGGTTTGAGGTTGCCGAGCTCGAGAAATTCCTTGTCGGCCAGCAACTGAGCAATGATTGTTGGGATGATCGCCCTAGCAGATTGTCTCGGCCCGTATGTGTTGAATGGCCTGGCGATCTTGACCGCGGTTCCGAAACTCCGGAAATAACTCAGAGCCAGATTGTCCGCGGCAATTTTCGTTGCGGCGTAGGGTGACTGCGCCGTCATTGGGTGTTCTTCGCTGATTGGGAACTGCTGTGCAGTTCCATAAACTTCGCTGGTCGAAGTGATGACGACTTGCTGTGCGCCGAGCGTCCTGGCAGCTTCGAGTACGTTGTAGGTCCCTTCGATGTTGGTTCGCACGTACGACAGGGGTGACTCATAAGAATAAGGGATTCCCACGAGAGCAGCCAGGTGAAAGACAGCCGAACAACCCTTTATCGCGTTTAGGACCGAACTATAATCGCGAATGTCGCCGAGCAATACTTCTATCTCGGATCTGTACCGTGAGAATTCCAGCCATCCCCAACTATTGTTGGGATTATATCGATCGAAGGCACGCACTTGGTAACCGGATTCAACACAGCGTTCAACCAAATGAGAGCCGATGAAACCAGTGCCACCGGTAATCAGAAGTCTATCAGTCGTCATTCTTGATAGAACCAGCAAGGGCCAGAGAATCCTTCTGACACCATCGCATCGGCAATTAAAGCCATGTTCCAAGTTAAATTTAGCATCGGACAGTTGTGAATCTTGAAGTCTTGAAGCCGAGGAAGCAGCACCTGATCGACGAACCTTTGGTGACGCATTCGTTCTTTACTGGCTTACTCTGGATACGGAAGCCAAGTGTATTGCGAATAAACCTGATTGCGAGTCACACCGAGGATTTGATCTACCACGTTAGTCTGGCTTCGGTTGATGGCGCGCAACCGTCTTCAGCACTCGTTGGTAGCAGTAGTCGCGGTGTTCGCGGACCACGCCGCAGTTCAAAATCGGGAGCCGGAGTTCGTGGTTTGAAGGTTCGTCTTCCCAGCGGACGTACTGTTCTGGATTGAGGAACAGGACTTTCATCCCGAAGTCAGCCTGTGAACTCGGCCGCGGCGTGAATCAGTTCTTGCTAAAGCTGGTCCGGATCTACTTCAAGGGCGCGCAGTTTGGCCGCCAGCCGTTCGGCGCATTCAGCTTCCTTGTCAGCGCGCTGGATGCTTTCCCAAGCCTCCATGAAGGGTCGCTCGTCCGGATATCGGATTTGCAGTCGTT
>Ga0194131_10003765_pt1 | contig 23525 bp, 21 predicted proteins | sample TA2KigO120mmetaG_FD_148631 | JGI IMG/M metagenome (GOLD analysis project Ga0194131, IMG submission 148631) | Freshwater microbial communities from Lake Tanganyika, Tanzania - TA2015053 Kigoma Offshore 120m | ecosystem: Environmental > Aquatic > Freshwater > Lake | place: Tanzania: Lake... | reverse complement strand
CGCGGCGGCGGCTCGCGCGGGTTCGACCGTCGCGGCGGCGGCGGCCGCGATCGCCGGCGGGACCGGGACGATGGCGGCGATGAGCCGCAGTTCCAGGAGATCGTCGTCAAGGTCAACCGCTGCGCCAAGGTCATGAAGGGCGGTCGGCGGTTCTCCTTCTCGGCGCTGGTCGTCGTCGGCAACCGCGACGGCAAGGTGGGCTTCGGCTTCGGCAAGGCGCGCGCCGTTCCCAACGCGGTCGAGAAGGGCGTCAAGGACGCGAAGAAGAGCCTCATCAACGTCCCGCGCGTCGGGACGACGATCCCGCACCAGGTGCAGGCCGCGTTCGAGGCGTCCTCGGTGCGACTGATCCCGGCGGCCCCCGGTACCGGCATCGTCGCCGGCGGCACCGTGCGCGCCGTGATGGAGCTGGCGGGCGTCAAGGACGTGCTCACCAAGAGCGTCGGACAGACCAACGCCATCAACCTGGTCAAGGCGGCCTTCAAGGGCCTCGAGGCGCTGCGTTCCAGGACGCAGATCGAGGCGCTGCGCGGAGTGACCCTCGGATGATGCTGCATGACGTGGTCGGTGCCGGTCCGAAGCGCAAGTATCGCGTGCGCGTCGGTCGCGGCATGGGTTCGGGGCTCGGCGAGTCGTGTGGTCGCGGCCAGAGCGGCGCCTACTCCCGCAGCGGCAATTCCTCGAAGCTCGGCTTCGAGGGCGGAACGATGCGGTTCTTCCGGCGCCTGCCGCGGCGCGGCTTCAACAACGCCGCGTTTCGCGTGGAATGGACCACCGTCAACCTCGGCCTGCTCGAGAAGGCGTTCAACGACGGCGACGAAGTCACCGTCGCCGCGGCCATCGAGCGCGGCGTCGTCCGGCGCAACGCCGTCAACCTCAAGGTGCTGGGTGACGGCGCGCTGACCAAGAAGCTCCGCTTCCCGGTCGGCGTCGAGGTCTCCAACGCCGCTCGCGCCAAGATCGTGCAGGTCGGCGGGACGGTGGCGGTGCCGCCGAAGGCGAAGCTGCCGCCGAACTTCCGCCGGATCGAGGCGGACAAGAAGCGCTCCGCGAAGGTCGCCGCGGCCACGCCGTCGCCGGACAAGGCGAAGGGGGACAAGGCGGCGAAGGGCGAGAAGGCGGACAAGCCGGCGAAGACGGAAAAGGCGGACAAGCCGGCCAAGGCCGCGAAGCCCGCCGGCGACAAGAAGGCAGGCGGCGGCGACAAGAAGAAGTGAGCGCGGGGTCGAGCGTCGATCCCCGCGTACGGCCAGGCAACCGGTAGGCATATGCCCATGTTCGGCAAGGCACTCGAGGTCCTGCGCGTCCCGGAGCTTCGCAAGAAGATCCTGTGGACGCTCGGCCTCCTTCTGGCCTACCGCCTCGGCAACTACGTGCTGCTTCCGGGCGTCCATGCGGAAGAGTTCCGCGAGCGACTCGGGGCCGGCAGCGGTGGCGTCGTCGGCATCCTGAACGCCCTCTCCGGCGGTGCGCTCGGCAGCGCGACCGTCTTCTCCCTCGGCGTGATGCCCTACATCTCGGCGTCGATCGTCTTCTCGCTGCTGCAGAAGATGGTGCCGGCGCTCGAGCAGGTCGCCAAGGAAGGCCAGAGCGGACAGCGCAAGATCAACCAGTGGACGCGCTGGGCCACCGTCCCGATCTGTCTCTTCCAGGCCACGGTGACGGTGACCACGCTGATCGCGAAGGACGTCGCCGAGAACGGCGTCGACTCGCTGATCCCGCCCGAGCTGTTCGCCAGCTTCTTCTACAAGTGCGCGCTGGTCGGGCTGCTGACGGCGGGCACGCTGCTGATCATGTGGATCGGCGAGAAGATCACCGAGCACGGCATCGGCAACGGCACCTCGCTGATCATCATGGCCGGCATCATCGCCCGGCTGCCGACGCAGATCTCGTCGTCGTTCATCGGCGATCCCGACAACCGCAAGCAGTTCGTCGCCGAGATCATCGCCATCTTCATCATCAGCGTGCTCGCCGTCGTCTTCTTCACGAAGGCGCAGCGACGGGTGCCGATCCAGCAGGCCAAGCTGACGCGCGGTCGTCGCCAGCTCGGCGGCGCTCGTCACTTCATCCCGCTCAAGGTGAGCGCGGTCGGCGTCATGCCGATCATCTTCGCCCAGACGCTCTTCGTCATCCCGAGCATGCTCGGCAACGCGCCCGGCCTCGGCTTCATCAACGAATACCTCGGCTACGAGTCGTTCCTCTACCTCGTCCTCTACACCGCGCTGATCTACTTCTTCTCCTTCTTCTGGACCGCCGTGATGTTCCAGCCGAAGGAGATGGCGAACAACCTGAAGGAACATGGCAGCTTCATCCCGGGCACGCGGCCCGGTCAGCGCACGGCCGACTTCCTCGAGGGCGTGATGGTCCGCGTGACGCTGGTCGGCGCGACCTTCCTCGCCGTGATCGCCCTGTTCCCCTACTTCGCCAACACGTTCATCGGCACCGCGGGCGGTCGCGGGATCGCGTTCGCGATCGGCGGGACGTCGATCCTGATCACCGTCGGCGTCTGCCTCGACCTGGTCGACAAGATCAATGCCCAGCTGGTGATGCGCAACTACGAGGGCTTCACCAGCGGCCAGGCCACTTCCGGCGGCTGGGCGCGACGGCGCGAGGGCGGACCGGCCGCCGGGCAGCTGTCGGGCGGAGCGGATTGATCGTGCGGACGGCAGCGCGCATCCGCCCGAAGACGAAGGCCGAGCTCGCCAAGATGCGCGAGTCAGGACGCATCGTGGGCGAAGTCCTCGCCGGGGTTGCGGAGCGGATCAAGCCCGGGGTGACGCTGCTCGAGCTCGATGCCTGGGCCGAGGCGCACATCCGGGGGCGTGGCGCGACCCCATCCTTCAAGGGGTACCACGGCTTTCCGCGGAGCCTGTGCGTCTCGGTGAACGAGGAAGTCGTCCACGGGATCCCGGGGAAGCGCGCGCTGCGCGACGGCGACATCGTGACGGTCGATTGCGGTGCCCTCCTCGACGGCTGGCACGGCGACGCGGCGCGCACGTTCTGCGTCGGCAGCAGCGACCCCGAATCGCGGGAACTGCTGCGGGTGTGCGAAGGGTCGCTGATGGCGGGCGTGGCGGAGCTGCGGCCGCAACGTCGTCTCGGCGACGTGTCGAAGGCGGTCGAGGCGTTCGTGAAGCGCGAGTCCGGTTTTGCCGTGGTCCGGCAGTACGTCGGCCATGGGATCGGTCGGGCGCTCCACGAGGAACCGCAGGTTCCGAACTACTTCGAGCCGGGGTTCCCGCACGCGGACCTCATGCTCGAGCCGGGGCATGTCTTCGCGATCGAGCCGATGGTCAACGCAGGCACCCATGAAGTCCGGGTGCTCGAGGACCTCTGGACGGTCGTGACGGCCGACGGGCGCCGCTCGGCGCACTTCGAGCACACGGTCGCGGTGACGGAAGATGGCCCGCAGGTTCTGACGCTCCCGTGAGCGTCGGTGCAGGCTGTCGGTAGCTTCGAGGACGGGCAGAAGTGGCGAAGGAAGAGGCGATCCGAGTCTCGGCCGTGGTGACCGAGTCGCTGCCGAACGCGGTGTTCCGCGTGAAGCTGGAGAACGGTCACACGATCCTGGCTCACGCCTCGGGCAAGATGCGGATGCACTTCATCCGCATCCTGCCGGGCGACAAGGTATCGATCGAGCTTTCACCCTACGACCTGACCCGCGGACGCATCGTCTACCGCGAGTAGCGTGGCCGGCGGGCGGAGGCTGGACGGCGCCAGGTGCGCCGACCGCGCGACTGCGCAGCGCGGGATGACCGGACGGACGGCAGGATTGACTGAGTTCCAGGAGAGGACGGAGTTCCAGGAGAGATCGTCGTGAAGGTAAGAGCTTCGGTCCGACCCATCTGCGACAAGTGCAAGATCGTGCGCCGGCGTGGCACCGTCTACGTCGTGTGCAGCGAGCCGCGCCACAAGCAGCGCCAGGGCTGAGCCCCGCGCGCACGAACGCTGAAGCAGCGATCAGAGAGGAAAGCAATGCCGCGTATCCAGGGCGTCGACATCCCAGCGGACAAGAAGGTCCCGTACTCGCTCGCCTACATCTATGGCGTCGGAGTCTCGACCGGGAGGAAGATCTGCACCGAGCTCAGCATCAACGCTGACGCCCGGGCGAAGGACCTCACCGAGGAAGAGCTCGCGCGCATCGCCGAGTGGCTCGACAAGACCATGCCGGTCGAGGGCACCCTGCGGCGTCAGGTCGCCGTCAACATCCAGCGACTGAAGGAGATCGGCAGCTTCCGCGGCCTGCGCCACCGCAAGGGGCTCCCGTGCCGCGGCCAGCGGACGAAGACGAACGCGCGCACGCGCAAGGGACCGCGCAAGACGGTCGCCGGCAAGAAGGGCGCCAAGGTCAAGTGACAGCGAGGTCGGCCGGCGCCGTGCGCCGGTCGCAACGAGGCGTTCGCGCAGAGCGCGCGGCGCCGTTCGCGGCAGCGGGACACGCTGCCCAGGAGGAAGAGAAGTCGGATGGCCAAGAAGAAGAAAGCTCGCCGCAGTTCAGCGAAGGCGATCGCGCACGTCGTCGCGACGTTCAACAACACGATGGTCACCATCAGCGACCTGCGCGGCGACACCCTGGCCTGGTCGAGCGCCGGCAACGTCGGCTTCAAGGGGTCGCGGAAGTCGACTCCTTTCGCCGCGCAGAAGGCGGCCGAGAAGGCAGCTGCCGCGGCGATCAAGATGGGGGTCAAGGAAGTCGAGGTCCGGGTCAACGGCCCGGGCAGCGGCCGCGAATCGGCGGTCCGCGCGCTCGCTGCGTCCGGCCTGACGGTGCGGGCGATCGAGGATCGGACGCCGCTCCCTCACAATGGCTGCCGGCCGCGCAAGCGGCGCCGGGTCTGATCGACCCCGGGGAGCCTCGGCCGCCCCGGGCGCTCGCCAGCCGCTCGCTTTTTGCGACGGCTTCGCCAGAATGGGCCGACTTTTTCTGGACTTGGCACGGTCGCGCGGATGGCGAGCCCTTTCGGGCGCGCCTCGCACGGGCCGGACTGACTCGGAGTTCGACAAGGCACGATGGCGCGTGAAACCGGATCCGTCTGCAAGCTCTGTCGCCGCGAGGGCGAGAAGCTCTTCCTGAAGGGCGCTCGCTGCGAGTCGGCGAAGTGCGCCATCGTCAAGCGCAACTACCAGCCGGGCCAGCACAGCTGGAGCCGCGGCCGCCCGTCGAACTTCGGCGTGCGCCTGCGCGAGAAGCAGAAGCTGAAGCGCTTCTTCGGCATCTCCGAGCGCGCCTTCCGGCTGGTGTTCTCGCGCGCGTCGCGCCTCCCGGGCAACACCGGCGAACACCTGCTCAAGCTGCTGCAGACCCGCCTCGACCACGTGGTGCAACTGGCCGGGATCTCGCTGTCGCGGCGCCATGCCCGCCAGCTGATCCAGCACGGCCATGTCTTCGTCAACGGCCGGCGGTGCAACATCCCGTCCGCGGGCGTGCGCCAGGGCGACGCCATCACCTTCTCGAAGCGCGAGCAGGTGGTGAAGCACCTCAAGGAGTGCATCGAGTCTCGCAAGGGCGAGACGGTGCCCGGCTGGCTGCTGTGCGACGAGGCGGCGATGAGCGTGAAGGTCGCCGAGCTGCCGAAGCGCGAGCACCTCGAATTCCCCGTCGACGAGCAGCTCGTCGTCGAATTGATGTCGCGCTGAAACCACGGAGATGAGCCAGATGCGAATCCGTTGGCGCAGCTTCGAGCTGCCGTCCCGAGTGGCCGCCGACAGCGAGTCGGCCACGTCCACCTACGGCCGCTTCGTGGTCGAGCCGTTCGAGCGCGGCTTCGGGAACACGATCGGCAACGGGATGCGGCGCGTGCTGCTCTCGTCGATCGAGGGATTCTCGATCACCCAGATCAAGATCGACGGCGTGCAGCACGAGTTCTCGACGATCGAGGGTGTCCGCGAGGACATCGTCGACATCGTCCTGAACGTGAAGGGCATCCTCGTCCGTCTCGCCGGCGAGGGGCCGGTGCCGCTGCGCATCGAGGCGCGCAAGAAGGGCGTCGTGCGGGCGGGCGACATCCAGTGCCCGGCCGATGCCGAGATCCTCAATCCTGAGCACGTCGTCTGCACCCTCAACTCGGAACGCGAGTTCCGGATGGAGCTGGTGGCGCAGCGCGGCCGCGGCTATCGCACCGCGGAGGAGAACGAGAAGGAGGAGAAGGAGATCGGCGTGATCGCCGTCGACTCCAACTTCTCGCCGGTGACGCGCGTGCGCTACAAGGTCGAAGAGACCCGCGTCGGCAAGATGACCAACTACGACAAGCTGGTCCTCGAGGTCTGGACCAACGGCGCCATCACGCCGGAGAGCGCGCTGGTCGAGGCGGCGAAGATCTACCGCAAGCACCTGAACCCGTTCGTGCACTACCTCCAGCCGGGCGCGGGCATCCTCGCCGGCGAGTCGGCGGTCGCGGGCGGCACCGCGGTGGCCGTCACCGAATCGGTGGTCGATGGAGCGCCGTCGGCGGCGCTCGACCAGCCGATCTCGTCGCTCAACCTCTCCGTGCGGGCGCGCAACTGCCTCGATTCGGAGAACGTCCGCACCATCCGTCAGCTGGTCAAGCTCTCGGAGCAGGACCTGCTCGAGCTGCGCAACTTCGGGCAGACCTCGCTCAAGGAAGTGAAGAAGCTGCTCGGTGAGCGCGGCCTCGCGCTCAACGGCTCGGCGATCTACATCGACGACGGCGAGGATCAGACCGACGACAAGTCGGAAGCAGGCGACGACGGCGCCGGGCCGGTGCTCGACATCAAGTCCTGATCGATGCGCGATCCGTCGCGGTGAAGCGGCGCCGCCACCGACTTGAGCGGGGGGCCGCGACACCGGGAGCCTGAGCGGCGAACACGACGGCGAGCGGATCCGGTCCGAATCCACGAAGCAGGGAAAGAACCTCGGCGATGCGGCACAAGAAACTCGGACGCAAACTCGGGATCCGCGCGGACCACCGCAAGGCGCAGCGGATGAACATGCTGACGGCGCTGATCCTCCACGGCCGCGTCGTGACGACGCTCGCGAAGGCCAAGGAGTATCGGCGTCACGCCGACAAGCTGATCCACCTGGCGAAGGTCCGCACGCTCGCCCGGATCCGGCGCGCTGCCTCCCAGCTCGGCAACAAGAAGTCGATCGTCAAGCGCCTGTTCGACGTCGTTGCGCCGCCGTTCGCGGAGCGGCCGGGCGGCTACACCCGCATCCTGAAGCTGGCGAAGCCGCGCGTCGGCGACGCTGCGCCGCGGGCGATCCTCGAACTGGTGGGCGAGAGCGAGCGGCGCGCGAAGGCCGCCGAGGATGCCCGTGCGCTGGCCGCCGACGAGGCGACCAAGGGCAAGAAGAAGAAGAAGAAGGGCGAAGCCGCGGCCGAGGGCGAGACTGCCGCCAGCTGAATCTCGCTCCCGGAGCTCCATCCGGGCGCTCCGTCCGGGCGCTCCGTGCCTGTGCTCCCTCCGATTGCGGCGTAGCGCTGCTCCATCCCGGCGTCGCCGCCCGGTCGTGAGCGGTCGTTCGTGCGCGGCAGGACTGGCCGCAGGCTGACCGGGCGCGCCAGTCGCCACGGTGTATCGATCGCCACCGTGCGCCGATCGCCACCGTGCGCCGGGATTGCGCCGCGGTCAGTTCCCGAGGCTGCGCAACACCCGCGTGGTCACCTCTTCGATCGACCCGACGCCGTCGACGAGATGCACGGGGACCTTGGTCGACTGATAGAAGCCGATGCACGCTTCGGTCTGCGCCGCGTAGGTATCGAGGCGGCGACGGATCACCGCCTCGTCGGCGTCGTCGGCGCGCCCTTCCTTCATCGCCCGGCCCTTCAGGCGTTCGATCAGAGCGGGGCGCGGCACGCTCAGCACCACTACGCCGCGAATCGAGTAGCCGCGGCCGGCGAGGAAAATGTCGAGCCAGCGTGCCTGCGGGATGTTGCGCGGGAACCCGTCGAGCAGGGTGCCGAGCGCCACGTCGGGCCGCAGCAGCCGGTCGCGCACCATCTCGTTGGTGACGGCGTCGGGCACCAGCTGCCCGTTGCGCATGATGTGGTCGATCTTGATGCCGAGTTCGCTGCGGCGGCTCAGATGCTCGCGGAACATGTCGCCAGTGGAGACGTGGGCGGCCCGCAGCCGCTGTTCCAGGACCTTCGCCTGAGTGCCTTTGCCTGAACCAGGAGGCCCGAACAGGAGCACCGTCTGCCGGATCATCGTCCTCGAGCCCCCTGCGGTCGTCGCGAGCCGTCCAGACCCGACGCCGGAATGATGCCTTCGGATCCGGCGCAGGCAAAGCGCCCGCAGCACGCTTTTCCGGCCGCTCCGCCCCGGGAGCGTCTCCGCGAGGGGTGGCCGCTCAGCGCAGCGACGCGCTGCCGAGACCCAGCGCGCCGTCGATCGCCTCGACGAGATCGTCGCTGATCTGCACGAAGTGTTCGTCGCCGAGGCGGTGGATCAGCGGCGGCCGGCCAGCCTGCGCGATCCGCAGGAACACCGGGCTTGCGCCACGGTGGCGGGCCAGCGTGGCGCGCACGTCGGCCAGGGCGCGCGCGGCATCGGGCCGCGGCGCCAGGTCGATGATGAGCTGGCCGCCGGAAGCGCCGTCCAGCACGCCGTCGAGCGGCTTCAGTTCGTTCGCCCGGATCGTCGCGCGATCCGACGAGAGATCGAGCGCGCCGCTCAGCAGGACGATCCGGTCCGATTCGAGGAACTCCTTCGCGCGTTCGTAGGTGTCGGGAAAGACCAGCGCGGTCGCGCTGCCGGCGAGGCCGGCGAGCTCGACGATCGCCATCTTCCGCCCGGCCGCCTTGCCGCGCTTGGCCACGGTCACGCGCACGCCGGTGATGATCCCGCCGACGGTCACGTTCGCGCCGTCTTGCGCCTCGGCGAGCGTCTCGATCCGCGCCGTGCAGTGGCGCAGGAGCAGGTCGGAATAGCGCGCGAGCGGATTGCTCGACAGGTAGTAGCCGAGCGCCTCCTTCTCGAGCCTCAGCTTCTCGCGCTCCGGCCACTCCGGCACCGGGGGAATGCGGCTGCGCGGCGGAACGGCCGCCCGCGACGCGCCGAACAGCTGCTTCTGGCCGGCGCGGCGGTCGCGTTGCGCCGTGGCCGCCTCCTGCAGCAGCAGCTCGAGCGCGCCGGAAAGCGCGGCGCGCGCATGTCCGGTCCAGTCGAGCGCGCCAGCATGCACCATCGCCTCGAGCGCCGCGCGGTTCAACGTCAGCGGCGGCAGCGCATCGAGGATCGCCGCGAGATCGACCGGCCCGCCGCGACGGGCGGCGTCGGCGCGGGCGGACTCCCGGGCGACGATCAGCTCCTCGATCGCCTTCGGGCCGAGCCCCTTCACGTTGCCGAGTCCGAGCCGGATGGTGCTGCCGTCGGTCGAGGTGGCGAGGTCGGACGCGAGCAGATCGGGCGGCAGCACCTCGATCGAGGCGCGCCGGCACTCGCCGAGATAGGCGGCCACCTTGTCGGTGTTGGCCGACTCGCAGGTGATCACCGCCGCCCAGAACTCGTGCGGGTGGTTGGCCTTGAGCCACGCCGTCCACCAGGTGACCAGCCCGTAGGCGGTGGAGTGGCTCTTGTTGAAGCCGTAGCCGGCGAAGAACTCCATCTGTTCCCAGATGGTGGTGGCGACGTCCTTCGCGCAGCCGCGCTCCGCCGCACCGTCGACGAACTTCTGCCGGTACTTGGCCATCACCTCGGGCTTCTTCTTGCCCATGGCCTTGCGCAGCGTGTCGGCCTCGTCGAGGGTGAAGCCGGCCAGGACGTTGGTGATGCGCATCACCTGTTCCTGGTACACCATGATCCCGTAGGTCTCGCGCAGGATCTCCTCGAGGCTCGGATGCAGGTAGCGGACCGGCTCGGTGCCGCGCTTGCGGTTGACGTAGGAGTCGACCATCCCCGAGCCGAGCGGGCCCGGCCGGTAGAGCGCGAGGATCGCGATGATGTCCTCGAAGCTGTCCGGCCGCATCTTGACCAGCAGCTCCTTCATGCCGCCGGACTCGAGCTGGAACACGGCGGAGGTGTCGCCGCGCTGGAGCAGCTCGAACGTCTTGCGGTCGTCGAGCGGGAGCGCCTCGAACGACAGCCTGACGCCGCGGTCCTTCTCGAGCCGCTGGCGCGCATGGTCGAGGATGGTCAGGGTCTTCAGCCCGAGGAAGTCCATCTTCAGCAGGCCGAGCGACTCGAGGTCGTTCATCGAGAACTGCGTGTTCACTTCGCCCTGGACCGTGCAGAGCGGGACGATCTCCATCAGCGGCCGGTCGCCGATCACGACGCCGGCGGCGTGGGTCGAGGCGTGGCGGTTCAGCCCCTCGATCTTGAGCGCCACGTCGAACAGCTCGGCGAAGCGCGCGTCCTCGCCGCGGATCGCCTGCAGGTCGGGATCCTCGAGCGCCTTCTTCAGCTCGGTGCCGGGCGTGACCGGGATCTTCTTGGCGATGCGGTCGACGTCGCGCAGTTCGATGCCGAGGACGCGGCCGGCGTCGCGGATGGCCGCCTTCGCCGCCATGGTCCCGAACGTCACGATCTGCGACACCCGCTCGGCGCCGTAGCGCGCGCGGACGTACTCGATCACCTTGGCCCGGCCGTCGCGGCAGAAGTCGACGTCGATGTCCGGCATCGAGATGCGCGAGGAGTTGAGGAAGCGCTCGAACAGCAGGTCGTACTTGAGCGGACAGACGTTGGTGATGCCGAGGCAGTAGGCGACCATGCTGCCCGCCGCCGAGCCGCGCCCCGGGCCGACCGGCACGCCTGCCTCGCGCGCGTAGCGGATGAAGTCGGAGACGATCAGGAAGTAGGAGACGAAGCCCATCTGCTTGATGACTTCGATCTCGCGCTCGAGGCGGGCGCGCACGCGGGCGTCGACCGCGGGATAGCGCCTTCGCACGCCCTCCTCGCACAGCCGCCGGAAGTGCTCCTCCGGCGTCGATCCATCCGGCGTGACGAAGGTCGGCAGGTGCATCTCGCCGAGCTTGAGCGCGAAGCCGCAGCGGTCGGCGATCTCGACCGTGCGCTCGATCGCGCCGGGCGTGTCGGCGAACGCCTCGACCATCTCGGCCGCGGTGCGGAAGTGGAAGCGGTCGCTCTCCATCCGCATCCGATCGGCGTCCTGGAGCGTGTTGCCCGTGTTGATCGCCAGCATCACCTCCTGCGCGCGCGCGTCGTCCCGCGAGAGGTAATGGACGTCGGAGGTGCCGACCACCGGGATCCCGGTCTCCCGCCCGATGTCGCGCAGCGCCGCACGCACGAGGTCCTGCCGCTCGAGCCCGTTGTTCATCACCTCGAGGTAGAAGTTCCCGGTCCCGAAGAGCTCCTCCCAGCGGCGCGCGGCGGCGATGGCGTCCCTGCGTTCGGCGTGCTGGACGGCGCGCGCGACCTCGCCCGAGAGGCAGCCCGACAGCGCGATCAGCCCCTTCGAGTGGCTGGCGAGCAGCTCCTTGTCGATGCGCGGCTTGCGGTAGTAGCCGTCGAGGTAGCTGCGGCTGGTCAGCCGGAGCAGGTTGTGCCACCCTTCCTTCGTCGCCGCGAGCAGCGTCAGGTGGTCGGTGAAGTTGCCGCTGTCGTCGCCGCTCTTGTCGGTCCGCGATTTCCGCGCGACGTACGCCTCCATGCCGGGGATCGCCTTGATGCCGGCGTCCTTCGCCGCCTTCATGAACTCGATCGCGCCGTACAGGTTGCCGTGGTCGGTCAGGGCCAGCGCGTCCATGCCGGCGCCCTTCGCCGCGCCGATCAGGCCGTCGATGGTGGGGTTGCCGTCCAGCAGCGAGAAATGGCTGTGGACATGGAGGTGCACACAGCGCACGGGCGCGACCACGCGAGTTCTCCCCGGATTGCCGGCGGCGCCGACGCGAACGGCGCCACCGCCGCGAGGGGCGTTCTAGCGGTCGGCCGCGGCGCTGATCAATGCGCCGCCGCGCGGCCCTTGCTCGCGCCGGGGCGTTCGGGGAGAAAGGGCGCATGAAACCGCCGCCGGCCGTCCGTCCGCCGCCCGTTGCCGTCGCCCCTCCGCGGGACTGCGCCGATGGCGCGCGGCGACTTCCTGGTGCCGCGCTGCGTGGGGGCATCGGGGCGATCTGGCTGGCGCTCGCCGGTGCGATCGCGGTGGCGCCGGGCTGCGCCGGCACCGACGCGGCGGTGAAGCGGGCGGAAGCCACCGACGGGCCGACGGCCGCGAGCCGCGCGGAGCAGCCGCGCCGGGACGATGCTGCGCTGCGGGCCGACTGGCAGCTCTACCTCGCCAACGCGGAGGAGTGGCCCGCGGCGCGCGAGCGCTGGCTGGCCGGCCCGCCCGCCGAGCGGCGAATCCTGCTCGACAACCTGCTGATCGAGCTGCTGAAGGACGACGCCGCCGATCGTGGCAGCGGGACCTCGTTCCGTTCGGCGCGGGCGCGCCGTGAGCTCTCGTGGTTCGGCAACGAGGCGGTCGCGCCGCTCGTCGAGGGGTTGCGCACGCTCGGCTCGCGCGACCGGGTGGACAGCGTGACGCTCGATCGCATCGCGACGGCATTGGCCGACCTGCGCGCGGTGGGCGAGCTCGCGCGGCTCGCGGCGTCCGCTGCGGGCGAGGGGAGCGGGACTCTCGACGTCCGCGCGCGGCTCGCGGCGGTGCGCGCGCTTGCGGCGATCGAACTGCCCGAGGCCGAGACCGCGCTGATCGACCGGCTCCTCGTCGACCCCGACTGGCAGGTGCGCGGTGCGGCGGCCGAGTGCCTGAAGCCGCGTGCCGCCGATCCGGCCATCCGGCGGGTCATGATCGCGGCGCTCGGCGACGCCGACGGCTACATCCGCGCCCAGGCGGTGCGCGCCCTGGTGGTGGGGGCGGGCACCGAGGTCGCGGCGATCCCGCTCGACACGCTCGCGCGCTGCCTCGCGACCGACCCCGCCGCTGCGGTGCGCGCGGCGGCGGCCGAGAGCCTTGGGTTGTACGCCTTCGAGCCGTCGGTCGAGGCGCTGCTGCTCCGGTCACTCGCCGATCCCGACCTCGCCGTCGTCGGCGCCGCGGCGCACGCCCTCTTCAACAACCGAACGCGCGACGTGCAGCTGGCGCTGGTGGACGCGCTCGACCGCGTCAACCAGATCGCGGTGCGGGAGCCCCGCGCCGCCGGCCTCGTCAGCGAGTTGCTCCGGCTGCTCGCAGCCAACGTCGGCGCGACGCCGGAGCGGATCAACCCGGCTGGCTGGCGCCGGCTGATCGAAGCCCGCTGGCAGGAGCGCTAGGCGACGCCATGGACTGGAAGATCGAACGGATTCGCGAGCGCTGCGCCACCTGCGAGCAGCCGTTCCGCCATGATGAGCGCGTCCGCTCCGCGATCACCACCGACGAGCAGCAACGCGCCGTCCGCCGTGACCTCTGCGGCGCCTGCCCGCCGCCCGGCGGTCCGTCGACCGTCTGGTGGGAGACGCGCTGGCAGCAGCCGGCGCAGCGGAAGAAGAAGGTCGACTTCGACCGTCTGCTGCGCGTGTTCGAGGCGTGGCAGAAGGCGCCGCCGAAGGACAGCGACGCGCTGCTCTACCTCATCACCCTGTTGCTCGTGCGCAAGCGCTTCCTGAAGCTGGTCGACCTCGTCCACGAGGACGGCCGCGAGCATCTGCGCCTGCGCCGTCCCGGCCCGATCGAGACCTGGTACCTCGCGCCGGCGCCCCTGCTGCAGCCGAGCGACCTGCCGCCGCTGCGATTGCGCCTCGAGGAACTGATCGACGGCACCATCGAGGATGATGAACTGCAGGGTGCCACGGACGCCGCGACTGCAGTCGGGAACTGACCCGGTGTCCCGTCGTCGCGGCGGCGCGCCCGCGCGCGGCAGTCCGGACTGACGACCGGCCCCGACGGCGGGCGAGGCGGGACGCGTCCGTCCGCCCCGTCGAGCGGGCCGCTCGCCGTCGCGCGCGTGCCGCCAGCCGCAACCCACTTTCCCCCACGCCAGCGCACGATGGGCCCGGACTGCGCCCGCCCGGGTCGATTCCCCGGGGGAGCGGCTGCCATTGGGTCAGCTTCCGGGTGCTCTGGTTGCGCGTGGCAGTCGCTCCAGGTCGTGGGTCTCCCCAGTTAGTGGAACAAAAAACTGGAAAATGGTTGCGTGTGGGTTGAAGTGGGGTAGGATCCCGTCGTCGGGTCGAACAAGGAGTGCGTCAGGGAACCCAGTCGGCGCGGGGATGCGACGGTGTTTGTCGGTTCGTACACGCATGCGATCGACAGCAAGGGCCGCATCAACGTCCCGAAGAAGTTCCTCGACCAGTTCCAGGGGCCGGGCGCGGCCCGGATGTTCTTCGCGACGCGGGGCCTCGACGGCTGCCTGTTCCTCTTCCCTCCGGAGGAGTGGGGCACGGTGGTGGCGCAGGTCCGGCAGAACTCGCTCGGCAGCGAGGAGGCGCGCGCGTTCGCGCGGCGATTCTTCGCACTGACGCGCGAGCTCGAGGTCGACGCGGCTGGCCGCGTCCTGTTGCCGAAGGAGCTGCGCGAAGCAGCCGGAATCGGCGACGAGGCGCTGTTCGTCGGGGTCGATACGCGCGTCGAGCTGTGGTCGCCGCAGCAGTGGGCGGCCCACGACGCGCAGCACGGGACGAAGTACGAAGACCACGCGAAGGGGGTCTTCCGTGCGTGACGCCGGCGCAAGCCGGACGCGGGAGGGGGCGGGTCCGGGTGGGTGAGACGCGCCACGTCCCGGTCATGGTCGAGGAAGTCCTTGGCTTCCTCGCACCGAGGCCGGGTGGGCGCTACCTGGACCTGACCTTCGGCGGGGGAGGTCACGCACGGGAGGTCCTCGCGCGTGAGCCGCGGTGCCAGGTCGTCGGCGTGGATCGCGACGGCTCGACGCTCGCGGCGGCGGCGCGGGAACTGGCGCAGTTCGGCGCACGCCTGTCGACGGTGCAGTCGCGATTCGACCAGGCGGCCGTGGCGGCGGCTGCCAGCGGGCTCGGATCGTTCGACGACGCCTTCGATGGCGTGCTGGCCGATCTTGGTCTCTCCTCGCTGCAGCTCGACGACCCGGAGCGCGGGTTGAGCTTCGAGCGCGATGCCGTGCTGGACATGCGGATGGATCGAGGCGTCGGAGAGACGGCGGCCGGGTTTCTCGGCCGGGTCTCGGAGCAGGAGCTAGCGGACCTCCTGTTCCGCCTCGGCGACGAGAGCCGCGCGCGAGCGATCGCGCGGGCGATCGTCGAACGCCGTCGGCATGCGCCGGTGCGACGCACGCTCGAGCTCGCCGACCTGGTGGTGCGGGCGACGGGAGGCCGGCTGCAGGGCCGGATCCACCCGGCGACGCGCACGTTCCAGGCGTTGCGGATGGCGGTGAACGACGAGATCGGCTGCCTCGAGCGGGTGCTGAGCCAGGCACCCCGCTGGCTGAAGGCGGGCGGTGCCCTCGTGGTCATCGCCTTCCACAGCGGCGAGGACCGGGTGGTGAAGCGGAGCCTGCGGGCGGCCGCGGACGCGGGCGTGCTCGAACTCGTGACCCGCAAGGTCGTCGAGCCGGGCGCGGCCGAGGTCGCGACGAACCCGCGCTCGCGCAGCGCCAAGTTGCGTGCGGCGCGTCGCGTCGGCGGGGAGCCCGCCGCGCGGCGCACCGGCGCGATGACGGATGAGCGAGACGAAACGAACGGATGAATTCGGGAGCGGGCACGGCGCCCGGTCGAACCGGGGGCTTGACTGCGGACGGCGAGCCCCTGGATCGCCCTCGACTGGGCACCGTGCCCGCGCCCCGGATCCGATCCGTCGGGAAGAAGGAAATGCGACGCCCGTGATCCGGTACGGACTCCTTGCGCTCGGTTTGCTCGCGACGATGGCCGTCGCGGTCTCGACCGTGCACATGGAGGTCGGCGCGCACCTCATGAGCTACGACCTCGCGCGGACGCACGAGGCCATCGGTGAGCTCGAGGAGGCGCGGGATTCGGTGCGGGTGCGCGTGCTGGCGCAGTGGACGCCCGAGCGGGTCGTCGCCGCGGCGCAGCGCGAACGGGAACGGCGGCGATTGCAGGCCGAGGCGCACGCGACGGGGACGGCGACGGCGCGACTCTGAGCGTCGACCGTGATCGTCGCGCGGCGGCCCACGGCGGACGGGGGGACCGGCGTGCGCGCGTTGCTCGACTCGGCGAGAGGAAGGTCGGTCTTCCTGCTCGCATTGTGCTGCGTCCTGCTCCTCGCCGTCGGCGTGAAGCTGTTCTGGCTGCAGGTCATGCGCCAGCGCTCCCCCGAATCGGTCGCCGCATGGCGCACGATCGCCATCGACGAGGAGGGTCGCCGCGGCGATCTGGTCGACGCTCGTGGCGGGATCGTCGCCACGTCGGTGCGTGAAGTCGACCTGCGCGTGTGGACCAGCGGCGTGGCCGCGACCGACCATCGTCGCGAGCAGCTCGCGGCCGAGCTCGCCCGCATCGTTGGCGTCGATCCGCAGCGCACCCTGCGGACGCTGGCGAAGCCGGGCCAGTGGGTCCTGCTGGCCGAGGGGATCCGCGATCCCGGCGTCATCGCCGAACTGCGCGACCTCGCGCGCAGGCCGGCGTTCCGCGCACTCGAACTGGAGACGCGTCACGTCCGCGAGCATCCGCGCGGCGGGCTCTTCGCCACGCAGCTCGGTTGGGTCGGCTGGGTGGCGGACGTGGCCGCCGACGGCAAGCCGCTCGCCACCGGCAACTGGCGCGGCGTCGCCGGTCTCGAGGCGCGCTGCGAGGCGGTCCTGCGACCGAGCGGCGGCGCGCGGTTCGTGCGCCGCGACGGCACCCAGCATGACATGCTCGATCCCGCGCTGGCGGCGGTGGGCGCGCGCGACGGGCGCGCGGTCCATCTGACGCTCGACCCCCTGGCGCAGACGATCGTCGACGAGCAGCTCGCCGCGGCGATGGAGGAGTTCGCGCCCGACTGGGCGCAGGTGCTGGTGCTCGACCCGCGGACGAGCGACGTGCTCGCCATCGGCCAGCAGCCGGCGCCGGCGGCGCCGATGCCGGACCTGAAGCCGTTGCCGCGCGGCGCCTCGGCGGCGCAGCGCGCGGCGATCGAGGCGGAGAACCTGCGCCGCTACGCCAACCACCAGATGCTGGCGGTGCACCGCGTCTACCCGCCCGGTTCCTCGTTCAAGCCGCTCATGCTCGGGTTGGTCCTCGAGCAGGGCAAGGCGACTCCTGACGACGTGGTCGACTGCGAGAACGGTTCGCACCGCTTCGACCGGCGCCCGATCCGGGATACGCATCCACGCGGCCTGCTGACCGTCACCGAGGTGCTGGTCGAGTCGTCGAACATCGGCATGACCAAGCTGGTGCTGTCGCTGGTGCCGGCGGATGCGAAGAAGGGTGCCAAGGCGTTCCAGCCGGTCCTCGACCATCTCGATCGCCTCGGTTTCGGCCACAAGGTCGGCGGATTCGCGGGCGAGGAGAACGGCATGGTGCCGCCGCTCCGCAGCATGGATCGTGTCTACTCGCTGGCGTCGCTCTCGTTCGGTCAGCAGATCCAGGTCACGGCGCTGCAGATGGCCACCGCGTGCAGCGTGATCGTCAACGACGGGGTCTGGCGCGCGCCGCGCATCCTCGACGCGATCGACGACGGCGCCGGCGGGCGGATCGAGATCCCCCCGGCGCCGGAGAGCGAGCGGGTCGTCTTCTCGGCGCGGACCGCCGCCCAACTGCGCGGGATGTGCGCGCGGGTGGTCGACGACGGCGCCACCCGGCGCTGGAAGCCGAAGGGCTGGTCGGTCGGCGGCAAGACCGGGACGGCGGAGCACGAGACCGATCACTCGATCTCCACCAATTCGTTCTGGTGCTTCGCCCCGGTCGCGGCGCCCCGCTTCCTGGTGCTGGCCGTGCTGCACCATCCCCGCAAGGGGCGTTACGCCGCCGACAACGCCGGGAAGCTGGCAAGCAAGGTGCTCGGCGGCCTGCTCGAGCGGTTCGAGGTGCCGCCGGATCGTCCGGAAGAGCTGGTGAGTGCAGGCCCGAAGGCCGAGGACGGCGGCGCGGCTCCGGCCGGCAGGCGACCGCTGGCGTCCGCCGCGCCGGGCGTGATAGCCTCGCCAGCGGTTGGGGAGGGGCGATGACCGCGGCCGAGACCGCACCGATCAGGACGCGTGATCCGGCACCGACGCTCGCCGCCCTGGCGCGAGCGATCGGCGTCGTCGCGCCTGGACGCGCCGCCCGGCTGCCGGTGACGGCACTGACGGACGACAGCCGCCAGTGTGCGCCCGGGACCCTCTTCTTCGCCGTCCCCGGCGGCCGCGACGACGGCGTCCGCTACCTCGAACAGGCGGCGGCGCAGGGCGCCGTCGCCGCCGTGGTGCCGGGGGGGACGCCGGCTTCCGCCAGCCGATCCGGCCTGCCGCTGCTGGCGGTCGCGTCCGTGCGCCTCGCGAAGGCGCTCGCTGCGCAGGCGTTCCATGGCCATCCGGCGCGCGCGCTGCTGACCATCGGCATCACCGGCACCAAGGGCAAGACCACCACCGCGAGCTTCCTGCGCGCGATCCTCGCCGAAGCGGAGCTCAAGCCGTCGCTCCTCGGCACGATCGAGGAGCAGGTGTGGAGCCGACCCGCCCGCTCCGCCACCCACACCACGCCCGACGCGCTCCGCCTCGCCGCATTCATGGACGAAGCGCGCGCCGCCGGCGGCAAATCGCTCGTGATGGAGGTCTCCTCGCACGCGCTCGACCAGGAGCGGGTCGCCGGCATCCCGTTCCGCGCCGCGGTGTTCACCCAGCTCGCGCGCGAGCACCTCGACTACCACCCGACGGTCGAGCACTACCGCGACAGCAAGGCACGCCTCTTCTCCGGTCTCGGCAGCGATGCCGTGGCGGTGCTCAACGCCGAGGACGGCAATGCGCTCGACCTCGTCGCCCGCTGCCGCGCCCGCGTCCTCACCTTCGGCGAGGTTCCCGCTGCGCACGTCCGCCTGCGCGCCGTCGAGGCGGCGGTCGGCGGCAGCCGCGCCGAACTCGAACTTTCGCGCGAGCTCGGCGGCGGCGGCCTCGTCCTCGCCGTCGCGATGGCGGGTCGCCACAACCTGCTGAACGCGGTCGGCGCCGCGACGGCGGCGCTCGGGCTCGGCATCGCGCCGGCGATCGTCGCGCGCGGAGTCGCCGCCCTGCGGAGCGTGCCGGGACGCCTCGAGCCGGTCGCCGCCGGCCAGCCGTTCGCCGTGCTGGTCGACTACGCCCACACCGATGACGCGCTGGAGAAGGTGTTGCGCCTGCTGCGGCCGCTCGCGCGCGGTCGGCTGGTGACGGTCTTCGGCTGTGGCGGCGATCGCGATCGCACCAAGCGCCCGCGCATGGGGCGGGTCGCGGCGCTGCACTCCGACCTCGTCGTCGTCACCAGCGACAACCCGCGCACCGAGGAGCCGGAGCGCATCCTCGCGGAAGTCACCGCCGGCATCCCCGCGCACGTCGAGCACGTCGTCGAGCCCGACCGGCGCACCGCCATCGCGCTGGCGCTGGCCGACCGGGCGGCCAACGACGTCGTGCTGATCGCCGGCAAGGGCCACGAGGACTACCAGCTGGTGGGCGACCGCAAGCTCCGTTTCGACGATCGCGAGGTCGCGAGGGAAATCCTGTGCCGTCGTTTCGCCTGAGCGAGGTGATCACCGCCGTCGCGGGACGGGCCGCCGGCGCGGCCGCCGACCGCGGGCTCGACGGCGTCGCGACCGACACGCGCGAGGTGGCGCGCGGCGGCCTCTTCGTCGCGCTCCGCGGCGAGCGCTTCGACGCCCACGACTTCCTCGAGGATGCGGCCCGCGCCGGCGCCGGCGCCGCGCTGGTCGATCGCCCGCAGTCGCCCGAGCGGATCGCCGCCCTCGCCGCCGCCGGAATGGCGCTGGTCGAGGTCGACGACGTGCGGCGCGCGTTCGGCCGGCTCGGCCGCTGGCATGCGGCGCGCTGCGGCGCGCGGCGCGTCGCCGTGACCGGCAGCAACGGCAAGACCACGACCAAGGAGCTGCTGCGCGCGGCGCTCTCGGCCGCCGGGCCGACCGTCGCCTCGCGCAAGTCCTTCAACAACGACGTCGGATTGCCGCTGACGCTGCTCTCGATCGAGCCGGCGACGCGCTTCGCCGTGCTCGAGATCGGCACCAACCATCCCGGCGAGATCGCCGCGCTGGCCGACCTCGCGCGGCCCGAGGTCGGGATCATCACCAACTGCAGCCACTCGCACATCGAGTTCCTCGGAGACCTCGACGGCGTCGTCCGCGAGAAGGGCGCGCTGCTCGAGGCGCTGCCGCCGCATGGCGTGGCGGTGCTGAACGCCGACGATCCGGCGGAGCCGACGCTGCGCGCGCGCACGCGGGCGCGCGTCGTCACCTTCGGCATCCGCCGTCCCGCCGACTTCCGCGCGGTCGACATCCGCTTCGACTTCCGCCGCCTCGTGTTCAAGCTGCGCGGCCAGCGGACCTATGTCCCGCTCGGCGGCTGCCACAACGTCGGCAACGCGCTCGCCGCGCTCGCCGCCGCCGACGCGCTCGGCGTGCCGCTCGCGGACGCCATCGCGGCGCTGTGGCGCGTCGAGGCGCCGCCGATGCGGCTCGCACCGCTGCGCCTCGACGGCGTCACGCTGCTCGACGACACCTACAACGCGAATCCCGGGTCGGTGGAGGCGGCGCTGCGGACGCTCGCCGCGATGCCGGCCGCCGCGGTCGGCCGCCGGTTCGTGGTGCTGGGCGACATGCTCGAGCTCGGTCCGCAGTCGCCGGAACTGCACCGGAAGTGCGGCGAGCTGATGGGCCTGCTGCCCGATGCGTGGCTGCTGGCGGCGGGGGCGCAGGCGCACGCGGTCGCCGCGGGTGCCGCGGCGCGCGGGCTGCCGGCCGAACGGATCCTCACTTGCGCCGATGGCGCCGGGGCGGCGGCGCTGGTGGTGCCGCTGCTGCAGCGCGGCGACTTCGTGCTGGTGAAGGGCTCGCGCGGCATGCAGATGGAACAGGTGGTCCGCGCCATCGAGCGCGCGTTCGCGCCGCGCAAGGCGCTGGCCGCGGGAGCGGGCGATGCCGGCCGCTGAGGTCGCGACCCAGGTCGTCCTGCGCACGGCGTCGGCGGGCGCGGTCGCCTGCGCCATCGGGCTCCTGTGCGGGCCGATCGTGGTGCGCCTGCTGCGGCGGATGCGCACGGGCGACACCGTCGAGAAACTCGACTCGGCCCAGCTCGCCGAGATGAGCAAGGGCAAGAAGGACACGCCGACGATGGGCGGCGTGCTGTTCCTGCCGGCGGTCGGCGGAGCGCTCGCGCTGTTCGGCGACCTGCGCAACCCGCTGGTGCTGCACGCGCTGCTCGGCGCGATCGGCTTCTGCCTGATCGGCGCGATCGACGACGTGCTCAAGCTGACCCGCATGCGGCGCCCCGACGGTCGCAAGAGCGGCATCTCGGCGCGCGGCAAGATGGCGCTGCAGGTGGCGGTGTCGGCGGCGCTCGCTTACGCGCTGCTGACCACCGTCCGCGGCACGTCCGGCGATGCCGCGGCGCTGCGGCCGCTGCTGTCGCTCGACGTGCCGTTCACCTCCTGGTCGCTCGACCTCTCGGCGGGGGGCGGCTGGCCCTGGGCGATCGCCTGCACCCTGATCATGGTCGGCACCAGCAATGCGGTGAACCTCACCGATGGACTCGACGGCCTCGCGCCGGGCTGCATCGTGCTGGCCGCCGCCGCGTTCGCCATCCTCGCCTACGCGGTCGGTCGCTCCGACATCGCCTCCGACCTGGTGATCGCGCACGTGGACGGGGCGGAGGAGATGGCGGTGGTGGCGGCGGCGCTCGCGGGCGCCGGCGTCGCCTTCCTCTGGTTCAACGCCCATCCCGCGCAGGTGTTCCTCGGCGACACCGGCTCGCTCGCGCTCGGCGGCCTGCTCGGCTACATCGCCTGTGCCACCAGCCAGGAGCTGGTGCTGCCGATCGTCGGCGGCGTGTTTTTCGCCGAGGCGCTCTCGGTGATCCTGCAGGTGGCTTCCTTCAAGAGCCGCGGCAAGCGGATCTTCCGCTGCGCACCGCTGCACCATCACTTCCAGTTCGGCGGCATGCACGAGGTCAAGATCGTCATCCGCCTCTGGATCGTGGCCGGCCTGTGCGCGCTGGTCGGGCTGGCGACGCTGGTGGTGCGCTGATGGCAACGCCGACCACGCCGCCCTCGCGCAGCGAGTTCGACCGCTCGGTGTTCCTGCTGCTGGCATCGGTGCTGACGCTGCTGGCGCTCGGCGTCGTGATGGTGTTCAGCGCCACCGCGGTCGAGGCGAGCGGCACCGGCACCGGCGGCTCGCCGTTGCGGCCGCTGTTCACCCACGGCCTCAAGGTGCTGGTCGGGATCGGGTTGCTGTTCGCCGCGTCGCGGATCGACCCGGCGCTGGTGGCGCGCCTGGCGCAGCCGGTCTGGTGGTTGTCGCTCGTGCTGCTGGCGCTGGTGCTGGTGCCCGGGATCGGCGTGCTGATCAACGGATCGCGCCGCTGGCTGAACACCGAGCAGATGATCGGGTTCGCGCTGCAGCCGTCCGAGATCGCCAAGCTGGCGCTGGTGCTCTCGCTGGCGGCATGGGTCGCCGAGGTGAAGGACGTCGGCGCCGATTTCCGCCGCACCTTCCTCCCGGGCGTCGTCCGCGTGCTGCTGCCGGCAGGACTGATCCTGCTCCAGACCGACTTCGGCACGTCGCTCCTGCTGGCGACGCTCGGCTTCCTGCTGCTGCTGCTGGCCGGCGCGCGCATCCACCACCTCGGGTTGCTGGCCGTCCTCGGGCTCCCGGTCGCATTGCTGTTCCTCTGGCTGAACCCGCGGACCGAGTACATCTTCCGCCGGATCGGTGCCTTCGCCGACCACCACTTCGGCGAGGCAGCCGCCGCCACCAGCGGGCTGCCGACGCAGGTCGACTTCGCCGAGTCGGCGCTGCGGGTCGGCGGGCTGACCGGCGTCGGACTCGGCGCCGGCCGCCACAAGCTCTTCTTCCTGGCCGAGGGCGAGAACGACTTCATCCTCTCCGTGATCGGCGAGGAGCTCGGCTTCCTCGGCACGCTGTCGGTACTGCTGCTGCTGGCGCTGCTGCTGTGGAGCGGGCGGCGCCTGCTGCTGGGGATCCGCCATCGCTTCGGTTTCTTCGTCGCGGCCGGCGTGCTGATCGCCATCGCGATCCAGGCGCTGATGAACGTCTTCGTCGCCGTGCACTGGGCGCCGGTCAAGGGCCTCCCGCTGCCGTTCGTGTCGAGCGGCGGCAGCTCGTTGACCATGCTCTGCGTCGGCATCGGGTTGCTGCTGGCCTGCGCCCGCCACGCCGACTCGACCCATCCGCGCCTCGGCCCCGAGGAAGCGGACGAGCCGCTGCTGCCCGCTGCGGACCTGCCGGCGACGGCGCTGGCAGACGCTGATCGGGCGGGAGTGACGCGATGAGTGCTCGGCGCAAGGTGAAGCTCGATTGGACCGCACCGGGCGACCTCGAGCGGTATGGCCTGCTGGCGCTGGCAGCGGTCCTGCTGCTGGCGGTCGCCTGGCTGGTGCAGTCGCTGCTCGGCGAGATCCCGCAACCGGATCGCGCTCCGCTCGAGCCGTCCGGCGTGCTGGCGCTCGAGTGGCCGGAACCTGCTCCGGCCGCGGCGGCGGACGCGGCGGAGGCGGCGGAGGCGGCGGAGGCGGCG
>Ga0194131_10003758_pt1 | contig 23563 bp, 22 predicted proteins | sample TA2KigO120mmetaG_FD_148631 | JGI IMG/M metagenome (GOLD analysis project Ga0194131, IMG submission 148631) | Freshwater microbial communities from Lake Tanganyika, Tanzania - TA2015053 Kigoma Offshore 120m | ecosystem: Environmental > Aquatic > Freshwater > Lake | place: Tanzania: Lake... | reverse complement strand
GCTCCGGTAGCCGGTGCGTGCCGGCTACCGGAGCGCCTGGACGCGCCTCGTCGGCGAGCTCTTGCGCGGGCCCGGGGAGGAGCCGCTCGCCGCGTGGTCGGCGGCGACCGCGACGCAGCGCGAGCGTGCGGCGGCTCTCGCCGGCATGGCGATCGGCGCCGTCTCGCTCGCGCGCGTGCTCGAGCCCGATGCCGCGGCAGCCTCGCTGCTGCGTGGTGTGGCGAGGCTCGCCGCGGAGCAGCTCGCGGCGCTCCCGATCGGGATGGGTGCGGTCCGTCGCCGCCGTTCGCGGCCGCCTGGCGAGCCATCCCACGATGCGAGGCGACCAGGGCGCCGCGGCGCGTGACGAGGTGCGGGCTCTACCCGATCCTGGGCCGCGCACCGGCAACGATCTCGCTTCGGCATCGAGCTCGCCCCGCTTCGGCAGCGGCGAACAGGCGCGCGGCCCGGCCCTCCGGACGCAGCTTGTCCGCGTGCACGCCCGCCGCGTACTGGATCATCTCGAGCAGCTTCGGGGCCGCGGCCTCGGCGCGCGCGTTCATCGGCCCGAGCACGTCGAAGGACGCCGCTGCCCGCTTGAGCATCCGCTCGCGGCCCTCCTCGGGAAGGCCGACGAGCCGCGCCACGATCAGCCGTTCTCCGCGCTCACGTCGCCGGCACGACGGTGTTGCGCTGCGTGCCGAGATCGAGCGTGCCGTCGTCGGTGCGGATCGACGTCTCGATCACGTCGCCCGCCCGCAGCCGCCTGGGATTGTCGCGCGACGCGCGCCGGATGAGCTTCTGGCGCGATAGCGCGGGCAGCACCTGAGCGAGCATGCGCAGCGGTGCGGCGGGCGCCTGAAGCGCGCAGCCACCGGGTGTGCCGGTCGCGATCAGATCACCCGCCTGCCAGTCCTGGAGAGCGGAGAGCTCGCTCAGGGTCGGCGCCGGCTTGTGCACCATGTCGCTCGCGAGCGAGTCCTGGCGCACCTCGCCGTTCACCGTGAGGCGCAGCCGCAGGGCGTCGAAGCGCGCCAGATCCTCGGGCCCGACGAGCGCGAGATAAGGGCCCGCGGGCCCGAAGGTGCGGTAGCTCTTGCCCTTGTAGAACTGCATCTCCGGGAGCTGGATGTCGCGCGCGCTGACGTCGTTCCGCACGACGAGCCCACCCACGTGCTCGTGCAGACTGGCCGCCGTGACCGTCGCGGGGCCGGAGAGCTCGCTCGCGAGCACGAGCCCGATCTCGGCCTCGTAGTCCAGGAACTCGACGTGCGCCGGGCAGACGATGTCGGTCGCGGCCGGCGCGAGGCACGAGGACGCCTTGCGGAAGAAGATGTTGAACGGGTTCTTCGCCGGATCGAAGCCCGACTCGCGCATGTGGCTGTAGTAGTTGACGGCCTGGCAGATGAACTGGCGCTCCGGCGTGATCGGGCACAGCAGCTCGGCGTCACCGAGCGCGAACGCGCCGGCACCCGCGCCGCTCATCGCGCGGGCGCGTGCGGCGCCGGCGCGCATGAAATCGCGCGTCGTCGGGTACTCGCCCTCGATCGGGGTCACGCGGTCGCGATCGACCACGCCCCAGCCGATGACGCCGTCGCGCCGGTAACGGATGACGTTGACGGCCATTGTCAGCTCCCTTGCTCCGCCATGATCGCGGCGACGTCGTCTGGCAGCACGAACTGCTGCGGCACGGGGGGACCCCACACCGCGAGCGCCGCGGGTGCGACCGCCGAGGTCGCGACGCGCCACGCCTCGACCTCGTCGATCACGTCGAGGTCGCTGGTGTACTCGACGAAGTTCCCCGCCGGGTCGCGCAGGTACCAGAAGTAGTTCGATCCGATCGCGTGGCGGCCGAGCCCCCAGACGTGGCGCGACGGGTCGCGGGCCACCATCTCCGACGCCGCCCGTCCCACCGCGTCGGCGTTCTCCATCTCCCAGGCCACGTGGTGCAGGATCGAGAACGGTCCGTGCTGTACGAGCACGTTGTGGTGGTCGGTCGAGCAGCGCATGAAGCTCGCGCCGAAGTCCGGGATCTCGTCGCTGACCCGGAAGCCGAGCCCCTCGGTGAAGAAGCGCCGCGTCGCGCCCGGGTCCGCGGAGGTCGTGACCACGTGCGAGAGCTTGCGCGGGCGCGGCGTCTCGGTGACGTACACCGCCGGCGAGCGATCGTTGCGGCGCACGATGCGGCCAGGGCCGTCGGTGGCGAGTGGCGCGCTCGCCTTCTGCGCGCAGCGCGGCTCGATCGCGAGCGTGACGCAGGTGCCGGTTGCCGGCTCGGACGCGCGCAGCGTCGAGCCGTCGCGGGTCGGCGCGACACCGAGCTTCGCGAGTCGGGCGGCACGACCGAGGTCGTCGGCATCGTCGACGCCGACGGTGAGCCCGGCGAGCCCGCGTCGCGGCACCGAGACCAGCGCGAGCTGCTCGCCGCCATCGGTCGTGGCGAAGCGTCCCGGGGTGGTCTCGGCGAGTCCGAGGTCACGGTAGAAGCCGCGCGCGGCTTCGCGTGCGGCGTCGGGAATGCCGATCTCGACCTGCGAGAGACGATGCAAGGCTATTTGCGTTCTCCTCAGATCACTGCGGTGTCGGGCTCCGCGATCACGCGATTCTCGACCGCGCCGAGCCCTTCGATCTCGACCTTGACGACGTCGCCGACCTTCAGGAACTGCGGCGGCTGCATGGCGCCGCCGACGCCGCCCGGCGTGCCGGTGACGACGACGTCGCCCGGCTCGAGGGTGAAGCTCGTGCTCGGGTACTCGACGATCGCGGCGCAATCGAAGATCAAATTTCGCGTGTTCGACTCCTGGCGCAGCTCGCCGTTCACCCAGGTGCGCAGCGCGAGCGCGCCGGGGTCGATCGCGTCTGCCGTGGTGAGCCACGGACCGAGCGGGCCGTGCATGTCGAACGACTTGCCCATCGTCCACTGCGACACGCGCAGCTGCCAGTCGCGCACGCTCACGTCGTCGGCGACGAGATAGCCCGCGATCACCTCGTGCGCGCGGTCGCGCGGCACGTGCCGGCAGCGCCGGCCGACGACGAAGCCGAGCTCGCCCTCGTAGTCGAGCAGGCTCGACGCGCGCGGCAGGTGGACGTCGTCGTACGGCCCGGTCACGCAGGTCACCTGCTTGGTGAACACCACCGGCAGCTTGGGCGTCTCGAGCTTCGCCTCGGCGACGTGGTCGCTGTAGTTGAGGCCGATCCCGAGGAACTTGGGCGGCCGCGGCACCGGAGAGGCGAGGCGTACCGAGTCGAGCGGCAGGCGGCGCGTCGCGCTGGCGACGGCACGCGAGACCCGTCGGAGCGCATCCGGGCCGGCCAGGAGCAGCGCGCACGTCTCGGTGGGGAGCTCGGGGGCGGCCTCCGACAGGTCGACGACGCCATCGTCGGTGACCGCGCCGATGCGCAGCGTACCGGCGTGGTGGAAGGTGCAGAGCTTCGGCATGCGAATCCCCGGAGATCAGCCGTCACGCGCCGCGAGGGCCCGGTGCACGGAGTCGAGCGTGCGCCGCAGGTGCTCTTCGAGAAGAGTCGTGGCGCGGGCGACGTCGCCGGCGAGCGCCGTGTCGCGGAGCAGCGCATGCTCGGCCACCGGACCGGGGCCGGTACGGAGCTTCTGCACGCCGAGCAGGACGTAGCGCTGCGCGTGCTCGCCGAGCAGCCCGGCCACGTGCCTCGTCCACGCCGATGGGCAGCGGGCGAGCAGGGCCGCGTGGAACGCGACGTGGGCGTCCGCGGCCTCGTCGACCGCGCGCACGCTCGCGAGGCGGTCGTACGCCGCGGTGATCTCGGCGCGGTGCGCGCCGTCGCTGGCGAGGAGCGACTCGCCCAGCGCGGGTGGCTCGAGGCGCAGGCGCAACGCATACAGGTCGGCGGCCTCGTCGAGCGTGAACTCCGCGACCCGGACACCGCGCTGCGGGCTCGCTTCCACGAGCCGCGCGCCGCCGAGCCGCTGGAACGCCTCGCGCAGTGGCGTGGGGCTCACCTGCCAGCGTCGGGCGAGCTCCTCGGCGCGGAGCCGCGTGCCGGGCGGGAACTCCCCGGTGAGGATGGCCGCGCGTAGCCGGCGCAGGGCCCAGTCGCTGCGGGTCTCGGGAGCGGAATCCGGCATGCGAGCGGTGTATCCGGCTGGATTCGTATAGTCGATAATCTATAGAAAAATTCTTCGATGCAGAGATCCATCCGGCCGTCGGGGACCGGTCGGGCCGCCGGGCCGGGCCGCCGTGGCGGAGGCTGCCCGCGGCCCGCGATGCGGTCAGAGCTGCGGCAGATCGCGGAAGCCCGTACGCGCCGAGCCGTGGAACGGGCCCGTCAACTCGTAGGTGGTGCCGACGCCGCCATCGCGCTGCGAGCTGAAGTACAACCTTCGACCCGACGGGTCGAAGGCCGGACCTGTGAGCTCCGAGCCATCCTGGCCGAGCACGCGCACGATCGGTGAGGCGACCCCGGAGCGGGTGAGCAGCACGAGCTCCATGTTGCCTCCATCCTCGGCGACGACCAGGTCGCCCGCCCGCGACGTCGTGATGTTGTCGACCCCGGTGAGCTGGCGCACCGGGTCCTCGGCCGGGTCGTAGACGACCGAGATGCGTCGCGTGCGCAGCTCGTACTCCGAGACCTTGCCGTCGCCCTTCGTCGTGAGCCAGATGCGCCCGCGGTCGTACACGATGCCCTCGCCGCCGCGGAACACGGTGCTCTCCGGCAGCTGGCGGCGGGTCGGCGTCCCGCTGCCCGGGATCTCCGGATTGGGCTCGGGGACGGACACCCACGTCACGATGCTGTCCTCGCCGACCACCGCGACCTGCAGCTCGCCCGCGTCGAGCGAGCCGCGACGCTCGGGGACGAACCGGTAGAGGCGTCCGTCGGGCTCGTCCTCCGTCAAGTAGATCTCACGCGTGCGCGGGTCGACCGCCGCGGCCTCGTGCTTGAACGTGCCGAGCGCCGGCAGCTTCCGCGCGGGCTTTCGCCCGGTCGGGTCACACTCCCAGACGTGCCCGCCGGCGACCTCCTCGCAGGTGAGCCACGTGCCCCAGGGCGTGCTCCCGCCCGCGCAGTTGACCACGGTGCCGGAGCAGATCGAGTAGGCGTCGACGACCTGGCCACGCAGGTTGAAGCGGATCGCGCTCACCCCGCCCGGAACGGACTCGGAGTTGACGACTAAGATCCAGCCGCCGCTCGCCCGGTAGGTGGCGCCGCCGTCGGGGAAGATCGGCCACATGTAGCCCGTGTCCGCCACCTGCTGCTGCGCCCGGGCGACGATGCGGGCGGAGAAGCCCGCGGGCAGCATGAGACCGTTCGCGTCGGCCGGCAGCAGCGGGCCGTAGGGGCCGGGTCCGCCCCTTGCGGGTGCGGCGAACGCTCTCGCGAAGATCGAGGACTGGGTGAACGCGCCGGCCGCGACCGCGGCGCCGAGACGAAGGCAGCTACGTCGATCCATGCGATGCCGCTATCGCACCTGGTGCCACGACGGCAAGGCCGAATCCGCCTGCCGGAGCTCTCATCGCCGGTCGGCCAGGGGTGCGTGGCCCTCGACCGCGATGCCATAGCTCGCACGGACGGCCTCGAGCGGCTCCTGCAGCATCTCCTCCCAGCGCTCGAACTGCAGGTTGCGCACCGTGCGGCCGTACTGCCAGCCCTGGGTGATCGCATCCATGATCGGCACGACGTGGTGCGGCTCCAGGAAGGTCATGCGCGTGGTCGTGGTCGACATCCACATGCCGAAGTAGGGGAACTGGAGCTGCGCCAGGCAGAACGCCTGCAGCGCCAGCTCGTCGGAGCGGCTCGGTGAGTAGCCCGCGACCACGTGCAGCAGGTCGTGGATCTGGAAGCCTCGGATCACCGCGTACTTCAGGTCGTCCGGCATCCGGTCGAGCCGGCCCTTCGCCGCGACCGCGTCGTGCAGCATGCGGTAGTTGACGGCGAGGTTCTTCTCGAGGCCGTGGCGGGTGAGGAAGTCGTGGTAGCCCCGGCCGAGCGATCCCGCCGGCATCGCCGCTAGCTCCTCGAGCGCGATCGGCGGCGCGAGGTGACGCGCGGCGAGGAACGCCGCGGCTCCAGGCTTCTCCCGCAAGCCTGTCAGATAGCGCTCGATCGTCTCGTCCGGCGCGTACGGCCACCACTCGTTGAACAGCAGATGGACGCCGTGCTCGTCGGGGTCGTCGAAGGTGCGCACCAGGCTGCGGACGAAGTCCGGGTGGAGCGTCGGTCTCGATCGCTGGTCCGTGGTCGCGGGGGGCGTCATGGCGATGGTCCTCCTGCGGGCGGCCGCGCCGCACGCCGTCGGGGCGATTGCGGCGGCTGCATACGCCGGACGCGGACGCTGCGTCCAGCACTGGATGGCGCAGCACCGAATCCGGCAGCGCCGGCGGGCGGCGTGCCGGTGAGGCTCTGTTCAACCGGCCGAACGTGAGGTGCGGCTCGTGCGTTCGCGTCCCGAGCCGAGGAGAGCCGCGCCATGAAGAGCCCCGTGATCGTCTCCGCCGAGAGCTTGCAGGGCGGCGGCGTGATCGCACGCCACGCGGCGCTGGTGCTCGGCCTCGAGAGCGTCCCGGGAATCGCGACCAACCGTCACTGCGCGGCGGGTCTCGGCGCGATCTCGATCGGCGCGGGCTCGATCGCGGCCGGTATGGACCGCGTCGTGCTCGCCGGCGGCACCGAGAGCATGAGCACCATGCCGATGCTGACCAAGCGCACCGCCCCGGACTGGGAGGCCACGCAGTGGATGTCGCCGTCGCATCCCGAGACGCCCGACGCGCCTGCCTTCGACATGTCGATCACCGTCGGACAGAACACCGCCGTCGAGGCGAAGCTCACGCGCAGCGACGTCGATGCGTGGGCGGTCTGCAGCCACGGCAGAGCGATCGAGAGCATCGACTCGGGCGCCTTCAAGGACCAGATCGTGCCGCTCGAGGTGTCGGGCGGCGTGTTCGACACCGACGAGCACCCGCGCCGCGGGTTGACCGTCGAGGGCATGGCGGAGTTCAAGGTGCTCCACCCGGAGATTCCCGGCTTCACCGTGACGGCAGGAAACGCTGCCGGCCTCAACGACGCCGCGGCCGCCGTGCTGCTCATGGAGCCGGACTACGCGGCCGCGAACGGCTTCCAGGCGCTCGCCAGGATCCGCTCGTGGGCGTCGGTCGGCGTGGCGCCGCGCCGCACCGGCATGGCGCCGATCGACGCGATCCCGAAGGCGATCCGGCGCGCCGGGCTCCAGAAGGGCGACATCGATCTGTTCGAGATCGACGAGGCGTTCTGCTCGGTGCCGGTCGCCGCGACGCGCGCGCTCGGCATCCCGCAGGAGATCTGCAACGTGAACGGCAGCGGCTGCAGCCTCGGCCACCCGATCGCGGCCACCGGCGCGCGCATGGTGGTGACGATGGTCCACGAGCTGCGGCGTCGCGGCAAGCGGCTCGGCTGCGTGTCGATGTGTGCCGGGGGCGGCATGGGCATGGCGATGGTGCTCGAGACGGTGCGACGCACCGGCTGCGCCGACCAGGGGGAACGGCGCTGCCCGGTCCTTCGAGTCCTCCCACGCGGGCTCTTGCCCTTCCCGGGCCGAGGCGCATCCTGGGCTGGGGAAGGGAGAGGCGACACGATGAAGGGCACCGCCGCCAGAAGGCGCAAGCCGAAAACCGGCACCGCCAGGAAGAAGCGCACCGTTCGCCGCGGCTCGCGCGTCGAGCGCGGCCGCGTCGCCGTGCAGGCCTCCGTCGCCGAAACCCGCGGCTTCGCCCGCTGGACGAACGCCGACCCGTGGGACGGTGTGCATCTCGGCACCGGGCTGGTCGACAGCTCGCGGCTCGCGTGCGAGTGCGGCGAGTGCGTCGGCTGCGCGCTGCGAGCCGGCTGAGCGCGGTCCGCAGCGACGGGCGCGGTCGTCCGCCGCGCCGCACACCGGGCGCGACGGGCATCCGGTCGTCCGGATGACGCCGTCGCGCGACGTGCGCCGGGCCTGCCCCGGCGCCGCGCAGCCGTCCCTGGCCCGCCGGGGCTTCTAGCCGAGCCAGACGTACGACCAGGTCTCGCTCAGGACGTCGCCGTTCCGCTCGAGGTACGCGCGCAGCTCGACCGGCTTGTCGTCCTTCGGCTTGATCTGGAAGGTCAGGCGGAAGCCGCCGGTGACCGGGTTCTTGTAGACGTGCGTGTCATAGACCTTCGCGCCGCCGGTGGCGCTGACGACGGCGCGTGGCGCCGACGCGTCGTCGAGGGCGCGCAGCGCGTCGCCCGCGAAGTCGACGACGTAGCGGTAGCCTTCGTGCGACGTATCGATGGTGCCGCGATCGCGCCGCGTCGCGACGGCACGCGCGCCCGGCGGGTGACCGGGGTCGTCGACGAACCAGCGCAGCGTGTAGCCGAGGCGCAGCGGCGCGCCGGGCCTCGGCGGGCTGGCGGGCACCCAGTAGGCGACCACGTTGTCGAGCTTCTCGTTGTCGGTCGGGATCTCGACGAGCTGCACGTGGCCGTCGCCCCAGCTGCCGCGCGGCTCGACCCACGCGCTCGGGCGGCGCTCGGCGCGCGTCTCGACGTCCTGGTGGTGGTCGAAGTCGCGATCGCGCTGGACCAGCCCGAAGCCGCGCGGGTCGCGCATCGCGAAGCTCGCGACGTCGATGCGGGTCGGGTTGTCGAGCGGGCGCCACAGCCACTCGCCGCCCGCGAAGTGCAGCAGGAGTCCATCGGAGTCGTGGACCTCGGGCCGGAAGTCCTCGAACTTGCGCGTCGTGTTCTCGCCGAAGAAGAACATGCTGGTGAGCGGCGCCACCCCGATCTTCGCGGGCCGCGTGCCGCGCGCGAACAGCGCAGTATCGATGGCCATCGTGGTCTGCTCTCCGGGCGTGACGTCGAAGCGGTACGCGCCGGTCGCGGTCGGCCCGTCGAGCAGCGCGTACAGCACGAAGTGCGTCGCGTCGTGGGCCGGCTTCTCGAGCCAGTACTCGACGAAGCTCGGAAACTCCTCGCCGCTCGGCTCGACGGTGTCGATCGCGAGGCCGCGGGCCGAGAGGCCCCAGACGTTGTCGCGGCCGACGGCTCGGAAGTAGCTCGCGCCGAGGAACACCGCGACCTCGTCGAAGTAGTCCTTGCTCTTGAGCTGGTAGTGTAGGCGGAGCCCGGCGTAGCCGATGTCGCTCGGGATCTTCGACGCGAACTTGTTCTTGCCGTAGTCGAAGAGCGCGGTCGAGTAGGGGAACGGGTGCACGCCGCTCGCGTCGACCACGTTCACCTTGACGCTGCGCTCGAAGTACAGCCCCGGGTGGAAGAGCTGCACCTGGAACGGCAGGCCCTCGTCGCGGAAGAGCGCGCGGTCGGGCCTGAAGCGGATGTCGCGCCACTGGTCGTAGGTCATCTTTCCGGCGCGCATCCAGTCCGGCACGGTCTGCTGGCGGTCGGCGCGGTACGGCTCGTTCGCCATCTGCGCGGCGATCGCGGCGACGTCGTCGAGTCCGAAGGCGTGCGCGCGCGGCGCGGACAGCAGCAGCGCGATGCCGAGGAGTGCGGTCCAGATGCGCTTGTCGATCATCACCGGTCCTTCCCTGTGCAGGTCCCGCCTGAGTATCGAAGCTGGCGCCCGCCTGCGAGCGTCCGGCGCTACGCCGGCGCCGGGGTTTCCGCTATCGGATCCCGGGGTCGATGAGCCGTCTTCCGGACTTCGTGATCGTCGGCGCCGCGCGCTGCGGCACCACATCGCTGCAAGCCTACCTGCGCCAGCACCCCGAGGTCTTCATGAGCGCCGAGAAGGAGACCGACTACTTCTCGCTGGGCGACCTGCCGGCGAGCGAGGTCCCGGTCCATGCCTCGGCCTATCGCGCGAAGACACGCGCCGAGTACGAGCGCTGCTTCCGCGATGCGGGCGGCGCGCGCGCGGTCGGCGAGGCGTCGCCGACCTACCTGTTCTACCCGCGCAGCGCCGAGCGGATGCGCCAGGCGATCCCGGACGCCAGGGTGATCTGCGTGCTGCGCGACCCCGTCGAGCGCGCCTACTCTCACTTCGCGCTGGCACGCAAGATGGGCTTCGAGACCGTCACGGACTTCACGGCCGCGGTCGCGCTCGAGGACGATCGCTGGGCGCGCGACCGCAGCATGCGCTTCACCTACACCCGCGCGAGCTTCTACCACGACGGCCTGCTGGAGTTCGTGCGGCGCTTTCCGCGCGAGCGGATTCTCGTTCTGCGGTTCGAGGAGCTGGCGGCCGACGCCGCTGCCACGATGCGCCGCATCCACGACTTCCTCGGCGTCGATCCTGCGTTCGTGCCGGACGTCGGCATCCGGCACAACCGCTCGATGCTGCCGAAGAGCGGTCTCGTACGCGAGGCGTTCGGGCGCCCGTTCCGCGCGCGCCGCTTCCTGCAGCGCAATCTGCCACCGCGTCTCGTCACGCAACTCGGGAACCTGATCATGCGTCCTCCGCCGGGAGTCCCGAAGGACGTCCGCGAGCGGCTGCTGCCGCGCTTCGTCGAGGACGTCCGGCTGGTGGAATCGCTCGTCGGCCGCGACCTGAGCGCCTGGCGGTCGATTTGAGCGGCTCGCCGCGATATGATGCCTCTTGTTGCGCGACGGGCGATTTGCGAGACAGACGAAGCCGCAGTCGATCGCGGTGGGCCACTCGCGCGGAGGGACGGGGTGCCGTGGAAGGCGACAGCCACTGCGTCAATGCGCCGTCGGTGATCAGCGAGGTGATCGATGGCGAGACCATCGTCCTCGACTTCGAGAGCGGCCACTACTTCAGCTTCAATCCGAGCGCGTCGGAGATCTGGCTGTCGCTGTCTGCGGGGCTCCCGGTCGCGGGAGCCGTGGAGCACGTGGCGCGTCGCTTCGCCGTGGACCCGGCGTCGATTCGCGCGCAGGTCGAGGGCTTCGTGCGCAGCCTCGAGGAGGAGCACCTGATCCGCCGTGCAGCGAACGGCAGCGCCGCGGCGCCTGCCGCCCGCACGCGCGACGGTGAACCGGTGGCCGCGTTCTCGCCGCCGGCGTTCGAGAAGTTCACCGACATGGAGGAGCTGCTACTCCTCGATCCGATCCACGAGGTCTCCGACTCCGGCTGGCCGCGCAAGCCCGAGTGAGCGCGGGTCCGAGAGAGCCGTGCGTGTTTCCGTCGTCCTGCCCGTCTACAACCGCGCGCGCTACGTCGGCGAGGCGATCGAGAGCGTCCTCTCGCAGACGCTGCCGCCCGACGAGCTGATCGTTGTCGACGACGGCTCGACCGACGACTCGGTCGCGGTGGTGCAGCGTTTCGCGCGACCGGAGCTGCGCGTCATCCGCCGGGCCAACGGCGGCATCGGCGCCGCACGCAACTCCGGGCTGTGCGCGTTGACCGGCGACCTCGTCGCCTTCATCGACTCGGACGACCTCTGGGAGCGCGACAAGCTCGAGCTGCAGGTCGCAGCGCTGCGTGCGAGCGACGACGTGCAGCTGGTCTTCGGGCACCTGCTCGAGTTCCTGTCGCCCGATCGTGCCGGCGAGCTCGCCGCCACGCTGCGCGTCGCGACCGATCCCGTCCCCGGCCTCATCGCGACGACGCTCCTCATGCGCCGCGGTGCGGTCGAGCGCATCGGTCCATTCGACGAAACGCTCTGGGTGGGCGAGTTCGTCGAGTGGATGGCGCGGGCTCGCGACCTCGGGCTCGCGAGCCGCATGCTGCCCGGGATCGTGGCGCGGCGCCGCATCCACGGCGACAACACGGTGCTGACGCGCGCCGGAACAGACTACTTGCGCGCGATCAAGAGCACCCTCGACCGCCGCCGGCGAGCCGCGCATGCCGACTGAGCGGCGGGCCACGGTGTCGGCGCTGGTTCCGGTTTGGAACGGCGTCGCCTTCCTCGCAGACGCGCTCGCCAGCATCCTGCGGCAGGATCCTCCCGTCGCCGAGGTCGTGGTCGTCGACGACGGCTCGACGGACGGCAGCGGCGACCTCGCGCGCGGCTTCGGCGCGCGCGTGCGCTGCGTCCGGCGCGAGCACGGCGGCCTGGCGGCGACGCGCAACGCCGCGGTGCGCGAGGCCGGCAGCGATCTCGTCGCCTTCCTGGACGCCGACGACATCTGGCCGGAAGGCCGGCTCGCGCGCCTGCTGGCCGTGCTCCACGCGAACCCCGGCTGCGGGATCGTCCAGGGCCGTCTGCAGCGTATGGTGCTCGACGAGGCGACGGCGCGCTGGACCCTGGTGAACGAGTCGTGGCGCGCCCCGAACGTGTCGACGGCGCTCATCCGGCGCGAGGTCTTCGATCTCGTCGGACCGTTCGACGAGCGCGTCGCTGGTACGGACGACGTGGACTGGCTCCTGCGTGCGAAGGAGCTCGGCGTCCGCGAGGCACACGCCGACGCGGTCACGCTGCTCTATCGCCGGCACGGCGGCAACATGACCAACGACGTCGCGGAGGGGAACGCGCGGCTGCTGCGTGTCCTCGGACGTGCGGTCGCGCGGCGGCGCGCCGCGGCCGCCGGGCAGGGAGCTCCCGGCGAGTCGGGCGGAAAGCGGTGACGGGCGCCGCGTTCGCACGGGCGCTGCGCGGGCTCGCGACGCTCGAGGTGCCGTCGTGTGCGGGCGAGCGCACGCTCGCGATCGCCGGCGTCCGGTTGCGCGTGCGGCTGTCGTCGCCGCGTCTCGCGGCGGGTGCGCTGCGCGCGCTCGCACACCACGCGCTCACGAGCGCGCCCGCGTCGCCGTACGACGCGACGGTGCTCCTGCTCGACCACGACGTCCCGGGCAACCCGGTGCACGAGATCCTGCCCGCCGTGCGCAGCGCTCCGCCGGTCGCAGATCGTATCGAGCGCTGGTCGTACGAGAGCGATGCGGGCCGCGGGCTCCTCCACGAAGGGTTCCGGACGCTCTTCCTGTGGGATCGCGGGCAGCGCCGTGCGGCGGTGTGGCTGGGCGAGGACGGTGCGCTGCCCTATCACCTGGTCGCGTTGCCGCTGCTGCCGGTTCTCAGCTGGGTGCTCGCCGAGCAGGGCAGGTCGGTGATCCACGCCGCCGCCGTCGCGACGGAGAGTGGCGCGGTGCTGATCGGCGGTCGCTCGGGCACCGGCAAGTCGACCGCTGCGCTCGCGTGTCTCGACGCCGGGCTCGGCTTTCTCGGCGACGATATGTGCATCGTCGAGCCGGGCACGCGGCCCGTCGTCCACTCGCTCTACTGCTCGGGCAAGCTGGACGCGCCGGACACCGCCCGTTTCCCGGCGCTCGCGCCGGCGCGCGTCGAGGGCTCGGGGCCGTGGTGGGAGAAGTCGGTCTACCTGTTCGACGGCCACCTCGCGGACCGGATGGTGCGATCCGCTGCGCTCGCGGGCGTCGCGATCCCGCGGCGCGACGACGGGCCACCGGCCCGGCTCTCGGCCCGCCAGGCGTTCCTCGCGATGGCCCCGAACACGGCGTTCCAGCTGCCGGGTGCGGCGCAGGCAGCGATCGCGGGCGTGCGGGAGGTGGTGAGCCGCGTGCCGGTTCACTCCGTCGGCGTCGGCGACGGCATAGGTGCGATCGCCGGGCGCCTGGCGGACTTCGCGCGCGGGCTCGCTTGCGGATCCGCGCACCCGGAGCTGCGCACGTGAGCGCGGCAGCGGCGTCCGGCGCTGACGGCGCGCGCAGCCGGCCATCCCCGTCGCAGGAGCTGCTGCTCGAGGCCTGCCTCGCGGACGAAGAGGCGGGGCTCGCGGCGTGGCAGCGCTGGTGCGCGACGACCGATCTCGACGCGATCGACGAGGAGTCGTTCCGTCATCTGCCGCTCGCCTGGCACCGGCTGCAGCACCGCGCGCCGCGCGACCGGACCTACGACATCGCCAAGGGCGTCTACCGGCAGGCGTGGTATCGCAACCAGCTCCTGCTGCGCACCGTGGGCGGCATTCTCGACGCCCTCGCCGCCGACGCGATCGGGGCGATGCTGCTCAAGGGAACTTCGCTCGCGTCGCGCTGCTACCCGACGCCCGCCACGCGGCCCATGGTCGACATCGACCTCCTCGTGCCGCACGACCAGGCGGCGCGCGCCTTCGTGGTGCTCGAGCGCGCGGGCTGGCGTCCGGTCAAGCGGGTTCCCGTGCCGCGGCTCGTCGGCTATGCGCACGCGGTCTCGTTCGTTCGCGAGCAGACCAACCTCGACCTGCACTGGAACGCGCTCTGGGCACAGCGTACCGCCGAGGCCGACCGGCCGTTCTGGGAGAACGCGGTTCGCATCGAGCACCTGGGCCGCGCCGCGTGGGTGCTCGCGCCGAGCGACGAGCTCTTCCACGCCTGCATGCACGGCGCGCGCCGTAGCCAGAACGCCTACAGCTGGGCGCCGCTGCCGCTGATCCGCTGGATCACCGACGCAGTCATGATCGCGCGCCGCCACGACGTCGACTGGGTGAGGATCGACGCGCTCGCCAGCCGCTATCGCGCGCGGCTCCATCTGCGCGACGCGTTCCTCGTCCTGCGGCGCTTCGGGGTCGCGGTGCCCGACGAGCTGCTCGCCCGGTGGGCGAGCGTCCGGTCGCTGGCCGACGAGCTGCACTACGAGCTGGCGCTCGCGGCGCGTGCCCCGCGACTCTTCGTCGCCCTGCCACGCTTCCGCTTCTGGAAGAGCTACCGGATGCGGGGTTTCGTCGAGGAGGGCGTGCGCGCGGGCCGCGGCGGAACGGTGCGGCGGCTCGCCGGCTTTCCGGCGTACGTCGCGGCGTTCGTACAGGCAGACCTCGACGCGCCGCGCCTGCGCGACGTTCCGGGCCGGCTCGCCAGGAAGATCGCCGCGCACCCGTCGCTGCTGCGGCCGTGACGCGTCCGGCGGGAGCGTCGATCCTTCGCTTGCCGGGCGTTCCGCGCTAGGAGACGGGATGCGCAGACTTCAGGGCTTGCTGGTGGGAAACGGCGCGCTCGCGCTCTGCTTCGGGCTGATCGCCGGATACGGCTTTCTCTTCAACCTGATCGGCGAGATCTCGCTGTGGCCGATCCCCGGTGCGCTCGCGGTGCAGCTGCCTGGCGACGCAGCCCGCTGGCGCGGCGCGCACGTGGGGGCGATCACCAACGGCCTCATGGCGATCGCGGTGGGACTCGCCCTGCCGCTGGCGCCGATGTCCGCCGGGACGCGCCGCGCCGTCGCGTGGGCGATCGTGATCGCGGTCTGGGGCAACATCGTCTTCTACGTCGCGAACGCGCTCGGCGCCGCGAACCACGGGCTGACGTTCGGCGACAACCGGCTCGGTGCGGCGGACGTGCTGTCGCGCGTCGGCTTCTTCGGCGCCTACGCCGGTGCGCTCGTCGCGCCGGTGGCGCTGCTCGTGCTGGCGTGGGCGGCCTTTGCGGCGGTACGCGCGGAGTCCGTGGAGTAGGTCCGCCGTCGGGCGGGTGCGTGCGGTCGCGCGCGGTCGCGAGCTGTGCCACAAGCAAGTCCGTGAGCAGGCTCAGGACCGTCGGGACGTTCATGCTGATCGGGGCGCTGGTCGGCGGCGTGGTCGCGTCGTTCGTCGTTCCGCCGGTGCTCGCCTGGTACAACGAGACCGGAAAGATCTCGTCGACGAGCCAGGTCCAGACGCTCTGCAACCTGCCCGAGCTGATCCGCTACACGTCGTCGCGCTTGCTGCGCGGGCAGCTGATCGGCGCCGTCATCGGCGCGCTGGTCTTCCTCTACCCGGGGTTCGTCGCAGCACGGAAGGCCGAGGAGGCCGAGGGCGCCGCGCCCCCGGTCTGAGCGGCAGCGTGCGTGGCGAGGCCGGTGGCCCGGATCATCCGGGGCCACCGCTGGTCGTCCGGTCGCCGGTGCCGAGATCGTCGCCGCCGGAGCGAAGCGGGACGACGCGCTGCGATCCTCACGAGCAGCGGTTCTGCGTGTACGCCTGCGGTGAGCTGCGGTTGGTGACCAGCGCAACGAAGCCGCCGTCCGGCGCGCGCGCGACCAGAACGCCGTGCGCCCCCATCGTGGCGTCGCCGACGCGCGCCGCGACGGTGGTGAAGACGTGCTCGAGGTCGGGCAGGCGCAGCACGATCACGCCGGCCGAAGGCCAGGCCGGCGGCGCGTGCGCGAGTGCGTCGTTCAGCTGCGCGCGCACGCCAGGCTTCAAGCGCAGCAGGTGCACGTGCATCTGGTCCTGCGTGCGCGCTGTCTCCGGGTTGATCGCGAGGCCGATGTCGAGCTCGTCCGGGATGTGCTTGCGCGCGACGTCCCACGCGAACGGCCAGATGCCGTCGGGACGCGCCGGGTCCTCGATGCCGGTCACGCGCGCGCGCGGCAGCGCGAGCCCGGCGACGAAGCCGCCCGGGCAGCCGCAGGCCTTCATGTCGCGAATGGCGACGAACGCGGCGTTCTCGGCCCAGACGGCATCGGCGGCGGGCGTCGCCGTATCGTCGCAGCACGAGCGGCGCAGCGCCGGACAAGAGCACGAAGCGCCCGCGTCGCTGGCGGCTGCTCGTGGGAAGCACGTCGAGACGAGGCGCCACAGCGCGTCGGGCGGGCTCGGGGCTTCGCGGAGCCCCCAGCCGAGGATCACGACGAGCAGCGTCGTCGCCAGCAGCGTGATGGTGAGGCGGGTGCGCATGTCCTCGAGGCGCGCGGCGGCCTTGGGTGATCGCGCCGGCAGGCCGCGGTCACGGGCGATCGCGGCGGTCCGCCGCCACGCCGGGCCGTGCGGGGTCGCGCCGCACGGGCGTGACCCCGCACGGCTTCAGTCGTAGATCAGCGTGTAGGTGAACGTCCAGTTTCCTTGGTCGAGCGTGCTGTCGACCTCGATGGCGAGCTTGTCTCCGTTCGCGATTGCGATCGACTTGCCGCCAGAGCCGCAGTCGCCGCCCGCGGTGCCCACCGTGCGGGATGAGGACGGTGTCGGCCGCGTTGATCGGCACGGTGACGGTGACGCTTCCGGAGCTTGCAGTGCCCTGCGTCACCGCGTTGGCGCGGAGCTTGCTTGGCGTGCCGGCCGTCGTGCGGACCTGTGCGCCCTGCTCACCGAGCCCCGTGCCCGGGAAGTCGTTGCCGTAGAAGTTGGCGAGCCCGGGGGATGAGTAGCGAACGCCCGCCGCGCCGCCCGAGCTGCCGCCGACGAGAAGCTGCTGACCGTCGTCGAGCGCGTGCGCGGGAGTCGCTGCGATCAGCGACGCGCCGAGCACGGCGACGGCCAGGAGCTGCCAGTCCGTGAGTCGCATCGTGCTCCGATGAATCCGGATCCCGAGCATGTCGCCCCCTTCCGCCGAGCCGCTCTGGCACGCATGCGTCCCTTGGACCACGCCGCATCGGAAAAGGAAAACGGCTCTTCGGGCTCTCGCGTGGGTAAGTTCGTGGGGTCGAGGCTGCGGAAGGCCGCCCTGGGAGGGGCTCGGAGCGTGGGACGGCACGCCGCTCGCGCTCGCCACTGCACGGCGCCTCGCTTGCGACGCGAGCGTCGTGCTCGTCGAGGCTAGTCGCGAAGCCGCTGCCGCGGCGCGCCTCCCATCACGCCGCACGCGCCGCATCTCACGCCACCTGCACCGTGCGCTCCGCCTGCGCGACGACGGCTGTCGCTTCCCCGCTGCACGCTCAGCGCCGCTCTGCCGTCGCGATACCGAAGAGGTCGCCGCCCGGCGGCGGCTCGCCCGGCAGGTAGCGGCGGTGCACGGCCGCGAGATCCAGGTCCTCGACCGGGTTCAGCCCGCCCGCCTCGAGCAGGCTTGCGAGCGAGCGCCGGTTGAAGCGCGACGCCGTGTAGTTGAAGCCGATCCGGCTGCCCGGACCGCCGGCGTCGGCGACGAAGCGGAACGTCCGCTCGACCGCGTCGTCCTCGATGTAGCTGATGACACCCTCGAGCAGGAAGACGGCGCCGCTCCCCGGGCGGCAGGCGCCGTCCGCGAGCGGCCCGGTCAGGTTCGCGAGCGCGTCGGGATGGGACAGGTCGCAGTCGAGGAAGCGCAGGTAGCTCGGCAAGGCGACACCCGCCTGGTCGAGCGTCGCGCGCCTCCGCGCGTGCTGCTCCGGGAAGTCGATCTCGTGCACGCGCACGCCGTGGCGCGCGATCTCCGCGAGGCGCAGCGCGCGCGTGTCGAAGCCGGCGCCGAGGACCACCACGTCGCGCGCTCCCCGTGCGATCTCCGCGCGCACGAGGTCGTCGAGGTAGCGCGTGCGGAGCCGTACCTGCTCGGCGAAGAACGGCACGCGCGCGAAGGCCGCGACGGCGTCCTCGGCGCCGGCGTCGCCGTCGCCGGCGAAGAGGCGCGCCAGCGGATCCTCGAACAGGCGCTCGCCCGCCGGACGCGCGCTCTCGGCCGCACGGCAGCGCGCGATCGCGCGCGCGGTGTCGAGGACATCGGCCATCGGCGCACGATGGCGCGCGGGCGACCGGTTTCAAGCGCTACCCCGGGCGTCGCCGCTCGGCGCGCGCCCCGCGCGAGCAGTGCGACTCCGGCGAAGGCTGAGCGCGACGCCGTCCGCGTCAGGCACCGAGCCGCCGCCGCTTCGCGAGGTAGAAGACCACCGGATACACCAGCAGCTCCATCACGAAGCTCACGGCGATGCCGCCGACGAGCGGTGCGACCAGGCGCCGTGTGACGTCCGCCCCGGTGCCGGTCGCCCAGAGCAGCGGCAGCAGCCCGATCATGTCGGTCGCGACCGTCATCGTCTTGGGACGGATGCGCTGCACCGCGCCCTCGTGCACGGCGGCGAACAGGTCGTCGGGCGTTCGCATGCGGCCCTCGGCGACGAACTTCTCGTAGGTGGTGTCGAGGTAGAGCAGCATCACCTGCCCGGTCTCGGCGTCGACGCCGAGCAGCGCGATGATGCCGACCCACACAGCCAGGCTCATGTTGTAGTCCAGCGCCCACAGGAACCAGAGCGCGCCGATCATGCTGAACGGCACCGCGAGCATGACCACGCCGACCCGGAACCAGCTGCCGTTGGCGACGTAGAGCAGCAGCACGATCAGCACGACGGTGATCGGGATCACGATCGCGAGGCGCCGGTTCGCCTGCTCGAGGTACTCGAACTGCCCCGACCACACGCGCGTGTAGCCGGGCGGCAGTGGAACGGACTCCGCGACCACGCGCTTCGCCTCCTCGACGTAGCCGCCGAGGTCGCGATCGGCGATGTCGACGAAGATCCACGCGGTACGCTGCGCGTTCTCGCTGCGGATCATCGGTGGCCCGGGGCTCACGCCGATGCGCGCGATCTGCCCGAGCGGGATCTGCGCGCCGGACTTCGTCGGTACGAGCACCTCGCGCAGCGCATCGGGATCGTCGCGGAAGTCGCGCAGGTAGCGGGCGTTCACCGGGTAGCGCTGCAGACCTTCGACCGTGGTCGTGATCGTCATGCCGCCGATCGCGGTCTGCACGACGTCCTGCACGTCGCCGGTGGTGAGCCCGTAGCGTGCGGCCGCCTCGCGATCGACATCGACGTCCAGGTAGTAGCCGCCGACGGTGCGCTCGGGATACGCGCTGAGCGTCCCCGCGACCGTCTGCACGGCGCTCGCCGTCCGCTCGGCGAGCTCGCCGAGGACCTTCAGGTCGGGGCCGAGGATCTTGATGCCGACCGGCGTCTTGATGCCGGTCGCGAGCATGTTCAGGCGGTTCTCGATCGGGTACGGCCAGGCGTTCGCGACGCCCGGGAAGCGCACCACCTCGTTGAGACCCGGATGACGCGTGCCGTCGGGGTCGGTCCAGCCGAGCTTCAGCTCTTCCGTGGTGATGCGGCGCGCCTCCGGCCAGAACGTGTGCGTGAAGGGCCACCGGAGCCACTTCGGCCAGCCGCTGAAGAAGTACGCGACACCGCGCGTCCGCCAGCGCTCGGGATCGGTGTGCAGGCGCACCACCGTCTCGATCATCGACAGCGGCGCCGGATCGGTCGCGGTCTCGGCGCGGCCGATCTTGCCGTGCACGCTCGCGACCTCGGGGAACGTCCGGATGAGCTTGTCGGTGCGCTGCAGCAGCGCGCGGCTCGCGCCGACGCTGATGCTCGGGTCCGTCGTCGGCATGTAGAGCAGGTCCCCCTCCTCGAGCGGTGGCATGAACTCCGAGCCCAGCCGGCGCGCGGGGTAGATCGCCGACAGTCCCAGCAGCACCGTGACGAGCAGCGTCACGTACGGATGGCGCAGCACCAGCCGGAACGCCGGGTCGTAGAGGCGTATCGACAGGCGATTCAGCGGGTTCTGCTCCTCCGACGGGATCCTGCCGCGGATCAGGTACACCATCAGCACCGGCACCACGGTGATGCCGAGGATCGCACCGGCCGCGATGGCGAGCGTCTTGGTGTAGGCGAGTGGCCTGAAGAGCCGTCCCGAGGCGTCGCCGAGCGCGAAGATCGGCAGGAACGCGACGGTGATGACGAGCAGCGAGAAGAACAGGGTGGGGCCGACCTCGACCGCCGCGTCGAGGATCACCTGGGCGTGGCCGCGCGCCGGCTCGCCGCGCGCGACGCGCTCCCGCTCGCGCTCGAGATGCTTGTGGGCGTTCTCGATCATCACGACCCCGGAATCGACCATCACACCGATCGCGAGCGCGAGACCGCCGAGGCTCATGATGTTCGCGTTGATGCCCAGGAGCTGCATCACGAGGATCGAGACCAGCAGTCCCACGGGCAGGACGAACACGGCGACCAGCGCGCTCCGCGCGTGTGCGAGAAAGACGAGGCAGATGATCGCGACGACGATCAGCTCCTCGGTCACACCGCGCGTGAGCGTTGCGACCGAGCGCTCGATCAGCGCCGAGCGGTCGTAGGTGGTGATCACGAAGACGCCCGGCGGCAGCCCCGCCTCGAGCTCGGCGAGCGCCGCCTTCGCGTCCTGGATCACCTGGAAGGCGTTCTCTCCGAAGCGCGCGATGACGACACCGCCGACCGCCTCGCCGACGCCGTCGTACTCGCCGATGCCGCGGCGCGCCTCGCCGCCGACCTGCAGCACGGCGACGTCGCGCAGCAGGATCGCGGTGCCGTCGGCGCCGGTCCCGACGACGACGCGTGCGAGGTCGCCGAGCCCCTTCAGGTAGGCGCGGCTGCGCACCATGTACTCGTGCTCCGCCATCTCGACGACCGAGCCGCCGACGTCCTGGTTGGAGCGCCGGATCGCCGCGACGATCGCGTCGAGCGGCAGGGCGTACGCCTGGATCCGCTGCGGGTCGAGCACGACCTGGTATTGCTTGACGAAGCCGCCGATCGACGCGACCTCGGCGACGCCCGGCACGGCGGTGAGCGGGTAGCGCAGATACCAGTCCTGCAGGCCGCGCAGCGACGCGAGATCCTGGCCGGACGGCACGAGCGCCCCGCCGCCGAGCGGGCACGAGCCCGGCTCGCGGAAGGCGCGGACGCGCGCGAGTGCCGCGCGCCGGTCCCGTGGCGCGTCCGCGGCATCCGCGTACCAGCGTTCGGCGTCCGCGTCGTGCCAGAGCCCCTGCGGGTGATCGGTGCAGTACCAGCCCGGGTAGAGCACGTACTGCAGCACCCAGCCGACGCCCGTCGCATCGGGGCCGAGCTTCGGCTGCACGCCCTCGGGCAGCCGGTCGCGCGCGAAGTTCAGGTACTCGAGGACACGGCTCCGCGCCCAGTAGATGTCGGTGCCGTCCTCGAACAGCACGTAGACGAACGACAGCTCGAACATGCTGTACCCGCGGACGACGGTCGCGCCCGGCACCGCGAGCAGCGAGCTGGTGAGCGGGTAGGTCACCTGGTCCTCGACCACCTCCGGGTTCTGGCCGGGGAAGTCGGTGGCCACGATCACCTGCACGTCGGACAGGTCGGGGATCGCGTCGAGGCGGATGTTGCGCACGCCCCAGACGCCGAGCCCGAGCAGCACCGCCGTCAGCAGCAGGACGAGGATCCGGTTCCGGACGGACAGCTCGATGACGCGCGCGATCACGGCTGGTCTCCTGCGGATCGGGCCGCGCGCTCAGTGCACATGGCCCGGTGCCGCGAGAAAGCGCTCGAGCGCCTCACGCATGTTGCTCTCGGCGTCGAGCAGGAACTGCCCGCTGGTCACGACGAGGTCGCCCGCGACCAGGCCGTCGAGCACCGCGACGTTGCCGTCGTCGGCACCGGAGCCGAGCGTCACGCGACGCGGCGCGAAGTGCCCGCCCGCGTGCGCGAGGAACACGACGCTCTCGGTGCCGGAGTCGATCACCGCGGCGCGCGGCACCAGCAGCGCGCGCGGCGCGAGCTCGCTCTCGATCTCGACCGTCGCGAACATCCCGGGGCGCAGGGTCAGGCCCGGATTCGGCACGGTCAGGCGCGCGGTCACGGTGCGCGTCGCCGTGTCGACCATTGGATGGAGGAACGAGATGCGACCCTCGGCGATCTCGCCGGGCCGGCTCGCGAGCGTCACGCGCACGGGCTGGCCGACCCGCACCGCGGGCAGGTCCTGCTCGAAGATGCGCGCGTCGATCCACAGCTCGCTGTGGTCGACGATGCGCAGGGCGCGCATCCCCGCCTGCACGGCGTCGCCCGCGACGATCGGCTTCTCGATCACCGCGCCGTCGATCGGGCTCCGGAACGTCACCGTCGCCGGCGGGGCCTCGAGGCCGCCGAGACGCTCGATCTCCGGACCCGACAGGCCGAGCAGCTCGAGCTTCTGCTTCGCCGCGGCGACCAGCACCGCCTGCGAGCCGTGCGCGTCGCGCGCCCGCCGCGCCGCGATCAGTTCGCCGATCGCCACCTGCAGCTCCGGGCTGTAGAGGTCGAACAGCGGATCGCCCACGCGCACCTGCATGCCCTGGACGTTCGCGTACAGGCGCTGGATCCAGCCCGAGACGCGCAGGTTCACGTCGTGCTGGCGCGGCTCGGCCTCGGCGAGGATGCCGTTCGCGCGCACCGTGCGCCGCAGCGGTCCTTCGACGACCGCCGCGGTGCGCACACCCATGTTCTGCACGATCGCCGGGTCGATGGTGATCGCGCCGGCGGTGCCGTCGCCGTCCCGCCCGGGCTGCGCGGCGATCGGTACGAGCTCCATGCCGCAGATGGGACACTTGCCGGGCTGGTCGCGGATCACCTGCGGGTGCATGCCGCAGGTGTAGAGCTGCTTCTTCGCCGCCTCGGGGTGGTCCGCGTGCGGCTCGGCGCTCGCGGCGTGGGCGTGCGACGCCTCTTCCGCGACGTTTGTCGCGTGGACGTGCGCTGCATCTTCCGCGACGTTTGTCGCGTGGACGTGCGCTGCATCTTCCGCGACGTTTGTCGCGTGGACGTGCGCTGCATCTTCCGCCACGACGAGGGTTGCCGGTTGCAGCGCCGCCACCACGAGGAGCAGCAGCGTGCGGGGAGCCGGGCGGTGCAGTGGCCTCGCGCGCTTCGGTTGCGTCGTGCGCTTCATCGGCCTCGTGCGCTTCATCGGGTCACCTCCGCGCTCGCGAGCGTCGGGGAATGGACGTGGTCGGTGGGGGGCGACGCCGGCTCGCCGGCGAGGCGCTCGGCGTCGACGCCGGCCAGCATCTCGATCTCGGCCACCTGGTGCTCCCGCGCGACGCGCGTCTCGGCCACGGTGACGCGCAGCTCGAGCAGGGCCTGGCGCGCGGTGAGCCACGTGGCGAAGTCGCCCGCGCCCGCCGCGTAGGCGCGCTCCGCCGTCGCGGACGCCTGGATCGCCGACGGCTCGACGTGGTCGCGCAGCAGTGCCAGCTGGCGCTCGGCGCTGCGCAGCGCGAGCACGGCTGCGACGAAGGCCGCGTCGCGATCGAGCCCGCCCTGGCGCGCCAGCGCCTCGCTGC
>Ga0194131_10003754_pt1 | contig 23600 bp, 25 predicted proteins | sample TA2KigO120mmetaG_FD_148631 | JGI IMG/M metagenome (GOLD analysis project Ga0194131, IMG submission 148631) | Freshwater microbial communities from Lake Tanganyika, Tanzania - TA2015053 Kigoma Offshore 120m | ecosystem: Environmental > Aquatic > Freshwater > Lake | place: Tanzania: Lake... | reverse complement strand
CGGTCATAGCAACCCAACACCCCCGCGATCTGCGATCCGTACCGCTCGGTCAGTGATTCAACGCCCATCCCGGCATCGTATCCGATTTCCCTCTTTGGTTCCGGCTATGCCGGGTTAGGTACTTTGCGCGCTAAGACGTTTGGTATGTTTCCGAGGTCGACGGTTCCGTTCGATACGTGGAAGGCAAAGGACAACGGCTGGCCGGCGCGCTACGCCGACGCGTATCGTATCGAGTTCTCGACCGAGGAGAATCTTCGCGTGACAGGCAAATTATTCGTGCCCCGCGACGGCCGTGACTCGCATCCAGCACTCATCTACGCCAAGAGCAAGGAGGACATTGTCTTTGGAGTCGACTACGACAATCTACTGGCGGCGTTTCCACATCACGTGGTGCTGATTCTGCACCCGCGGGCGACCGATTATCCGATGGACAATTTCCGCACGGCGGCGACGAAGATGACGGCGGCGCTGCTGGGCGGAACGCTCGAAACGATGCAGCTTTGGGATATCCTCCAATCCGTGCGCTTTTTGATTGAAACGGAAAAGGTCCGTGGTGTGTCAGTCTACGAGAGAAGACACACGGGCGGACTGGCGCTGTACGCCGCAGCCTTGGAGCCGGGGATCACGCGGGTGATCCTCGACGATCCGCCGGCGTCGCACTGGCAAGGGCCAGCGCTGCTCGGCGTACTGCGATTCACAGATCTGGCCGAAGTGGCGGCAATGATCGCACCGCGGGAGATTGCCTCGTTGACCCCTCTGCCGCAGTCGTTTCGATTCACCGAATCGGTGTACGGCCTGCACAGGGCGAAACTGCGCGAAGTGAATTCGCTAGCCGAGGCGTTGCAGGTCTGGAAGTGAGGTTACTTCATTGCGGAAGCCGCTGCCACGCCCGCGGCCGCGATCTGGCCGTCCTGCTGTGAGGTGACACCGCTGACGCCGATCGCGCCGATGAAATCGGTTCCGGCCATCAGAGGCAGGCCGCCTTCGACGGGCAGGACATCGGGTAACTTCAAGACGGCATTGCGGCCATCGGCGACGGCGTCTTCAAGGACCTTCGAGGGGCGCTTCATTTTGATCGCGGTGCGCGCTTTCATTTGCGCGATGTCGACCGAGCCGATCTGCGTGCCGTCCATCTTTTGGAGGTAGATCAGGTTCGCGCCGTCGTCGACGATGCAAATGACGACGTTCCAGTTGTTTTTGCGCGCTTCCGCCTCGGCGGCTGCGGCGATCTTTTTGGCTGCTTCGAGATTCAAAGCTTTTTTCGAGGAGAGTTGGCACATGGCGGGAAGGGAAGCGGCGAAGAGTGTGACTGCCGCGACGAGAGTTCGCATGCAGGTGAGCGTATCAGATTTAGCCAAGGCGCGCCAACTTCGCCAAAACTTCGGAATCGGGGCTGTGCAAATCCGGTCGGGGTGGTTTTCCGTTACCGCCTGCGCAGGCTACGCGAAAAATTTTCACGGATTTGATGCATCCTTATTCTCGTTTCACGCGTTAGATAAGTGAAGGGTAGCGACGATGAATCTCCAAAGCATGATTCCAAACGCCGGATTGGCCGCGACCGCCGTCGGCGTCGCGCTGTTTGTACTCAGTCTCTTCTTAACATCGCTCACCTCGCGCCCGCCCAAGCGTACTTACGACGATACTTCGCTGGCCGAAATGCCGGTGGTTCCACGCCGCTGAAATTCTGGCATCGAAATTGCATGTGAATCGGCGGAGGTTTTATGCAGGTCGGAGGGTTGTTCGCCGTATTTATCATTTTGGGGCTGTTTTTCAGCATGTTGACGTCCTCGTCCAAGCCATCGGCAAAGCGCGACGAGTCCCAATAGGACACGCGTCTGTAGATTTTTGGTGCACTCGCTTCGGCCCCGGCCCTTGCGCGTCTGAACCGCACCGTACAATAAACGGATGGTGCGCGGTTTCCTTCTAGTCGTTTCGCTCGGCCTTACGGCGCAGAATCCGGAATTCGATATCCGGATTTCGGGAGGCCGTATTATCGACGGCGCTGGGAACCCATGGTACATCGGCGATGTCGGCGTCACGGGCGACGCGATCGTTTACGTTGGGCCGCCGACGACGCGCGCGGCGAAGATCGTTCTCGATGCCCGTGGCAAATATGTCACACCTGGGTTTATCGATACCCACAGTCATGGGCGGCGCGGGGTCTTCGATGTTCCCAGCGCCGAAAACCAGATCCGGCAGGGTGTGACGACGATTATCGAAGGACCGGATGGCTCGTCGCCGCTGCCGATCGGGGAATATCTCTCTCGGTTTTCGAAAGTCCCGGCGACGACCAATTTCGGGTTGCTGGTGGGTCAGGGGACCATTCGCGCAAAGGTAATTGGCCTGAAGAACCGCTTGGCCACCGCCCAGGAAATCGAAACGATGCGCGGCATGATGCGGCAGGCGATGCGTGAAGGCGCTTTCGGATTGTCGACCGGCCTGGCGTATCTGCCCGGCACGTTCACGCCGACCGAGGAGATTATCGAACTGGCGAAAGTAGCCGGCGCGATGGGTGGGATCTACACATCGCACATGCGGGACGAAGCGGCAAAGATCACCGATTCGGTGAAGGAGTTGATTCGCATTGGAGAGGAAGGAGACCTGCCGGCGCAGATCACCCATCACAAGGTCATCGGCGGCAAAAACTGGGGCGCGGCGAAGGACACAATCGCGTTGGTGGATGCCGCGCGGCGAAGGGGCGTCGACGTGACGATCGACCAGTATCCGTACACCGCGTCTTCGACGGGCCTTTCGGTGCTGATTCCGAAGTGGGCTCTGGAAAGCGGAGCGCGGTCGTTTCGCGAGCGGGCCGCCTCGCCGGAGTCTCGCGCCCGGATGAAGCGCGAGATCGTTGTCAATTTGAAGGAGGACCGTGGCTCGGGCGATCTGCGAAACGTCGTCTTTGCGAGTTGCGCGGGCGATCGCTCGCTGGCTGGGAAGTCGCTGCGCGATCTGACTGGTTCCGATGACTTTGAAAAGGCCGCCGAGCACGTGGTCAAGCTGCAGGAACAAGGCGGGTGTTCGTGCATCTATCATGCGATCGGCGAGAGCGACATCGTGGCGATTCTGAAGTACCCGTGGACGATGGTGGCCTCCGACGGCGGCATTCCGGTGTTCGGCGTCGATGTGCCGCACCCGCGGAATTACGGCACTTTCGCGCGCGTGCTCGGGCGGTATGTGCGGGAGAAGAAGGTGATCGAACTAGAAGACGCGATTCGGCGGATGACCAGTTTGCCCGCCGCTCGATTTCGCATCGCCGATCGCGGGTTGTTGCGGCCGGGGATGAAGGCCGATGTGGCGGTGTTCGATTTCGAGAAGGTTATCGATAAGTCCGAGTTCGGCAATCCGCATCAGTACGCCGAGGGATTTGTGCACGTGCTGGTGAATGGCGTGCCGGTGTTGATTGACGCAAAAATGCAGACGGCGCGGCCAGGGCGTGCGCTGTATGGACCGGCCAAACAATGAGTGCAGCGTGCACGATCCGTCCCGCGCATCACGATGAAATGGACCGCGTGCGCGAGCTGTTTCGGGAATATCAGGCGCACTTGAATATCGACTTGTGCTTTCAGAGTTTCGAACAGGAGTTGGCGGAGTTGCCGGGCCGGTACGCGCCCCCGTCGGGCGCGGTTCTGTTCGCGGATGTCGATGGCGCGATTGCGGGCGTTGTGGCGATGCGCGCGCTTGATCCGCACGCCGCTGAGATGAAGCGGCTGTTTGTGCGGCCGGCGTTTCATGGCGTCGGGCTTGGGAGAGCGCTGGCGGAAGCGGTGATTGAAGAGGCGCGGCGGAGAGGCTATGTGCAGCTGCGGCTCGACACCTTGCCGATGATGGGGCGGGCGATTGAGTTGTATCGAAAGTTAGGTTTCGTGCAGATTGAGCCGTACACGCACAACCCGATTGCGGGGGCGTTGTATTTGGAGCTATTGCTCACGTAGCGCGGTTGATGGATCGATGCGCAATGCGCGCGCCGCCGGGCCAAGACTTGCCCCGAGAGCCGCGACGATGAGAGCCGTCAGTGCGCCGGCAATCGCCAGCGGGTCCGACGAATCGACAAAGAACGGCTCGCCTTGCAGCACCGTTGACAAGCCCCCTAGAACGGCGAAGGCCCCGATGCTCGCACCGATCACAACCGGCCAGGTCAATCCACGTACGATCAGCCAAAGTACGCTCTCGGCGCGGGCGCCCAGCGCCATCCGAATTCCGATTTCCCTGGTGCGTAATGAGACCGAGTAGGCGACAAGGGCGGAGATACCGAGGCTCGTCAGCGAAAGCGCCAGAAGACCAACCGCCACGGCGCCGAAGCCCATCAATTTTGGAGCGAGAATACGGCTCTCGAAGTCGTCGCGCATCCAGTGGACGGCGGGTGTAATCGCCGGATTGACACGGTTGGCCGCGGCGCGCAACGCGTCGAGGTGGTTGTTATCCACGCGCGCCATCAGGAGGGCATCGTTCATGTTATCGGGCATCATGGGCGAATAGGACTCCGCGGTGTTGGTCGCCGTGATCTTGAGGAGTTTCGCGTCCGCGGCGACGCCGATTATCGTTGCGCGCGGCCCCTCGCCGGATTTCGGGAACGCCTTTCCAACGACGTTGGGTGAACCGTACATCCGTTCGGCGAGGCGCCGGCTTACGATGACGGCGTTCTCGCGCGTATCGCCGGCTTGGAATGTGCGGCCGGACAGCAGAGGGATCTGGAAGAGGGAAAAAAACGGTGCATCCACGGTCATCCTGACGACTTTGAGGCCAGGGGCGTCTCTATCGAAGGATCCTTCGTTTAGCGACCCGCCGAGTGGTACGGTGGTGGCAAGCGCCACGCCCCGGAGGCGCGGATCGGAAGCCACGTTATCGCGCAGCGCGGCCCAGTAGTTGGCCGCAGCCGCGGGTTTGATGCCGTATTGACTCAGCGATACTTCCAGAACGGCTATGTCTTCAAACTGGAAGCCGAGATCGGCGGTGGCGACATCCTGGAATTTTCGCGCCAGCATTCCAGCCGTCAATAGCAAGACGCAACTGCTCGTGACTTGCACGCCTACCAGTACACGTTGCATGCGATTCTTGTTTTCCCCGCGAATGGTCCGCAGCGCCGGCACAAGCCCGACTATCAGCAGCGCGAGCCAACCGATCGCGGATGCGCCCGCCGCCAGACGCCAATCCGGAGTCAAAGAGATCTCGAACGGCGCGCCGGTGTTCGCGGCGATTAGCGTCGCGGCGGCGTAACCGGCAAACCAGCCGCCGATCAATCCTGCCGCCACCAGAACCGATGACTCCGTAAGCAGTTGCCGCAGCACCCGCGCCCGGCCCGCACCGAGGTTGGCGCGCATCTGGAATTCCGCCGCCCGGGCGCTTAGGTGGGAGACCATTAGACTCGCCAGATTCGCGCATGCGATCGAAAACACCAACACCGCGATTCCCATAAGCAGCGAAATCGCGATCGCCGTTTCTAGGTCGTCGACTGGACGGCGAAAGTGGTTCGCGCCGCTCGACAGATCGATCCACGGCTGGTCTTCCAACTCGGGGCGGACTTTGCCGAGTTCGGCAATCGGAGTAATCAACGCTTGTTTGGCGGCATCGAGGGAGCCGCCGGGCCGAAGGCGCGCGTAGACGTCCACGTTTCTGGAGTGCCAGTCGGACTTTAACGGCGAACCCGGGTAGAAGTACTCGATATTCTCGATGGGCGCCCAAATCGATGTCGAATTGCGAACCCCATAAAAGGAGGCTATACCGGCGATCGTGGCGGGGCGTCCGTTGAGAAACACCTTTGAACCGACTGCGGCCGGATCTCCGGCGAGGTGCGATCGCCAAAACTCTTCGCTGACGACGATGCTGGCCCGCGCGTCCTCGCCATCGTGGAAAAGGCGGCCGAACGATGCGCTCGCGCCGAATTCGTCGAAGTAGTTGGCCGATACAAAACGAACGGCGACCTGCTCGGCGGTGTCCCGCCAGCCCATTTGGGCGCGCTGTTCGAAGACGACGCCGGTGAACACGTCAGTTTCAGTCTTGATAAATTGGGCTACGTTGTAATTCACGCCGCTCGAAAATCCGAACTTGCTGTTCTGAAAGAGGCGCACCAGCGTTTCCGGATCGCGCAGCTTTAGCGGAGCGATGAACGCACCGTTCAGAATTTGAAACAGCGCGAGGTTGAGGCCGATGCCCAGGGCCAAAACGGCGACCGCGGTGATCGTGAAACTCGGCGATCGGCGGAATACCCGCACCCCATGCGTCACGTCCTGCTTCCATTCTTCGAGCCAGCCCCAGCCCCAGATGTCGGCGGCCTCTTCGCGGAGCCGCAGCGTATTGCCGACGCCGCGCGGCCCGCCCATCTCTTCTTGATGCGCCGACATCGCTTCGGCCAGTTCGCGCTCGAACTTCGAGCGGCGCGGCAGGTAGTACAGTCTTCGCCAGATCATCGCGCGCCTTTCAACACAGCCTTCACCGCCGCCGCCATTCGCTCGTATTCGTTGACCTCGGCCTCGCACTGCTTGCGTCCCGACACGGTGAGATGATACTCGCGCACCTTGCGGCCGGACTCCGACACCGCCCACACCGCTTTCACCCAGCCCTGCATCAACAATTTTTGCAGCGCCGGGTAGAGCGATCCTTCTTCCACGCGAAGCTCATCGCCCGAAAGTAGGTGAATGCGCTGCGCGATGGCGTAGCCGTGCAGCGGTCCGTTGCGCAAGACCTGCAGGACCATCATGATCAGGGTGCCGCTCGGAACTCCAGCTTCTCTAGGCATAGCTTAGCTAGGCCTAGTGTGCCTGAGCCTTGTACGATTGTCAAGCGCCGGTTCCGTGCCATCCTAATCTCATGCGCCGCTGGGCCAAACGGCTTGTCACCTATCCGCTTCTCGCCGTCGCGGCAGTGTTGCTGCTTGTTGAAGAGGCGCTGTGGCGGCTGGCGAAGATCTACGCGGTGCTTGGCAAGCTGCCGGTCTTCCGGCAGATTGAGTGTTGGATCACAAACCTCGGGCCGTATCCCGCCCTCTGCTTGTTCGCCGTTCCCTCGATCACGCTGGCACCGGTGAAGTTTCTGGCGCTTTATTGGCTTGCCGGGGGCCATCCAATTCTCGGCGTCTCGACGATCTTCAGCGCGAAGATTCTCGGCACAGCGTTTGTTGCGCGATTGTTTCAATTAACCAAGCCGAGTCTCCTTTCCATTTCGTGGTTTCGCTGGACGCACGACAAAATCGTTCACCTGCGGGCGGCCGCTTACGGCGTGTGGCAGAACTCGGCCCCGGGCCGGCTCTTCAAGAAACTCAAGGAACGGTTCAAGAGGTATCGGGAACGTAACCGCGGCTGGCTGTCGCGGCGCTGGCAGGTCGTTCGCCTGCGCATTCGAAAAGCAGGTTAACGTTTGCCTCGTTGTGTGCTGTAGCGGGACCCAATCCTCTAATTCCAATATTGCTGAAAGGGAATCAACACGTGACCTTAACGACGTCCGCCCTCGCTCTATTCGGCCTGGCCGCGACGCTGTCGCCGGCCGCTAACGCCACCGGCCGCCATTGACGGCGGGACGGGCGACACGGTCGACGCCAAAACGGACGATGGTGGCGACTACGACATCCGCTTCGGTCTATGCTTTTGGTTCTAACCCGCCGCCGTCGCAATCGTCTCGTTAAAGTTATAACCAAAACCCCGGACGCTGCGGATGTAAATTGGATTCGCGGCGTCCTGCTCGATCTTCTGGCGAAGGCGCAGAATGTAGACATCGACCGTACGATCGGTGACCGCGCGGTCGTGTCCCCAGACGGCGTTGAGTAACTGCTCGCGGCGGAAGACCACGCCAGGCCGGGACATCAGGAACTCAAGCAGTTTGAATTCAGTGGCCGTTAGGGTGAGTTCGGCGCCGTCGAGGGATGCGCGGCAGGCGGTGCGGTCGAGTTCGATTCCGCCCGACTTCAACGTCTTCGGCGCCGGCGAATGCGTGCGGAATTGGATCTTGATCCGGGCGATCAACTCGCGCACGAAAAACGGTTTGACGATGTAGTCGTTCGCTCCGATTTCCAATCCAACAATGCGGTCGGTTTCGGTGGCGCGCGCCGTCAGGAAGATCACCGGAATGTGCGAAAGATCGGTGTGAGCCCGAATCGCGCGACAGATTTCCAGGCCGTCGGAATCGGGTAGCATGATGTCGAGAAGGATCAAGTCTGGCCGTTCGCGGCGGCAAAGATCGACGGCGCCCTTGCCGGTCTGCGAACCGGTGAACTGGTAGCCTTCTTTCTCCAGGTTGTATTTCAGCAGCGCGAACAAATCGCTGTCGTCTTCGATCAGTAGGATCTTCTTCATTGCCTGTTCACTACCGTAATCCGTTCCCGGTTACAAGTCAATGACTATACGGTTAACTGTCCGCGAATATCGCCTTGTTCGCTTAAGCCGAGGTCATCAACCGGCAGTGTGAAACTAAACTCCGAGCCTTTGCCGATCTCCGATGTTACGCGCACATCGCCGCCTTGGGATCGCACCAAATGCTTCACGATCGACAGGCCTAGTCCCGTGCCGCCCATCTCGCGCGAGCGCGCCTTGTCGACGCGGTAGAAGCGTTCGAAGAGCCGGGGCAACTCGCCGGTGGGTATGCCGATGCCGGTGTCGCGCACAAACACTTCGACCATGTTTTGATTCGGCGCCCTGCGCGCCCCAATCGTCACGCTTCCACCCGACGGCGTGTATTTCAGAGCGTTGTCGGTGAGGTTTGTCACCACTTGATTGACGGCTTCGGAATCGCAAAACGCTTCGAGTGTTCCGTCGCCGCGCTCGATCGACAAGCCGATGTCTTTTTTGGCCGCGAGCGGTGTCATCGAATCGGCGGCCGCTTCGATCAGCCTGCCGATGTCATAACTGGCGAATTGGAACCGCTGCTGTTTCAGCTCGACGCGCGAAAGTGTGAGCAGGTCGGAGGTAAGATTCGCCAACCGCTCGGCGTTCTGCCGGATGATCGTCAGAAAGCGCACGTTGTGGTTCGGGTCGTCGATCGCGCCATCGAGAAGCGTTTCGGTGTAGCCCTGGATGGACGCCAGCGGCGTGCGGAGTTCGTGCGAAACGTTGATCACGAAATCCTTGCGGACCTGTTCGACGCGCTCCAACTCCGTGTGTTCGCGTTCCAGGCTTAGCTCCAACTGGCGGAACCGCCGCGCGATGAATCGAGCCAGCGGCAACGTGAGCAAAAGCACGGGAAGGAACGCGATTGCCGTAGCGGCGAGCATGCGGCGGCGAATGGCATCGACCTGCGAGTCGATCTCCGACAGCGGCACAGCGAGCCGCAGTGCACCCTCACCCGCCGGTACGGCCACGTAGAGAAAATCGATTCCGACCGTGGCGCTCTTTCGGCGCGCCGACCCAGGGGCGCCGTTCAGCGCTGCGTCAACCTCGGCGCGGCCGCGATGATTCTCCATCTGGTCGGCGCTGGCTTCCGAGTCGGCCAACACCCGGCCATCGCGGGCAATCAAGGTCACTCGCCCACGCGCCGCGGCGGCCGCGTCACGAATAGAATCCGCTCGAATCGTCCGCGCGATCAACCGGCCCTTGTCGGTCATCTCGCGTTCGAGCGTGTCGAGATACGAAGCCTCGGCCACGCGCGAGGCGAAGAAGTCGACGGAGACGAGCGCGACAATGAGCACGCCCAGCACCGCCGCCATCAGCTTGAGGTAAATCCGTCCGGTCATTACGGCGTCAATACTACGAGAACATACTTGCCCACGCGCGCGAGTGAAAATTCGGTTACAGCGCCTTCGTGGACGATGTCGGCGGCCTCCAGCGCGCCGTCGGAGGCGTGAACTCTCACCGACTTCCAGGTTTCAGCCACACGCACGCGCACGCCGTCCACGGCGCGGTTGCTGTAGTTGAGCAGATGTACGGCGCGCCGTTTCGCATCGCCTTCCAGCCGCGCGATGACGACCTCGCTGCCGTACACGCGCAGCAGGCGTTTGTCGTCGCCGATCTTCTTGCGCACTTCGTAGGCGAACTCGGACGGATTGCCGGCCTTTGGTTTTACGGCGCCGCGTTCGTCTTGCTTCACCACGCGGAATTGCAGGTTGCGGCGCAGCAGCAGGTTCATGTTTTCGAGCGCCTCGACCGAGCCATCGTCGAAGAAGGTGATATCGGCGAGCGCGGGCTGGCGCTCTTTTGGCAGCGTTTGCAGGAAGGCGAGCGCTTTGTCGAACGCCGGCTTGTCTTTCGCCGAACCTGCGATGGCCGCGTCGGCGCCGAATACGTAGGCTTCGAAAGCGGCGAGGTCGGCGCGATTGTCGCCCGTCGCCACCAGCGCCCTCGATTTCAATCCACGCAAATAGCGAGCGCCGTTCGAATCCGCCCATGGTGACCGCGTCGCGCTCGCCTGATTCATCCGCATGCGCATCCCGGGCGCGCTGAGTTTCGTGGAGGCCACGTCGTCGCCGCCCGAATGAAACGTCGGCAGCGCGGCGGCCAGGAGCAGAGCGATCATAGTTCGATTTTCCGCTCGTCGATCCGGGCGCGGTCGAATATGCCGAGTCCCTTCGACGCCGCGAACTCGATGTGCCCCGGCTCACGGAGGAAGTTGTTCAAATTCGCCGACGCCCGCATGTTGCCACGTGTGAGATATTTCTTGTCGTGGTCCCAAACGCTGATCACGCCCTCTTGTTTGCGCTTGGCTTCGATGAAATCGAGCAAAACATTATCCATCGCTACTGGGTCAGTGCCTAGCAGGATGCGTTGCGGATAGAACTGGAACTGCGGCCAGTTGGCGAATGGACCACCGTGCCAGACGCCTTTTAATCCGTCCATTACATGCAGCACCGTGCGCGAGCGTAGCGGCTCGACCGCGGCCAGCGTGCCAATGAACGAGTAGGTGTTCGTCTTGTGGAATTGATGCGAGCGCGCGACGTTGTGGAAACTGCCGTAGGCAATATTCTTCAAACACCCGGTGACGCCCGATGCGCCGTGATCCTTCATGTTCGGCACGTTGATGATTTTCGTGAAGCGCTCTGAAATCGCCCGAACCATGTTCGACCGTGTGTCTTCCTCGCCGAAGAAATCGACCTCGACATACGTGCGCGGATCGTAGCCATTGAGAGCATCGCGCGTGCCGCCGGCCGCGAGAACGTTGACGTCCTTCGCCACGTACCTGTTGTATTGAACGCTGTTGAGCTGATCCCGAAACCGTTCGTACAGCGTGATGTTTTTCGCGGGCACGCCGCATGCCATGACCTGCTTTACAATCTCGGCGACGACGATCGGATGCGAGCAGATTTGCGGCGCGCCGGAGCAATTGAGCTTGATGCCGACGACGTCTTTCGCGTCGATGAAACACCGCCAGGCCGCGCGTTCGTCGCGCTCGCCGGTCAATGCGAGAATGCCCGTCTTGATCATCGCCGCGACCGTGTCCGGCTCGGCCTTCGTGCGGACCGGACTGATCGACCGCTCCGAGTGCACGTTGACCACGCGGCCGGGAAAAGGGCCGGGCATGCCTTGATTCGGAATCGGCTTGTAGCTGGAATGAACCCGGTACTCCGGCAAATCGGTGCGCGGCGCCGCGGCGGCCGTTGAGAGCAGGGGCAGCGTCAAAAGGTCGCGGCGTTGCATACAATCGAGTGTATCGAAAGGATGTCATGACAAATCGACGGAAGATGTTGACCGGTGTTACCGGAGTAGCCGCGGCCGCCGCGGCGGCGCAAGCGCAGACGAGCCCGGAGAAGAAAGTGCACCGCCGCGGGCCGAAGCCGAAGCAGGCGCCGCTGTTTAATGGAGCGGTGTCGTACGGCAACTTGATCTTCATCGCGGGCAAGGGAGCGCACTATCCGGGCGACATCAAGGAGCACACGAAGACGGTGCTGGACGAGATCGAGCGCGAGTTGAAGAACGCCGGCTCGTCGATGGACAAGGTGTTGAAGTGCAATGTTTATCTGCACGATCTCAAGGACTACGCTCTCATGAACGAAGCCTTCCGCGGACGGTTTGGCGACGAGCCGCCAGTGCGGACGACCATCGCTGCGGCGGGTGGGATTCCGGGCAATTCGCTGGTTGAGATCGACGTCATCGCCTACATCTAGGCTTGTTTACAGTATTGCGAATAGTGTAGTATCGAAGCATGGTCGATCGTCCGATCTCCGTTTCGATTCCCGATTCGCCGAAGCTGCGTGAAGCCGGGCGAGTGCTGCGGCAGGGCCGGACGAAACTTCTCGGCCCGAAAGGCGATGTCGCCGCGCTGCCGAAAGCGCTGCAGACGCTGATTCGCGAGATCGCCGACGCGCTCGCCGGCGGCCAGTCGATTGTCGTCTTGCCGCAGGAAAAGCAACTCACGACGCAACAGGCGGGCGAGTTGCTGGGCCTGTCGCGGCCTTATGTGATCCGGTTGCTCGACGAGGGCGAGATGCCGTATAAGATGGCCGGCAAGCATCGGCGCATCGCGTTGCGCGATGTGCTTGCTTGCGCGCAGCGGCGGGCGGAACGTAAGGATGCGCTTGATCAGATTGCCCGCGATGCGTACGAGGATGGGTTTTACGACTACCCGTCGAGCCCTGGCCGCGCTCGGGGCGCTTAGGTGGGATGCGCACCGTTCCGATTGCCGTGCTGGACGCTTGTGTCCTCGTTCCGATGCCATTGGCCGATACCTTGCTGCGACAGGCCGAGTCTCCGTCCTTATTCGAAGCGCGATGGTCCGAGGAGATTCTTCTCGAAGTTCGCCGAGCGATGGAGCGAAAACTGAACGTTGCCCCAGAAAAGGTTCTGCGGCGCGAACAAGCGATGCGCCTACACTTTCCGCATGCGATCGTACGAGGGGTCGAATCAGTGACTCCGTGGATGCGTAACCACCCCAAGGATCGTCACGTACTCGCATGTGCGGTCGCCTGTCACGCGGACTATCTTGTAACGTTTAATCGCAAGGACTTCCCAACACGTGCGTTGGATGGCTTACAAACCTCGGTGATCGCGCCTTCAGCGTTCCTCGACCTGATTTGGCGGCGTGAGCCTCGTGAATTTCGAAGCCGGCTGCGAACTCAGTCCGCCGCTGTCGGCTTGTCGGCCGAAGCGCTTGTCGACCGCCTTGCTTTCTTGCTCGGCGAGCCAGACGCGTTCGGAGACATCCGCGCGCACTTGAAGCGCGGAGACTAACCCTACATCCCCAACCGCTCCTTCAGCACCCCCACCCGCTCGCGCGCCACCTGCAACTCCGTCCGGCGCTCGTCTTTCAGCCGCACCACCAACCTCCCGCCGAAGAAGCCGTGCACCTCTTGCACGTAAGCGAGGTTGAGCAGCGTCGAGCGATGAATCCGCAGCCACGCGCCCGGATCGAGCCGGCCTTCCAACTCGTTGATCGACCCATCCACCGCGTGCGCCTTGCCGTTGTGGACGGTGGCCATCGTCAGCTTGTCTTCGACGTAGAAATGCGTGACAGCGGAGAGATCGACGAATTCCACGCGGTCGCCCACGCGCGAGGGCAGCCGCGAAGGATACGCCGATTGTTTCAACACCGCGCGTACGGCCTTGGCCAGATCGGGCGACGGTTCGACGCCGCCAAGAATCCGATCCAGTTTGTCCAGCGCACGGTCAAGGTCCGCCGCGTCGATCGGTTTCAGTAAGTAGTCGATGGAATGCACTTCGAAAGCGCGCAGCGCGTAGCGTTCGAATGCCGTCGTGAAGACGACATAGGGCTGCGACTCCAGACGCGCCAGTACGTCGAAGCCTTGCATCTCGGGCATCTCGATATCGAGAAACACAACGTCGGCCGGGTTGACGCGAAGCCATTCCACCGCGGCGACTGGGTCGGTTGACGAACCGGCTACTTCGACGCGTGCGGTCTTCTTAAGCATCCGCACCAGTCGCTCCACGGCCAGCGGTTCATCGTCGATGACATACGCGCGCGGCCTCATCGCGGAATCTCCATCTCGACGCCGCTTGCCGACAAGCGCAGTGCGCCAGCGCCTCCAAACAGCACCTGCAGCCGCTCGCGCAATACGGCGAGCCCGTGGCCTTTTATTACCGCCTCTTCCGAAACGCCCGGCCCGTCGTCGGATACCGAAACCACCATTCGTCCGTCTCGCACGGCGGCGCGCACGGAGATCGATCCGCCCTCGCGGCGCGCCGCGACCACATGTTTCACCGAGTTCTCCACCAGCGTCTGAATCGCCAGCGGCGGCACGCCAATCTCATCGAACGCCAGCGGCGCGTCGATCGTAAATCGCAGCCGTTCACCGAATCGAGTGCGCTCGATTTCCAGGTAGTCGCGCACGATCTTCAACTCGCGCGCAAGCGGCACCAGACGCGTCTCTGGCGCGTCCAAGGAAAATCGCAGCAGCGCGCAGAGCCGCTGCAACTGCTGATCGGCGCGATCGGGATCGGTGTGAATCAACGACGAAATCGAGTTCAGCGTGTTGAACAGAAAGTGCGGATGAATGCGCGATTCGAGCGACGCCAATCGCGCTTCGGTGGCCAATTGTTCGGCGCGTAGAAATTTGAATCGCCAGTATTCGTAGATCAACATCATCGCGCCGAAAGTCACCGACACGAGCGCGGCGAATTGAAGCGCCCATCGAAACGATCCCACCCGCATGCCCAGCGCTTGCAGAATCGAATACGCAATCGCGGTGCCCAGAACCACCGACACTCCCATGATGGCTACCGATGCGATCACCTTTCGTACGCCGTTCCAATTCGATGCGTGCGGCCCAAGCAGAAATCCGGCGATCGTGCACAAGCTGCCGATACACACGGAATAAAGCAGGGACGCAAGGAGGCCCGGCGCAATATAGCGAATGCTGAAATCGCGCGCCATCCACACGCTCAATAGAAACGCGGCGATCGTGATGAACGCGATCGCCGCAAGCCATCGTTTCCAACTGTAGCCAGACCAGTTCACAATCTTAATTCTGGAACGCTTTCGGGCTTCCCATGTGGCAGCCCACGCAGCGGCCATCGGCAGGACCGATTTTGCCTTCGGTGAACCACTTCTCGGCCTTTTTCGCCCACGGCGTGCCTGGGAGTTTGTCCTTCATCAGCGTGAAGAACTCTTTTGCCCGTTCGTTTTTCCCGAGCCGCGCGTTGCCGTCGGCGATTCCGAACCACAGCTCACCGATCGAGTGCTGCGAAAATCCCGAAAGATCGCTCTTCTGCATCTCCCGCGCTTTCTCAAAATCGCCGACGCCCTTCTCCAACAACGGACGGCCCATCTGTTCGGGCATCCCTCGCGATGCGCCCATGTAGCCGGCGCCCCGTGGAATCAGCACTCCGATATTCCGCGGCGCCAGCTCGACGGAGCGGTCCATCATCGCCGTGCCCTGCCGGAACATCTCCATTCCGCCTTGCATGTCGCCGGCGCGAAACTTCTCGCCCGAGAGGTAGAACACGCCGCTGCCGTGCCACACCAGCGCTTCGGGATGGTTCGGCTCGGCCTTCAAGGTCTCGGTTGTGATCGCCATCGCTTTTTCCAAGGACGCCCGGTCGCCGCCCATGCCCGCGAAATACAGATCGCGAACTTTGTGATCGAAACGCGCCGGCTGTTGAGCCGCCAGAATGCCCGCTACTGCGAAACAAGTTGTGGAAAGTCTCATGCTCTAACAGTACGTTGACCCCCGCGATTCGTCACGCCTGTTCCGACGAACGACCCCCGCCTTCCGACGAACCGTCGAAATGGACCGACGAGCCGTGTACACTATTCAGCTTGCGCTCCTGGATTCCCGCCGGGTCGATGACGCTGGTCTCGCTGATCAGCTACATCGACCGCAACACCCTCGCTCTGCTCGCGCCGACCATCCTCGCGAGCCTCGCTCTTACCAATGAACAATACGGGTGGGCAGTCTCCGGATTCAGTTGGGCCTACATGATCGGCAACCTCGCGTGGGGGCGCTGGATCGACCGCTTCGGACTGCGCATCGCCATGACCGCGGCCGTTGCGATGTGGACAATTGCGTCGGCATCGCACGCGCTGGCCGCCGGGTTTCTCACGTTGGTCCTTGCGCGAACCGCCCTCGGCTTCGGCGAAGGCGCGACGTTTCCCGGAGGTCTGCGCACCGTCGTGCAGACGCTGCCCGCGTCGATGCGCGCGCGCGGCGTAGCCGTGGCGTTCAGCGGCGGATCGCTTGGCGCGGTCATCACGCCGATCATCATCACGCCGGTGTTTAAAGCCTTCGGCTGGCAGGGCGCGTTCTGGTTCACCGGCGCGATCGGCGTGGCGTGGATCGCGATGTGGCGCGTGCTTAGCCGCCGCGATGACATCCGCCGGCTGCCCGAAGTTCATGAAGAGGAGCAGCGCGCCGGCTGGCGGGATCGTCGCTTCTGGGCCTTCGTTTTCATCTACGCTTTCGGCGCGGCGCCGCTCGGATTCGCGCTGTACTATGCGCCGATCTACTTAAAAGTCCTCGGCAAGACGCAAGTCGAAATCGGAAACTTGCTCTGGATTCCTCCGCTCGGATGGGAGCTTGGCTACTTTGTCTGGGGCTGGCTGACCGATAAGACCGCGCACAAGTACGGCCATCAGCCGCTCTTCGCCGCGTTGACAATCCTGTCGATCCCGCTCGCGTTCGCGCCACATCTAAAAGACATCCCTTCGCTGATGGCGCTTCTGTTCCTCGCGATGTTTATCGCCTCGGGCTTCATCGTCGGCGGCATATCGTTCGGAACGACGGCGTTCGGCGTGCGCGATTCGGCGTTCCTTGCGGGTCTGTCCTCGGGCGCGTGGTCGGCGCTGGTGGCGATCGTCACGCCGCTGACCGGACGCCTCTTCGACCGCCAACTCTACGCCGAAGCGTTTCTCATCGCGGCGTTGCTGCCCGCGGCCGGCTTCCTCGCGCATCGCGCTTGCTACTCTAAGTAGAAATGCTGGAAGCCGATCAAATCGTATTTGGCGTCATGTGGTACGTCGTGTTTCTGTTCTCGACGGTTTGCCACGAAGCCGCGCACGCGTGGGCCGCACTGATGGGCGGCGACCGCACGGCCTACAACTCGGGCCAAGTCTCGCTGAGCCCGTTCCCGCACATTCAGCGCGAACCGTTCGGCATGCTGATCTTCCCGTGGTTGTCGTTCTTCTTCAACGGTTGGATGATGGGCTGGGCCTCGGCGCCGTACGATCCGTTCTGGGCGCGGCGATATCCAAAGCGTGCCGCGTGGATGTCGCTGGCCGGACCGCTCTCGAACTTCACGCTCGCCATTATCGGCGGCTTTGCGCTGCGCATCGGTTATTCGACCGGAGCGTTCGCCGGTCGCACAAGCTTTCTGCAAACTTCCGGCAATCCGATCGAAGATCTCTTCAGCGTGATGTTCTTTTTGAACGTTGTGCTCGGCGCGTTCAATTTGATTCCATTGCCGCCGCTCGACGGATTTACGGCGATCGGTGTGATTCTGCCCGAATCGATCGCCTACAAGCTCGAAGATCTGCGTCAGTCCGCGGGCATGTTTCAGATGTTGGGGCTTGTCATCGCGTGGCAGGTTTCGGGCATGTTTATCGGTCCCGCGATGGCCATCTTTAGCGCCCTGATCTTCGGCTTTTGACTCTTCCGCACCAAGAAAACGCTAGCAAGGGTCTATAAGTCCTGCTACTATGTAGGGGTCTTTGCTCGGCTCTGTTTGTCTGCCCCGTGTTCTTTGGTTGCTGTCGTTGCGCCACGTTCCCCGGCTCCGGTCTTCTCGAGTTCAGCATGCAAAGGCGAATTCAACAGCATCCAAAGGATTTCGTAAATGACCAACATCTTTGTCGGTAATTTGAGCTTCCGGACGACGCAGGACGAACTCCATCAAGCTTTCGGGGCTTATGGCCAGGTCGAACGCGTCAACCTCATCACGGACCGTGACTCCGGTCAATCGCGTGGCTTCGCATTCGTCGAAATGCCGAACGCCAATGAAGCCGAGGCGGCGATCAACGCGCTCAACGGCACCAACTTCGGTGGCCGCAATATCAACGTCAACGTGGCTCGTCCTCGTCAAGAGGGCGGCGGTGGCGGCGGCGGCCGTGGCGGCCGCGGTGGCCGTGGCGGCGGCCGCTGGTAATCTACTTAAGCTTTCTGAAGCCTCCCCCCGATCGGATACGATGCCGGGCGGGAGGCTTCATGCGTTTACTGGTCTTTTTCTGCGCGTGTGCCGGATTGTTCGCCCAAAGTCAATTAGCGACACTCAGCGGAACGGTCGTCGATACCTCGGCCGCGGTGGTTCCCGCCGCGGCGATTAAGCTCGTCAACGTCGAAACCGGCGAAGCATGGAGCGCGACGACGAATGAAAGCGGCTCGTTCACGGTGCCTCTTGTGAAACCTGGCCGCTACCGGCTCGATGTCGATAAGACCGGCTTTAAGCCGCACGCGCAAACCGGCCTCGTACTGGAAACAGGCGGCCAGCAGCGCGTCGATGTTCGTCTCGAAGTTGGCTCGCAAGCCGAACGCGTCACCGTCGAAGCCTCGGCATCGCAGTTGCAAACCGAGTCGGCTACAGTGGGGGCTGTTGTCGAAAATCGCACCATCGTCAACATGCCGTTGATCAACCGCCGCGCGGCGCAATTGGCGCGCCTGACAGGGTTCGTCGTGCAGGTGGGCACCGGCTCGAACTTCGCCATGGGCGGCGGGCGGGGCAATAATACAAACTGGCGCATCGACGGCGGCAACGTGCAAAACGTGCTTGTAGGCGATCAGGGATTGAACTTCGATCCTCCTATCGAATCGCTGCAGGAGTTCAGCGTGTCGATTTCCAATTACTCCGCCGAACTAGGGCGCACCGGCGGCGGTGTTGTGCAGATGACAACCAGGAGCGGCACGAATCAGTTCCAAGGTTCAGCCTACGAATACCTTCGCAACGACGCATTCGACGCCCGCACGTTCTTCGCCGCTACCAAGACCCCGCTGCGCTACAACCTGTTCGGCGTCAGCTTCTCCGGTCCCATCCGCAAAGACAAGACCCACTTTTTCTTCAACTACGAAGGACGTCGTACAAAGAGCGGTTCGACGTTTATTCACAACGTTCCCACTCCCGCTGAAAAGACCGGTGACTTCTCCGCCAACCCGATCGTCATTCGCGATCCCGAAGCCACTGGCCGTCCGCCGTTTCCCGGGAATCGAATCCCCGCCGGCCGCCTCGATCCAATCGGCCCAGCATCGCCGCCGCCTATCCCAATCCCAATGTTGCCGGCGCCACAACAGGCAACGCCAACTTCCGCGCCAACGGCCAGAACATCGATCCGCCCAACAACTACGTGAGCCGAGTCGATCACGCGTTCTCCGAAAAAGACCGCGTTTACGGCCGTTTTCTAGCCAGCGACGGCGGACAGACCAACTCGCCTGTTTGGCAAACCGTTCCCGCGATGGACCCGGTCTTCCGCAAACGCAAGAACAAGTTTTTCAACGGCGGCATGACCTGGTTCCACAACTTCAGGCCCGCGCTGATCAACGAATTTCGATTCAACTATGACTGGCGCGAGTTCATCAATCTCAACTCCGGCGGCTATACGAACTTCAACGGGACGATCGGCCTCCGCGGCGTCAATCAACAGTTCGCACCCCGTGTAACTGTTACCGGCTACACCACCATGGGTGAAGGCTCCAATCATGAGCGTATTCAATCGCCGATCAAAGGCACACACATCGCCGATAATCTGCTATTGCTCAAGGGCGACCACAGTATAAAAATTGGTTTCGAGCGCCGCACTTCGACCAACGACGATTTGAATCGCAACACGGCCGGCGGCGTGTTCAACTTCAATAATCTGGCCACCGGCCACGGCGTCGCGGCGCTGTTGCTGGGTTGGGTACAAAGCGCCAATACCAACGAAGTGCTGCCGATCCGCAGCCGCATCGACGCCTATGGCGCCTTCGTGCAGGACGATTGGAAATTTTCGTCCAAGTTGACGTTCAATATCGGGCTTCGCTGGGACATGGATACACCGAGGCGCGAGCTGTTCGCCAACCGCATGAACTCGTTCGACCTGAATGCGATCAACCCGGTGTCTGGCACGCCGGGCGCGATCACGTTCGCCGGCCGCAACGGACTCTCGCAATGGGCGCACAATTTCGACCGCAACAACTTTGCGCCGCGCCTGGGCTTTGCCTATCGCGCCACGAACAAACTCGTCTTTCGCGGCGGCGGCGCGGTGCTCTATATGGGCAACTACGATCAAGCCACCGTGATCAACGCCACCGTTGGGTTCAGCTATGCCGGCAACTTCGTCTCTCCGGACAACGGGCTCACCCCCGCATTCCGTTTCCGCAACGGTCTTCCGCCGATTCCGGCTCCCAGCGAGAGCGATCTCAATCCGGGCTTTGGGGCCGTACGCGCCGGACAAAGCCCCGTGCAGAGCATAGAGTATTTCCAACCCGGCCCGCGCGCCACGCCGTACATGATGAGCACGAATTTCAATGTGCAATACCAACTGCCCGCGCAAATCGCCTTTGAACTCGGCTATCTCGGTACTGTCGGGCACCGGCTCTCGTCGCCCGCGAATCTTACACTGAATCAGGTGCGGCCCGAGTTGATGGGCCCCGGCAACGCGCAGGCGCGGCGCCCGTTTCCGCAGTACACCGACGTGCTGCTGCTCGCGCAGCCGCTGGGCAATTCCAACTATCACGCAGTCAATCTGAAAGTCGACAAACGCTATTCGAAAGGCCTGCAATTCCAGGCCAACTACACAACGTCGCGCGGTATCGACGACGTGGAATCGCGCGGTGAACTCGGCGGCAATCCAGGGTCGGCGCTAGCGAACGTTTACAATCGGCGCGCCGATCGCGGGCTGTCGGGCAACTCGATCAAGCATCGTTTGATATCGAGCGTCGTCTACGAAATTCCATCGCCCTGGGTCGCGCTGAAAGGCTGGACAGTCGGATACATCGGCGAGTTCCGCACCGGCCCGCCGATCGGCGTCAACGAGCAGGTTAATCTAACGAATTCGTTTTCGCCCGCCAACCGCCCCAACGTTGTCGGCGACCCCAAGATCAACTCCAGCCGCCCGCGCGCTGAACAGCTCAATGCATGGTTCAACACAGCCGCCTTCGCCGCGCCCCCGCAGTTCACATTCGGCAACGCCGGCCGCACGACGGGCTACGGCCCGGGCGCGATCGCTATGGACTTGTCGATCATGAAGGACTTCAAGTTCGCCGAGAGTTACAACCTGCAATTCCGTTCCGAGATGTTGAACTTCATCAACAACCCGAATTTCAACGTGCCCAATCTTAGCCGCGGCCACGCTGCCTTCGGACGCATCACTTCGCTCATCGATGGCAATCAAGCGCGCATCATCCAGTTCGGACTGCACTTCAAGTTCTGAGGTCGTAACACAGCAGACGCGCACCGCCGCCCTTCAACATATCGCGGCCGTTTTGCGAGACGTACAGTAGTCCGCGCGAAACAACCGGCGACGCCCACGTCTCTCGCGCCGCGAACATCCACGTGCGCGCGATTTCTTTGTAGCCCTTCGGCGTGAGATCCATCCAGAGCAAATGGCCCAACTCGCCGATGCAGAGATACGAACCATCGACCGCCAGCAGCGTGCCGCGAAACGTCCCAAGTTGTTGTTTGCGCCGGTCGCCGTTGATTTCGAACGACTCCTCCCATTCCGGCGTTGTGCGCCAGACGATTTTTCCCGTCGCCGCCTCCACGCACGCCAGCGAGGCATCCGGCTCATTGCGTCCGTCGAAGCCGTAGAGATAGCCGTCGCGATGAATCGGCGTGTTGAAATGTAAGCCGAAATCGGGCGTGGTCCACAATACCTTGTACGTGAAGTCCGGTTGAATTTCGAGCATCGATCCACCGGTCTTGTACGACGCCGAAACGAAGACCTTGTTGTCGAAAATCACTGGGCACGAGGCGTTCACCGACTCATAACTCTTGCTTCGCCACGCGTAGGTGAAGTCGACTCTCCCGTTGGCCGGATCGATGCAGAGCAGTCCGCCCGTCGGCGGCCGCGACTCGCCGCCGGCGAACACGAATACGCGGCGCTTGCCGTGCACGACCGCCGGAATCGGCGACGCGTAACTCGGCCCCCACTCCTTGCCCGCGCGCCAAAGTTCTTTCCCGTTGGTCAAATCGAGCGCGACCACACACGGCCCGTTCGCCGCGCCCACCTGGCAAATTAGCTTGCCGCCTTCGACCAGCGGTGTCGATGCGTAGCCGAAGAAGTCCTGCGGAACTTTGTAGTCTTGTAGCAGATCCCTCTTCCAAATCAACTTGCCATCGGCGAGCGACAGGCAATGCAGCTTGCCTTCCGCGCCCGCGACAAACACGCGATCGCCGCTGATGACGGGGCTCGAACGCGGTCCGTTGTTGTAGCCGTAGCGGTCTTCAAAGCTCGTTGGGTGTGTAAACTGCCAAAAGCGTTCGGCGGTTTCGGCGTGCAAACACTCGATGCGCTCCTGGCTTCCAACGCGGTGCTGATAGACCAAACGATCGCCCGCAATCGCAGGCGACGCGTAGCCGGTACCTTTCCGAAACTCCCAGACCAGCGGCGCGGGCAATTTGCGGCTCAGCTTCGTCTCGCTCGAAACAGAGTTGAAGGTTGGCCCAAGAAACGAAACCCAGTCATGCGTCTTCGCGCCCGCCGCCAGTGCGCTCGGCTTCTTGTGCAGCGTCGCATCGGGATTGGCGGCCAGCGCCGACAGCAGCAGATCGCGGCGAGTCATCCTCCTATTCTAAGGCGCGCCTTTGGGCTTGGAACCAAAGCATTTCGTGCACCAACAATTCGACCTGCCCACGCAGGTAGCGTTCCGCGGACATCGCGAAAATGCCGATGGCGAGGCCGGCGGCTGTGGGGATGATGGCTTCGGAGAAATGCAGTGCGATCGCCGCGAGCTTTGTGTCGGGAGAACCCACGTAGCCGCCGTACGGTTCGACGAATTGAAAACAGGTGGCGAGCACCCCAGCCATCGGCGCCGTGTAAGCAATCGCCGTGAGCGCACGCAGTCCGCGCGCGAGCCTGACTTCCTCGCGTGCAATCGCCCAAACGATTCGGCCCGTATTTTCCATGGCGTCTTTCGACACCGCCGCGTCGAAAGAAGTTCCCCTACTCGACGCGTGACAGTGAATAGCGTTGCTTGTCCGCGTCGTCGGCCTTTTCCCTGGCCATCAGTTCGCGCACGCGGGCGCTCATGCGTGTTGCGTCGGCCGCGCGCCCTGCCTTGCGATACAGCGCCATGAGTTGATGGGCCGAGGCGCGATCGTAGGGATCGAGGCGCAGCGCGGCCTCGAACGCTCCGATCGCGGCGGCGGTGTTGCCTTCCTGTGCGTACACTTTGCCGAGCAGACCGCGCACCGCCGCGTCGTTCGCCGGCAGCGTGAGCAGTAGTTTTTTCGCTTCCGCCAAACCAGGCGGCGTCGATTGCAGCAGCGCGCGAGCGAGCATCAACGTCACCATCGGCCCGCCGTCTTGCTGCTTGCGCAACAAAGCCGCGGCCTCGGGCGCAAGGCCCAGTTCGATCATCGCCATCGCGGCGGCGACTTGCCCCATGCCGCTCTCGGGTGACAACGAGGCCGCGAGCTGGAAGTCGGCTTCCGCTTCGGCGGTTTTTCCGGCCCGCGCACGAAACACGCCGAGCGCCGTGCGCGCGCGCGCCGATTTCGGAAACCGCGCGACACCGCTTTCGAGCACCGCGATGCCGAGTTCGACCGCATTTTGATCCAGGCACAACATCGCCAGATCCAGCAACAGCGGTTCGTGATCAGGGAAGG
>Ga0194131_10003753_pt1 | contig 23603 bp, 21 predicted proteins | sample TA2KigO120mmetaG_FD_148631 | JGI IMG/M metagenome (GOLD analysis project Ga0194131, IMG submission 148631) | Freshwater microbial communities from Lake Tanganyika, Tanzania - TA2015053 Kigoma Offshore 120m | ecosystem: Environmental > Aquatic > Freshwater > Lake | place: Tanzania: Lake... | reverse complement strand
GTGCGTGTCGGATTCGATCTGCATCATGCCTCCTTATATCTCTTGCTGCGCATGAACTCACGCATCGGCCTGTCTTGCAGCATGCCCTCGACCAGCGCCCAGGCCTTGCCGAGCGGCACGTCAATCCACGTTTCGCCAATGATGCCAAAGGGATTGCTGGCCAAAAACCCCACAGGCCAACAGGTGTTGGCCTATGCGGTGCCGCTGAGCGGCGTCACGGCAAGCGCCCACATCATCGCGGCGGCGCTCTGCTCGGGGGTGTAGTCCGGCGCGACCCGCGCGCCAACGGCTGCCGTCCAGGCGTTCGCGTCTAGAAGCTCGCGCGCCGTGTAGGCCAATGTCGCCTCGGGCTCGTCACGGTCGGGTCTGGCGGATTCCAGTTTACATGCTGTGCGGCGCCGTCGCGACCGCCTGTCTGGCTGGCATCAAGAACCGCAGCGCGGGCAGCTGGATCCTCGTCGGTCTCGTGGCCGTCCCGGCCATCACCGGCCTCTGCTCGGGGCCTGCGATGTTCGCAATGGCGCTCGCCCTTGCGCCACTTTGCGTGCCGGCCGTTCTGCTTTGCACACCGCGTCTCGTGCCATCGCCGGGCCCATGTGCTGCGCTTCTCCCGATCGAGCCGGTGCGTCCGAGACCGCGGCCTGGGGAAACCATTCGCCGCCTGGGGTCACGCCAAGACGCGCTGTCACACCGCGCCGCCGTCGCAATCGCGGTCATGGATCGCGCCTTGGCCGATGCCTACGACCGGTGGAAACGAGACCATGACATCGTGCTCGAGCTGAAAATCCCCGCGGATGCTCCTCACGGACGCCCCTGCCCGGATTGCCGCGGCTAGGTCGATTGGTCGATCGCCCGGCGCCCGCATTGCGGCAGCCCCCGGCACGGCGCAAGCGACATCGCGGCGATGGTCCGCGCCGGGCTCGACGTCACAAGCGCCCGCGTCGAGCGCAAGGCGCCCGCACCTTCAGGTCCCGGATCGATGGCCCTGCCCGCGAAACAGTTTTCTTCATCCAAGGCTGTGCCAATATCCGACGACGGCTGATTGAGGGCCTGCATGCAGCTGGACTGTGAATTCGCGCCCAACGGCGACCCCACCATCGAGCGGCGCTAAGCCGCTGATGCAAACATCAGATCGAGCGCTTCGGAGGAGTCACGGTTGGACGCGTGACGCGACCCCCGCAATTCCAATCTTTCTCAACGCGATCAATGCGCTGAGCGCTAACAGGGGTGGGGTCATTGTTGCGCGCGATTTTGCACGGCGGCCAGTGCTGTTCCGGCGAAGCCGAGCACCATAAGCGCCAGCAAGGTGTTGCGAGATAGCCGATGCAGAGCCATCAGGGACGCCGCCTACGGCCGCTATTGGATTGACTTTGACTTCTGCTTCCCACGTGTCCGCGCCGCTATCAAACGAGACAAACAATGACCCCAAACCCTTCGTCTGGATCACCAATCCCAAACGGCGACATATCGATCGATGACATTCTCAACGTCAGCGACGGATCACAGCACACCACGCTTGAAATGCCGCCGGATTGAATACGTCTCATTTGATTTCGTAGCGAATCCCCCAAAAGTTACGTGCAAAAATCCGCAGCTGGCCGGCGGCGCTCGCGCCTTGGCGCCGCGAGGATCAATTCGCAAATCTGATCCGCGGGCAAAGAGCCAACGGGCTATTCTTGACCAAGTCTTGACGGGGAGGACCCCCATGACCGTACGCGGCCCGAAACCGGTGACGAGCGGATTTACGGCGTGGCTGACGTCGCTCTTCGGCCCAGTGTCCGATTCCAGCGATCTGCCGCAGCGCGTACGCCAGCAGATTGAAGAAGAACAGTAGCGAAGCGAGGTGATCATCGGCTGGGTGCAGATGGGCATCGCGCTGACTTTCGCCATCCTCTATGCGGTCGCGCCCAAGACGTTCAATCCGGACGTAACCTTTGCGCCCGTTCCATGGGCACTCAGCGCCTATTTCGGGTTCACCGCGCTGCGCCTCGCGCTCGCCTATCGGCGGCCTCTGCCGGGATGGCTGCTGGCGCTGTCGATCATCGTCGACATGAGCTTGCTGTTCGGCCTGATCTGGAGCTTTCACATCCAATACGCGCAGCCACCAGCTTTCTATTTGAAGGCGCCCACGGTTCTCTACGTCTTCATCTTCATCGCGCTGCGCGCACTGCGTTTCGAGGCTCGATTCGTCCTTCTGGGTGGCGTGGTCGCCGCGCTCGGCTGGCTGGCAATGGTCATCTATGCCGCCGGTTTCGATCCGAGTGGCATGCCTGTCACGCGTGACTACGTCGCTTACATGACGGCGCCGCTCATCCTCTGGGGAGCCGAGATCGACAAGATCATGTCGATACTGCTGGTGACGGTTCTTCTTGCGGTCGCTCTCATCCGCGCGAGGCGCATGCTGATGCGCGCAGTCGCGCAGGAGACGGCAGCGAAGGATCTCGGGCGCTTTTTTTCTCCCGAGGTCGCGCGGCGGATTACCGCAGCCGAAGAAAGAATTCGTCCGGGCCAAGGCGAGATGCGCGACGCCGCGACCCTCTTCATCGATATCCGAAGCTTCACCAGGCTGTCCAAGCAGCTCGAGCCAAGTGCGCTTGTCGCGCTTCTGTCGGAATACCAGTCGCGCATGGTGAGTGCCGTTCAAGCGAACGGCGGCAGCATCGACAAGTTCCTGGGTGATGGCATCATGGCGAGCTTCGGCGCCGCGCGCCCAAATTCGCGGTATGCCTTGGATGCACTTCGCGCCGTCGAATCGGTGATGAGCGAAGCCGATATCTGGCGGCAGGAGCGGCGGGCCAGAGGACTTCCCACGATCGAGATCGGCGCGGCGGTAGCCGCCGGTCCCGTCCTGTTCGGAGCCATCGGCGATGAAACTCGCCTCGAATACACCGTGATCGGCGAGGCGGTCAACCTGGCGGCGAAGCTGGAAAAGCACACCAAGGCCGAGAGAGTGCACGCATTGACGACAGTCCAGGCCCTGGCCCTGGCGCGGAGCCAGGGATACTCGCCAGTTCAGCCGCTTGAAATGCGACCAGGCCGGAAGGTCGATGGTGTCGAAGCGCACGTCGACCTGGTGGTTCTTCGGTCATAGCAAGAGCGTTGCGCACCGCGCTGATCGGCGTCCGATAGTGACACCGGTCCACTCTTCGCAAGTGCAGATGAGGTAAGGACATCTCCGTCGCCAAGCTCCGCGACGTTTCCGTACGAAGGTGACTGAAAACGCGATTGCAGCCTTCAATAAGATCACCGGTAATCAGCAGACGTGCGCGTATTCAACCAAATAGGTTGAAAGCAGGTCTTGATGCACGGTCAGCCTCGACCACCAAGAAACAAGGCAACAGAGATAGCCGGCTGTCATCGATCTTCCGGGCGAATGAGGTATCCGTCGCGCGCAAACTTCTGCCCGGCGCCGCGATGATACACGGAATCGCCCTTGACGCCGGTCCCTTCGACCAATCGGTTCAACATGTTGAAGTATGCGCAGACCGCGATCGTGTGAAAGAGGGCGGTATCGTCCCAGCCCGCCGCATAAACCGCATCGGAATCGTCCGGTGTCAGGCGGGCCGGCGCCAGCGTGAGCTTTCGCACGTAGTTGAGCAATGGCCTGAGCTTGGCATCGATCGGCGCCTGCTCAGAGATTGCGAGCAGATCCTCCAACAGGTGCTGATCGATTCCAAAAGCAGTTGCCGTCGCGCTAAGGACGCCATAGCAGAAGCCGCTGCAAAATCGCGCGCAACAATGACCCCACCCCTGTTAGCGCTCAGCGCATTGATCGCGTTGAGAAAGATTGGAATTGCGGGGGTCGCGTCACGCGTCCAACCGTGACTCCTCCGAAGCGCTCGATCTGATGTTTGCATCAGCGGCTTAGCGCCGCTCGATGGTGGGGTCGCCGTTGGGCGCGAATTCACACCACACAGTGCGAACCGGCGCAGTGACCTCCCTATCGGGTCAATGACGGCCGCACGCGGATGCGGCCTCAGTTCATTGGATCACGGATGCCTTTTTCAGCGCTGGCACCATGTCCTTCCAAGTCTCCGACATCTTGATGATCGCGTCATGGATCTGTTCGGCGTGGACGCCGCCGTCTGGGGTGAGATTCACGTGCCATTCCAGGATCAGATCGCCCTCCGAATCGGCGTACAGGCGCTGTGGCACCCAGAAAGACGCCGTCCACCTGTTGGCGACTTCGTAGAACCTGGCCCGGTTCAAGATTCTTCTGTCTTTCGAATCGAACGCGTATCCCCGGACTTTGACCACCTGTTCGACGACCTTGTTCGTCGATTTTTCTATTTCGCTCACGAAGGTGTCGACGGTGATTCGGTTCGACGGGATGTTCTCGGCGGCGAACAGTATCGAGAGGTAAAGGTCCTCGGGCTTGTTCGTCTTGGACTGAACGTCGATCTCCCAATTTGTCTTGGCGCGCAGGTATTCCGCGATCTGGAGCTCAATGTCGCGCAGCGAGTCCGTCGGCAGCAGGATCGGCACCTGCTTGGGTTCCGCCGTCGCGGGACGGGCCGGCGTATCGCCGGCCGGCCTGACAGCGGCCGGCTCGGCTGTGGCCTGAGAGGCACGCATCGGCGGTGCGCCAAGCTGAGGTGAGCCAACCTGCGGCGAACTCGTCGCCGGCGCCTCGATCTTGCGCGCCAGTTCATCGGCGGCCTGCGCCGCTTGGACCGGATCCTGCGCATCGAGCCGCTGCTGGGCGATCCGCGCCGCCTCGCGCAACAAGGCCAGCTTAGTAGCCGGACCGGTCTCTCGATTTGCCTGGTCGACCTTGCCGAAATAACTGCGCCATGCCGCGATGCGCGCCTCGATCTGCGCTGCATTGGCAGTTGGAGCCGCCCCTATCGCTGCCAGCAGCTCCCGTACTTTGGCCAGATTGTCCGCCGCCACACCGACCTGTTCCAGCCTCGTCGCCCCTTCTGACCGAAACCGCTGCAACTCGGCCGCAAGACCGCAAATCTGCTCCAACCGCTCGGCTTGGTAGTCGAGGTATGGCGCCCACGCGGACTTCAACTCCCGGCTCGGACACCGGTTGGGCAATGGCGCCTTGAGATATGCGTCGATCGCCGCCTTGATCGGCGCGCTCATCTTGGCGATCAGCTCGTCGCGCTTGGCCGGATCGAGACGCTTGAGCTGATCCAGATCCTCGCGAAGGATCTCGGGCGCCGCTTCAAGCTCGACGCGCATGATCAGGATTTCAGCCGTTTGCCACGGCTGCTGCAGCGGGTCTGCGAAGCGCGCCGCGCGGTTGATCAACTCCTGGGCCCGCTCCCGGTTTCCCGCCCTGAGAAACGCCTTGGCGACGGCGTGGGCGCAGACGCCCGCGCCGGGCTCGACTGTCTGCGCCGCCGCTGCATCCAGCTGCCGTCGCTGCACGAGGTCTTCGATCCGGCTGCAATCCGCCTGGGCTGACGCCCCGGTTGATGTTAGGCACGTCATCACGGCCGCCAGTACGAGGCCCGCGCCCATCCAGGGCCGTGAAAATCGCGGTTCAAATCTCATCGAGCGACGCATCGCCTCACGCACGCCGTGGCCCCAAGCTTCCGGCGCCATCCCATTGTAGGCGATATCCCATCTGCCGACGTCCAATATCTGACCCTATCGGCGCCGTCCGACAAACTATCCCGACGTCTTATCGTGCAGTCGCGCGCGCTTTGACCAAATCTCCACCCAATCGCACCGCGCCCGATGGGACGGCGTCGGCTGTCGTCTACTGGCGCCACGAGCGCTTTCTTGATCCACGCTGTCGCTGGCCGGTGCGGAACAGCTCCACGATCTGCTGGCAGCGATCGGCGCGGCCGAGGACGCGCGAGTGCTCGATCACGCCTCCGTCCCGGTCGAAATAGGTACGCTCGAGGCAAAGCAATGGCGCAGACAGAGCAACGCCGAGCCGACCGGAGGCCTCGGGTGGCGCCGCGATAGCCGACGACACTTGGCGCACGCGGAATGCTTCGACATGGCTATAGGCCTCGACCAGATGAAGCAGTCGCGTTGTCCGCAGGCGTTCCGCCCAATCGGTCGGTAGGCGATCGGCGCGCGACTTGGCCAGATAGACATCGCAGGTCGCGTTCGGACCGCTCTCGCCACTGCGCACCCAGGAGAAGCGGACGACTAGCTCGCTTGTGCCGAGACGCAGCCGCGCCGCATGTTCCTCGCTGCCGCCGGATGGGAGGAGCTGCATTGCGAGGGCTTCGAGGCGGTCGCCGAAATTGCCGTCGACCATGTCATCCAGCGACTGCGCACCCCAGGGACCGGCGCCAGGTTCCTGTCTCTGCACGAACGTGCCGCGACCCGCTTGGCGCCGCACCAGCCCCTGCGTGACCAGCTGCTGGACTGCCGCCCGGATGGTGTGGCGACTGACACCGAATTCGATCATCAGCTGGTCTTCAGTTGGGATTTTTTCGTCGCCGACATAGGCGCCTGCGCTGATCCGTCCACGCAGGCTCTGATAGATGCGGTAATAGGCCGGGGTCGGGTCGCGTGCCGGAAGACCGGGCGCCATTCGAAGTACCATGATCCGCTGCGGCCTCCTCACGGATGCTCGGATCGGCCGGCGCTGTTCCGAGCGCCTGCGCACTGAAATCGCTCTTGTCATCCAAATGTACGTATGTTTGGATCTATTGAGAAGGCAAAAATCAACTGGTTCGGCGCACAGACGCCCGAGCAACCACTCGCGCCTGTGAGTTATGAGCCGGCGTTCGCCGGCCGAATGACCACGCACCAAGGAGGTCCGATGAGCGAATCTGATGCAGACCAGCGCGTGCGTCTTGATGTCGATGGCAGCGTCGGCATCATCACGCTGGACCGGCCCAAAAAACTGAATGCGCTTTACCCGGAAATGATCCTGCGTTTCGTCGACCTGATCGAGCAGGTGCGGCGGAACAGCACCATCAGGGCGCTGGTGGTGCGCGGCGAGGGGCGCGCCTTCTGCGCCGGCGACGACCTGTCGCCGGAGGACCGGTTCAAATATGGTCCACCCGATTTGCAGACCCGACTCAAGACCGGCTTTCCGCGGATCGTCATCGACCTGCTGACCCTGCGGAAGCCCGTCGTCGGTATCGTTCAGGGCTACGCCGTGGGTGCGGGCTTGGACGTGGCGCTCGCCTGCGACTTTCGCTTCAGCGATCCCAAGGCGAAGTACGGCGCCGTCTACGTCAATCGCGGGCTTGGCGGAGGATCGACATACATGCTGCCGCGCTTCGTCGGCCTCGGCCGGGCGACCGAGCTGCTGCTGCTCGGGCGTATGATCGAGATGGAAGAAGCACAACGCCTGGGCCTGGTGACCGAGGTCGTGCCGCTCGAGCAGCTGGAAAAGCGGGCTTATGAACTCGCGCACAAGCTGGCAAAGGGGCCGACACAGGCCTACGGCGCAATCAAGACCGCGCGCAATCAGGGTCTCGGTCTCGATCCGGTCAAGGGCTTCGAGGCGCAGATCCTGGCCAATGTCGAGCTGATGTTCCACAAGGATGCGCGCGAGGGTCCGCGTGCCTTCCGTGAGGGCCGGGAGCCGAATTTCACCGCCGAGTGGATCGATCTGCAGTACGACCCGCTCGTTCCCTACGAGTGACAGAGCGCCGTTATCAAACCGTCATTGGCGCAAGGGGGGCCTCGTGGCGCAAGCCGACAGCGACGACCTGATCAAGTACGAATGCCGCGACCGCATCGCGACGATCACGTTCAATCGTCCCGAGAAGCTGAACGCCTTCAATGACTTTATGGTGATGCGGCTGGCCACGGTTCTGCATCAATTCGACATCGACGATCAGGCGGACGTGGCGATCCTGCACGGTGCGGGCCGCGCCTTCTCCAGCGGTGCGGACGTTCATCAGCGCCAGCTCCGCAGCGATGAGGACCTGAAAAAGCACGGCGGTTCCCAAGGCTGGGGAGCTCACGCCGCCGATCTGCTCACGCGCGCCATCAACTGGAAGCCGGTCATCGCCGCGCCTCACGGTTTCGCGGTTGGCCTCGGCCTCGGCATGGTGTTGGAAAGCGAACTGGTGGTAGCGGAGGAAGGCACGCGGTTCCAGGTGACCGAAACCTCGCGCGGCTTGGCGGGTTCGCGTTATTGGGCTCTGCTGAACTTCCGCGGCGCGCGGTCCTTCGCGACCGAGGTGACGATCACCGGGCGCTTCTTCACGGCGGAGGAGGCCTTCAAGGCCGGCATCGTCGACCGTCTCGCCCCCAAGGGAGGGCATGTCGACGCGGCGCGGGAGCTGGCCATGCAGATCGCCGCCAATCCGCCCTTGAGCGTGCGCGCCACGGTTCGCACGCGCCGCTGGTACATGGATCAGGCCGAGCGTGAAGCCTATCTGCAAACCACGCCGCTCAAGCTGCATACAACCGAGGACTTCAAGGAAAGTGCCCGGGCCTTTGCGGAGAAGCGCAAGGCGGGACCATTCAAAGGCAGGTAGCGGATCGGACGGTTCCGGTTGGCTCCATCGGCCAGTTTCTGGGGCGCTTGGCATGAAACTTCTCGAATATGAAGGCAAGGCGCTGCTCGCCAAGCACGGCGTGCCAACTCCGCTCGGCGCCTTATGGCCCGAAATCCCGCGATCTGATAGCGGCTGGGTCGTAAAGGCCCAAGTGCTCACCGGCGGGCGGGGAAAGAAAGGCGGAATTCTCGCCGCCGGCGACCGCGGCGAGGTCGAGCGGCACGCTTCGCACGTGAAGTCGCTCATGCTGGGCGTGGAGCCGGTGCACGCGGTCTATATCGAGCAGAAGCTTCAGATCGCGCATGAATATTATCTCACCGCCTTCGTCGACCGGGATCGGGGCGTCGTCGCGATGATGGCGAGCGCGGCCGGCGGCGTCGATATCGAGCAGGTTCCGAAATCCGACATTGCCCGCATCGACATCGACCCGTTGCTTGGATTGATGGGATTCCAGATTCAACATCTCAAGCGGGCGCTGCGGCTCGATGGAAAGCTGGACGCGCACTTCGGCGCCATCGTACGGGGCCTATACCGGACGCTCATCGACGAAGATGCCGAGCTGGCCGAGATAAATCCCCTGGTGCTGACCCATGACGGGCAGATGCTGGCGGCCGACGCGAAAATAGTCCTCGATGACGACGCGGTGGCTCGACATCCCGGCCGCCCGGGACCGCTCGCCTGGACCGTCGACAGTGCGTTCATGCAACGCTGCCGCGAGCTCGACGTGATCGGCGTCGACAATCGTGGCCGCACGCCGCCGCCTGTCCGTCCCAATGTCGCTATCCTGGGCAATGGCGCCGGATTGACGATGGCGACATACGATCAGATCGCGCTGTCCGGGGTGAGCGTGGCGGGCGCCATCGAGCTGCACGGCGCCCTGGCGCGCGGCGTCGAGCATACCGCCCAGGTGTTCGACGCCTTCTTCATGCTAGATGCCGACGTTTTTTTCATCAACGCGTTCTACCAGCTTCGCTCGACCGACGCCTTGGCACAGGCCCTGACGCAAGCGCTCGCCGCCAACCCGTCGCTGGCCCGTGAGCGCGTCGTGGTGCGCATGCGCGGCGTCAAGCAGGAGACCTCCCAGAAAATCATCGAAGCGGCCAAATGCTTCTACAGCGCTTCGCTGAAGGAAGCATCCGACCGGGCACTCGCCGTTGCGCGATCGCGGGCTGGGCGCGCATGAGCATCCTGGTGAATGCGAAGACCAGGATCCTGGTCCAAGGAATTACGGGCACGACCGGGCGGCTGTTCGCCGAACGGATGAAGGCTGGCGGCACGCCGGTCGTCGGCGGGGTGACGCCCGGCAAGGGCGGCACGACGGTCGCCGGTCTGCCGGTCTTCGATTCGATGCGCGAAGCAGTCGGCGCCACGGGTGGCGATGCGGTCCTGAGCTGCATTGCGCCGAACTACGTCGTCGACGGTCTCTTCGAAGTGGTGGATGCGGGCATTCCGCTCGCCGTTCTTTACATCGAGAACATTCCCGTGCATGACGCGATCCAGATGTGCGCCTTCGCCAAGGCGCGCGGCACGCGCATCCTCGGCCCCAACTCTGCCGGTGTGGTAAGTCCCGGACAGGCCAATCTGGCGGACCTGAACGACGCCAATCTGCGGCCTGGCCGCATCGGCATCGTCTCCAAGAGCGGCACGCTCACCTACGAGGTGATCGATGAGATCCACCGGCATGATTTCGGTGAGTCCTCCGTGGTCTGCCTTGGCGGAGACCGCGTGATCGGGACCCACTATGTTGACGTGCTGCGGCTTTTCGAGGATGACGCGGATACTGACCTCGTCATTCTGATCGGCGAGCCGGGCGGCGGTCTGGAGTATCCCGCAGCCGAGTTCGCTGCAACAATGCGCAAGCCGGTGATCGCCTACATCACCGGTCAGGGGAGTCCTCAGGATGCGCGCATGGGGCATGCAGGCGCCGTCGTCGGCGACGACGAGCGTAGCCGTCCGCAGAACAAGATGAGAGCTTTTGCCTCCGCCGGCGTGCCGGTCGTCCAAAGAGTGACCGACATCGGCGAAGCAGTCGCCAAGCAGTTGTCGCAGGGACCCCATCGGGTCAAAGGAACCAGCAAGACAAAGGAGACGTGAGATGACCAGCCGAGTTCCGCCGATCTTCATGAAGCGCCGAACCCTCTTGCAGCTCGGCGCTGCCGCCGTCGCAACCAGGTCGCTTTTCGGTTTCTCGAGCGCCTCGGCGGCGCCGAGCGATCCAAAGGTGATCGAGGCCGCGAAGAAAGAGGGCACCGTCAGCCTCTACACCTCTGCGTCGACCGGGCCGTCGAATGCCGCTGCCGAGGCCTTCAAGAAGAAGTACGGCATCAACGTATCGGTCTATCGGGCGGGATCGGCCGATGTCGCGACGCGGGTACGGACCGAGGAATCGGCCGGGCGGCCGCAGGCCGATGCGCTGATTATCGAAGAGCCCGCGCTGAGCCTGGTGGCTTCGTACCTGGCAAATTACGATTCGCCGGAGCGGGCCAGCGTCGACGCCTCATATCGGGCACCGAACAGCACCCTCATCCGCATGTACATGTCGCAGCTCGCATGGAATACGAACGCGGTGAAGCCCGCCGATGCGCCGAAGGACTGGCAGGATCTGCTCAATCCGAAATGGAAGGGAAAATTCGGCTCGCTTGACCCGCATGTCACGGCGACGACCTTGGCCTGGCAGGTGATGGTCGAAAAGCTCTATGGCCCGTCGTTCCTGCCCGCCTTCGGCGCGAACAAGCCGAAACTCTATGCCAGCACGAACGCCATGTCGCAGGCGATCGTCTCAGGCGAGATCGACATGGGCGTCACCAACTCGTTCGGCGTGATCCAGTTGAAGGACACCGGTGCGCCGATCGAGGGCATGACGCCGAAGAACACGGTCCTGTTCGGTGGGAACATCGCCGTATTCAGCAAGGCACCGCATCCGAACGCCGCCCGACTGTTCTGCGACTTCTGCTGCTCAGCCGAAGGCCAGACGGTCATCAACGTCGCCGGGGCCACCATTCCGACCCATCCCCAGGCAAGCGCACCGCAGGCCGGATCGCTGGCCGAGCTGGGCAAGGCCCACACCTTCGTGCAGCCCGACTACAAGAACATCATCGCCAACACCGAGAAGCTGCTCGCCGAGTGGGAAAAGCATGTGAAGTAGCCCAAGGCGGCCTCGGTTCCACGAGTGACACGCATGCTGGGCGCCGGCCTGCGCTCAGGTTCCTGGAACCGCGCCGCCTTGAGCGCGACCGCGATCCTGTCGATCCTCATGGTCGCCTACCCGGTCGTGTCGGTCGTGCTGCGCGCAATCTCCAAGGGCGACATCGGCACCGAGTTCACGCTCGACTGGATCGCGGCGGTTTATGAAAATCCGCGCAGCCGCGACGCGCTGCTGAACACGCTCATCTATACCGCCGGCGCGTCGGTGCTTTCGATGGTCGCCGGCGTCGGCCTCGCCTTCCTGTCGATCCGCACAGACCTGCCGGGCGGACGGCTGCTCGGGCTGATGGCGCTGGCGCCGATGCTTGTGCCGCCCTTCATTCTGGTGATCGGCTGGGTCGCGATGGCTGATCCAAATGCCGGGTTCATCAACATTGCCGCATCGCTCCTGGCCGGATCGAAAACATCGCTGGTCAACGTCAATACCATGGCCGGCCTCATCTGGATGACTGGCCTGTTCCTCATGCCCTATGTCTTCCTGCTCGTGGCAGCCGGCTTCCGCAACACCGATGCGTCGGTCGAGGAAGCGGCGCGCGTGTGCGGCGCCAGTCGCCTGCGCATGCTGCGCACCATCATCCTGCCGCTCCAGCGCCCTGCCCTGCTGGCAGCCCTCCTCCTGGTCGTGATCATGGCGGCGGGCGATTTCATCATACCTGCGACGGTCGGGCTCAAGGCGCGCATCTACATGCTGCCGAGCCTGATCTGGCAGAACTCGCACTCCTTTCCGCCGCGCCCCGGCCTCGCCTCGGCGCAAGGACTGCTGCTGCTGATCGTGGGGCTGCTGTGCATCTATTTCCAGCGGCGTGCGCTATCGCGCGGTGCCCGGTTCACGCTGCTCGGCGGCAAAGGGCTGCGCCCGGGGCTGTTCCCCCTCGGCCGATGGCGCTATCCGCTGGCCGCGATTTCCTGGCTCTTCGTACTCTGCTCCTCGGTCATTCCGCTGACCGCGGTGACCTGCATGGCCTTCATGAAGTACTGGGCACCGAATGCCCTGACGGCGAGCAACTTCACGCTTGCCACCTTCAAGTACATCCTCTTCGACTATCCCCAGGTGTGGCCCTCGGCGCGGCACAGCCTGCTGCTCGGCGTGCTGGGCGCCACGGGTTGCGTGGTGCTGGCGATCGCACTCACCTGGTATGTGATTCGCATGCGCGGGCGGCTCGCCCGGCTGGTCGACTACGCCATGGTCCTGCCCTTGGGCATTCCTGGCATCGCGCTCGGCATCGGCATCATGAGCACCTGGATCCTCGTGCCCGGCGGCATCTACGGCACGCTGTGGATCCTGCTGCTCGCCTACATCACCGCGCACATCCCCGTGGCCATGCAGTTCGTCGGCAGCGCGCTTCACCGCGTTTCGACCGAGCTGGAGGATGCCTCGCGCATCTCCGGCCAGTCATGGCTCGGCACACTGCGGCGCATCAACCTGCCGCTGATGGGGCCGGCCCTGCTGGGGAGCTGGCTGCTCATCTACGTGGTCATCCTGCGCGAGATCTCGCTCGTCATCCTGCTCTACAACCCGAGGACGATCGTGCTGTCGGTCGGGCTGATGGATGTCTGGGCGAACGGCTTCTATCCCGAGCTCGCGGTCTATTCGTTGCTATTGATGGTGCTGGGCCTCGTGCCGGTCGTGGTGCTCGGCAAGTTCGCCCGGTTCAGCGCCGCATGACCTCGACGACCGCAACGGAGCTCGCGGCCGGCGGCGCTGGACTGTCGGTATCGGGGCTGAGCAAGACCTATGGTCAGCGCGGCGAGATTCGCGCGCTCGACGACTTCAGCCTGACCTTTCCCGCTGGTCAGTGCACGGTCCTTCTGGGGCCGAGTGGCTGCGGCAAAACCACGGTGCTGCGCTCGATCGCCGGCCTGGTCACGCCCGATTCGGGCCGCATCACGATCGGCGATCAGGTCGCCTTCGATCACGCCGCGGGCCACGAGGAGCCACCCGAGGAGCGGCATCTCGGCATGGTGTTCCAGAGCTATGCCTTGTGGCCGCACATGAACGTCGCCGAGCACATCGCCTATCCGCTGCTGACCAGCGGCCTCGCCAAAACCGAGATCGCCCAGAGGGTGACGGCGATGCTCGACTGGGTCGGCCTCGGCGGCATGGGCAACCGTTTCATCCACGAGCTGTCGGGCGGCCAGCAGCAGCGCGTGTCGCTTGGCCGCGCCATGGTCGGCAAGCCCCGCGCCATCCTGTTTGACGAGCCCTTGTCGAATCTCGACGCCAGATTGCGCGAGCGCATGCGCATGGAGCTGCTGGCGCTCCGGCAGCAGGCGCCCTTCACGTCGATCTATGTCACGCACGACCAGCTCGAGGCGATGACGCTGGGCGACCGGGTCGTCGTCATGCGCGCCGGCCGGATCGAGCAGATGGGCTCGCCGGAGGAGATCTACCGGCGGCCGCGCACCCGCTTCACGGCAGAATTCGTCGGCATTCCCAATCTGCTTGACGGCAGGGTGCGCGACATCAGCGCCGCGGAGACCGTCGTCGATACGGCCCTGGGGCCCTTGCGCGCGGTTGGCTGGCGCCGCGACCGCCAGACCGGCACAAGGTGCACTGTGGCGGTGCGCCCGACCTTGCTGGGCGTGTCGCGTGGGACGGTCGGTGCTGGGCAGACCGAGGGACATGTCATTCGCACGGCCTTCCAGGGATCGAGCAGCGTGGTGCTAGTGGACGTGGCCGGGGCACAACTCGTCATCGAGACGCTGGCCGAGGAGCGCCACGAGGCCAGCACGCCGGTGGCGGTCCAGCCGGCACAAGGCGCGGTCTTCGCGCTTCTCGACGATTGATCAGGGCGATCGTGCTCAAGCAAGGGCAAGCGGTGGTGGATCGACCGGTCGCGATGACGACCCGGGCCATGGCTGAAGAGCTGGACGCCGTCGATCCGTTGGCGGGTTTCCGCGCCCGCTTCGCGCCGCCCGTCGATTCAAGCCTGATTTACCTGGATGGCAACTCGTTGGGCCGCCCGCCGATCGAAACCGCCGCGCTGCTTCAGCGCGCATTCGATGCGTGGCGCGACGACCTGATCATCGCCTGGCGCGCCTGGATCCGCGTGCCACGCCGCCTGGGCGATCTGATGGCCGGACCCGTGCTGGACGCTGAGCCTGGCGAGGTGATCTTTGGCGACTCGACGTCGATCGATCTCTACAAGGCGATTGCGGCCGCGCTGGCCGCGCAGCCCGGCCGGAAAACCATCGTCACCAGCGACGACAATTTTCCGACCGACATGCATGTCATGCATTCGCTGGCGTCGCAGCAGGCGTTGAAGCTCGTCACACTGCCCGCGGACCCCATGGATGGGCTCGATCCCACCCGGCTGCGGGACGCGGTGAACAGTGATACGGCGCTCGTCTGCCTCAGCCACGTTGCCTACAAATCGGGCGCCGTCCAGGATATGATGGACGTCACGCGCATCGCGCACGAGGCCGGCGCGATGATGCTCTGGGATCTGAGCCATTCCGCCGGCTCCATCGAGGTGCCGCTCAAGAGCAGCGGCGCCGATCTGGCGGTCGGTTGCAGCTACAAGTACCTGAATGGCGGACCCGGCGCCCCGGCCTTCGTCTATGTCCGGCGCGATCTTCAAGCCAGCCTGCGCCACCCCCTGTGGGGCTGGTTTGCCCATCGTCATCAGTTTCGCATGACAGCTGAGTTCGAGCCGGCCGAGGCCATCGAGCGGTTCCTGGTCGGCGCGCCGGCGATCCTGTCGACGCTCGCGATCGAGCCGGGCCTGAAGCTGATCGGTGAGGCCGGCATCGTCCGGCTGCAGGACAAGGGACGCCAGCTGACCGAGCTGATGATCGGTCTCGCCGATCAGTGGCTGGCACCCCATGGGTTCAGCCTCGCTTCGCCGCGCATTTCGGCCCGGCGGGGCTCGCATATCTCGCTGCGCCACCCGAATGCGCGCAACATCGTCAAAGCCCTGATCGCCGCCAAGGTGATTCCCGACTACCGGCCACCTGACCTGGTCCGATTGGGCCCGGCACCGCTCTACACGCGCTTCGTCGACGTGTGGGACGCGATGGATCGGCTGCGTCATCTTTGCGAAAGCGAGCCGGCCCTCGTCGCGTGACGCGACCTTACGTCTGCCCAGGGCGTGTCGCCATCAGCGGGACCGCTGGCGATCTCTCAAGGCGGCGCCGAACGCGGTAAACAGGGCCTTGTTGATCGAGTTCGACTGCGACTCGTACTCGGCGTGTGAATTCGCGCCCTACGGCGACCCCACCATCGAGCGGCGCTAAGCCGCTGATGCAAACATCAGATCGAGCGCTTCGGAGGGGTCACGGTTGGACGCGTGACGCGACCCCCGCAATTCCAATCTTTCTCAACGCGATCAATGCGCTGAGCGCTAACAGGGGTGGGGTCATTGTTGCGCGCGATTTTGCAGCATGAGCCAGAAAACGGCGCCGTCGCAGACGGCCGAACAGCATGTCCGCGAGATCCGCCGCCGGACGCGCAAGCAGTACTCGTCGGAAGAGAAGGTCCGAGCCCGAAAGCGGCGCCCTATTTCCCGAGGGCGCGCCGCGCGGTCGCCACCACCACATCGACATCCGAGCAATCGTTGTACATGTGGAAGCCGAAACGCAGCAGCCCCCGCCGGATGGAGAACCGCACGCGCGCTTCGGTCAACGCCTTGGCAATCGCGTTGAGCGTCGGATCTTGCGTCGCGTAGGCGTCGCCCGCACCGCGCGCACCGACCGTCACGAGATGCCCATACGCGCGCGGCGACGCGGGGCGCAAGACGGGCAAGCCGAGCTTCTCAAGGCCGGCGCGCAGTTCTTCGGCGAGCGCCAGCGCATGGCGTTCGATCTCCGCCACGCCGATCGCGTTTATCTCGGCGATCGATTGCGACGCCGCCGCGATGCCGAGCCAGTTCGGATTGCCGACCTCGAACCTCTCGGCGGTCGACGCGAAGGCGAAGTCGACGCTCTCGATCTCAGAGTAGTGCCCGCTTGTCGCGATCGAGGTCCGCGCGACGTAGGTCGGGGTGAGTTTCGGCAGCCAGTCCTTGCGCACCCAGAGGAAGCCGATTCCCATCAGGCCGAGCAGGCCCTTGCTGGTCGACGTGACCAATGCGTCGACGAAAGACTCGTCGACATCGAGCCGGAGCACGCCGCAGCTCTGCACGCCGTCGACCAGGAACAGCGCGCCCTTCGCGCGCGCGGCGCGGCCGATCGTGGCCAGATCGGTGCGAAACCCGGGCGTGAAAGTCACGCTCGACGCCGTCACGACGCGCGTGCGCGCGTCGATGGCGGCGGCCAAACCCTCGGCGTCAATCTCGTGTCTGCGCGGCGGCAAGGCGCGGACTTCGACGCCGTGCCGGCGCAGATGGTGCCAGAGATAGACGTTGTTGGCGTGCTCGTAGTCGGCCGACATCACGACATTGTCGCCGGCGCGCCAGGCGATCGAATTCGCAATCGCATTCAGCCCGTCGGAGACGCTGGTCGCGACCGCGACCTCCGACGCCGCGCCTCCGATCAAGTGCGCGAAGCCGCGCCGGCAGGCGGCGAGCATCGGCGCGAGGGTTTCCTTACCGACATCGACCGTCCAATGGCCATCGACGACCGCGATCGTCGCGGCGCGGGTGGCGTCGGACACGACGCCGCGCGAGCCGACGTTCAAATAGGTCCATTCGCGCGCCGCCGGATAGTTGGCGCGCGCCTTGGCGAATACGTTCGCGGCGGTGGCCACTGGCGACGGAACTACGTTCATGGTCGTTCCTCCTGGTTCGAATTTCCCGCGCCGGCGACCCGCCCGATCACCGACGTGGCTGCGTCTATCGCCGAAGAGTCGACATCGAGATGGGTGACAGCGCGCAGCCGCGTGGCGGTCTCGGCGCCGATGGCGACACCCCGCTCGCGTAAACGCGCCGAGAACGCCGCCGCGTCGAGGCCGGTGCCGGCCACGTCGAAGAACACGATATTCGTTTCGGGCTCCGCCGCGTCGAGCTTGAGACCGGCGATCGCGCGGAGGGCCCGCGCCAACCGTTTCGCGTTGGCGTGATCCTCCGCCAAGCGCTCGACATTGTGGTCGAGCGCGTAGAGACCGGCCGCCGCGAGGATGCCGGCCTGGCGCATGGACCCGCCGAGCCGATGTTTCCAGCGCCACGCTTCTTCGACGAAGTCGCGCGACCCGGCGAGCACGGCACCGACCGGACAGCCGAGCCCCTTCGACAGGTCGAGCCAGATGGCGTCGCACGGACCCGCGAAATCCTTCGCCGCGATTCCGCTGGCCACCACCGCGTTGAGGAGGCGCGCCCCGTCCATATGGACAAAAAGCCCGTTCACATGGGCGCAAGAAGCGACGTCTTGGAGCCGGTCGAGCGGCCAGACGGCGCCGCCGCCGCGATTGACCGTCTGTTCGACGGCGACGAGGCGCGAGCGCGGCGCATTGCGCTTGCGGCCGCGCAGCGCGCCGAGCAAGTCCCCCGCGGTGAAGCGGCCGCGGTCGCCGTCGACCGTCCTTATCTGGGCGCCGGCGAGCGCGGCAGCGCCGGCCGCTTCGGTGTTGAAGAGATGCGAGCGGACATCGGCGACGATCTCGTCCCCGGGACGGCACATCACGGCGACCGCGATGGCGTTGCACATCGTCCCGGATGGAAGAAACAGCGCCGATTCCTTGCCGAGCAGGTCGGCCACCCGCTCGCACAATGCGCGCACGTTGGGATCCTCGCCGGCCTGCTCGTCGCCGACTTCCGCCGCCGCCATCGCCGCGCGCATGCCGGGGCTCGGGCGCGTCTTGGTGTCGCTGCGCAGCTCGACGCGGATCTCTGGATCGGCGGCGGTCACGTTCCCCCTCGCCATCATCAGTGCCCCAGTATCTGGGCGAGGAAAGCACGCGTCCGCTCCTGTCGCGGAGCTTCGAAAAACGTCGAAGGCGGTGCGTCTTCGACGATCTCGCCGCCGTCCATGAACAGGATCCGGTCCGCGACCGCGCGGGCGAAGCCCATCTCGTGGGTCACGACGATCATCGTGCGGCCCTCGCGCGCGATTTCGATCATCGCGTCGAGGACCTCCCTGGTCATTTCGGGATCGAGGGCCGAGGTCGGCTCGTCGAAAAGGAGAATCTCGGGTTCCATGGCGAGCGCGCGGGCGATCGCGACACGCTGCTGCTGCCCCCCGGACAATTGCCCGGGATACTTGTCCGCCTGATCGAGAACATGCACGCGCGCGAGATAGCGCATAGCGCGCGCTTCGGCCTCGGCCCGCGTAAGGCCGAGCGCCGCTTCCGGCGCGAAGGCCGCGTTGCCGAGCGCCGTCAGATGCGGAAACAGGTTGAGGCTTTGGAAGACCATCGCGGTCTTGCGCCGCACGGCGCGGATGGCGCGCACGTCGCCGTCCAGATCGATGCCATCGACCGTAAGACGGCCCGAATCGATCGCTTCGAGCCGGTTGATGCAGCGGACCAGCGTCGACTTGCCCGACCCGGATGGCCCGCAAATCACGATGCGCTCGCCCCGCCCGACGGACAGCGAGACGCCGTTCAAGGCGCAAAACCGGCCGAACGTCTTGTGGACGCCGTCGAACGTCACGATGGGATCTGTGCCGGGAGTCGCCATCAATAGTTCCGTCCGGTCTTCATCTCGGCCTCGAGCTTCTGGCTGTATTGCGAAAGCGAGAAGCAGAACAGGAAATACAGAGCAGCGACGAAGAGATAAGCCTCGACGTAGAACCGCGTCCAGCGCGGGTCCTCCAGCGCGGCCATCGTTCCGCCAAGCAAGTCCAACAGGCCGATGATCACCAGTACCGACGTATTCTTGAAGGCGCGGATCACGTCGTTCACAACGGAAGGAATCGCGATGCGCAGCGCCTGAGGCAGCACGATCTTGAGTGTGCGCTCCCAATAGCTCACGCCGAGGCTGTCGGCCGCCTCGTACTGACTGTGGGGAACCGCCTGAAGACCGCCGCGAACCGACTCGGCCGTGTACGCGGCGAAGAAGATCAGCATCCCGACCTGGGCGCGCAGCAACTTGTCGAAATTCACCCCCGCCGGCATGAACAGCGGGAACAGAAGCGCGGCCACGAAGAGAATATTCACCAGCGGCACGCCACGCACGGTCTCGATGAACCCGATCGACAGCGCGCGGACGACGGGCAGCCTGGATTGCCGGCCGAGCGCGAGCAGCACCGCGAGCGGAAATCCGCCGAGGACGGTGCCGAGGAAAATCACGAGCGTCAGCGGCAACCCGCCCCAGAGGGACGTCGGCACGCGAGCGAGACCCGCGACGCCACCGAGCTGAAGAACCATTGCGGCCGACAATCCCACGCCCCAGGCGATCAACAGCGCGCCCGACCACAGCCGGCGGACCGTCGACACGCCGACTAGCGTCAGGACGATCGCCATCATCGCGTAGCCGCGCCAATGCTGATCGAACGGGTATGTGCCGAACAGCATCACCCGGTATTTTTCTCCGATCACCGCCCAGCAAGCGCCTCCGGCGGTCCGGCACACGGCCGGATCGGCCGTTCGCCAAACGCTATCGACGAGCGCCCAGCGCACGAGGTCAGGTAACGTCGCGGCGAGCGCCGCGAGGAGCGCCAGCGACATGAGCGACGACGGGATCGAACCGAAAAAATTCGCCCGTAGCCAAGCGAGGGGCCCCGCCGATCCGGCCGGGCGGATGGCCGCGTCCGTCGGTCCCATCCTCAACGCTCCTTGATCGCGACGAGGCGATTGTAGAGGTTCATCGCCGCCGAGATCGAAAAGCTGATGACCAAATACACCAGCGACATCAGCAAAAGGGCTTCGACGACATGCCCGGTCTGATTGAGGGTCGTGTTCGACACATTGACGAGGTCGGGATAGCCGATGGCGACCGCAAGCGAGCTGCTCTTGGCCAGGCTCACATACTGGCCGGCGGCCGGCGGAACCATCACCCGCAGCGCCTGGGGAACTACGACGAGGCGATAAGTCTGCGCCTGGCGCAGGCCCAGCGAGCGCGCCGCGTCGACCTGTCCGCGATGCACCGCTTCGATGCCGCCGCGAACGATCTCGGCGATGAAGGCGGCGGTGTAGAGCGAGAGTCCGAGGAACAGGGCCACGAATTCCGGCGACAACGTGGCGCCGCCGACGAAGTTCAGTCCGCGCAGCGCGGGGCGATCGAGGGCGGTCGGCGCGCCGGCGAGCGCCCAGGCCAACAACGGCAAGCCCAGCAAAAGGGCCGCACACGCCCCGCCGATCGGCGGGGCGGTTCCGATGCGCGCCCGGCGCGCGCGCGCCCAGCCGCGCAGGAGGTACGCCGCGACGATCGCGACGAGGAAAGCAGCGCCGGCCCAGGCGAAGGCCGCGTCGGCGATCGGCCACGGGAGTTTGATGCCGCGGTTACTGACGAACACGTCGCCGCCGGGCGAGATCGCCTGGCGCGGCCCCGGCAGTCGCGTCATCACCGCATACCAGAACACGATCTGTAGGAGCTGCGGCGTGTTGCGGAACAGCTCCACATAGGCTGCGGAGAGTTTCGCGGCACCGAGATTGCGCGACAGCCGCATGATGCCCAGGACGAACCCAAGCACCGTCGCGGCGACGATCGCCAGCAGCGACACCCGCAAGGTGTTGACGAGCCCTACCAGGAACGCGCGCAAGTAACTGTCGGACGGCTCGAAGCCCAGGAACAGGCTTTCGCCGATCCCGAACCCCGCCTCTTCCGAGAGATACCCGAAGCCCGAGGCGATCCCGCGCACGCGCAGCGCCTCGGCCGCGTTCGAAAGGAAGAACGCGATCGCTCCCACCACGACGGCGAGCGCAAACCCTTGCAAGACGACGTCGCGGACCCGCGTATCGTGGACGACCCACGCCAATCCGGCCCGCGGCGAAGGGCCGGATTGCAATCCGCGATCGGGTAAGCTCACTCCGCCTCCCCTTGTCCCGCTCAATTGAACGGCGGCGAATACAGCAACCCGCCGCGCGTCCACAAATCGTTGGGCCCACGCGGCAGCTTGAAGGCCGAGTTCGGGCCGAAGCTCCTGTCGTAGACCTCGCCGTAGTTTCCGACTTGCTTGATTACGCGATAGGCCCATTGCTCGTCGAGCCCGAGCGCGCGGCCCAAGCCGGGCGTGACGCCCAACAGCCGGCGGATGTTCTGATCCTCGGATCGGAGCATCTCGTCGACGTTCCGCGACGTGACGCCGGCCTCCTCGGCTTCAATTAACGCGTAGACGACCCAGGTCACGATGTCCTTCCATTGATTGTCGCCGTGACGCACCACTGGACCCATCGGGTCCTTGGCGGCGACTTCGGGCAGGAAAATGAAGTCGTCCGGGTTGGCGGCGAAGATCGAGCGCTGCGAGGCGAGGCCGGTCGTCGTCTGCACGTTGACGTCGCAACGGCCGGAGAAAAAGGCTTGGGACAGCTCCTGCGGCTTGTCGATGACCACGGCGCGGTACGTCATCCGGTTCTGGCGGAAGACGTCGGCGACGACTTTCTCGGACGTCGAGCCCGGCGCCACGCAGACCGTTGCACCATTGAGATCCTTGATGCTCTTGGCGCCCAACGAGCGCGCCACCATGAAGCCTTGGGCGTCGTAGAACGTGATCGGGCCGAAATCGAAGCCCATGCTCGTGTCGCGCAACAGCGTTTTGGTGACGTTGTTGGTCAGGAGATCGACCTCGCCGGTCTGCAGCGAAGGGAAGCGGCTCTGCGCGGTCGTCCGGACGAACTGCGTTTTGGCGGCGTCGCCGAGCACGGCGGCCGCGACGGCGCGGCAGGTGTCGATGTCGATACCGTTCCAGCGGCCCTGGCTATCGATGGCCGAGAAGCCGGCCCGTCCGCCATGGATGCCGCAGACGAGCGCGCCGCGCTTCTTCACAGTCTCCATCGTGGCCGACTGGGCGTGGGATGGCGTGGCGTGGATGACACCCATCAGCACAGCGGCCGAAAGGGCGATGGTCGAAAGTTTTGGGATCATTTCGACTTCCTCCTCGTTTGTTGCGTTGGACGGGAAAAGGCGGCGGCACCCGCGACCGCCGAAAGGTCGAGCCGGGCCCGCGCTTCGAGAACGCCGGCGAGATGCCCGACGATGCGCATTTGGGCGAGTGGCGCGTCGCCTTTTTCGATGGCGTCGAGAATCGCGAGATGCTCGATCAGGCAGCGCCGCGCCTGACCGGCGCCCACCGGGCGGCCCGCACGCGCGGCCATGATCGGCAGCCGCAGCGCGTCGTAAGTCTGGAGCATGCGCTTGTTGCCCGTCGCCGCGACGATGGCGGAGTGGAAGTCCCAGCCCAGCCGATGCATCGCCGCGATCGAGCGCGCGTCGCTCTGTCCGAGATATCCCGCAAGACGCTTTCGAAATCCGAGGAGTTCCGGCGGCGCGCCGCGCTGAGCGACGCCGCCATGGTCTCGATGGCGAGCCGCACCTCGTAGATCTCGCGTACTTCGTCGAGCGAGGGCTGACGAAGGAACGTGCCGCGCATCGGCACGACGTCGATCACGCCTTCGCGGGCCAGGCTCTTCAAAGCTTCGCGGACCGGCGTACGGCCGAAGCCGAGCATGTCCGCCATCGACCGTTCCGAGATCGGCGCGGCCGGATTGATCGCGCCGTCGGCGATCAGCCGGCGAATGCGCGCGTAGGCCTCGTCGCGGTCGCTTCCATCGATCTGGCTCATCATTGGCATGCCAGCACGGCGGGGCGGACGCGTCAATCTCCCGGCCGCGGCGAAGCAACGCCTAAACTGCACACCCAGGTGAGCCGAAGCCTCCGCTAGACTGAACTTTTCATTGGGTCTTCAGGAAGTCGTGTGGGTGATTTGGTGGACTTTAGAGCGCCGGCAGCATGCATGTAAGCACCTTGAGACGGAGATATTCCTGGTCGCGCAGGCCGTATGCGCGGCGCTGGATGACGCGGATTTTGTTGTTGAGGCCCTCGACGAAGCCGAGCGAGACCTTGTTTTCGGGCTTGCAGTAGGCGGCGATGCCATGCCAATGGCGATCGATCATGTCGGCGAACCTCTCGTATGGCGCAAGGCGCTGCCACT